>Ga0265780_10001771_pt1 | contig 29926 bp, 26 predicted proteins | sample P1T30metagenome_FD_192432 | JGI IMG/M metagenome (GOLD analysis project Ga0265780, IMG submission 192432) | Plant litter microbial communities from East Loma Ridge, Irvine, California - P1 T30 | ecosystem: Environmental > Terrestrial > Plant litter > Unclassified | place: USA: California... | reverse complement strand
CACACCGTCTCGCGCCTCTTCGGTGCCCCTCCCGGGTTCGTCGGGTTCGAGGAGGGCGGCCAGCTCACCGAGAAGGTGCGCCGCAAGCCGTTCTCCGTGGTGCTGTTCGACGAGATCGAGAAGGCCCACCCGGACATCTTCAACTCGCTGCTGCAGGTGCTCGAAGAGGGTCGTCTGACCGACGGCCAGGGCCGCGTGGTCGACTTCAAGAACACGGTCATCATCATGACGACCAACCTCGGGTCCAAGGGCATCGCCGGCGGTCCCGTCGGGTTCCAGATCGAGGGCGACACCGCGACCGGCTACGACCGGATGCGCGCCAAGGTCAACGAGGAGCTCAAGAAGCACTTCAAGCCCGAGTTCCTCAACCGCGTGGACGACACCATCGTGTTCCCGCAGCTGTCGAACCCCGAGCTGCTGCAGATCGTCGACCTGTTCGTCAAGCGCCTCAGCGACCGCCTGCTCGACCGCGACATGACGGCCATGCTGACGGTGCCGGCGAAGGAGCAGCTCATCAAGATCGGGTTCGACCCGGCCCTGGGAGCCCGCCCCCTGCGTCGCGCCATCCAGCACGAGGTGGAGGACCGCCTGTCCGAGCGCATCCTCACCGGCGACCTGTCGGCCGGCGACCACGTGCTGGTCGACTGGGTCGACGGCGAGTTCACCTTCGAGACGACCCGCCAGCCGGGCCGCGACGAGGTGCTCGTGGGCGACGTCCCCGAGATCGAGAGCTAGGCCAGGGGCCCCGCCTCGACACCAGCACCACGTGATCCGCCGGAGGGCGGTCCGGCTCAGGCCGGGCCGCCCTCCGTCGTGCGCGGGGCGGCCGCGTCCGCGGTCGCCACCGGAGGCGCGGGTCGGCGAGGGAGGCGTCCCCGAAGGAGGTGCGGGTCGGCTGGCGAGGGCGTGCCCGCCGGAGGCGCGGGTCGGCTGGGTAGGCTCGGGGGATGACCTCAGCGGACCAGCACGGCATCACCGTCCGCGACGCCGTCGTCAGCGACGTGCCGCACATCCAGCGGCTCTGCGAGCCCTTCGTGCAGAAGCGCATCCTGCTCGGCAAGGACCTCGTCACGCTCTACGGCGACGTGCAGGAGTTCCAGATCGCGGTCGGTCCGGACGGCGTCCCGATCGGCTGCGGGGCCCTGCACGTCATGTGGGACGATCTCGCCGAGATCCGCACCCTCGCCCTCGATCCCGCCTGGATCCGCAAGGGAGTCGGCCACCGCCTCCTCGATTCCCTGGAGGGCGCCGCACGGCGTCTCGAGATCGGGCGCCTGTTCTGCCTCACCTTCGAGGTGGAGTTCTTCGAGAAGCACGACTACCTCAATGTGGGCGACGACGGGCTCGTGCCGCCCGAGGTCTACGCCGAGCTCGTGCGCTCGACCGACGAGGGCGTGGCGGAGTTCCTCGACCTGGCGCGCGTGAAGCCGAACACGCTGGGCAACTCGCGGATGCTCAAGGCCCTGCCGTCGCTCGATCCGTCGGCGCCGGTCGCGGCTCCGTCGGCCGTCGCGGCGCCGTGGCCGCTCGAGGCGTAGGCGCCGTCGCCGCTCGAGGCGGAGGCGCTCGGCGCAAGTTCCCAGGCCCACACGCCGTCAGCATGCGGGGCAGGGCGGTGGCCAGCACTTAACCTGTGCGCATGTCGACGTTCACGAATCCGACCGGCCCGCAGCCGCCCTCGGTGTACTGGCGTCGTCGAGCCCTCGTGCTGCTGGGCCTCGTGGTCGCGATCGTCGTCGTCGTGCTGATCGTCGTGCGGCCGGGTGCCTCGGGCGACGAGCCCGGCGCCGCCGCGACGAGCACGCCCGTCGCCGACCCTGCGCCCGCCGAGACCGCGACCGCGCCGGCGGCCGACGCGACCCCCGACCCCGGGAGCACCGCCGTCACCGAGGACGGCACCCGGTGCGCGCCCGCCGCGATCGAGCTCGTGCCCGTCGTCGACAAGCAGGTGTTCGCCCCCACGGAGCAGCCGCAGATCTCGATGTCGGTGACCAACACCGGTTCGTCCGACTGCGTCATCAACCTCGGCTCGGGTCAGCAGAAGCTCGTCGTGACGAGCGGTGAGGAGCAGTGGTGGTCGTCCGCCGACTGCCAGGTCGACCCCACCGACCAGGACGTCACCCTCACCGCGGGCCAGACCCTGTCGACCCCGGCGATCGCCTGGGACAGGACGCGCTCCACCACCGACACCTGCGACGCCGACACCCGGCAGGCCGTGCCTGCAGGAGGCGCGACCTACCGTCTGTCCGTCAGCGTCGGCGACATCACGTCGGCCGACTCCGCCCCCATGATCCTGAACTGAGCGATGACCGAAGCTGCTTCCCCCCGTTCCGAGGCTCTGGAGCTGGCACTGGCCAGCCAGGACGTCGCCGCCGTCGCGTTCGCCCTGCGGCACGACGTCGTCGTGGTGCCGAAGCTCGTCGTACCGCGTGCTGAGACCGGCGCGGGGGACGGCCCGGAGGCCGACGCCGACGCCGGGGCCGACGCCGGGGCCGACGCCGACTCGGCCGAGCCGGTCTTCGGCGCGGCCGAGCAGGTGCGGGTCTTCGGACGCGAGAACACCGACAAGCGGATCCTGCTGCTCTTCTCGTCGGCCGAGGCGTACGCGGCGATGGTCCCCGACGACCCGGACCTCGAGGTCATGCTCTACGACTCGGACGCGCTGCGTGCCTTCATGGAGGTGCACCTCGACGTGCTCGAGCAGGTCTTCTTCGACATCGCCGGGCCGCACACGATGGCCGCTGCCCCCGAGGACCTCCTCAAGGCCCTGAAGTAGCGGCCGCCGGCCGCCCGGCCGCCCGGCCGCCCGCTTCTCAGGCTCGAAGGGACAAGACGGACTCGGGCCCGAGGGTGTTTTGTCCCGAGAAGCCTGATTCAGGGGTGAGGGCCGGGCCGCCCGGGCCGCCCCGCGCCCCGGCCGCCCCGCGCCCGCCGGGCCGCGCCCGGCCGGGCCGCGGCCTTAGAAGGCGCCGTCGAGCTCGCGCTCGCGCGGGGTGCTGGCCGCGCCGAAGGCCTGACGGAGCGCCTCGCGCAGGTTGCCCGACTCGGCGTCGACGAGGTGGCTGAAGCCGAGCCGGCGGGCCTCGCTGGCGCGCTGCCCCGGCGACGAGACGGGGCGGATCTCCCCGGCGAGGCTGATCTCGCCGACCGCCGCCATGGTGTGCGGGTAGCTGACGTCGCGGCTGGCGCTCGCGAGGGCGAGGGCGATCGCGAGGTCGGCGCCGGGCTCGGTGATCTTGATGCCGCCGACGGTCGAGACGTAGACGTCGGCGTCGCCGAGGCGGATGCCGGCCCGCCGCTCGAGCACCGCGAGCAGCATCGCGACCCGTGACGAGTCGACGCCGTTGACGACTCGTCGGGGCTGAGGGGTGCTGCTGGCCACGATGAGGGCCTGGACCTCGACCGGCAGCGCCCGCCGCCCCTCCATCGCGATCGTGATGCAGGTGCCGCTGACCGGCGCGCCGTTGCGCGACATGAAGAGGCCGCTCGGGTCGGTGACCTCGGCGATGCCGTCGCCGGTCATCTCGAAGCAGCCGACCTCGTCGGTCGGCCCGAAGCGGTTCTTGTGCGCGCGGATGAACCGCAGCGACGTCTGCCGGTCGCCCTCGAACTGGCACACGACGTCGACGAGGTGCTCGAGGAGGCGCGGCCCGGCGATCGTGCCGTCTTTCGTCACGTGCCCCACCAGCAGCACGGGCAGGTTCTTGTCCTTGCTGACGCGGATGAGCGTCGACGCGACCTCGCGCACCTGGGACGGGCCGCCGGCGATGCCGTCGATCGACGACGACGAGACGGTCTGCACGGAGTCGACGATCACGAGCTGCGGGTCGACCTGCTCGATCTGGCCGAGGATCACGGCGAGGTCGACCTCGGCCGCCAGGAACAAGTTGTCGTGCATCGCCCCGGTGCGCTGCGCGCGCAGGCGCACCTGCTGCGCGCTCTCTTCTGCGGTGACGTAGAGCACGCGGGCACCGGTCGCCGCGGCGCGCGACGCGACCTCGAGCAGGAGGGTCGACTTGCCCACGCCGGGCTCGCCGCTCAGCAGGATCGCCGCACCGGGCACGATGCCGCCGCCGAGCACCCGGTCGAACTCGGCGATGCCGCTCGGCCAGGACGCGACGGCGCCGGCCTCGACCTGCGTGATCGGCCGGGCGACGCGGTCGCCGCCGACCGAGACGGGAGCCGTGCCCCGGGCGCTGACGAGCGCCGACGTGACGTCGACGACGGTTCCCCACCGCTGGCACTCGCCACAGCGGCCGGCCCACTTGAGGCTGGTCCAGCCGCACTCGGTGCAGCGGAAGGGCGGGGTGGTGGGGCGAGGCATGCTGAGAGCCTAGGTGGGACGTCCGACAGCGGGGGCGCCTCCTCGGGTCGGCTGTGGGGAGGCGCGGCGCGACCCGTGCCGGAGGGGGAGTCGAGGAGGCGCCGCCCGGCCAGCAGGGACCGCCGGCGACGCCTCGCGGAGGACAGGGCCCGTCCTCCGCCTGTCCGCTGAGCGAGCCAGCCCGTTCGGGGGGACTCGACGACGAGATCTGTGTGTTTGCATCGATGTTGCGGTGAGCGCCTGGTCCCGACGGCCTCGCAGACTCCCGCCCGTCTGGAGTTCGCTGTGCCCACCCCCCGTTTCTTCCGTGCTTCCGCCGCGCTCGTCGCGGCTGCCGTGCTCATCGGCGGTCTCGTCGACGGACAGGCAGCCGGCGCCGCCGCCCTCGACCCGACCGTCTCGGCCACCGCACCTGCCGCGGCCGCTGCGCCTGCCGTGCCCGGCGCGCCTGCCGGCGCGACTGCCCCCGACCTGTCCGACGACATGGTCACGGTCCCCACCACCGCCGTGACGCGTCCGCACCTCGAGGCGCAGGCGGCCGCGATCGAGACCCGCGAGGCGGACGTCCAGGAGCAGACGGAGGCGCCGGTCCCGACGCAGTCCGCCGCGACCGCCCCCGTGGCCGTCGTGCACCGCGTCTCGGTGAGCATCGCCACCGTGACCACGACGACCGCGGACGACGCGGCGACGCCGCCCGACGACGCGTCGGTCGCGACGGCGATCCAGCAGCTGCACGACTACTGGTGGGAGGAGTCGGGCCGGACCGTCGACGTCCGTCTCGGCGCGATCGAGCGCACCTCGCTCGCCCGGACCACGTGCGACCCGTCCGCCGTGCTCGACTCGGTGCACACGACCGCGTTCGGGGGCGCCTTCGCGTCGTACCGCTGGGCTGGGTCGAACGACCACCTCCTCGTCCTGACCCGCGAGACGTGCGGCGCCGCCGCGTTCGCGACCGTCGGCGGTGGCGGGGGCGAGATCTTCAGCTCGGTCGGCACGGACACGGCGCTCGGCGTCCCCGTGCTGCTGCACGAGTTCGGCCACAACCTCGGCTTCGGCCACGCGGGCGCCGGCATGTGCCGCAGCGCGACCGACGTCGACGCCCCGATCTCCGCCTTCCGCCACGCGGCCGACACCGACGCCTCGGTGGCCTGCCCCGTCGAGGAGTACGGCGACTTCCTCGACATCATGGGCTTCTCCGTGTCGGGTGCGCGGCCGCACCTCTCGACGCTGCAGCGCCTCCGTGCCGGGTTCCAGGTCGACGCGACGACGCTGAGCGACCCGGGCACCCGCCAGCAGCTGACGGTGGGCGCCCTCGACGGGGCGGCGACCGGCCGGGCCGTGCAGGTGGTCGATCCGCTGAGCGGCGAGAGCTACTGGTTCGAGTACCGCACGGCGAGCGGCGCCGACGCGACCAGCGCGGAGTTCCGGGGCGCGACGCCGCGGTGCGCCTCGCTCGACACGACGCTGACGCGCTGCGCGCTGACCGGCGACCGCTCCGCCGGCGAGGTGCGGGTGCTGCGCGCGATGCCCCTGACCGGGTCGGCCGTCTCGACGGTCGTCGTGGCCGCCGGGCCCGTCCGCGCCGGTGACATGACCCGCCGTGACGCCCACCTCGACGCTGGCGAGAGCTTCACGAGCACGGGCGGCGGCTTCACCGTCGCGGTCCGCTCGACGTCGCCCTCGGGCGGTGCCGTGCTCGACGTGAGCCTGGCCGGCGGCGGCGGCAGCGGGCCGGGCCTGGCCGCACCGGCCGGCGGCCAGGCGCCCGTCGCGAAGCCGGCGCCGGTCACGCCGGTCACCCCGGTCACCCCGGCGCCGGTCGCGAAACCGGCCCCCGCCGCGACGACCGTGCAGCTGGCCGCCGACCGCGCGCGCCAGACGTGGGGCTCGTCGACCACGGCGACCATCACCGCGAAGGTCGCGGTCGCGGGAGGCGCGAAGCCGTCGGGCTCCGTGGCGCTGCTCGACGGGAAGGCGACGCTGGCGACGGTGGCGGTGGCGAAGGACGGCTCGGCCGCCTTCCGCCTGCCTGCCTCGCTGGCGCCGGGTGCGCACTCGCTGAAGGCGACCTTCGCGCCCGGAGGCAACGGCCAGCTGGCGTCGACCTCGTCGGCGACCGTCGTGACCGTCGACGCGGCTCCGACGACCACGACGCTGCGCCTGAGCTCGGCCGTGCAGGTGCACGCCTCGAGCCGGACGGTCACGGCGACCGCGACGGTGGCGCCGGTCGGCGGCACGGCTGCTGCGGGCACCGTCGCGTTCAGCCTCGACGGCAAGGTCGCGGCGAAGGTCGCCCTCAAAGGGGGAACGGCCTCGTGGGCGGTCCCCGCCGCCACGGCCGTCGGCGGCCACAAGGTGATGGCCACCTTCACCCCGTCAGCCGCGACCATGCGCCCCTCGTCGAGCGCTGTCCAGACCATCTCGGTGACGAAGGCGCCGTCCACGGCGGTCGTCACGGTGCCCTCCGCGGGTGTGGCCAAGGGGAAGACCACGCGCGTGACCGCGAAGGTCGCGGCGTCGGGCGTCGCCGGTCCCACCGGCACCGTCACCCTCAAGTACGGGAAGACCACGGTCGGCACGGCGACCCTGTCCGCGTCGGGCAAGGGAACGGTGTCGGTGCCGGTGTCCGCGTTCGCCAAGGCGGGGAAGTACCCGCTCGTCGCGGTGTACTCGGGTGGCGGGAGCGTCAGCGGGAGCACCTCGAAGGCCGTGACGCTGCAGGTCAAGTAGGAGGCGCCTCCTCGGCTCGCACGCCGGGACGCGGTCAGCTGCGGGGCAGGGCGTCCGTGCCGCGGGCGGAGGCGCGCGACGCCGCCCGCTCGGCTGTCCGGGCCGTGGAGCCGGCGGCGGCGGCGTCGTGCACGCTGGCGTCGGCGGCCGAGCTGGCGTGGTCGGCGGCGATGCGGGCGACGCGGGCCGCGATGGCCGGCTCGAACGCGGAGGCCCAGACGCGGTAGCCACGGTCGTTCGGGTGGAACAGGTCGCCCGCCGAGTTGCGGAACGTGCGGACGAGGCCCTGGCTCCGGGTCGTGTCGTACAGGGGAGCGACGGTGAGGCCGAGCTCGTCGGCGAGGCGACGGACGATGGCGTTGGCCTCGGCGATGCGGTGCTCCCGCTCGGGGATCCACATCGTCGGCAGGTCGGCGACGATCGCGTGGCTGGGCAGCGCCTCGTAGATGTGGCGGAGGTTGCGCTCGAAGGTCTCGGCGTCGAAGTCGATGATGTCGTTGGCGCCGATCGCGACGGTGACGATGTCGGGCTGGTACTTCGCCAACTTCGGCAGCTGGTCCTTGCGGCAGAGCCACGTGGTGGCGCCGCTGACGCTGAGGTTCACGACCCGGACGGAGGTGCGGGTCGCGTGCCGGATGCGCACCGACAGCCTGCCCACGTAGCTGCGTGCCGGGCTCGACGCCCCGATGCCCTGCGCGGTGGAGTCGCCGAGCGCCACGTAGAGCAGCGCGCCCTTGCGGTCGAAGCGGTCGCGCCACCAGGCGGAGTGCACCGGCAGCAGGTCGTTGAGCGTCGCGGCGGCCGAGCGCTGGCTGCGGAGCGCACGGCGGTAGACGGCGAACAGGGCCCCGCCCGTGGCGAGGGTGACGCCGACTCCGGAGAAGAAGGCGAGGGGATGGCGGGTGGGCATGCGGGGAGCGTACGCCCGGGCGGCGGGCCGTTCTCGGGCGGCTCGAGGGCAGGCCGCGGGCATCTCCGGTCGTGGTGCCGAGACGACAGGAAGTGCTCTCGGTCGCCCCGCCGCCGACACTTCTTGTCGGTTCACCGTCGGCTCGGTGGGCAGGCAGCTGAGGAGGCGCGGGTCACGCCGACCGAGGACGCTCCCGATTTCGACACCAGCCCCCGGATGTACTAAGCTCTCTCCCGGTACCGTGTCCGAGCGGCCGAAGGATCATGTCTCGAAAACATGTGTGGGGGTTGACTCCACCGTGGGTTCAAATCCCACCGGTACCGCCAGTCAGTGAAAGAGCCCCGCGAATCCCTTGTCCACAGGGGTTCCGGGGCTCTTCTCTTTGCCGAGAGCGCGAGTCCGGGACACAGCCGTGCCGGCAGTCTCAGACAGAGGATCCGGGTGCCCCTGGGTGGGGGATGGCGACCCAGAGATCGACCTCGTCGTCGGTGTCCAGGCCGAGGGCCGCTGCGGTCTCGTCCGGGGTCGACGCGACGATGGTGACGGCGGTGCCGGACTCGGGGTGGCCGGAGCGGACGACGACGCGGCTCGACCGGACGGGCTCGAGACGGCGCGCGACGTCGTCGAGCAGGGCCTCGAGGGTCTCGGGGGCCAGGGCCTCGAGCCCCCCGTCGTCGAGCACCTGGACGATCGATCCCCGGCGTCGGAGAGCGTCGACCCTCGTGCGGACGGCGTCGTTGAGCAGGCCGCGTCCCCGGATCTCGTCGCGGAGCGACTGCTCGAGCACCCTGCACTCCGCCCGGGTCGACTCGTCGAGCTCGCCCCGGGCGTCGACGACGTGCTGGAGCGTGGGGGCGACGGCGCGGTGGGCGTGCTGCAGTCGCCGGTGGCGTTCCTGGTGGACGGCGTCGAGCTCGGCCTGCCAGATGGTCAGCTCGCGGTGCTGGCCCGCGGCGACCCGGGCGGCCGACGTGACCTGTCGGATCGCGTGGTGCATCAGCAGGGCGGCGACGACGACGACGATCTCTCCGGCGAGCCCGAGGCGGATGGCGCCGGTGGGCCCCGCCCACAGCGTGATCTGCACGACGAGCACCGCGACGGCGACGACGGGCGGTCCTTTCCGTCCGGCCATCCACCCCATCACGGCGCCCGCCAGCACCCCGCAGGTGTACCGGGCGATCGACACGTAGTCGAAGGCCTCCGGGTCGAGCCCGATGGTGGCGACGGCGCACAGGAGGCAGCTGACCGCCGTCGTGCCCCATGCCGTGCGGCTCGACATCCAGCCCCGTCTCGCGCCGCGGACGAGGGCAGGGAGGACCAGCAGGCCGAGGAGCGAGGCGACGACGGAGCCGTACGCGTGCGTGACGAGGACGGCGTCGACGGTGGCGATGAGGACTGCCGCGACGATCACGACGCCGAGCAGGCGGTAGAGCTGTCGGCGGGGGATCAGGTTCAGCAGGCCCTCGCCCGGCCTGCGGGCGACGGGCGCGGTGCCGCCGCTCGGCCGCCATTCGAGGTCGACCGCCGTCCCACGCCCAGGAGCCGACCGGATGCTCGCGGAACCCCCGGCGAGGCGCACGCGCTCGAGGATGGACACGCGCATCCCGAGCCGCTCGGGGGAGACCTGCCCCGGGTCGAAGCCCGCGCCGTCGTCGGAGACGGTGATGCGGATGCCGCCGCCGTCGAGGGGCGTGGCCGCCGCTGCCCGGTCGGCCGACGTCCCCGCGTGACGGATGCTGTTGGTGAGGGCCTGCAGGGTCGCCGACAGGAGCGCCTCGGCCGTGGCGGGCGGGACGAGGACGTCGCGGGCCCCGGCCAGGTCGATGCGGACGAGGTCGCGCAGTGGGGCGAGCTCGGGCTCGGCTGCCGACACGGCCTCGCCGAAGGGGACGACCGTCGGCTGCAGGGTGGCGTGGTGGCCCGCGTCCGAGACGATGTCGAGGGCCGAGCGTGCGACGGCCGTGGTCCGCTCGGGTGCATGGCCGCCGCCGGCCGTGAGGAGCGCGGCCAGGACGGTGTCGTGCAGCAGCGCGTCGGTGCGCACCCGTTCGACCTCGGTCGCCTCCTGCCGCTGCTGCTCCTCGAACAGCAGCTGGGCCTGGTGCTCGGCCGCGTCGGCCTGGTCGGCGCGGGCTCGCAGGGCCCTCACGCCGGCGATGAGGGCGGTGGCGAGCAGGCCGAGGCCGATGAACTCGACGAGGTTGTGGACGACGGGGAACCGGCCCGTGTGCGCGAAGGCGAGGGCCGTGTCGATGCCGGCGCAGATGACCCCGGCGCGCACGGGGTCGTCCTCGGCCACCGCCGTGCAGGCGAACGCGACGAGGGAGAGACCCACGAGCCACGGGATCGTCCCCTCGTCCACCGGGCTGCGGTGGGCCTGGAACGGCTCGAGGACGAGCAAGCCGACGTAGGCCGCGACGGGGATCCACAACCCCGCCCGCACGGACCCCGGTCGACTGAGGAGCGCGAGGGGCAGGGCCGCGAGCATCGACCCGCCGAGGAACAGCGACACGACGACCAGCGGCGTCAGCCCCGGGAGGTGGTCAGCGGTGAAGTCCGGCAGGGCGAGCAGCACGAGCAGGGAAGCGGCGACGGCCAACGTCGCGGCCATGCTCCGCTCCATCCCGAGGCGCAGGGAATCGGCGCCGGTCGGCGGGCCGACCCGTGGCGGGCGCGACGCCTCCTGGGCTTCCTCGGGCACGCGGAGGGCAGGGGCGGGGGTCGGAGACACGACACCTGCTGACACCCCTGAACGCTACGACGCACAGGGCCGCGACACGAGGCCCCAGAAAGGGCGACCGATCAGTGCCGGAACGTCGCGACGGCGCCCTCGCCAGAACGGAGGCGATTGCTCTGCTCAGTGCCGTCGGTGCGGCGCTCGACGGGCCGTCGGCTAACGGGCGGCGATGAGGCGGGTCTCAGCGTGCACCGCGGGACCGAGCTCCCGGAGATGCGTGACGAGTTCGTCGCCGGCCGAGATGAGGGCGTCGTCGGTCAGGGGATCGAGGGCGTCGAGGATGAACAAGGTGGTGGTCGTGTCGTCGGTGAGCTGTGTGCGGCGTCCCTGACGCCAGTTCCATCGGCGGCACGTGATCGCGGTGTCGTCCACCCAGACGACTTCTCCCCGTTCGGGGTGCTCGGTGACGGGGTCGCCGCCGACCGTGGTGTCGAAGGGCTCGGTCCCCGCAGCGCGGATCAGGCGCGGTGGTCCGTCGTAGTGGTGCAGGTCTTCGCCACCGATGGGGACCTGGTGCAGGACCGAGACGGCGTTGTAGATGTCGGTCAGTCGGTTCACCCGAGGCAGCCCGGACTCCGCTCGGCGAGTGAGAGCTTCCACGCTGTTGCGAGTCCGCTGGGGTCTCGCGCCGAAGCTCCGGTAGGCGTCCCGCCAGGCACGGATGTGGGGCAGGTCCTCGACCGTCGTGGAGGCCAGGGCTTCTCGGGCGGACTTCTCCGCGCGGCTGAGCAGCTGCTCGCTGTGTGCGTCGCTCGGGCCGGGTTCGGTGCCCTCGACGCTGATCAGGAGCACTCGGTAGTCGGGCCGGAGGTCGAAGACTGCAGAGTCGACGGATGCTCCGTCGAGGAGGTCGCGCATGCGGTTCATCAGGGTTCCTTTCCCGCTGAGCGCCGCCCGAGGGCGGGCTCAGCTGACGAGTTCGGGGTGGGTGGGGGTGAGCGAGGGCAGCACCGTCTCACCCGGGGTCATCGGGACGTGGTGCCGACGTCGGGCTCGGACACCGCGAGGGTGAACGTCGCCGGGACCGTGCCCGGGTTCCGGTACGAGTGCGGCTGGTCGCCGGCGAAGGCGTAGGAGTCTCCGAGCTCGAGGACGACGTCGTCCTGGCCGGCCGTGACCCGCACGACGCCCGAGACGACGTGCAGGATCTCTTTCGTGCCGGCCGTGTGCGCGGTGCTCTCGTGCTCGTCGTGGGGCGCGAGTGTCCAGTGCCACAGCTCGAGGACGTCGGGGGAGGGGGTCCCCGCGAGCAGGACAGCAGCCCCGCCGGCCGGGCTGCTCCACAACTGCGCACCGTCCCCACGCCTCGTGAGGGCTGAGGGGATGCCCCCCCGCTCCGCGACCAACGCCGGCAACCCGATGCCGAGGGCGTCGCTGAGCAGCAGGAGCGTCGTCACGCTCGGGTTCGTCTGGCCTTTCTCGACCAGGACGACCATGCGCCGGCTGACACCCGAACGCTCCGCCATCTGGTCGAGGGTCCACCCCTGCGCGTTCCGTGCGGCCCGGAGGCGCGCACCGACCAGGGCCGCCACGTCACGTCCGCCAGCATCCATGGAGTGCACTATAGTGCACTACCGTCGAGGTGACAGCCGGACTCGCTGTCGGGGCCTCGGCACCGGCCGGGTGTGACTGCTTCTGCTCGCGGCGAGGTAGGCCACGCTCACGGCGTCACCCCCGATCAGCAGATACGTGGTCCACCACCGTGGGGCGGGTCGAGTGTGGGCTCCGCCTCGCGCGGGGAGCAAGAGCGTCGCGACGCAGCCGGCGGTGTTCAGGAGGAGGCCGGCACGGACGGGGGCCTGAGCGTCTCGCCGCAAGGCGACCACCGCGAGGGAGAAGCCAGCGGCGGCGACGACGGCATCTGCCCGCGCTGAACGGGCCTCACGGTCCGCCTGTGTCCGGAGAGCGAGCGCCCTGACGGCGAAGACCGAGACGTGCACGATGTCGAGGCCCAGAGCGAGGCGGAACAGCCGCAGATCTCTCATCTGTCCATGCAACACGCATCCCGCGATCGGGCGGCGATGCCCGCTCGACCGATGCGTGTCCGTCTCCGTGCTCCGCGAGGGCGAGGGCGAGGGCGGGGGGGGGCGGGGAGGAGCGGGCCGAGATGGTGGAACCGGCGGGAGGCTGCCCCTCCCGCCGGTCACTCGTGACGGTAGTCATCGGCCGCCGCGTCAGCCGGGGCTTGACAACGCAGCGACGCTGGCGACGGTTCGGTCGGGCGCGACGGCCATGTGCCCGTAGGGTCCCAGCATGAAGCGCATCACCTCCCGCGGGGGCTCGGTCGTGAGCCGGGCGAGGGTCGAGGAGCTCAGGCAGCTCGCGACCACCCCGGCAGGCCTCCGCCCCACGCCCGAGCCCCGATGGTCCCACGTGCCGACGTCGTCGCTCGATGCGGACGCACCGGTCTTCGTGCTCCTCCACGGCCTCGGCCTGTCCCACCTCTCGTTCAGCAGGCTCGCTCGGGTCCTGGCCCAGCACGGGTCGGTCCTGGCCCCTGACCTCCCGGGCTTCGGCGCCGCGCCCGGACCTCGGCGCCGCCTCGACGTCGACGAGCTGACGGAGGCCTTGCTCCAGCGTCTGGACGTCGTCGCCCCGTCCGCTGCGGGCCGGGCACCACTCGTCGTCCTCGGGCACTCCCTCGGCGCCGAGATCGCCGTCGAGGTCGCCCGGCGCCGCCCGCACCTCGTCCGAGCCCTGGTGCTCGTGGGGCCGGTCGTCGACCGGATCGCGGCCAGTGCGTTCGGGCAGGGCCGCCGCCTCCTTCTCGACATGGCGGCCGAGCCGCCGTCGACCGGCGCGATGGTGACCCGTGACTACGTCCGGGGCGGGCTCTTCTCGTTCATGGCCGGGGTCCGGTCGATGCTCCGATACGACACCGTCGGGAGGCTCGGCGACGTGACGGTGCCCGTGCTGGTGCTGCGCGGAGCCCACGACCCCGTCGCCCCCGCCCGCTGGATCGCCGAGCTCGCCGACGTCGTCGCCGACGGGACCAGTGCGGACGTGTCCAGCGGCGTCCACAACGTCGTGCACTCGCACCCCGCCGAGGTCGCCCGGCTCGTGCTCACGTTCCTCGCCCGACACGCCCCGACGGCCACCAGCACGGAGGCACAGATCGAGCAGGTCCCGTCCGGACTCTGAGCGCCGGCCGCGACGATCAGGTCGCACCGGGCGAGAGCCTGACGTCCCGCGTGGAGACGGGACGTCGGGTCAGCGAGGCCTGAGCTGTGAGGCGGCGGGGCAGTCGAAGGGGTCGCCGCCCGCGGCGAGGCCGACCCGGTTGAGGTACGCGACGACGATGCCCCACGACTGCAGCAGCGTCGTCTCCGTGTAGGGGATGCCGTGCTGGGCGCAGTGCTCCTTCACGAGCACGCTCGCGCGGCGCAGGTGCGGCCGGGCCATGTTCGGGAACAGGTGGTGCTCGATCTGGAAGTTGAGGCCGCCGAGCGCGTGCGACATGAGGCGGCTGCTGCCGACGTTGCGCGAGGTGAGCACCTGCTTCGAGAGGAAGTCGACCCGTTCGCCCTCGGGGATGATCGCCATGCCCTTGTGGTTGGGGGCGAAGGAGGCGCCCATGTAGAACCCGAAGACGCCCAGCTGCACCCCCAGGAACGCGAGCGCCATCAGCGGCTCGAGCAGCCACACGAGCAGACCGACGTACACGACCGACCGGGCACCGATCAGCGCCAGCTCGAGCCACCGGCCGTCGACCTTGCCGGGGGTGACCAGGGTCCTGATCGAGGTGAGGTGCAGGGCGATCCCCTCGAGCAGCAGCAGCGGGAAGAACGCCCAGCCCTGACGTGCGGTCAGCCACCGTGCGGCACCGGTCTTCTCCGCGGCGTCCGTCTCGAGGAACACGACGACGCCGGGAGCGATGTCCGGGTCCTTGCCGACGGTGTTGGGGTTGCCGTGGTGACGGGTGTGCTTGGTCATCCACCACGCGTACGACATGCCCACGACCCCGGACGCGAGGAGGCGCCCGAGACGTTCGCTGACCGGTCCTGACTCGAAGACCTGCCGGTGCGACGTCTCGTGGGCGAGGAACGCGAACTGCGTGAACACGATGCCGAGGCCCGCGGCGACGAGCAGCTGGAGCCAGCTGTCGTCGAGCAGCACGACCCCGGCGACGGCGGCGGCGAGGCACAGCACGAGGACGATGAACGTCGCGACGTAGAAGCGCCGGCGGCGCTCGAGGAGCCCGGCCTCGCGCACCTGGGCGAGGAGGGCGGAGTAGGTGCTGGTGGGCCGGGACGGCCGGCCGGGCGATGTCGTGCGGAAGCCCGCAGGCGCCGAGGCGGATGCGGGGGCGGCGTCGACGGCGGTCGACGCGGAGGGGGTGAGGGTCACGGGGTCGCTCTCTCCGGGGTCAACGCCCTCACGTGCCGAGCCGACGAGATGTCAGGTCGTGCTGCCCGTGGGGCCGGATGGTCTCCTGACGGGGTCGTGCAGGAGCAGCGCAGCCGGGGTCCAGGGCGACATCTGCACAGTACGCGCCGCCGGCTCGGAGTCCTAGTCAGGGCGCTCGCCGGCTACGACGGGGCCTGGGCCTGGGCCTCGTCCGGTGCCCGGCGGCGTCAGGATGCGGGCACGCGCACCGGGGCGGTCGCCCGCGAGGAGGTGTCGAGGTAGCGGCGAGGGACGGTCCAGCGGCTGCCGAAGACGGTGTCCCACTCCTCGGGGTGGAAGGGGCTGTGCCCGCCGGCGGGGTAGCTCGTGAGCTCGCCGAAGACGATCCGCTCGGGCAGCAGGTACAGGTCCACCCGCACGAAGTCGGTGTCGGCGGCGAGGTGCTCGGCGATGGCGACCATCTCTCTGAGCTGGTCTGGCGCCTCCTGTGGTGGATCGGCCCAGGCGGGGCCGCCACTCAGCGGCAGGTGCTGCCACTGCAGGTCGTAGAAGTCCTGGGTGCGGGTGTCGAAGCGGCCGGTGTCGACCTGCACGTACCGGCACGTGCCGTGGAAGACGAAGAACTTGTAGTCGTCGGGGATGCCCCCGTCGGGGCCGGTGAGCTTCTCCTCGACGATGATGCGGGGCGGGATCTGGCTGTAGGCCCATTCCTCGTTCGGGCCACGGCCGTAGAGCTTGCTGGTCCAGCCCGCAGCGATGTCACGGAGCGCGGCGGGACGAACGGCCTCGGGGCGGACGTGGGCGTAGACCCAGCCCCACTCAGGGCGTGGCAGGACCGCGTCGGCGGAGGCATCCGGGGAGACGACGACCGCGGCGCCGCTGCCGTGGGTCGGCTTGACGACGTACGACTCCGGCAGGTCCAGGTCGAGCAGGTCGTCGGCGCGGTCGAGGACGGCGTGGGCCCTGGGCAGCAGGTCGGCGTGACCCAGGGCTGCCACGTGGTCGCGGACCGCTGCTTTGTCGGCGAAGGTCACCACGACGCGACGATGGTCACGGAGCATCTTGTACCGGACCTTCTCGGTGAACGTCCGGGGGGCACGGGTCCGCCAGAGACGGACGGCGCGGACGAGGAGGGAACGTCCGCGCCACCTGGCGCGGGGGAGACCCGGGGCGGTCACGACGCAGGCAGGGGACGGATGAGGCGGGGCACGAGGCAAGTCTGCCGCCTCCGCGACAGGGCGCCGACCGTCGACGACGCGACGGCCGAAGCGGACGCAGAATGCGGTTTCCGCGCTTCGTCGTCGTGGAGCGCTGCACGGATGGCAGTCCGTCCTCCCTGCCAGACAGCGGTCGGCCGGGTCGCGAGCACGATCGTGCTCCCGACTCGGCCGACCGGCTCTCCTGAGGCGCGGCTCAGGACCGCAGGCTCGCCTCCTTCTCCGACAGAGCGAGGCGGGAGGTCGCTAGCGGACGCTCGAAGTTGATGAGGAGCGAGCCGACGAGGTAGACGGTCGCTGCCACGCCGAGGAAGACGAACGACCCGGCGAAACTGCCCGCACTGGCTGCGATCGCGAAGCCCATGACGACAGGGGCGAGTCCGCCGCCACCACTCGAGGCGACGTTCATGACGCCTCCGATCCGGCCGACCTGCTTCTTCGGCGCGAGCCAGGCCGGCACTGCCCAGTAGAGGCCGCCGAAGTTGATGAAGAAGACGGCGAGTCCGAGCGCGACCAGGGCGGCGTACCCGTCCGTGATGGCGGGCAGCGAGAAGATCGCCACGGCGGTGCCTGCGCCGGAGATGCCGAAGATCGTCTTCATCACGAGGTTGTACCGCTTCGTGGCGGCACGCCACTTGTCTGCTGTGTAGCCGGCCACGAGCTGACCGAGGACACCCATCCCGTACACCGCGAACGTTCCCCAGCCGAGGGCTTTGAGATCGAACTGCATGGCGTCAGCCAGGTACGTCGGGGTCCACGAGATGATGCCCCACCACACGGTGGCCCAGCCGAGGCGGCCGAACATCATCGCCCAGAAGGAGCGCGAGCGGAGGTAGTCGCCGACCTTGGGCAGGAGGCGGTCGTCGATCTGGTCGGCGACGTCGTCCTCGCCGCGGATGTAGGCGATCTCGTCGTCGGTGACGCCCTTGTGCTCCTCCGGCTGGTCGCGCAAGTAGAGGAAGAAGATGACCGCGACCACGATGGTCAGGATGCCCGTGAGGATGAACGCGTCGCGCCAGGATCCGAACGCGCCGATGAGACCAGTGACCACGAGTCCACCGATCGCGGCGCCGAAGGGGCTCGCCGCGTCGACGAACGTCGCGCCTCGTGCTCGCTCCTTGGCGGGCAGCCACGAGCTGTTCAGCTTTGCGCTGCTCGGCGAGATAGGCGCCTCGGCCGCGCCTAGACCGAGTCGCAGGAGGATGAGGGAGACGCCTCCCATGGCGAGGCCACCGACAGCCTGGAAGCCCCCCCACAGCACGCCGGCAACGAGGATGACCTTGCGTGCGCCCAGTTTGTCGAGGAGGAACCCTCCCGGGATCTGGAACAGCAGGTACGTGTAGAAGAACGAACCAAGGAGGAGGCCCTGCAGCTCGGGAGTGAGGTCGAACTCCTCGCTGATGAAGGGGAGCGCGATGGAGAGAGCGGCTCGGTCGACATAGTTCAAGACGACGAGGATCCAGAGGAAGCCGAAGATCTTCCAGCGCACTCGTGAGCGAGGGGTGGTCGGCGATGCAGACATGTCGGACTCCATTGTCAGGTCGTCGAAATAGTTCCTATTTCGTAGTCCCTATAGGATCCATTCGCGATGGGTCGATGTCAAGGCCCGGGCCAGGGGGCCGGACTCGTTGCCGTCAGATACGGCCCAGTGCCCGGTCGCGGACGTTGTGCACGTGACGACTCATGGCCTGGAAGGCGCTCTCCGGACCACCTGATTCGAGAGCGGCGAGGACGGCTTGGTGTTCGTCGAGGGCGAAGGCGGCGTCGGTGACGCTGAGGCCCCCGTACTGCCGGAATCGGGCCTGACCGCCCAGGGTGTCGAACGCGCGGTACAGGAAGGCGTTGTCGGCTTGCCGCGCGATGAGGTCGTGGAAATGCTCGTCGGCGGCCCAGTACGCGTGGTACTCGGGGAACGACGGGCCCTTGGGCGCCGCGGCGAGGTGCTCGATCGACTCGGCGAGCTTCGCGAGGAAGGCCGGCGTCACGTTCGAGGCGGCTCGCCGTGCATTCTCCGGTTCGAGGATGGCGCGGACGTCGAGCAGGTCGGTCAACTCGCGGGGGGTGAGGACGGCCGCGACGCGGTAGCCCTTGAGCGCCGTCCTGGCTACGAGGCCCGTGTACTCGAGCCGGGCGAGTGCCTCCCGGATCGGCGTCTGCGAGACGTCCATCTCGCGGGCCAGCGCGTCGATGTTGAGTGAGGCTCCTGGCTCGAGCGAATCGTCGAAGAGGCGCGCCATGATCTCGTCGTACACACCGTCGGAAAGCGAGAGGCGCTTCGGCAATCGGCGCGGAGAGTCAGACATGGCGCAATTCTGGCATGCGCTTCTGCGCCGACAGAGGCGGACTAGCGGGAGGGCCGGGCCTCGGTCGCCTCGATCGCGACGCCGTTCGGCGTCTCGCGCAGGAAACAGGCGTCACGCCGACGCCCGGCACGGAAGACCGCAGGATCCGCTTCGCCGTCGAGAGCGGCTACGGTGCCGGTGAGGTCATCTGCCACGAGACACACATGGTGGAGGCCCTCGCCGTGCTCGGCGAGCCACTCCCACGTCGACGCATGCGGCATCACCGGTTGTACGAGCTGGATCCGCGTGCCTCCGCCGGTGGGCTCGAGGGACACCAGGCGCACGCCAGGGTCGTGGGCGCACTCGTCTTCGCGCACGGCAAAGCCGAGCTGGTCGCGGTAATACGGAACGGCGGCGTCCGCGTCGTGCACGGCGATGGCGACGTGGTCGATGCCGGTGAAGCCGACGGTCACGTGCGGCACAGCGACGTCGCCTCATCCAGCACCCGTCCGACGTTCGCGGGGTCATGCGCGAAGCGGCCGAGGAACAACCCGTCGACAGCAGGGCGGAGGGTCGCAAGGAGTCCCGGGCCGGCGCTGCCTCCGTACACGATCGGAGTCGTCTCTCCGTGCTCTCCGAGCCCGGCACGGACGAGGTCGACGACTTCGGTGACATGGGAGGCCGGGGCGGGCTCGGCAGCGCCGATCGCCCACACCGGCTCGTAGGCGAGGACGACGGGGCCGTCGGGCGCGATCGCGATCTGCTCCAGGCAGCGGGCTGCCGCGGCCCCCGGCTCCTGGAGGGTCTCCTCGCCGATGCACAGGAGCGGGACCAGACCCGACTCGTGGGCGCGCGCGATCTTCGCCCGGATGGCCTCGTCGGTCTCCCCGCGGGTCGATCGGCGCTCGGCGTGGCCGATCTCGACCATGCCGACCCCCATCTCTGCCAGCAGCGACGCAGCCACATCACCTGTGTGGGCGCCCGCGACGGCCTCGCTGACGTCCTGCGCGGCCACGACGAGGCCGGATCCCGAGGCCAACCGCGCGGCGGACTCCAGGAGAGGGAACGACGGTGCGACGAAGAGACGTACCTGCCCGCTGACGACTCCCTCGTGCGACCGGGCGATCCTCGCGACCGCCTCCAGCCACTCGAGAGAGGCACGGTAGCCGAGGTAGGTCTTCGTGCTGATGCCGACGACGAGGGGGCGTGTCACTTCTCGAGGATCCCTTCGGGGAGTCGATAGACGCGGACGGCGTTCCGAGCGAACGCTGCCTCCTGGTCGACCCGCGACCACCCGTCGGTGATCTCGACGAAGCCGCCGTAGATCTCGGCGTAGGTCGCAGTCAGGCTGTCCACGGGGAAGTTGCTGGCGAACATGATGCGCTCCGGGCCGAAGGCCTCGGCCGCGAACTCGACGACATGACGCTGGTTCGCGGAAGTCCAGGCCATGCCGGGCACGCCGATGCCGCTGATCTTGAGGTTCACGTGAGGAAGTGCGGCGATCGACCCCACAGCGCGACGCCACCCGGCGAGACCGTCGGGCGTGCGATCGGACGGCAGGCCGGTGTGGTTGATCGTCACTGCGATGTCGGGGTGACGCTCGAACAGCGCGATCGCCTCGTCGAACTGCCACCATGCCGTCTGCAGCTCGAAGTCGAGCCCGACCCCGGCCAAGGCCGCGAAGCCCCTCTGCCAATCGGGATCGCTGAGCAGGGACGTGTGTCCCTGCGACTCGCCGGCCGACGCCGCCTGCCCCGGCTTCTGCCGGACCGCACGCACCAGCTCGTGCGAGGCCAGCTCGGCCAGTACCTCCTCGACGCCCTCGTCCTGCAGGACCGCGTGCGCGACGCACGCGGTCGGGAGGCCGTACCTCTCGACGATCCCTTCCATGTAGACCATCTCGCCGACGGGATCGTCCTCGAGCCACTCGGTCTCCATCGTGACCGTCCCGACGATGTCGAACTCCGCGGCGTCGGCGAGCAGGTCGGGCGGCAGGTAGTCGCGCTTGATCGAGGAGTAGTCCCCGTAGCGGAACGGGATGGCCGCTTCGGGGCGCAGCCACGGCTGGAATCCCAGCCGTGGCTCCCAGAAGTGGTGGTGAGCATCGACGATCGGTCCGTCGTAGGCGGTCACGGCGTGCCTCAGACCGTCGCTGCCCGGGCGGCGCGCTGACCGGCGATCGCGATCGCGATGTCGAGGGCGTTCTGGCTCGAGGTGACGCTCGCGATCCCCTCGCCTGCGATGTCGAACGCGGTGCCGTGAGCGGGTGTCGCGATGACGACCGGGAGGCCGCCCTGCACCGTGACGCCGCCGTCGAAGCCCATCAGCTTGATCGCGATCTGACCTTGGTCGTGGTACATGGTCACGACGCCGTCGTACTTGTCCTTGGCGCCGAGCCAGATCGTGTCGGACGGGAACGGACCTGAAGCGTCGATGCCCTCGGCGACCGCGGCCTCCACGCCCGGTCGGATCTCGTCGATCTCTTCGCGGCCGAAGATGCCGTTCTCGCCGTTGTGCGGGTTCAGGGCGCAGACGCCGAGACGCGGGGCTTCGATCCCGGAGTCGTGGAGCAGCTCGTGCAGGAGGCGGATCGCGTCGGTGACGGCCGGGGCCTTCACTCGAGCAGCGACGTCCCTGATGCCGACGTGACTCGTCACACGGGCAGTCCACATGCCGGGGATGATGTTGATCTCGCTCGTGACGCCGGTGTGTCCGAGCTGCTTGGCGAACCAGCGGAGCTCGTCCTCCTCGTGCATGCCGCCGAGGTGAAGGCTCGTCTTGTTCAAGGGCGTGAAGACGATCGCGCCGACCTGTCCGGCGTTGGCCAGGTCGATGGCGCGGCGCAGCTGGTGCATCGCACGCGTGCCGGCCTCCTTCGAGACCTGCTGAGGCGGGATCACCACATCGCCGCGCGAATCGTCGTCGAGGAGGGTCGCGAAGCCGGGTGCCGGCTCGTCGCTCAGCGGGATCGTCGCGCCGATGACAGCGGCGGCAGCGTCGAGCTCGGCCCGGTCGGCCAGGACGTAGATCTCGGCGCCATGCAGGTTCTTCGGATTCGAGAGAAGACGCGCAGCCAGCTCCGGGCCGACCCCGGCGGGATCTCCGAGTGTCAGCGCGACCTTCGGGCGGACGGATGCGGTCGTGTCGGTGGCGTTCATGCGGAGACTCCTTCTTCGGCGTCGATCGTCCCCTCGACGGCGGGGCCTGAACCGTCGTAGGAACAGATCGCGGCGACCTTGCCCGCGGATGCGGAGGTCGGGTCGAAACGATGGTCGAGCCACTGGGACGCGAGCTGACGAGCGAGCTCGATGCCGACGACGCGCTGGCCGAAGCAGAGCACCTGCGCGTCATTGCTCTTGACGGCGCGCTCGACCGAGTAGCTGTCGTGCGCCGTCACGGCCCGGATGCCGGGCACCTTGTTGGCGGAGATCGCGACGCCGAGACCGGTGCCGCAGACGAGGAGGGCCCGATCGGCATCGCCCTCGGCGACCATGCGGGCTGCCTCGACGGCCACGTGGGGGTAGTCCGTCGTGCCGTCAGTGGTGACTCCGACGTCGATGACCTCGATGACCCGGTCGTCGCTCTCGAAGTCGGACTTCAGGATCGTCTTGTAGTCGTAACCGGCCTCGTCGCTCCCGACGACGATCCTCAGGGGCCCTGCCATGGTTCTCTCCTTCATTCGTAGGATCTAGTTGCTCGAGGTGGCCGAGACGGCTGCGCGGATGTCATCCGCCACGACGCGCACGATGCGCGAGAACGACACCGCTCCCGCATCGGGGTGGCCGATGCTCTTCTCGGCCAGGGGCCGCGCGCGTCCGAGACGCGGCCGCAGATCGGCAGTCGCCACGGCCGCGCTCTCGGCTGCTGTCGCTGCCTGGTGCCACGCATCGGTGAGGGCCGTTCCGGATTCTGCCGATGCTCGAAGCGACTCGACGAACGGAGCGAACGCGTCGACGAGCGTCTTGTCGCCGACCTCGGCCTTGCCCAGGCGCTGGATGGCCTCGAGACCCGCACTGGCTGCCCGGGCGGACGCTGCCGGGTCGCCGAGGTCGGACTCGGCGGCGAGTACACCGCCGACTCCCACGAGGCACACGCCCCAGAGCGCGCCGGAGGTGCCGCCCGCGTTCTCCGCCCAGCCCTCCCCGGCCTCTGCGAGCAGCGGCCGGACGCCGGCACCGTTCGCGACGGCACGACGGGCGGACTCGACCGCGGCGGTGATGCCGCGCGCCATGCCGATGCCGTGGTCGCCGTCACCTGCGATGGCGTCGATGCGGCCGAACTCTTCCTCGGAGGCGACGACCATGGCGGCGACGCTCTCGAGACCGGCGAGGATGGCGGGTGCGGCTTCGGCGTGCCGCGGGTCGACATCGGCGACCAGGCGGGCGGCGACGTCGAGAGGGGCGGGGCCGGCGACGGTCTCGGCGAGGTCTCCGGCTATGCCGGAGCCCTTGCGGAAGGCCGGGGTCGAGGCGTGTGCCGCCCACAGCTCCTCGAGCTCGTCGTCGACCCAGAACAACGTCGCCGAGACACCGGACATGTCGAGGCTGGTGACCAGTTCGCCGACCTCCGGCTGCACGATCGTGACGCCGACCTCGGCGAGGCGCCGGGCGACGTGGCCGTAGAGGACGAACGTCTCCTCGTACTTGAAGGTGCCGAGGCCGTTGAGCAGGACGACGGCGCGGTCAGAGGCATGACTCGGGCGCTCTTCCAGCAGGTGATCGACCAGGAGCGTCGCCAGCTCGGGCGAGGACGGAAGCGGCTCTTCCGAGATGCCGGGCTCGCCGTGGATCCCCATGCCGACGCTCATCATGCCCTCGGGCACGGTGAACAACGGTTCTTCGGCACCGGGCAGGGAGCATCCGCTGAAGGCGACGCCGAACGAGAATGTGGCCGCGTTGGCACGGCGGCCCAGCTCTTCGACGCGGTCGAGGTCGTAGCCTGCCTCTGCGGCCGCACCCAGGATCTTGAAGACCGTCAGGTCGCCAGCGATGCCTCGCCGCTTGTGCGCCTCGGTCGCGTCGGCGCTCGCGATGTCGTCGGTGACCGGGACGACGCGGACGTCGACGCCTGTAGCGCGCAGACGCTCGGCGGCGATGCCGAAGTTGAGGACGTCGCCGGCGTAGTTCCCGAATGAGAGCACGACACCCCCACCACGCTGGGTGGCGCTGGCGACCCGGTGGATCTGACCAGCCGAGGGCGAGGCGAAGATGTTGCCGTAGGCGGCACCGGCCGCCAGGCCTGGTCCGACCAGGCCTGCGAACGCCGGATAGTGGCCGGAGCCGCCGCCGATGACGACGGAAACGGCGCCCTCAGCGATCGGGGATCGACGGACGACACCCCCGTCGATGCCAGCGACGGCGTCGTTGGCGGCCAGATACCCGGCGAGGGCGTCGGCGGCGAAGGTGGTCGAGTCGTAGCGGAGCGTGGTCATGAGGGCACAGCTTCCTTGCCGGCGGCAGCCGACGGAGCAGCGGGTGACGATGACGTGGGAGCGACCGGGAGCAAGCGGCGCAAGTAGTCGCGGTTGATGGCGCTGACCCCGAGGCCGTCGCCGCCGTAGTGCTCGCAGACGAAGTGGCCGTCGAAACCGTACGAGACCGCATCCCGCACGGCGTGCCGGTAGTTGATGAGACCGAGCTCGAGCGGCGCAGGCACGGCGGAGTACGACCCCGTGGTCGGGTCCTCGTCTCGCGCGTAGTTCTTGACGTGCCAGTAGTTGGCGCGCGGGAGCGTCAGAGCCAGCGTCTCCTGCCAGTCGTCGATGGGGCGGTGGAGGCGGATCAAGTTGCCGACGTCGGGGTTCAAGCCGACGTTGTCGAGGTCGACCTCGTCGAGCAGCCGGATCGAGCTGGGGCCGGTGCCGAGGTACGTGTCCTCGTACATCTCGAGGGTCAACTCGAGGCCGAGCTCGGCGGCATGCTGGCCGAGCTCGCGGATCCGCGAGACCGCCAAGGCGAAGTTCTCGGGGTCGCCGGGATCGTCGATCTCGCCCTGTGCCGTCCAGAACCACAGGCGCTTCCTCTGTTCTGCGGTGAGTGGGCGGTGGAACCCTACGGACAGGTACTTGGCACCGAGCGCGGCAGTCGCTTCGAGGGTGCGGTGGGTGTACGCGAGGTTCTCCAGGCCGACGACGGGGTCGATGACGCTGGAGCGCACGACGCACACGGAGCTGAGCGCGATGTCGGCAGCGGCACCGGCCGCGGAGAGCTCGTCGAGGCGAGCGCCGGAGAGATCGCCGATGCGAAGCCAGTTGTCGTTGATCTCGACGTCGGCGAAGCCTGTCTCTCGGATCTCGGTGAACGTCGACTGCCAGCGCTCGGGGTCGGAGTCCTGGACGCGCGTCCCGTCTCGGTCCACGGCGGGGAACTGCAACATGGCCGCCGCGATGGGCCAGTCATCTCGGTTGAAGGTCATGACACTCCGTCGTGTTCGCGGCTGATGATCCGTACCAGCCAGGTTCCTGTTTCCTATAGGATCGCAGTGGTGACGGCCCCTGTCAAGGTCGACGCACTGTCCGCCCGGTCCCGGCGCGGGCGGCGACTACGCGTGACACGACCCGCGACAGAGCATCGTCGTCTCCCACGTTCCCCGGGAAGACGACGTACGGCAAGCTGTTCGCCGGCCCGTCCGCGGCCGTCCAGAGCGAGACCATGCCGGGCAACAACGTCCCGACGACCTCAGCGCGACGGATGCCGAGAGCGTCGGTGGCGACGTCGTTCGATGTGATGCCGCCCTTGGCGATGACGAACGACGGCGCCGCTTCCTCGTGGATGGCTCGAACGACCGCGACGAGGGATCGTGACGCAACGGCGGCGATCCGCAGGCTCTCGGCCGGATCGGTACCGCGGACGAGAGTCCGACTCGTCATGACGACGACGTCGGATCCGGCGAGCGATGTGACCGCGCTCGCGGCGGCCTCCTGTACGGCAGCGTCGAACGAGGAGGCGCCCGAGGAATCGGCGTCGAGGAACCGCGTGATGTCCAGCTCGACCGGGACGATCTCGTGGTCGTCGAGAAGTCGTGCCAGTTGTCGTCCGGTCAGGCCCACATGGGAGCCGACAGCGACCAGGCCGTAGCCGTCCGGCGCGTGGGTGAAAGCGGTGTCGAGTGCGGCGTCGCTGAGGGCGCCGGCATTCTCCTGGCCGCACCGCGCGCGGAGGAAAGCGGGACCGGTGCGATAGATGAGCCGGGCACCAGCCGCCTCTGCCTGGAGAGCTCCCAGTGCAGCGATCCGCAGGTCGTCCTCGTCGGCGGCGTCGACGACGACGACCCGACGGTCTCGGCAGGCGAGCAAGGTGGTCGCGACTCCAGTCGCCCCGCTCCGATGGAGATCGTCACGGGTGATCCGCACGACGTCGCCAGCGACAACATCGCCTCGCGTGACCTCTTCGACCCACTGAGGGAGGAAGGATGACTGGAATCCGAACGTCGCGTCTCGCGCGAACTCTGTCTCACCGACAGGCGTCCTCACGCCGTCGTGGACGACGTAGTGGACCGAGTCGACCGTTATCCGTCCTGCGTCGGGATAGGCCGGGATCACCACGACGGCGTCTACCGGCCGCCCCGCCTCGGCCTCTCCCGCGGCGAGGACGTCCGTCTCGAGGGGGAAATGTCCACGAAGGGTCGAGTCGCCCCGACTAGCGATCGTGATGTCGAGACCAAGCCGTTCCGCGGTCCGTGCAACGTTCGCGTGGATCTCGCGAATGACGCGAGCTGCCTCAGTCGGTTGGTGGCTCCGGGTGTTGGCCAACACGAAGAAGCCGGGGGCGTCCTGGCGAAAGGCCCACACCAGATCGTCGTCTGACCATCGGGTCACCAACGGCAGCCCCGAGATGCTCTGGCTGCCAGTGGGATCGTCGTCGATGATGACGAGCTGCCGACTCGAGGAGCTGAGTGCAGCTGTGAGTTCGGCAAAGCTGGGAGGCGAGGGCGGCATCGTCACGAAAACTCCTTCGTTGAGTCGATCCTATACGAAGCACGATTCCGCAGTTCGCTAGAGGACGCCACGGGGGGCCGACATGAATCGAGATGTCCCTCGGCTGTCGAGCCGTCGTGCCTCTGCCCGCTCCGGTAGACATGAGTCCCGGCACACTGCGAGGAGCACCATGACCGACCCCGACGCCCCCGGTGGCTCTGCCGCAGATCGGCGCTTCCGCGAGGAGCTCCGCAGGAGCCTCGCGGCCCTCGAACGCGAACAGGCCGACCCCGCCGCTGAGGCGGAGCGGGGGGAGCCGACCGTCGGGCAGGAGCGTCGTCCCGACCGACCCGCTGCCAGCCCGGCGAAGGCCCCCCGCACCCGCTCCGAGCTCCTCATGGACTGGGCGCCTCTCGGGGCGTTCGTCCTCGCCGTCGCCGCGCTCGTCGGCATCGCGATCTACGGGATCGCGGGCGGCGACCTCGGCGACTGGTGACCGACGAGCGGACTGGAGGGCTGTCGCTGAACGGCCACGGGTCGACGAACCTGCGGCGTCGCCCGGGTCAGCGGGGGCTGGGGCGGGCGAGTCCGCGGACGCGGCTGCCGCCTCCCGGCCAGGAGATCCCCGCGGTCGCTCCGGACCCTGTCACCCGTCGCACCCGTACCTGACGACGAAGTCCTCCGCGCCGTCGCGTCCGCCATCGCCGGTGCCACGAGGATGACGGTCGGGCTCACGGTGGCCGCCTGGCGTCAGACCCGCCACATGCGGAAGGGGCCTGTGCCCATGTAGTTCTGCGAGTCGACCTCGACGCCGAACTCGACCAGGGCGTCGTGGACGGCTTTCAGCCTCTTCTCGACGGCCTTCTCGGGGTCCTTCGTGTTGTTCGCGTCCCAGCTGAGCTTCTCGCCGGTCGTCGATCTCACCGTGAGGACGGGCCCGCCGTACGGTCCCTCGCGGAGCACCGCCTGCTGCACGTCGCGGAACCACATCACGCGTCCCTTGCCGGTGAGCGAGCTGTACTCCATCCGGTCGGGCCAGAGGCGGAACCAGCTCCTCTTCACCGCGACGGCGATCAAGGCCATGAACACGCCGAAGGCGAGGAAGAACGCGGTGCCCCAGGCGTCGGTCTCGGGCACGCCGCCGACCGCGGAGAGGACGAACGCCCCGGCCATGACCGCGGGAAGCAGCCACGCCGCGCTCGGCCGTGTCTCGTACAGCGCGCCGGTCGTTCCCTGGGTCCCCATGGCGCGATCGTAGCGGCGGCCGCCCCGTCGCGTCACCGGCGTCTGCTACGGTCCCGACCGACAGTGCCTAGGGTTCCGGGGTCCCACGATCTGACTGGTCCGAGCGGCGCCACGGTCAGGCGCCATCGCCCGGCCGTCATCTGAACGGACAAAAGCCTGGAGGACCCCTCCGGCGTGCCCTGCGCCGGCCCGAAGGGTCCCCTGCATGTCCGGTTCCGCACTGCTCCTCGTCCTCGCCGCCGCGGTGTGCCATGCCTCGTGGAACGTCGTCGCCCACGGCGTCAGCCGCATCGGCGCGCCGTTCCTCTGGTGGGGCGCGGTCGCCAGCGCCGTGCTCTGGCTGCCCGTCGTCCCGTTCACGGGCGGGCTGGGCGGCAGCGTCGCGGGCCTCGCGCTCGGCGCCGGGGTCTCGGCCGTGCTGCACGTCGTCTACATGACCGTGCTGCAGCGCGGCTACGCCGCCGGGGCGCTCTCGACCGTCTACGCGACCGCCCGCGGCACCGGCCCCGCCGTCAGCGCCGTGCTGGCCGTACTGCTGCTCGGCGAGCGGCTCTCGACGCTCGCGGTCGCGGGCATCGCCGTGGTCGTCGCCGGCGTCGTCGCGACGGGCCTGATCGACCGCAGGCCCGCCGTCACGAGCGACCCGACGGCGTCTTCCACAGGAAGAGGCCGCAGGAGGCGGAGGCTCGACCCCGGCATCGCCTGGGGCCTCCTGACCGGCCTGGCCATCGCCTCCTACACGATCTGGGACGCCCACGCGCTGCGCACCTGGGAGCTCTCGCCGGTGGCGTTCATGGTCGGCGTCACCCTCGGCGAGGTCGTCTTCTACACGGCGGCCCTCGGGCGCAGGCGGGGCGAGCTGCTCGCCGTCGTGCGAGCGCACTGGCCGCGCGTGCTCATCTTCGGGGTGCTGTCGCCGCTGTCGTACATCCTCGTGCTCGTCGCGATCCAGACGACCCCGGTCGCGCTCGTCGCCCCCGCCCGCGAGACGAGCGTCGTCATGGTCGCCGTGTTCGGGGCGCTGGTGCTGCGCGAGGGGTCGGTCGCGAAGCGGCTGGCGGCGTCGGTCGTGGTGCTCGGCGGCATCGCGCTGCTCGCCGTCTGAGCTGACGACGCCGGCGGCCTGTCGGCAGGTCGGCATACAAGAGGTGAACTCTGCCTGAACGAGCCATCAGATAGGTTCCTATGTCAGTCGGGTGCGTGTCACCATCGTGACGTCCTGCTCCCACCCGAAAGGCCGTCATGACCCTCCGCCGCTCCCGCGCCGCGACCGCCCTCGTCGGCGTCGCCCTGCTCACCACCGCCCTCGCCGGCTGCTCCGCCGCCGCCTCCTCGGCCGAGGGCGCCGGGTCGTCCGGCGACGGCGCCGGCTACGCCGTCGACTCGAGCACCCTCGTCTTCGGCGTCGTGCCCGACTCGGTCGACACCGAGACCAACTACCAGCCGCTGATGGACTACATCGGGCAGGAGACCGGCAAGACCGTCGAGTACCACGAGTCGACCGACTACGCCGCGCTCATCGAGGCGTCGATCGCCGGCCAGATCGACGTCGCCTCCTTCTCGGGCTTCACCTACGTCACCGCCACGAACAACGGCGCCGAGCTCACCCCGATCTCGTCCATCACGACGGCCGAGGGGCAGGAACCCGGCTACTACTCGCAGGCCATCGTGCCGAAGGGCAGCGACATCACGTCGATCGCCGACATGAAGGGCAAGAAGATCTGCTTCGTCGACCCGTCGTCGACCTCGGGATACCTGTTCCCGAGCTACGCGCTGCTCGAGGCCGGCATCGACCCTGAGAAGGACATCACCCCCGTCTTCGCCGGCAAGCACGACGTCAGCGTGCAGAAGACCGGCGAGGGCACCGAGTGCGACGCCGGCTTCGCCGAGGACAGCGAGGTCGAGAAGAGCGACGCCGTCGAGATGATCGACGAGCAGATGGTGCCCGGCGCCCCGATCGTCGAGTCCGACTCGCTGCCCGACGACGTCAAGGCACAGCTGAAGGACATCCTCTCGGACGTGACCGCCGACGACATGGTCGCCGCGGGCATCGAGAGCGCCGACAGCGAGGGCTTCCGCAGCGTCTTCTTCCAGACCACCCCGGTCGACGACGCCTACTACGACGAGATCCGCGACATCTGCGAGAAGACGAACGCCACGCAGTGCCAGGCCTGACGGCCTCCGCCTGAAGGAGGTGCGGTGACGGTGCCCCCGTCACC
>Ga0265780_10001770_pt1 | contig 29933 bp, 33 predicted proteins | sample P1T30metagenome_FD_192432 | JGI IMG/M metagenome (GOLD analysis project Ga0265780, IMG submission 192432) | Plant litter microbial communities from East Loma Ridge, Irvine, California - P1 T30 | ecosystem: Environmental > Terrestrial > Plant litter > Unclassified | place: USA: California... | reverse complement strand
AGAAAGCGCCGTTCGCTGCATTCTCGCCGACCGGGTTGAAGCCGTGGTGCGCGCCGAAGATGACTTCGTTGCCGCGCGCGAGCATCTCCACGCGTTCGCTGACGTCGCGGTGCTGGTCCATCGAGGCCAGCGCGCCCATGCGCACGCCTTCCATCTTCGGATTGCCGACCACGGTCTTTTCCAGGCGTGCGCGCAGGCGATCGCCCAGTGCGTCGACATGCTGCTCGGGCACGATGATGCGGCGGATGGCGGTGCACTTCTGGCCGGCCTTGCCGGTCATCTCGCGCGCGACTTCTTTGACGAAGAGGTCGAACTCGGGGTCGTCAGGCGTGACGTCCGGGGCCAGGATGGCGGCGTTCAGCGAGTCGGCTTCGGCCGTGAACGGGACCGATTCGCGGATCAGGTTCGGGTTGGCCTTCAGCTTGGCGGCGGTGTCGGCCGAGCCGGTGAAGGTGACGGTGTCAAAACCCGTCAGGCGGTCCAGCAAGTCGCCGGTGGAGCCGATCACCAGTTGCAGCGCGCCTGCGGGCAGCAGGCCGGATTCGTGGATCATCTTGACCACGGCGTGGGTCAGGTAGCTGGTGGCAGTCGCCGGCTTGCCGATGCAGGGCATGGCGGCCAGGAAGCTCGGCGCGAATTTTTCGAGCAGGCCCCAGATCGGGAAGTTGAAGGCGTTGATGTGCACGGCCAGGCCGCCTTTCGGCACCAGGATGTGGGTGCCGGCGAAGCCGCCGCGCTTGCCCAAGTTCATGGCCGGGCCTTCGTGCAGCACGTTCGACGACGGCAGTTCGCGCGAGCCCATGCTGGCGTAGGCGAACAGGGTGCCGATGCCGCCTTCGACGTCGACCCAGCTGTCGGGGCGGGTGGCGCCGGTCAGGTGGGAGATTTCATAGAGTTCTTCCTTGCGCTCCATCAGGTACATGGCCAGGGCTTTCAGGCGCTGGGCGCGGGTCTGGAAGTCGAGGTGCATCAGGGCGGGGACGCCTTGCTTGCGGGCGTACGTCACCGCCTCGTCGAAGTCGAGCTTTTCGGCGTGGGTGTGGTAGACCAGTTGGCCGTCGAGGGCGCTGTGCAGGGGGGTGGCGGCTTCAGTGCCGATCCAGCGGCCGGCGATCCAGCTTTGCAGGGTGCTTGGTTGGTGCATTTGTGTCTCCTCGGGATACTTGCAAGCGGTCGGGCTAATCATCGGCCGCATCCGCGTGGGCACGGAGTGCCCACCCTACGGTTACGGTTACGGGCCGGAACGACGCCGCGAGCCATTTATTCTTTGGGGGTGTGGCCGCCGTTACTGAAGTCGAAGACGGGGCGGTTGGGTTCGATTTCGGTGTAGGCCTCGACTTCGCGCATGGTGTTCAGGGAGCGCGTGGTCAGCTGGTGGTATTGGCGGGTGCCGAAGCTCTTCCATTCGATTTCTTCGGGCTTCAGCTCGCGCATCACGCGTGCGGGCGTGCCCATCACCATGCTGCGCGGGGGGATGACCATTTTGGCTTTCACGAAGCTCATGGCGGCGACGATGGATTCCTCGCCGACGACGGCGCCGTCCATCACCACCGCGTTCATGCCGACCATGGCGTTGCGGCCGACGCGGCAGCCGTGCAGCACGGCGCCGTGGCCGATGTGGCCGTCGACCTCGATCACGGTCTCGCCGTCTTCGAAGCCGTGCATCACGCAGCTGTCCTGCACGTTGGCGCCTTCTTCCAGGATCAGGCGGCCGAAGTCGCCGCGCAGCGAGGCCAGTGGGCCGATGTAGCAGCGCGGGCCGACGATCACGTCGCCGATCAAGACTGCCGTCGGGTGCACGTAGGCAGTGGGATGCACCACCGGACGCACGCCGTCGATTTCGTAGACCTTGACCATACTTAGTTTCTCCACCTTAGACCCGTTCGATGATGAGGGCGATGCCCTGGCCGACGCCGATGCACATCGTGCACAGCGCGTAGCGGCCGCCCGTGCGCTGCAGCTGCCAGACAGCGGTGGTGACCAGGCGTGCGCCGGAGGCGCCGAGCGGGTGGCCGAGGGCGATGGCGCCGCCGTTCGGGTTCACGTGCTCGGCATCGTCGGCAACGCCCAGGTCGCGCAGCACGGCCAGGCCTTGGGAGGCAAAGGCTTCGTTCAGTTCGATCACGTCCATCTGCTCGATGGTCAAGCCGGTCTGGGCCAGCACCTTTTTCGTGGCCGGCGATGGGCCAAAGCCCATGATGCGCGGCGCCAGGCCGGCGGTGGCCATGCCGATGATGCGGGCGCGCGGGGTCAGGCCAAAGCGTTCGGCGGCGCTGGCGGAGGCAATCAGCACGGCGGCGGCGCCGTCGTTCACGCCCGAAGCGTTACCGGCGGTGACGGTGCCGCTTGGTTCGACCACGCCCTTCAATTTCGCCAGCGCTTCGATGCTGGTGTCCGAACGCGGATGCTCGTCGGTGTCGAACACGCGCGACTCGCCTTTTTTCGAATGCAGGGTCACGTGGACGATTTCGTCCTTGAACAAACCGGCCGCATTCGCGCGCGCCCAGCGCTGCTGGCTGCGGATGGCAAAGGCGTCCTGGTCGGCGCGGTTGATGTTGAATTCCTTCGCCACGTTCTCGGCGGTTTCCGGCATCGAGTCGATGCCGTACTTCGCTTTCATCAGCGGATTGACGAAGCGCCAGCCGATGGTGGTGTCTTCGATCTTGGCCGCGCGCGAAAAGGCGGAATCGGCCTTGCCCATCACGAAAGGCGCACGCGTCATGCTTTCCGAGCCGCCGGCGATGATCAAATTCGCCTGGCCCGAGATGATGGCGCGCGCGCCGATGCCGATGGCGTCCAGGCTGGAGCCGCACAGGCGGTTGATGGTGTTACCCGGCACTTCGACCGGCAGGCCGGCCAGCAGGCCCGCCATGTGGCCGACGTTGCGGTTGTCTTCGCCGGCCTGGTTGGCGCAGCCCCAGTACAAATCGTCGACCATCGCCCAGTCGACGCCCTTGTTACGTTCGATGAGGGCGGCAATCGGCAGCGCGGCCAGGTCGTCGGCGCGCACCGAGGCGAGCGCGCCGCCGTAGCGGCCGAAGGGGGTGCGGACTGCGTCGCAGATGTAGGCGTCGATCATGTAAGTCTCCAGTGTTTTTAGGTATTCTTCGGGCGCTTGTCGACCACGCGCCGGGCCTTGCCGGTCAGCGTGCGTTCGATGCCCATCGGTGGCGTCAGGGTGACCCTGGTGCTCACGCCTACATAGGTCTTGATGCAGTGCTGCAGTTCCTTGCACAGCGCGTCGACGTCGCCCGGCGCCATGCCGTGTTCCTTCAGTTCGCCGAACACTTCCAGCGTATCGAGGTGGCCATCGCGGGCGACGACCAGCTGGTATTGCGGCGCCAGCGCCGGCATCTTCAGCACCAGTTCCTCGATCTGGCTCGGAAACACGTTCACGCCGCGGATGATCAGCATGTCGTCCGAGCGGCCGGTGATGCGGCCCATGCGGCGCATTGAGCGCGAAGTCGGCGGCAGGAGTCGCGTGAGGTCGCGCGTGCGGTAGCGGATGATGGGCAGCGCTTCCTTGGAGAGCGAGGTGAACACCAGTTCGCCCTCTTCACCGTCGGGCAGCACTTCGCCGGTGTCGGGGTCGATGATCTCGGGGTAGAAATGGTCTTCCCAGATCACCGGGCCATCCTTGCTCTCGATGCACTCGCTGGCCACGCCCGGGCCCATCACTTCCGACAGGCCGTAGATGTCGACCGCGTCGATGCCGGCCGCTTCTTCGATTGTCGCGCGCATCGCATTGGTCCAGGGCTCGGCGCCAAAAATGCCGACCTTCAGCGAGGACTCGGCCGGGTCCATCCCCTGGCGCTTGAACTCCTCGACGATGTTCAGCATGTAGCTCGGCGTGACCATGATGATCGAGGGCTTGAAGTCGCAGATCAGCTGCACCTGCTTTTCGGTCTGCCCGCCCGACATCGGCACCACGGTGCAGCCCAGGCGCTCGGCGCCGTAGTGGGCGCCCAGGCCGCCGGTGAACAAACCGTAGCCATAGGCCACGTGGACCATGTCGCCGGGGCGACCGCCGGCGGCGCGGATCGAGCGCGCCACCACGTCGGCCCAGGTGTTGATGTCCTTCTGCGTGTAGCCGACCACGGTCGGGCGGCCGGTGGTACCGGACGAGGCATGCACGCGCACCACCTGCTCGCGCGGCACGGCGAACATGCCGAAGGGGTAGTTGTCGCGCAGGGTCTTCTTGTCGGTGAAGGGGAACTTGGCCAGGTCGCCCAGGGACTTCAAGTCGCTCGGATGCACGCCGGCTTCATCGAAGGCCTTGCGGTAGTGCGGCACGTTGTCGTAGGCGTGCTGCAGCGACCATTGCAGGCGTTCGAGCTGCAGCGCCTGCAGTTCGTCGCGGCTGGCGCGTTCGATCGGCTCCAGGTCGCCTGGTTCAGGAATGCGTTGGACCATGATGTTGTCTCCTTCCGTTCTCGTGGTTCTGTTTCAGTCGGCGTTGACCACCGTGCCGCTCACGCGGTGCGACTTGCCGCGGAAGAGCGCGATCGTCTTTCCTTCGGCATTCGTCACGGTGACGTCGTAGACGCCGGTCTTGCCCGCCAGCGCCTGCTCCACCGCTTCGGCAGTCAGGATGTCGCCTTCGCGTCCCGGCGCCAGGTAGTCGATGGTGCAGCCGGCGCCGACGGTGTTGAAGTTGTGCGAATTGCAGGCAAAGGCGAATGCGCTATCGGCCAGCGTGAAGATGAAGCCGCCGTGGCAGCTGGCGTGGCCATTCAGCATGTCGGCGCGCACGCGCATGCTCATGCGTGCGTAGCCGGGGCGGATTTCGTCGAGCGTCATGCCCAGGCCCTGGCTGGCCGGGTCGCGGTCGTACATGGTCTTGCCGGCCAGTTCGGCCAGCGCTTGCGGGTCTACTTCACTATGCATGGAAACGGGCTCCGTTCGGGTTGGCGGCAAGCTTGCGGCGCAGGAGGGGCGAAACGCGGTAGCGGTCTTCGCCATAGGTGGCGGCGAGGTTCGCCAGCACGGTCACGATGTGATGGATGCCGACCGCATCGGCCCAGGCCAGCGGGCCGCGCGGGTAGTTCACGCCCTTCTGCATGGCGATGTCCACCGCGCTGGCGCTGCACACGCCCTGGTTGACGGCGTCGGCCGCTTCGTTGGCGAGCATGGCGACGGTGCGCATCACGGCCATGCCGGGCACGTCGTCGAGCCGGCAGACCTCGAAGCCGGCGGCCTGGAACATGCCGACCGTCGAGTAATACGCCTCGTCGCTACACTGGTCGGCGCGCGCCAGGGCGATGCGCTTGGCGGTGGCGTGGTCGAGCAGCAGGTCGTAGACCACGGTGTTGGCGTGGTTGTTGGCGGCGGCGCGCTCGGTGGCGCTGCGGCCGTCGGTCAGGAAGATCGCTGCGCCGTTGCAGTGGAAAGCCGGTGCTTCGTGCTTCTCGGCGCCGTGCAGCGGCTCGCGGTGGCCGACCGTGAAGCCGGCATCAAGCAGGCGCGCTTCCATCGGGCTGAGGATGCTGTTGACCACTTCGCGGCGCACACTGATGCCGACCGTGCTCGGGCGTGGCTGCGGGGCTTCGATCTTTGCTTGTGGTTTCGCGGCGTCGTCGCCGTAGCGATAGAAGCCGCGGCCGGATTTGCGGCCGAGGAAGCCGGCGTTCACCAGTTCCTGCTGCACCACCGATGGCGTGTAGCGCGGGTCGCCGAAATAGGCGGCATGCACCGATTGCGTGACCGAGAAGTTGACGTCATGGCCGATCAGGTCCATCAGTTCGAAGGGGCCCATGCGGAAACCGCCGCAGTCGCGCAGTACGGCATCCAGCGTGGCAGGGTCGGCGGCGCGTTCCTGCAGCAGGCGCAGGGCTTCGGCGTAGTACGGGCGAGCCACGCGATTCACGATGAAGCCGGGCGTGGACCTGGCGTGTACCGGGTCCTTGCCCCATGCCTGGGCGGTGGCGTAGACCGTGGCGGCGACTTCCTTGCTGGTGGCAAGACCGCTGATCACTTCGACCAGCGCCATCAGCGGCACCGGGTTAAAGAAGTGCATGCCAACCAGGCGCTCGGGGTGGCGCAGCGGTGCGGCAATCGCCGTTACCGAGATCGACGAGGTATTGGTGGCGAGGATGCAGCGCTCGCCGACGATGCCTTCCAGCTTGGCGAACAGCGTGCGCTTGGCGTCCAGGTTTTCGACGATGGCTTCGATGACGATGGCGGCGTCGTTTACGCCGGCCAGTGTATCGACCGTTTGCAGGCGCTCGCGCGCCAGGTCCGCCTCGGCTGCGCCCATGCGGCCCTTGTCGACCAGTTTGTCGAAGACCTTGCCGATATCGGCCACCGCCTTGGCGGCGGCGCCGGGACGCGTATCGAACAGGCGCACCCCGTGGCCGGCCGCCGCAGCAATTTGGGCGATACCCGCACCCATGGCGCCGCTGCCGATCACGGCAACGACGTTCTCCTTGGCCAGCGCCTCCATCACTCCCCCTTGAACTGGGCCGGGCGCTTGGCGATGAAGGCGGCGACGCCCTCGCGGTAGTCGTGGCTGTAGCCCAGTTCGCGCATCATCTCGCCTTCCAGCTTCAACTGGTCCGGCAGGGTGTTGGCGTAGCTCGCTTGCAGCGCTTTCTTGGTAAAGGCGAGGCCCTTGGTTGGGGCAGTCGCGAAGTGGTCGGCCATGGCGAGGGCTTCGTCCATTAGCGCTTCGTCGGGCACGCAGCGCCAGATCAGGCCCCACTCTTCCGCTTTTTCGGCGCTGAGCTTTTCGCCCAGCATGGCGAGGCCCGTGGCGCGCGCGTGGCCGATCAGGCGCGGCAAGTGCCAGGTGCCGCCGGTGTCCGGGATCAGGCCCAGCTTGCAGAAGGCTTCGATGAAACTGGCCGATTTGGCGGCGAGGACGATGTCGCAGGCCAGCGCCAGGTTGGCGCCGGCGCCGGCGGCCACGCCGTTGACGGCGCAGATGACCGGCATCGGCAGCGAACGCAGGGTCATGACCAGCGGCGCGTAGAATTTTTCCACCGATTCGCCCAGGTCCACGCCCGGCGCGCCAGGTGCGACGGCGCGGTCGCCCAGGTCCTGGCCGGCGCAGAAGCCGCGGCCGGCGCCGGTCAGCACCAGCACGCGCACCGATTTATCGGCTTGCAGCTTGTCCAGCGCGTCGCGCACTTCGAGGTGCATGGCCTGGGTGAAGCTGTTCAGGCGGTCGGGGCGGTTCAGCGTCAGCACTGCGACGCCGTTTTCCACCATGTACAGGATCGATTCGTAGTTCATGGTTGTCTCCTCCAGTTTTTGTTATTCGTGCTGGTCGAAATCGACGATCAATTTGTCGGTGATCGGGAAAGCCTGGCAAGACAGGACGAAGCCGCGTGCGACTTCGTAGTCCTCCAAGGCGTAGTTCACGTCCATCTCCACATTGCCTTCGACGACCTTGCAGCGGCAGGTCGAGCAGACGCCGCCCTTGCACGAGTAGCGCATGTCGATACCGGCGCGCAGGCCGGCGTCGAGGATGGACTCCTTGTCCTTGTCCATCGTGAAGCTGGCGGCGCTGCCGTCCATGATCACGGTGACTTCGGTCTGGTGGCGTGCGCCCTCCACGACCGGACGCGGCTTGTGCTCGTGCTTGGGGATGCTGGCGGCGAACAGTTCGATGCGGATGCGCTCCTTCGGCAGGCCGGCTTCCTGCAGCGACTTCGAGACGCCGTGCATCATGTCTTCCGGGCCGCAGACGAATGCGACGTCGATGTCATCGATGGCGATCCAGTGCTTGAGGAAGGCGCTGCACTTCTCGCCGGTGATGCGGCCGTTGAAGAGTTCGATGTCTTGCTGCTCGCGGCTCATCACGTACACGAGCTTCAGGCGACCCATGTAGACGTCCTTCAGGTCGGTGAGTTCGTCGCGGAAGATCACCGACGACGAGGCGCGGTTGCCGTACACGAGGGTGAAGCGGCTCTTCGGCTCGGCCAGCAGCGTGGTCTTGATGATCGACAGGATCGGCGTGATGCCGCTGCCGGCGGCAAAGGCGAGATAGTGGCGCTCGCTGTCGGCGTCGAGCGGGACGTTGAAGTGGCCCATCGGCGGCATCACGTCCAGCGTGACGCCGGCTTGCAGCTGCTCGTTGGCCCAGCTCGAGAACAGGCCGCCGGGCGTGCGCTTGATGGCCACGCGCAGGGTCTCGTCCTGCACGGCCGAGCAGATCGAATAGGAGCGGCGCACGTCTTCGCCGTCGATCAGCGCGCGCAGGGTCAGGTGCTGGCCTTGCTGGTAGGCGAAGGTGGTTTTGAGTTCGGGCGGGACGGCAAAAGTGACGGCGATGGCATCGCGCGTCTCGTGCTTCACCTTGGCGACAGTCAGTGGATAGAATTTGCTCATGGTGCTCGCTTTAATGGCACTTGAAGTAATCGAAGGGTTCGCGGCAGTCGAGGCACTTGTACAAGGCCTTGCATGGCGTGGAGCCGAACTGGCTGGTCAGCTGGGTGTGGGTCGAGCCGCAGTTGGGGCAGGCGACTTCGGGCTCCTTGAAGGCGCCGCGCTTCACACCGCCGCGCAGTCCACTGATATCGATGGCCTGTTCGACTGGCGGCGCGATGCCGTAGCCCTTCAGTGCGGCCTTGCCGGTCTCGCTCATCCAGTCGGTGGTCCAGGCGGGCGAGAGCTGGGTGACGATGCGCAGCTTGTCCAGGCCGCGTGCGCGCAGGGCTTCACCGACCGCGTCGGAGATGACCTGCATCGCGGGGCAGCCCGAGTAGGTGGGCGTGATCGTCACCACGCACTCGTCGCCTTCAAAAGCGACGTCGCGCACGATGCCGAGATCGACCACCGAGATCACGGGGATTTCGGGATCAGGAACCTCGCCGAGCCAAGACCATACCTGGTCCAGCGTGACGCTCTGGGCGTGCATTTACCACTCCGCTCCGGGATAGGCGCGCTGCAGGAACTGCATCTCGGCCAGGATGTAGCCGAGGCGTTCGCTGTGGCGGCCCTGTTTGCCGCCGCGCTGCATGTACGCGTCGGGCGATGGCATGGTGAGGGTGGCTTCGGCGAAAATTTCGCTCACGTGTTCGAAGAAAGCGGCGTGCAGGCCTTCGACTGGCGGGGCGATGCCCTGCTCCACCATGGCGTTGTCGATGTCGTCGTAGATGAAGACTTCGCCGGTGTACATCCAGAGTTCATCGGCGGCGGCCTGCATTTTTGCGTGGCTGACGTCGGTGCCGTCGCCCAGGCGCACGACCAGGTCGCCGCTGCGGCGCAGGTGGTAGGTCACTTCTTTCAGCGACTTTTCGGCGATCTCGGCGATGCGTTGATCGGTCGACTTCAGCAGGCCCTGCATCAGGAAATAGTGCCAGGTGTCGAAGAAGAACTGGCGCATCATCGTTTCGGCGTAGCTGGCGTTCGGCTGCTCGACCAGCAGCACGTTGCGGTACTGGTGGGCGTCGCGGTGGAAGGCGAGCTTGTCTTCGTCGCGGTCCTGGCCTTCGAGTTCGCCGGCGTAGGTGAGCCACATGCGGGTCTGGCCGAGCAAGTCGAGAGCGACGTTGGTCAGGGCCATGTCTTCTTCCAGGGCCGGGCCTTTGCCGCAGAGCTGGGAGAGCTGCTGCGAGAGGATCAGGGCGTTGTCGCCCTGGCGCAGGAGGTAGTCGAACTTCGCGTTCATGGCCGTGCTCACAGGTTCTTCACTTCTTCCGGCATCGGGAAGAAGGTGGGGTGGCGGTAGACCTTGCTGTTGGCGGGCTCGAACAGGGCTTCCTTGTCGGAAGGGCTGGACGCCACGATGTCGGCGGCGCGCACGACCCAGATCGAGACGCCTTCGTTGCGGCGCGTGTAGACGTCGCGCGCGTTGTTGACGGCCATTTCGGCGTCAGGGGCGTGCAGGCTGCCGACGTGCTTGTGGGCGAGGCCGTGCTGGCTGCGGATGAAGACTTCCCACAGGGGCCATTCTTTGCTCATGATTGTCTCCGTGATGCGAGTTTATTTGTTCTGGGTGCTGCGGTTTTCGCGAGCGATGTTTCACCGCTCGTGGTGCAAGGAGGCGTACGTACCGCGTGGGCACGGAGTGCCCACCCTACGGTCACTGCTGCGGGCCAACTCTTACGCGGCGGCTTTCTTTGCAGCTTGCTTGTCGGCGTGGGCGACCAGGGCGTCGCGGAACCATTCGCCGTCTTCCCAGGCGGTCACGCGGGTGCGCAGGCGCTCGCGGTTGCAGGGGCCGTTGCCCTTCAGGACGTTGTGGAATTCGCTCCAGTCGATCTCGCCGAATTCGTAGTGGCCGGTCTCTTCATTGAACTTGAGGTCGGGGTCGGGAACGGTCAGGCCCAGGTATTCGGCTTGCGGCACGGTCTGGTCGACCATGCGCTGGCGCAGTTCGTCGTTCGAGAACAGCTTGATGCGCCATTTGCTCGACTGCGCGCTGTTCACCGATTCGGCGTCCGACGGACCGAACATCATCAGCGATGGCCACCACCAGCGGTTCAGGGCGTCCTGCGCCATGGCCTTTTGCTCGGGCGTGCCCTTGGCCAGGCTCATCATGATGTCGTAGCCCTGGCGCGCGTGGAAGGATTCTTCCTTGCAGACGCGGACCATGGCGCGGGCGTAGGGGCCGTACGAGCAGCGGCAGAGCGGAATCTGGTTGATGATGGCCGAGCCGTCGACCAGCCAGCCGATGGCACCCATGTCGGCCCAGCTCAGCGTCGGGTAATTGAAGATGCTCGAATACTTGGCCTTGCCCGAGTGGAGCGCGGCCAGCAATTCGTCGCGCGACACGCCCAGGGTTTCGGCGGCGCTGTACAGGTACAAGCCGTGGCCGGCTTCGTCCTGGATCTTGGCCAGCAGCACCGATTTACGCTTGAGCGTCGGTGCGCGCGTGACCCAGTTGCCTTCCGGCAGCTGGCCGACGATTTCCGAGTGCGCGTGCTGGGATATCTGGCGGATCAGGGTCTTGCGGTAAGCCTCGGGCATCCAGTCCTTGGCTTCGATCTTGATGCCTTCGTCGATACGCGCCTGGAACGCTTGTTCCTCGGCACTCATGTCTTGTTCGGTCTGGACCTTTTTCAGGCCGGTTTCTACCATCTGTGCGTACATGGTCTGTCTCCCATTGCAAACATCGTGAAGCCATAATACGATACAGAAAACGAGATGTACACCAAAATTTTGAATCATATTGAGAAGCAAGGTCAACCCGATTCCATGAAGCAAATGACCAGCCCTGAGTGGATCGCCCACTTCCTCGCACTCGAGCCGCCGCGCTCGAAATCCCTGGTGATGACGGTGATGGGCGACGCGATTGCGCCACACGGCGGCGCAGCCTGGCTCGGCAGCCTGATCGAGCTGCTGGGACCATTGGGCGTGACCGATCGCCTGGTGCGCACCAGCGTGTTCCGCCTGGTGCAGGAAGGCTGGCTGACGGCCAGCCGCGAGGGGCGGCGCAGCCGCTATGCCTTCGATCCGAAATCGCTGCCGCGCTTCCAGCGCGCCGACCGCCGCATCTACGCCCCGCCCGGCCTGCACTGGGACGGGCGCTGGACCCTGTTGCTGGCGCCGAACGGCAGCATCGACGGCGACTTGCGCACGGCGGTGCGGAAGGAGCTGCAGTGGGAAGGCTTTGCGATGCTGGCGCCGGGGCTGCTGGCGCATCCGGCGGGCGATATCGAGGGGCTGGCCGATGCCCTGGTGCGGACCGGGGCGGCGGGCAAGGTGTTTGCGCTGAGCGCGGCAGAGCTGCCGGGCGTGGGGTCGCGGCCGTTGGCGGAACTTGTTGGCGAGGGCTGGAATCTGACGGCGGTGGCGCAGGGATATCGGGATTTCATTGCGCAGTTTTCGCCGCTGCTCGCGTTGTTGCAGGATGGGGCCGAGGTGGCGCCGGAGGCGGCGTTTGCGATGCGCTCGCTGTTGATTCATGCGTACCGGCGGCTGCAGTTGCACGATCCCTTGTTGCCGGTCGAGTTGTTGCCCGATCCGTGGCCGGGATCGGATGCGTATGAGGTGGCGCGCGCCATTTATATGCGCGTTGCGATGCAGGCCGAGGTGCATGTGAATGCGGTGTTGCGGCGAGAGGATGAGGCGGCGACTGAGGCGGATGAGGCGTTTTATGGGCGGTTTGGGGGGGTGCGGGGGTGATCATGGGTACCAATCCGCGTGGGCACGAGTGCCCACCCTACCCCCTTCGATCATGATTATTACGATTCGCACAACCGGGTTTCTGTAGGGTGGACTCCCGAGTCCACGCTGTGTCATCGCATGATCATCGGCACCGGATGGTGGGTTCGAGAACCCACCCTACATCTGACGGTAGGGTGGGTTCTCGAACCCGCCGATAAGCGAGTATCATCTCGGCTTTACGCCATCAACCAGGACACACCATGTCTATCAAGATCAGCAGCCAGTTCGACGCTGGCGCCATCGAGGTCGTGAACGCCACGAGCGCGAACGCCATCGACCTGAACATCCGCAAGGATTCGCACGCCGACATCACGCAGTGGTTCTACTTCCGCCTGCAAGGCGCGCAAGGCGAGCCGTGCACGATCCGCCTGCTGAACGCCGGCCAGGCCGCCTATCCGGCCGGCTGGGAAGACTACAACGCGATGGCGAGCTACGACCGCATCAACTGGTTCCGCGTGCCGACTTCGTTCGATGGCCAGGTGATGACCATCGAGCACACCCCGGGCATGGACAGCGTCTACTACGCCTACTTCGAGCCCTACTCGTGGGAACGCCACCTGGAGCTGCTCGACCGCGCCCAGATGAGCGAAAACGTGCGCATGCTCGACCTGGGTTCGACCGTCGACGGCCGCGACCTGAACATGCTGGTGATCGGCGAGCCAGCCGAAGGCAAGAAAAAAGTCTGGGTCATCGCACGCCAGCACCCGGGCGAAACCATGGCCGAGTGGTTCGTCGAAGGCATGCTCGACGCCCTGCTCGACCCGGCCCACCCGTTCGCGCGCCAGCTCTTGAAAGAGACCGTGTTCTACGTGGTGCCGAACATGAATCCGGACGGTTCCGTCCGCGGCAACCTGCGCACGAATGCCGCCGGCGCCAACCTGAACCGCGAGTGGCTGAACCCGACCATGGAGCGCAGCCCGGAAGTCTTCCTGGTCAAGCAGAAGATGCATGAAACCGGTGTCGACCTCTGCCTCGACGTGCACGGCGATGAAGGCCTGCCTTACGTCTTCGTGGCCGGCAGCGAATCCCTGCCGACCTTCACGCCGGAACAGGCCGCCGCGCAGAAGCGCTTCAGCGACAACTTCATGATCGCCAGCCCCGACTTCCAGGACGTGCACGGCTACGGCGAAACGCCTTACACGGAAGAGACGCTGACCATGGGTTCGCCGCACATCACCCACGCCTTCGGCTGCCTGTCGCTGACCCTGGAACTGCCGTTCAAGGACAACGCCAACGATCCGGATCCGCTGGTCGGCTGGGACGGCGCGCGCAGCGCCCGCCTGGGCGCCGCCGTGCTGCAGCCGGTGCTGCAGGCGATCCGCGCACTCAAGTAATCCACATGCCCCGCCTGCCGGGGCATTTTTTCATTTTCAGGAAACCGCACCATGTCCGTATTCGCAGCACCAGTATTCGATGCCACCGTCGTGTTTGAAGGCCAGGAACTGTTCAAGGGCCGCGGCGCCGCCCAGGGCTGGGCCGACAAGGTGGCGAAGGAACTCGAGGTCGAGGTCTCCGTCGAGAAGATCGGCACCGGCTGGGCCTTGTGCGCCACCGTCGACGGCGTGCCGGCGCGCTGGGGCATCTTCGGCCAGCGCCTAAGCCGCATCGAAGGCTGACGGTGATTTGGCGTGGCCGTTAGGCGACGCCTGAAGCCGGATGCGGCGTGCAAAGCGCTTTATAATGCTTTGCAGGCAAGCTTGCAGGCATGCCCCACAGCCCATCCCGTCATACCATAGGCCGTTCATGAATTCCGCAATCTCCAGCTCCTTGCACACCGTCCCGCGCATGTCCACCGGCATTCCGGGTCTCGACGATATTCTCGGCGGCGGGCTGACCCCGCAACGGGTCTACCTGGTCGAGGGCACGCCGGGCACCGGCAAGACCACGCTCGGCCTGCAGTTCCTGCTCGACGGCGTGGCGCGCGGCGAAAGCGGCCTGTACATCACCCTGTCGGAAACGGCGGACGAACTGAAGGCGGTGGCCGCCAGCCACGGCTGGTCGCTCGAAGCGCTGGCCATCCACGAGCTGGCCGGCGATGAAGCGCTCGACATCGACTCCCAGCAGTCGGTGTTCCACCCGTCGGAAGTCGAACTGGCCGAGACCACGCGCAAGGTGATGGACGAAGTCGACACCCTCAAACCCGTGCGCATCGTCTTCGACAGCATGTCGGAGATGCGCCTGCTGGCCCAGAACCCGCTGCGCTACCGGCGCCAGATCCTGGCCCTGAAGCAGTTCTTCGCGGCCCGGCACTGCACCGTGCTCCTGCTCGACGACAAGTCCAGCGCCTCGGACCAGCATTTGCACAGCATCGCCCACGGCGTGATCAGCCTCGAGCAGCTGGCCAAGGAATTCGGCAAGGAGCGCCGCCGCGTGAACATCGTCAAGATGCGCGGCCTGCGCTTCCGTGGCGGCTTCCACGACTACAGCCTCGACACCGGCGGCATCGTCATGTTCCCGCGCCTGGTAGCCGCCGAACACATGCACGACTTCACGCCGGCGATCAGTTCCACCGGCTCCGACGGCTTCGACGCCCTGCTCGGCGGCGGCCTGGTGCGCGGCACGAATACCCTGATGGTGGGACCGTCCGGCATCGGCAAGACCACCCTGTCGGTGCGCTGCCTGCTGGCGGCGCTGGAGCGCGGCGAAAAGGCGTCGTTCTATCTGTTCGACGAAGGCCTGGGTACCTTCTTCTCGCGCAGCGCCGCGCTTGGCATGGACCTGCGTCCCTACGCCGACAGCGGCCAGCTGCGCATCACCCACGTCGATCCGGCCGAACTCTCGCCGGGCGAATTCGCCCAGATGCTGCGCGATGCGGTCGAGCGGCACGGGGTGCGCTTCATCGTCATCGACAGCCTGAATGCGTATTTGCAGGCCATGCCTGGCGAGCAGTACCTGATCCTGCAGATGCACGAACTGCTGTCCTACCTGAACCAGCAGGGCGTGACCACCGTGCTGGTGCTGGGCCAGCACGGCCTGATCGGCGAAGTGCGCACCGACGTCGACCTGAGCTACCTGTCCGACACCACCGTGCTGCTGCGCTTCTTCGAGGCCAACGGCCGCCTGCGCCGCGCTCTCACCGTCATCAAGAGCCGCACCGCATCCCATGCGCTGACCATCCACGAGCTGCAGCTGAGCCACGAGGGCGTGCGCATCGGCGAATCGCTCGAAGGCTTCGAGGGCGTGCTGACCGGCCTGCCGAGCTACCGGGGCATCACGCCCATGATGACCACCAGCGCCGATGCCGTCTCCTGACAGCGCCGAAGAACGCATCCTGCTTTTCGCGCCGCGCGGGCGCGACGCGCAGGTCTTGTGCGCGGTGCTCGAAACCGAGGGCTTCGGCTGCGACACGGTCGCCGATGTCGACGCCTTCACCGCGCGCATCGAGGCCGGCACCGGCGCCGCCATCGTGGCCGAGGAAGCGCTGGCCGGCATCGACCTCGGCCGCCTGCGCACCTGGCTCGACGCCCAGCCGCCCTGGTCGGACTTTCCTTTCGTGGTCTTGCTGGGCAAGGCGATCGGGCCGGCGCCCGAAGGCGCACGCGCCCGCGTCGCGGAACTCGGCAACGTGATCCTGCTGGAACGCCCGCTGAACACGCAAACCCTGCGCAGCGCCGCCGCCTCGGCCCTGCGCGCACGGCGCCGCCAGTACCAGGCGCGCTCGGTGCTGGCCGACCGCGAGCACACTGCGGCCAACCTGCGCCGCATCCAGAGCGACCTGCTCGACCTGAACGAAAACCTGGAAGCACGCATCGAGGAGCGCACTCGCGCGCTGGCCCAGGCCAACGACCGCCTGACCAACGAAGTGATCGAGCGCGAGCGCGTGCAGCAGGCGCTGGTGCAGTTCCAGAAGATGGAGGCGATCGGGCGCCTGACCGGCGGCATCGCCCACGACTTCAACAATTTGCTGAACGTGGTCCAGGGCAGCATGGACCTGATCCTGCTGAAGTCGCAGGACGACTTCGTGCGCAACCGCGCCGAGGTGGCGCGCCGCGCCTGCCAGCGCGGCGGCAAGCTCACCGGCCAGCTGCTGGCGTTCTCGCGCAACCAGAGCCTGGACCTGCGCCCGCTCGGCCTGGCCGCCCTGTTCGAGGGCGTGCGCGAGCTGGTGGCCACCTCGCTGGGATCGAGCGTACGCATGGAATTTGCGCTCGACGACCCGGATGCGGCCGTGATGGCAGACACCAACCAGATGGAGATGGCGCTCCTGAACCTGGCGATCAATGCGCGCGACGCCATGCCCGGCGGCGGCCAGCTGCGCTTCCATGCCGGCGCGGCCGTGCCGCCCGCGGGCCTGCTGCCGGCCGGCGACTACGTGTGCATCGCCGTGGCCGACAGCGGCGAAGGCATGCCGCCCGATATCATCGCGCGCGTGTTCGAGCCCTTCTTCACCACCAAGGGCGTGGGCAAGGGCACCGGGCTGGGCCTGAGCCAGGTCTATGGCATGGCCCAGCAATCGGGCGGCGCGGCGCGCATCCTCAGCGAACAGGGCGTGGGCACCACGGTCGAGATCTGGCTGCGCGCGGCTGGAAGCGCCGCCGCCCTGCCGGCGCTGGTGCGGTCCTCGGTGGCCGCCACCCGCCAGCGCGGCGCGCGCATCCTGGTGGTCGAGGATGACGCCTACGTACGCCAGTCGGTGGTCGAATCGCTGGAAGTGCTGGGCTACACGGTGGCGCAGGCGGCCGATGGCGAAGCGGGGCTGCGCGAACTGCAGCGATCCAGGCCGGACCTGCTCCTCACCGATTACCTGATGCCGGGCATGACCGGGGCCGAGCTGGTGCAGCAAGCGCGCGCCATCATTCCGGGCGTGCCGATGATGATCGCCACCGGCTATGCCGACATGCGCGCGATCGAGGAAGTAGTGGGGGAAGACATGGTGCTGCGCAAGCCGTTCCAGCTGGCGGAGCTGGCGGCGAGTGTGGAGCGGGCGCTGGCGGCAGGGGGTTGATCCGCGATGATCGCGCTCTCCGGCGATTTTCCATTGTTGACGGCACTCGTACGGTGGGCACTCCGTGCCCACGCGGTACGCACGTATCTGGAGTCACGTACGGTGAGGTGTCGCCCGCACGGCATGCGACGACCGAAAAACCCGGCATACGTTTGGTGTTTTATTCAGCGTTAGCGGGCGACAAGTCACGGCCAACACGGAAAGGATACGCACGTAACCGCGTGGGCACGGGGTGCCTAGCGCGGCCCGGCCCACCCTACAAGGATGCGCCCGGGTATGAAGAATATCAGTGGATAACGTGGCTGGTCAGGCCGGTTCGCCGTACCGCCGCCGCATGGCGTCAACCGTCCCCGCCACCAGCTCTTCCAGCACCGCGAGATCGACATCGGCCAGCTGGCGCAGGTTCAAACACGCCTTGCCCGCCTTGTGCCGCCCCAGCCTGGCCAGCAGCGCCGCTTCGGCTTCGTCGCCGCTCAACACATACAGACTGAGATCGCCTTTGCGTGGCGAAAAACCACCAGCGGCATGTCGCCCTCGCGTCCGCTGTCGTAGCGGTAATGCACACTGCCGAAGCCAACGATGCTGTCGCCCCACATGACAGCGGGTTCTCCGGTCACGCGGCCCATCAGGCCAGCCAGCTGTGCGCAGTCGGCGCGCCGCACGTCATCGGCGACGGTGGCCAGGAAGGCGTCGACGCTGGCGCCGGTCGGCCGGGTCTTGTTCTCGGCCATGGATGGGATCAGAGCTGCACGCCCAGGTGCTTTTCCACCCACGCATGCGCATCTTCCAGGCTGTCGAAATGCACGGTCGCGATCACCGTCTTGTCGTGCGCCAGGCAGCTGGCGTACACGCGCTTTTCGTCGGCGGAGCTGAGCAGGTCGGATTGCGGCGCCAGCTCGACCGATGCCACCAGGTCAAGGTTCAGCAGTTGCGCCTTCTTCGGGTTGTTTTCCTTGTCGATACGGACGAATTTGCTCATCGATGACTCCTCAGCTGCCCGCAATAACCATTTTTTCGATCAGGATCGACCCGATCGACTTGTTCCCGCGCGCCAGCACGTCGTTGCCGACGCCGACGATCTGCTGGAACATCTCGCGCATGTTGCCGGCGATCGTGATTTCCTCGACCGGATACTGGATGACGCCGTTCTCGACCCAGTAACCCGAGGCGCCGCGCGAATAATCGCCGGTCACGTAGTTCACGCCCTGCCCCATCAGTTCCGTCACCAGCAGGCCCGTGCCCATCTTGCGCAGCATGCCTTCGAAGGTGTCGCCACGTTTAGTGTTGTCGGAGGTGATGGTCAGGTTGTGCGAACCGCCGGCGTTGCCCGTGGTCTGCATGCCGAGTTTACGCGCCGAATACGAGGACAGGAAGTACCCCTGCAGCACGCCATCCTTGACCACGTCGCGGCGCACCGTGCGCACGCCTTCCTCGTCGAACGGCGAGGAGCCGACTTCGCCGATCACGTGCGGGTCTTCGACGATCTGGATATGCTCGGGGAAGACCTGCTTGCCGAGCGTATCGAGGAGAAAAGTGGACTTGCGGTACAGCGAGCCGCCCGATACCGCCTGCACGAAGGCGCCCAGCAGGCCGGCGGCCAGCGGCGCCTCGAACAGCACCGGGCAGGTGCGGGTGTCGAGCTTGCGCGCGTTCAGGCGGGCCAGCGCGCGCTCGGCGGCGTAGCGGCCCACGGCTTCCGGCTTGGCCAGTTTCTTTGGATCGCGCGCCGAGGTGTACCAGTCGTCGCGCTGCATCTTGTTGCCCTTGCCCGCGATCGGCGCCACCGACATCGTATGGCGCGAGAACGGGTAGCCGCCGATGAAGCCGCGCGAGTTAGCGGCCACAAAATGCGACTGCTGCACGTAGACGCTGGCGCCTTCGCTGTTCGTGATGCGTGGGTCGACCTCGAAAGCCGCGTTCTCGCAGCGCTGGGCCAGCTCGACGGCTTGCTCGGTGCTGATCTGCCACGGGTAGCACAGGCGCAGATCGCGCGGGTTCATTTCCAGCATGTCGGCGTCGGGCAGGCCGGCGGCATCGTCCTCGGCGGTGAAGCGGGCGATGTCCCAGGCTGCCTGCACGGTGGCCTTCAGCGAGGCTTCCGAGAAGTCGGAAGTGCTGGCGTTGCCGCGGCGCTGGCCCTTGTACACCGTGACGCCAATGCCCTTGTCGCGGTTTTGCTCGATGGTCTCGATCTTGCCGCGGCGCACCGACACCGACAGTCCGCTACCCTCGCTGATTTCCACCGCGGCATCGGTGGCGCCGCCTTCGCGGGCAAACGCGAGTACGCTTTGCGCCAGTTCCCGCAACTGGTCCTGGGTGTGGGTAAAAACGGTGTCGTTCATGTGTGTTTTATGTAGCGAGCCCTAAAACAGTTATCATAGCAGCCGTTTACTGTTTTCACTGATCGGCCCAGCGCCAATCAAATCATTCATATCATGCCTAATGCAAACCGCGGCGCCGTTGGCTTCCAGTCCAGCGAGTTCGAGCAAGAATACGAACGCCCTTCCAAGTCCGAACTCAAGCGCCAGATGGACGAGCTGCAAAAGCTCGGAGCCCAGCTGGTGGCCGAGCCGCGCGACCGCGTCAAGCGCGTGCCGATGCCGGAGGACGTGAAGGACGCCATCCTCATGTGCCAGACCATCACCAACCACGAGGGCCGCCGCCGCCAGCTGCAGTTCGTCGGCAAGAAGATGCGCACCCTCACGGAAGAGGAAGTGGCCGTCATCCAGCGCACCATCGACAGCTGGAAAGGCGCCTCGAAGGCCGAAACCGCCGCCCTGCACGCGCTGGAACGCCGCCGCGAAAAGCTGCTCACCGACGACAAGGCCCTGACCGACCTGCTGACCGAACACCCGCAGCTCGACGTGCAGCACCTGCGCACGCTGATCCGCAACGCGCGTAAAGAGCAGGCAGAATCCAAGCCGCCGAAGGCCTACCGCGAGCTGTTCCAGATCCTGAAGGACCTGGCCAAGGGCGGCAAGAAGCCTGCCAGCGACGAGGAAACCGATGACGACCAGCCAGCAGACGAGTAATGAGTTAGTGGTTGGCCTGGTCTCGGTCTCCGACCGCGCCAGTGGCGGCGTGTACGAAGACAAGGGCATCCCGGCGCTGCAGGACTGGCTGGCCGCCGCCCTCACCACGCCGTTTCGCGTCGAGACGCGCCTGATTCCCGACGAGCGTGCGCAGATCGAGCAGACCCTGGTTGAACTCGTCGACACGGTCGGCTGCCACCTGGTGCTGACCACCGGCGGCACCGGTCCGGCGCGGCGCGACGTCACGCCCGAGGCCACGCTCGCCGTCGGCAGCAAGGAAATGCCGGGCTTCGGCGAGCAGATGCGCCAGGTCAGCCTGGCCTTTGTGCCGACCGCGATTTTGTCGCGCCAGGTGGCCGTGATCCGCGAAACCGCCGACCACGCGGCCCTGATCATGAATTTGCCCGGCCAGCCGAAAGCCATCAAGGAAACCCTGGAAGGCCTGAAGGATGCCGACGGCAAGGTGCGCGTGAACGGCATCTTTGCCGCCGTCCCCTACTGCATCGACCTGATCGGCGGCCCGTACATGGAAACCGATCCGGCCATCACCACCGCCTGGCGTCCGAAGAACGCCCAGCGCCCTGCCCCACCGCGAGAGACCGCATGAGCGACCTGCTGCAAAACATCGAAATCGAAACCGCGCCGAATCCGACCGCCGCGATCATCTGGCTGCACGGCCTGGGCGCCGACGGCAACGACTTCGTGCCGCTGGTGCGCGAACTCGACCTGAAGGGCCTGGGCGGCATCCGCTTCGTCTTCCCGCACGCGAAAACGATTCCCGTCACCGTGAACGGCGGCTACGTGATGCGCGCCTGGTACGACATCACCGGCGCCGAACTCACGCGCCGTGAAGACGAAACCGGACTGCGCGATTCGCAGCGCGACGTGGAAGCCCTGATCGCCCGCGAAAAGGCGCGCGGCATCCCGGCCTCGAAGATCATCCTGGCCGGCTTCTCGCAAGGCTGCGCCATGACCCTGCAGACCGGCATGCGCCATCGGGAAAAGCTGGCCGGCATGCTGTGCCTGTCGGGCTATTTGCCGCTGGCCGACAAGGTCGGGCACGAGCGCAGCGAAGAAAGTATCGACACCCCGGTATTCATGGCGCATGGCCGCCAGGACCACGTGGTGCCCTTCATTCGCGCCGAGCAGTCGCGCGATGTCGTCAAGGGCCTCGGCTACCAGGTCGAGTGGCACGAGTATGCGATGCAGCACTCGCTGTGTTTCGAGGAAGTCCAGGACATCTCGGCCTGGCTGAAAAAAGTATTGGCGTAAGGCCTTAATATCGGGAGCCCTGGCTCCCGTTTTTCATTTGGAGGCCCGGAAATGGCAAAGAAAGAAGAGCTGGACGAAGAAACGATGGCCTTGATTAACTGGTGCATCGAGGTGGAAGGTTTCCTCGTCGCTGGCGGGGCGACGCAGAAAGAGGCGCAGGACCATATCGAGGAGCAGGTCGAGTGGTTTACCGATTTGTTCTACGACGGCCTGACGCCCGAAGAAGCCGCAAAGGAAGCGCTGGCCTGAGAACTTACCGGCGTCGCGATGTGGCGTTGGTAGGGTGGGCACTTGTGCCCACGCGGTACGGCGATTGCGTACAAATTGCTTCACCGAAGACCCGGTCCGCGAGCATACCGATGCTCCGCGTGACCAAAGTGGTTTGTTGAGGTACGACCGCGTGGGCTCGAGAGCCCAACCTACAACCCCATCGTTATCGCAACTAATTACATCCCCTTGAACAAATGCTGGAACCGCTGGCTCACCGGCAGCCGGGCGCCATGCCCGCGCAGGTGCAGCCACAACGCGCCATCTTCCGCCCGGTGGGCCGAGGCGATGCGCTTGAGCGCGACCACGTAGCCGCGGTGGACCTGCCAGAACGCATCCCCATCCAGTGCCTCCGCCAGTTCCTTCAGCGACAGCCGGATATGCGCTTCGAGCGTGTCGGTCACCACCCGCGTGTACTTGGCGTCCGCGCAAAAATACACGACATCGGCCAGGTCGATGAAATGGATGGTCTGGCCAACGGATGCCTGCAGCCACGCAGGCTGCGCCGGCCGTGATTGCACCCGATCCAGCACCTGCCCCGCCACCTGCCCGAGACTCGGCGGCGGCATCGTCAACCTCCTCTTCAGGCGCTCGACCGCGCGCGCCAGCCGTTCATGCGAGACCGGCTTGAGCACATAATCGACCGCCCCTTCGTCGAACGCCGCCACCGCATGCTCGTGGTGGGCGGTGACGAACACCACGTGGCTGCGTCCGCCGAACACGTGGGCCAGCTCGATGCCGTCCAGGCCCGGCATGCGCACGTCGAGGAACACCGCGTCGGGCGCCAGCTCGCGCCCCAGGCGCACGGCGTCGATGCCGTCCACCGCCTCCCCCACCACCTCGGCTTGCGGCCATAGCGCGGCCAGCATCTCGCGCAGCTCGGCGCGCAGCAGCGGCTCGTCGTCGGCGATCAGGATGCGCGGCCGGTTCACGCTGGCGCCGCCATCTGCAAGGGCAGGACCAGGCGCGCCTCGGTGACGCCGCGGTCCAGGCGCAGCAGTTCGAAGCGCGCGCGCTTGCCGTACAGCGCGGCCAGGCGTTCGCGCAGGTTGCGCAGGCCGACGCCGCTCCCGAACACGGCCTTGCCGATGCCGGGACCATCGTCGCAGACGGTGACGCACAGGTCCGCGCCCTGTGCCGCGGCGCGCAGGCCGATCCGCACCGCGCCTGGCTGGCGCTCCAGCCCGTGCTTCACTGCGTTCTCGGCCAGCGTCATCAACATCAGCGGCGGCAGCGCGGCGCAGGCCAACGCTTCCGGCACTTCGATGACCACCTGCAGGCGCTCGCCATGGCGCAGGGCGATCACGGCCAGGTAGTGGCGCACCAGATCCGCTTCGCGGCCCAGGGTCGAGGTCTCGGCGCGCATGTCGGGCAAGGCGCTGTGCAGGTAGGCGATCAGGTGCTCAAGCATCTGCCCCGCCTTGTCGGGATCGTGGCGCGTCAGGTAGCGCGTGCTCGACAGCGTGTTGTACAGGAAGTGGGGTTCGATCTGGGCCTGCAGCGTCTTGAGTTCGGCCGCCAGCGCCGCCTGCTGCAGCCGCGCCAGTTGCTGGGCGCGGAACTGGATCTGGGCGCGCCACAGCGGCAGGCCGAGCACCAGCGCCGCCACGCCGAAGCTGGAGGCCAGCACCTGGCGGCCGGTGCCGGCGGGCAGGCCCGCCGCCGCATTCCAATAGCGGGAGAAGGCCAGTCCAAGGCCGGCCCCCAGCGCCAGCAGGATCCCCAGGGCCAGCCAGGCGCCGCTCCAGTGCAGGCGCGCGCGCAGCAATGCTGCGATGCCTGCCATGCCGCTGGCGCCCAGCACAATCGGCGCCAGCAGCGCGCCGAACAGGGCGATCCATGCCTGCCGGCCAAGGGCCCAGGCCAGGGCGAAGCAGGCCCCGGCGCAGGCCGCGCTCAGCAGGCGCTGGCGCGGCGTTGCGCTGTACATGCGCGCCAGGGCGGCATGGGTCGGCTCGGCGCCGGCGCCGTGGCTGGCAGCCGTCACAGCGTCGGCTTGTCCGGCAAGGGCTGCTGGCGCGCGCCCATGCGGTCGACCGGCACGCCGCGCCCGACCGGTTCCAGCGTCAGCGCGTCGATCCACACCTGGCCCGTGCCGGAACCGATCACGCCGAAGGTGATGGCGCTGGCGTCGGCCGGCACGTCCAGGGTCACGCTGCGCTCCTGCCAGCCGGTGCTGCCGCGGATCGGCTTGTCGGAACTGTTGTAGAAGGCCACGCCGTGCCTGTATGGCGTATCGACGCGCATCCACAGGCCGGCGTAGTTGCCGATGTCCGCCGTCTTGATGCGCGCCTTGAACTGCAGGCGCTGGCCGAGGTAGCGCTGGGCCGATATGCGCTGGGCCAGCGCGGCCCAGGCCTGCGCATCGTCGGTCTTGTTGCGCAAGAACTTGGCGCCACGGACGCCGCCGACGTCGCTGGTCTCGATGCCGCTGCTGAATTTCTGCGGCGCCGCACCGGTGACGACCCAGGCGGCGGGCAGCTTCTCGGGCGGTCCCGCAATTGCAAGCAGGGACGAGGTGGCCAGTGCGGCCAGCAGCACATAATGCGGTTTCATGGTGAAGGTCTCCGGTGGCATGACGGGATGTCATGGCCACAGTCTGCCGCCGCCGGCCTGGCCCGTGGGCGCGCTGCGACGAGCGCGCCGGCATGGCGACGAACGCATCGCGATGCCGACAAGCGCAGTGCGGTCCCGGTCATCGCCTCAGTCGGGCAAGGCCGCCGCGCTCGACACCGGCACCTCGGTCTGCGCGGTGTTCATCACCATCGCCAGGAAGGTGTAGTAGCCGGTCAGTCCCATCAGATCGACCACGCCCTGCTCGCCGAACAGCGCCAGCGCCTCGCCATAGGTGTGGTCCGACACCCCCTTGTTCTGCTGCAGCTCGAGACAAAAATCGTGCACCACCGATTCGTCCACCAGCATGCCTTCCGGCCGCCGCCGGTGCGCAATCGCGTTGATCACGCCCGGCGGAATGCCCACCTGCGCTGCGATCGGCGCATGGATCGCCCACTCGACCTGCTGGTTCCACTGGCGCGCCGTGACCAGGATCGCCAGCTCCGACAGGCGCACGCCGATGGCGCTGCGGTAGCGCAGGTATTCGCCCATGCGCTGGGCGTTTTCCAATAGCTCGGGGCTGCGCAGCAGCGGCACGAAGGGGCCGTAGAGGGCGCCGCGCGGGCCCTCGATCACGGCCTGGGCGGCGCGGCGCTGCGCTTCGGTCAGCTGGTCGGGCGGGATCGGGCGGAGGCGGTCGCTCATGGCGGGCGTGGCAAACGTGTCTGATTGGAAAAATATTCGCACAGCTTCCCGTAAAGATCAAAGGAAACCGTTGGCGCGGCGCTTATTGTCAAACGTCAATCTTTCCTCGAAGGGGGTAGCCATGAGCCATATCATCCACCGCAGCCTGCGCCAGACGCCGCCGGTCGCCGTCGCCGCCAGCGGCGTGACCGTGCGCGACAGCAGCGGCAAGACCTACATCGACGCCAGCGGCGGCGCCGCCGTGTCCTCGCTCGGCCATGCCCACCCGCACGTGATCGCGGCCATGCACCGCCAGATCGACGCCTGCGCCTACGCCCACACCGCCTTCTTTACCACCGAGGTCGCCGAGGAACTGGCGGCCAAGCTGGTCTCGAAGGCGCCGGCCGGCATCGACGCCGTCTACCTGGTCTCGGGCGGCTCGGAGGCGATGGAGACGGCGCTGAAGCTGGCGCGCCAGTATTTCGTCGAAGGCGGAGAAAGCGGGCGCAGCGTGTTCATCGCGCGCCGCCAGAGCTACCACGGCAACACCCTCGGCGCGCTGGCCGTGGGCGGCAACGAATGGCGCCGCAAGCCCTTCGCGCCGCTGCTGATGGACGTGCCGCGCGTGGCGCCCTGCTACGAATACCGCGACCGCGCCGAGCGCCAGACCCTGGACCAGTACACCGCCGGCCTGCTCGACGAACTGGAAACCGCGATCATGAAGGCGGGGCCGGACAAGGTGATCGCCTTTGTCGCCGAGCCGGTGGTCGGCGCCACCGGCGGCGCGATTCCGCCGACGCCCGGCTATTTCAAGGGCGTGCGCGAGATCTGCGACCGCCACGGCATCCTGTTCATCGCCGACGAGGTGATGTGCGGGATGGGCCGCACCGGCACCATGTTCGCCATCGAGCAGGACGGCGTGGCGCCGGACATCATCGCCGTGGCCAAGGGCCTGGGAGCCGGTTACCAGCCGATCGGCGCGGTGCTGGCGCAGGGGGCGATCGTCGAGCGGCTGCGGCGCGGCAGCGGCAGCTTTTTGCATGGGCATACGTACATTGGCCATCCGGTGGCGGCGGCGGCGGCGCTGGCGGTGCAGGAAGTGATCGAGCGCGATGGCTTGCTGCAGCAGGTGCAGCGGCGCGGGGCGACCTTGCGGCGCATGCTGGGCGACGTGTTCGGGCAGCATCCGCACGTAGGGGATATCCGCGGGCGCGGGCTGTTCGTGGGGATCGAGCTGGTGCGGGACCGGGTGTCGAAAGAGCCGTTCGCGCCGCAGCGGCGGCTGCATGCGGCGATCAAGAACGAAGCGATGGCGCGCGGGCTGATGGTGTATCCGATGGGCGGGACCATCGATGGGCAGCGCGGCGACCATATCTTGCTGGCGCCGCCGTTCATTGCCAGCGCGTCGGATTTGTCGGAGATCGTGGCGCGGCTGGCCGAGGCGCTGGATGCGGCGCTGGTGGCGTAGCAGCGCCGCTTGCCTAAGTGGCGGCGGCGACCGTACGGTGGGGCTTTTGAGGCCGGGGGCCTCAAAAGCGAAGTGCCCACGCGAATGCAAGCGTTACAGCTGCTCTCTTCGATGCGGATCACATGATCAACGGCCAACGTTCATAAGAGCGTTTCGTTAGCGCGTCGTTTCGCGTGGGCACAGCGTGCCCACCGTACGGTTGACGCCGCGAGCCATCGCAAGCGCTAACGGTGATCCGACTTACTTCGGAAACGCGACCACTTCCGCCTGCTGCTCGCCCAGCCCCGCAATCCCCAGGCGCAGCGTGTCGCCTTTTTTGAGGAAGCGCTGCGGCGTGCGGCCCATGCCCACGCCCGGCGGGGTGCCGGTGGTGATGATGTCGCCCGGCTCCAGCGTCATGAAGCGCGAGATGTAGCTCACCAGCTGCGCCACCGTGAACACCATGGTCGACGTGTTACCGGTCTGCATGCGCTTGCCGTTCAGTTCCAGGTAGAGGTCCAGGTCCTGCACGTCAAGAATTTCATCGCGCGTAACCAAAAACGGCCCGACCGGCCCGAAGGTGTCGCAGCCCTTGCCCTTGTCCCACTGCGAACCCATCTCGAACTGGTAGGCGCGCTCGCTGACGTCGTTCACCACGCAGTAGCCGGCCACGAATTTCAGCGCTTCTTCCTCGCTCACGTGCTGCGCGCGGGTGCCGATGACGACGCCCAGCTCGACTTCCCAGTCGGTCTTCTTCGAGCCCTTCGGCAGCTGGATCGGATCGTCCGGGCCGTTCAGGCAGCTGGTGGCCTTGGTGAAGAACACCGGTTCCGTCGGCACCGCGGCGCCGGTTTCGGCCGCGTGGTCGGCGTAGTTCATGCCCACGCCGATGAACTTGCCCACGCGCGCCACCGGCACGCCCAGGCGCGGGTTGCCGCGTACCAGGGGCAGGGTCTTCCAGTCGACTTTGGCCAGCTTGCGCAGCGCCTTGTCGTTCAATACCGCGGCGTCGATGTCCTCGATGACGCCGGACAGGTCGCGCAGGCGCCCTTCCTCGTCGAACAAACCTGGTTTTTCCTTGCCCGGGCGGCCATAGCGCACCAATCTCATCGTCTTGTCCTGTCGTCGTGCGTCCTGCGCCACCATGGCGCCGGACCAAAACCGCATGATAACAGTCTTACTTTTTGAGGGTCAGCAGGTAGGCGCTCATGTCGAGGGCGTCGCGCTCGCTCACGCCCATGGCCGGCATCGCGGTGCCGGGGTCGATGGCCTGCGGTTCGCGAATCCAGCGCACCAGGTTGGCCTGGGTGTTGGGCAGCCTGCCGCCGATGTACTGGCGGTCGCCCAGGTCGTCGAGCGTGCGGCCGACATAGACCTCGGAGCCGGTCACGCCAGGGATCATGTGGCAGGCGCGGCAGGCATGCTGGGCCAGCGCGAGGCGCCCGCGCGCAGGGTCGCCCTGCACGCCGGCCGGCGCCTGGTTGGTGTTGCCGCAGCCTGCCAGCAGCATCGGCAGCAAAAGCGGCAGCAGCGGAGACAGGAAAAGGCGGCGGCTCATGGCGCATCCTCCGCCATCGGCGCGGTGACCGGCGTCGCCGTGTTCACCGGCGTGTTGGTGGCCGCGCCATAGTCGCGCGCCGACAGTGTCGGCAGCACGCCCATGAAGGCCACCACCGCCCAGGTATCGGCTTCGCTCATGTGGTATTCCCAGGCGGGCATGCCGCTCATCTTGATGCCCTTGCGCGTGATCCAGTACAGCTCGCGCTGGCCCCAGCGCTTGCCGGCGTCGATCAGGGGGCCGGGCACCGGCTGCATGCTTTGCCCGATCGGCGACTGGGCAAAGCCTGGGCCACCGTGGCACTGGGCGCAATTGGCGGCATACAGGGCCGCACCGCGCTTCACCTGCTGCGGGTCGCCGAGTTTGGGCACCTCGACGTTGCGCGCGTAATGGCGCACCGAGTAATGCATGCCGGATTCCAGCACGGTGTACACCGGCTGCCAGTGCGAACTGATGGCGGTGATGTCGTACCAGCCGGCGCGCAGCACGATCCCGCCGATGGCGGCGCCGGCCAGCCCGGTAACGGCAAGCGTGGCGGCGATGGTTTTCAGGATCAGGCGGTGGCGGTTGGAAGGCATCGGCGAGGCATCGGCTCCGTTTCAAGGGGCGCACACAGTTGAAAATAGGATATTGCTATTCTTGTATTATAAAGAGACCCCGGTTTTTCGTTATTTCGAATTGTGCGCATGCTCCTTCTTCCTCATTCCCCGACCTCCCGATGTTGGCCCAGGCTGCTGTGTGCGCTGTTGTGTACGCTTGCGCTGGCCGGCTGCGGCAAAGACAAGCCGGCCGCGCCGGCAGTCGCCGGTGGCGATCCGAAACAGGGCCAGCACCTGATCGCGCAATACCAGTGCGCGGCCTGCCACCAGATTCCCGAAGTGCCCGGCGCACACGGCAATGCCGGCCCGCCGCTGGACGCCTTTGGACACAACAGCTACATCGCCGGCGGCATCCCGAACACCCCCGAGAACCTGATCCGCTGGCTCGATGATCCGCAGGCCATGAAGCCCGGCACCCTGATGCCGGACGTGGGCGTCTCGCCCGAGGAAGCGCGCCACATGGCGGCCTACCTGTATTCGCTGGAATGAGCACCGCAGTGAACCAACCAGTCAGCGCTACCGCGCAATCCGTCCTCCATCCGGCCGGCCCGGACGCCGCCATCATCGCCGACTTCGCCTGGGTGCTGTTCGGCGGCGGCGCCCTCATCTTCATCGGCGTGATGGCCTTGCTGGTGCTGGCCGTGCGGCGTCGTCCCGAGCCGGTGAATGCGCGGCGCTGGATCGTCGGCGCCGGCTTCGCCTTTCCGGTGGTGGTGCTGAGCATCCTGCTGGTGTGGAGTACCTGGCGCAGCGCCGAGCTCACGCCGCAAACCTCGAAAGGCGCTTTTACGGTGGGCGTCACCGCCAAGATGTGGTGGTGGGAAGTGCGCTACCACGACCCGGCCAGCGGCCGCGAAATCGCCAGCGCCAACGAAATCCGGATCCCGGTCGGGCGCCCGGTCTACCTCGGCCTCACGTCCAGCGACGTGATCCACAGCCTGTGGATCCCGGCCCTGAACGGCAAGATCGACACCGTTCCCGGCCGCGTGACCGGCCTGACCCTGCAAGCCGACAAGCCCGGCGTCTACCGCGGCCAGTGCGCCGAATACTGCGGCGAGCAGCATGCGCGCATGGCCCTGCACGTGGTGGCGATGCCGCAGGACGAATTCGACCGCTGGCTGGCGCGTGAGGCGCAACCTGCCGCGCAGCCGAACGAACCACTGCTCGAACGCGGCCGCGCCGCCTTCCTGGAACAACGCTGCCAGGCCTGCCACACGGTGCGTGGTATCGATGGTGTGGAGGACGCACGCGAGAATGCCCTCCTCGGCCCCGACCTGACCCACGTCGGCAGCCGCCTGCACATCGCCGCCGGCACCCTGCGCAACCACCGCGGCACCCTGGCCGGCTGGGTCGCCGACCCGCAGGCGATCAAGCCCGGCGCGCGCATGCCGGCCGCCGCCGACCTCGATGGCGAAACCCTGCACGCCCTCGCGGCCTACCTGGAACACCTGAAATGAGCGAT
>Ga0265780_10001769_pt1 | contig 29938 bp, 26 predicted proteins | sample P1T30metagenome_FD_192432 | JGI IMG/M metagenome (GOLD analysis project Ga0265780, IMG submission 192432) | Plant litter microbial communities from East Loma Ridge, Irvine, California - P1 T30 | ecosystem: Environmental > Terrestrial > Plant litter > Unclassified | place: USA: California... | reverse complement strand
CTACAATGTGTTGCGTCTTGTCGAGCAGCCACTTCCTGATCGGCTTTTGTTCGATAATATCCATGTAGCCAAGCAGCTTCAGCGGCGCTGACACCCAGTATGCATAGCAAGTATCGGCGACCCTGTTACATCTCCCGTTCACACCGACCCACTGGAGCTCGAAGTGCGGGTGCGGCCGTCCCTTCATGTTCGATTCCCCTTGTGTCGATACGAAAGAGCCCAGCTTGACGAAGGAATGAGCGTCATGGCATGATTCCGATGTGTCGGTCTCGTCATTCAGTGTATCGAGGCCATCATCGCTGTCTAATGTAGCTGTTTGTCGAGAAACTAGCCACCTAAGAGTATGTGGGAGATTGGTGATACCGCGAACGACTCCATCCGGTTTCTGAGACGGCGGTAAAGGCAGGCGGTCGAGGAAGTAAAGAGCTGCCACAGCACAGCAGGTAAATCCACCATGCGCCTCATGGTAAGGCGCTTCGGATATACCTCCATCATAACATTCCGCCGCGCGTACACAGCTGACAAAGCTGTCGACATCGATGTCCGGGACGCCCTCGCAAGGACCCTTCAGATCACCGCGCAATATCCAACGAATGGCAGTGGCCATGAAGCCAAATCTCGAGTCGTTTCCGCCATGCACATAGCCGTCGTCGCCCACAGTCTCTCCAAAACTTCCTTCCGGCCGCTGCATTCGGAGCAGCCACTCGAGAATCTCCCGTCTCTTCACTTTTTCAAGATCATCCCCAAGTACGACTAGCGTGAGGAGCGCAAAGAAGGTGCCCGGTATATGAGGTGGATCCCATTTCTTGTTTTCTTCGCTACTCATCTGCCCGAAATCGGACCCAGGCCATGGTCGGAAGCCACCGGTTGATACCTGACATCTGTAGACCCAGTCAATGTGGCCCTGTCGCTCTTCATCTGATAGGGCAGAGTCCAGATCGCCTAGGATGTCCAGTGCGGAGACGGTGAACAGGGCCAGCAGCATGCGGTTGGAGTCATTGCTGGTGTAAAAGTGTGGCAGTAGGGTTTTCAGATTTCGTCTCCAGTACTTGATGTGTCGAGGGTAGTTCAACTGCGTCTCATCAGGCAGCGTTGGGGCCATTTTGGGAAAGCGTGGACCGTGAACCGTGGCTGCGGGCTCCTCCCGAGTGGATTCCAGCCTAATGACGAGAATCTTATGGTGGGGCGGTAGGGCCAAGTCGTTCCTGCTGCGAAATAGACAGATGATCAGCAACTGGCATGTACACAGACAAAGACAGTTTGGTTATTATAGCCGGGATCAAGCTGCATCGAGAGCAAACAGGGCAGCGGTGTGTGAAGTGCGGGAGTGGGGTGTGGCACGGGCTGGTGACCTCAAGACTGTCCCCCGAGCATGATGTCAGGTCTCGTGGATGCAGATTGTGGTGTTGACTATGCTCGGGTGCCGCTATGATGCATAGACTGAGCAGTAGTCGAGGCTAGGCTAGACCCTGCAGGGCATGACTTCGGGAGGTGAATAGACGTTGGGATATTTTTATCGCCGCACGTTGCTAGCGAATCGCGGGAGCCTGTCGGGCGGTGTCATGCAGGGTTATGCCTGAACCTCAGCTGCCAACAGCTTGGGAGCCACAACCAGACGTGCAATTCTCCTGAGCTTCGTGTTTTCGTGCACCCCTAAGACACGCCGATCCCGTCGCACCTTGTTTAATTTCGGTGTCATCCGGGCAACTGCGCAGCGCCAGCATCCGGGAAACTTCCTCGAGCGCAGGCCACGACACAGCAACGACATTACGAAACCCGCCGCAGCTGCGCTTGCGTATTCCCCATACTTATCCCCTACACTTCTCCACGCTCGCTGCCGCTGTCATATTGTGTCAGCTTGATTTTTTCTAGTCACGCCCACCACCGAGAACAGCTCGCCCGGCGTCTCCTTCACCATGGCCACGGGCTTCGCAACATCCTTCTGGTCCAGCGACTATGCGGGAGGTACGCATCTCAGACGGCAGGCCCTCGTGCTACACCCCGACTAACACCCACAGGTCTCGGCGTCCTCTTTGGCAAGCTCCAGCAGGGAGTGCAGGAGAACCAGCAGATCCTCACCGTAGCCCGCATGCGCGCTGATGCCGAAGAGGTCTACGGAAACAGCTTGGCCAACATCGGGCCCGCGACCGATCGCATAAATGGCGGCTTCAACAGAGACGAGGGCGCGAGTGTGCGAAAGGTGCGTGGCTGCGTTGGTAATCTTGTGAGGGAGGAGGGGCTGACAGTTTTCAGGCATACGAGGGCGTCAAGGCAGAGATGGAGGCCGCCGCGTCGAACCACAAGAAGATCGCGTCCAACATCCGGGAACTCGTGGTGAACCCCTTCGGCCGCTGGTGCGACGCACATGCTTCGCGCGTGCAGAACTCCCAGGACGATCTCCAGTCGCGCATCAAGATTCACGACCGGCAAGCCGATGCCGTGCGCAAGTTCCGCTCGCAGTACTACAACAAGTGCAGGCTGGTCGAGGACCTGGAGGAGGAGGACAAGTTGGCGTTCCAGGACCCCGAAAAGGAGTCCACCACGAGCAGCCCCAAGGCGAAGGTCCCGACCATCCAGATGACGGCACCCGAGGAGAGCGAAGACGACCCCATCGACCTTGGCGACGAGACATACCAGCCGGAGCAGATCAAGAAGATCCTGACCCACATGCTGAACACCATCAAGCTCGGCGAAGTCAAGGTCCCGATTCTTGGAACATACCAGAACACCTCCAATGGCGCGGACATCACCGAGTACATCCAGAAGCATTTGGGGGCCACCAGCGTCAGCTATGCGGAGAGAATCGGCCAAGACATCGTGGACAACGGCTTTCTGCGTCTTGTTGGCAACGTCGGCAACGCCTTCGCAAACAGCTCAAGGATGAACTACCAGTGGAAAACCAAGGCTTTCACTGTCACTGGACTCCCCGAGAAGAAGCAGCCGCTTGCCCGCTCTGGCACTGGAATGTCCATAGCATCCAACGACAGCGTCGTTCCCGATTCTCCCGTCGGCGTTGTTGGGGAATACCTTTCTGGCTGGAATCCCCTCAACAACCAGTACCCCAACGAGACGCCTGCCGAGAGACTGCGCCGTGAGGCCCGCGAGTCGGACGAGCGCTACAAGGCGTCCGTTAAGAAGCTCGACTCGCTGCGCTGCAATCTGGAGGAGGCCATGATCGACCATCTCAAGTTCATGGAGCGCTGCGAACTTGACAGGCTAAAGGCCATCAAGGCAGTCATTCTCGACTTCTCTGGAGCGGTCAGCAACGTCATTCCCAGCTTGCAGAGCACGGTCGACAAGATGATGCTGTTCCAGGAGACCGTCCAGCCACTGGGTGATCTCCGCTACATGCTCGAGAACTACAGGACCGGACCTTTTGTCCCTCGGGTCACGACGTACGAGAACTACTACAACTCTGTTGATGGTATGTATGAGCTCACAGACCACGCATGATTAACACTAACACTGGACAGAGCAAACGTTTGGTGTCGACCTCGAAGCCCGCGCTCGTTCAGACAAGAAGCGCGTACCAGTCCTGATCACCACAATCCTCACTTTCCTAGACAACCATTACCCCGACCTAGAGGGTGACGAAGCTCGCCGTGGTATTTGGTTGGTGGACGTGCCCCTGGCGCAGACTCACAACTTGCGTAACACCATCAACACCGGCAAGCGATTTTCCGACGAGATTTTGGAGAAGTACGATGTGCCCATTGTTGCTAGTGCACTGAAACTCTACCTTCTCGAGCTTCCCGGTATGTATTCTGTCCTTTTTAGGAAATCCTAGCTAACATGCACTAGATTCCCTCGTCTCCTCACACGTGTATGAGATCGTCAAGACCATCTACAGCACCACTGCGACGGATGTCTCTGAAGAGACACGCGTTTCAGTACTGCAATCTACACTTGGACAGCTGCGTCTCGCAAACATTGCCACGTTGGACGCCATCTGCACCCACTTTACTCGTCTCATCGAGCTAACATCAGCTGACGAGGCTTACGTTACCGCTCTTGCGAATGCGCTTGCACCATGCATTCTCCGCCCACGACAAGACTCGACTTTGAGCATGAATGAGCGTTACAACTACCGTCTTGTGCGCGATCTCTTTGCTCACAAGGATGCCATCTTTGGAGAATTGAAGCGGGCCAGCACTCTCACGCACTCGGCATCCGGAGCCCAGCGTCCTCGTGCCATCTCCACCGACGAAAGCAACCGTCGTGCAAATATGGAGGAGCGCCAAAGAGCCATTGTAGCCCAGCGCTCCCCTCGTGCAATTTCACCTGGCCCCAACCGTGCAAGTGGATCTCACCGTCGCGATCGCAGTCAAACTCGCTTCCCAGTCAACACCTCATCTCCCACAGAGAGCCGGAGGAGTACACTGAACCGGGGCTCTCTTGAGGTGCCTGCAAACCCGGACAGCCCTGCAGACGAGGAGACGACAACGACGACGACGACGAACGGCACCACTGAAGCCGCGCCCGCTGCGTCTACGCCCGTAGAACACCCGGCACCATCCAGCACGCGTGTTCCCTTTCCCAGGAAACCAGCTGGTGGCCTGACAAGGGGCAACCGCGATTCCACGGGTAGCTTGAGAGCCGAAGACGGAGCTCCCAGAGGTGTTACGCTCGAGGATAAGCCCATGGACGACTAGTGGTCTTATGGATTTTTACCTCCGCCAACCACACCGAAACGAACCTTTACGGCCACATGACAACAAAATCATGATAATGCGCACACAGGATAATTGAGGAAGCGAATGTTTTTCTAGACTAGCAGCCTACAGGGTGAGGCAACGAACTGTCGAGATTGGGGAGATCAGGACATCAGAGAAGGTGGTTTGTATGTGCGTGCTGTAAGCTTACTTGGTATAGCGATTTGGCGGGCTTTTCTATGTCATGTACTTTGAAATCGACAGGCAATGAGACGACGAAGATACCATCTCTACGGACATAGCTCCAAGACAGCATACAATAAAATCTCATAGAATCTTAAAACGGTCAGTTCGGCCCGTACCTGAAGCTAAAAACCAGGGCACCCCAGGTCTGGCTAGGCCACATCGTCACCAGGCAGAACGTCGAGTTCCAAGGCGGAGGCAGCTCAAGTCGACATGGGGGCCGCTGAGTGTGGCTGGGCTGCCGCATGAGCCGCCCAACCCAATGTCTCACGCCTGCAAGCCTCGAGCCTTCATTAACCCATCAGCTGCCCTATCCATTTCGCGCGCCCAAGTTGCATCGCCGTGCCTTTCCCCCTCTGTCGCGCTGAAGCGTCGTTCACCCTCGGCCCACCCATCTCCAACCCCACATCGATCGGCGCACGAATCACATCGCGATCGCATCATATCGCGCCTCGCGCCTCGCACCTCGCACCTCGCCCAGCATGTGTCTCGTCCGCGTCAAAGAAACCGAAGAGCACGTCGTGCCATACCGCGTCGTCGACCGCCACAACTCACGGCGCCGCACCTCGCACCAGTCGCAGCGCCGCTACTCGCGCACCGAGATCGTGCACCAGGAATCCCCGCGCCCCTCAGCTTCCTACGTCGCCGTGCCTGCGCCCAAACCCCTCCCCATTCCCGCTCCCCAACCCGTCCCCGTCTTCGTCCAACCGCCTCCTGCGCCTATTCCCGCGCCTGCACCGCCTCCGCCCCCGTCGTCGCACCACGGCGCCGCGCACTACGTCGAGGTGTCGCCGCGCAGCTCCATTTCGTCGCGCTCGAGCTCGCCGCCTCGGTCTGAGTACGTGTATCGCGAGAGGGAGGTGCGGAGGGAGCGCGAGACGGGGCCGCAGTATGATCATTATCGCTATGTGGAGCCGCAGAGGAGCGAGAGTGAGGTGGGGTATGCACGGAGTAGGAGTCGGCAGAGGAGTATGAGTCGTGGCGGGTATGAGGATCCGAGAGGCAGTTTTAGGGAAGAGAGGACGAGGATTGTTATTGAGGATCAGAGGGGTGGTGGGGGTGGGAGGAGGAGGGATTATAGGTAGGTGGTGTTGGGGATTATTGGGTTGGATGGTGGGATTGATGAGACGTTTTGTTGTTTTGTTGGCATTTTCTGCTTTGCAATGTCGTATGACTTTTCTCCTTCTATAGAGCTCGTTGAGCGTAATTTATTTCCATCTTTGGCACATGAGCTTGAAGCGTTCCACTGCAACTTGCCTGTTTAGTTGCGACATAGAGTTCTACTGCACGCGTCCGGTCAGGGATCCCCTTGCAACAAACCGGGACCGGCGGTGTGGTTGGGATCTCCAGAGTGTGCCATCATCAAGTCCAAGGCCAACTTTATTCGAGCAGCTGAAAGTGACCGCCCCAAAGACACGTGCTTACCATTACCACCCCATTACACCCCTGTGCATGCACAGTAATTCGCACTCGGAAATGGTACGACTCGTTTGACATGCTTGATGCGCCGAAATTCCCTCTTCCCTGCCGCTGCCGTCGACCATGTCTATCCGCGTCTTGATCAAAGACTATCCGCACCGAGCCATCGCACTCGCTACCCCGACCCATGCCCTTGTGCTGCGACACAGCTCCTCGTCGACCGAGAACAATGGAAATAATAATGCGTCGTCGACGTCGCTAGGCAGCAATGGCCCCAGCGCAGCGCGCTGCATGGTCGAGTTCTCGCGCATAGAAGAAGTGGACCTCAGCGATTACCGCGGCCTGCATTCTGTGAATGTACACGGCACGCTGGGCCTGATCACAGTAGACAACAATGTCTTCCTCGTCGTCGTCAACGGCGCGAGCAAAGTAGCCACAGTGCGCCCGGGCGAGACGGTGCAGAGGATACACTCGGTCGGCTTCTTCTGCCTGACTAGCTCGAGCTACGATGCGATGCTCAACGACGAGGTCAATCCATACCCGACCGACACCATCGATGACGAGGGATATGAAATGGGCTTTGGGGGAAGGAAGGAGCAGAGCCCGTTGGAACATCCGTGTCTGGCGCTGAAGAAGATCCTGAGCAGCGGGACGTTCTACTACAGCTCTGATTTCGACCTCACGAGGAGGTTGCAACATCGGACGAATGATGCTGCGACGGTGTCGATTGACAGTCTCGATGCTGGCTTCTTGTGGAACTCGTACATGATACAACCGCTTGTGGACTTTAGGAGCAGGCTTGCGCCTAGGGACAAGGAAGCGCTGGATAAGTCGGGCATATTGACGTCTGCGATCCGAGGGTTTGCGCTCACAATCACCATCCCCACGTCCTCTGCGCCCATAAAATCGACGGGGTCGGGTATGCCATCGTCCATGACACTCATATCACGACTGTCCTGCAGAAGAGCCGGGACAAGGTTTAATTCCCGTGGTATTGACGACGACGGAAATGTCGCCAACTATGTAGAATCGGAGACCATATACTGGACACCAACTGGGGTCTGTTTCTCGTATGTCCAAGTCCGTGGCAGTGTTCCAATCTTCTGGGAACAGCAGTCTGGACTCCTCCCTGGACAGCAAAAGATCACCATCACACGATCAGCAGAAGCGACACAGCCAGCGTTCGACAAGCACTTTGAGAATCTGGAGATTAGCTATGGCGCTATACACGTGGTCAATTTACTGAGTCACGAGAAACCACAGGAGGTTGAGCTGTCACAAAAGTACAGAAGTCACATTAAGAGCAGTCCGCTGAACTACGGTGTCGAGCAAAACCATAGGGAACACGAATTGCTGAAGTTGACGGAGTATGACTTTCACGCCGAGACAAGAGGACCTGGTGGGTACGAGGCGGCTAGCATGATCGCACGTTGGATCCAGGAGTCCGCGGACTCCTTTGGGTATTACCTCTCGGAAGAGGTCGACGAGCGCGCAAGGATACAAGGAGAGGATCGCATCATCAGACGCTCCATGACCATCTTGCAGCAAGAAGGCATCTTCCGCACCAACTGTCTGGACTGCTTGGATCGGACGAACCTTGTACAAACCATCGTCAGTAAGATGGCACTCGAAGTATTCCTAAGCCACAAGGGCCTTCGTGCGAACCAGGACTTCTGGATGCGGCACTCGAGCATGTGGGCAGACAACGGCGATGCCTTGTCCAGGATCTACGCAGGCACTGGAGCGCTGAAATCCTCGTTTACGCGACATGGAAAGATGTCGCTTGCAGGCGCGCTGGCAGACGCACGAAAGAGCGCGACGCGCATGTACATCAACAACTTCGCAGACAAAGGAAGGCAGAACACCATCGATATGCTGCTTGGTCGGCTGATGGGTCAGGTCCCTGTTCACCTGTACGACCCTGTCAACGACTTCGTTGTAGCAGAGCTCCAGCGACGTGCGGCGGAGTACTCTGAGACGGAAATGATCAACATACTTGTTGGTACCTTCAATCTCAACGGCAAGACGAACGGGATCACTGCCGACTTGTCACCGTGGCTTTGTCCCGACGTCGATCCATCGCAGCAATGCCCTGAGATAGTTGCTGTTGGGTTTCAAGAAATCGTTGAGCTGAGTCCACAGCAAATCATGGCTACAGATCCTGACAGGAGAGAACTGTGGGAACGAGCTGTGAAAAACACTCTGAACAGGAACGCCGAGAGGCATGGAAGGGAGGAGTATGTTCTACTGAGAGGAGGGCAGCTTGTTGGTGCGAGCTTGTCGGTCTTTGTGAGAGGCGATTGCTTGAAGCATATCAAGAATGTGGAAGGCAGCCTGAAGAAGGTAAGCAATTACATGGGCAACTCGAAGAATCTGACTAACAAGTACATAGACCGGCATGTCTGGGATGGCAGGCAACAAAGGAGCTGTTGCTATTCGAATAGAGTATGGCAACACCTCAATATGCCTTGTCACTGCACATTTGGCAGCTGGCTTTTCCAATTACGAAGAGCGAAATCGCGACTACAAGACCATCAGCCATGGATTGAAGTTTCAGCGAAACAGGTCCATCGAGGACCATGACACAGTTATCTGGTTCGGGGACTTCAACTATCGAATTGGCCTTAGCAACGAGAAAGTGCAGAAGCTATGTCATGTCGGCGACCTCGAGACGCTGTATGAGAATGACCAGGTAAGTCTTTTATCTTCAGTTCCGGCAGAGGGTCAGCGAACTAACGTGTGCAGCTCAACCTGCAAATGGTCGCTGGATTGACATTCCCATACTACTCAGAGGCACGCATCACATTCCCACCTACCTACAAATACGACCTCAACTCCGACACCTACGATACGTCCGAGAAGGCACGAATTCCCGCCTGGTGTGATCGTGTCCTCCGCAAAGGCGACAATATTCGCCAGATACATTACGACGCGGCACCGCTCCGGTTCTCTGACCATCGTCCCGTCTATGCCACCTTCCAAGTTCTTGTCCAAAGAGTAGATGAAAGGAAGAAAGATGCCCTCAAAGCTGAACTATACAGCCGACGGCGAGAAGTTGTGGGTGACACCCGCGCCGGCGTTGACCATGACGACACAGACGACGAGGACCTCATTGGCTATGAGAGCGTAGAGCCTGGCCTACCACCAGCCAGCTCAGACCGCAGGAAATGGTGGCTCGACAACGGTACTTATATTCTCTTCCCCATCGTAGCCTGGGCACTCATTCTGGACAGGTCTACCAGCTAAAGCCCGCATCCAACCACCACAAGAAGGCTACATGCCCAACCCCAAACGACCATGCAACCCCTTCACACCAAGCCCGGAGCCTGACTGGGTCGATGTCCAGCGCATGGGCGGCCGCCCCGAACCACCACCAGCACGCGGCTCCCAGCGCGCAAGAACCGTCGACTTTACCAATCCCCCACAATCCAACTCTCAGGCCAGGAAACTCATCGTCCCCGCCTTCCCAACCCACGCCACCCAAACATCCAACTTCGACGGCTCCCGCGACGCCCTCAATGACCTCCGCCGCAGCGAATCCAGCGCATCCACACGCTCGCTGCCCACGCGCTCCGGTCCGGGATCATTCACCTCGCAGCCCCAATCCCAGCGTACAGGCCCGCAAGTCCTGCGCAAGCCCGCGCCCCCGATTCCCAACAAGAAACCCGCACTGCTGAGCAAGAACAGCGCGCAGAACGTGGCGCAGAGTCAGTATCGCGACGAACCCACGCCGCGCAGGAGTATGGCGGAGCGCAGGCCCGTGCCGAATCTCATGGACGATGAGGGTGGCGCGAAACCGCCGCTGCCGCCGCGCACGGAGACAGGGACGGGGTTGAGTGGCGGCGGAGGCAGGAATTTGCTGGATGATGATTTGGACGAGGGCGCGGGGTTGAGGGGGTGGGAGGTATTGCAGCCGCAAGGGGGGAGGTAGAGGAAAGTATGGGAGAGGAGTAGTTGGTTGATGCATGGTTGGCACACTGGCTTTGGAAAGCACATGTAGATGAATCGATGGATGAGCTCTTCATTGAGAGCTGGTTTAGAGGTATCATTCTCCCTCTATCTACCCAAACGCCATGCTATGCCAATGCAGATGCTAATGTCTCCTCCTCCTCTCCTCTCGCTCGTCACCATATTCCCTCCTGCGCTTTGAATCGCGGCTCCTATCCCGCCGGTCGCGATCGCGCTTCGAGTCTCGCGATCTACTGCGGTATCTGTCGCGCTTCTTGTCGCTTGGACTACGGCTGCGCTCGCGTCGCTTGTCCCGTCTTCGCTCGCTGTCGTAGTCGTCTTCTCTGCGCTTCTCCCTCCTGTCGTAGTCGTCGTCTCGATCTCTGCGCTTCTCTCGTCTCCGCTCGCTGTCGTACTCCTCGTCCCTGTACTTATCCTTGCGCCTATCCCGCCTGTCGTCATAGTCGTCCTTCTCGCGCCGTTTCTCGCGCTCCCTATTCCTCCTCCGCTCGCCATCATCCTCCCGCCTCCTGCCCTCCTTCCTCGGCTCCTCCCTGACCATATCCTGCAGCTCCAGCTTCGCCTTCAACTCCTCCTCGGTAATAACCTCGCCGGTATTCTTATTCCTCAGCGCGACCGGATTATAGCTCAGCAGCTTATTCTTGCCCTTGGCCCTGGTGCCCTTGAAATCGCCCAACTCTACTCCCGCCGCAGCATCCTCCTTCGCGCCAATACCAAGCAGCGCGGGCCGCGGCTTGACTTGTTTGATCTTCGCGGGCGCGCCGTTTTTGCCGCCGTCGTCGTCTTTCCAGCCCATGCCGCGCAGCAGGGCGGCGCCGAAGCCTTCGATGGGGGTGGCTTCGTAGGCGTCGAGGGAGGGTGCGTCAGGGGCGGAGCGCAGATCGGATTGGAAGGCGTCTTCGTCGGCGTGGAGTGGAATGATGAGGGCTTCGTCGGCGGGTTTGCCGTTGATTAGGGCGTCGAGGGCGTTCTTCTCCAGGCGCTGTTCTTCGGTCAGGGTGTCCTGGACGTCCTCCATGGGCTCGGTGGGCGCGGGGTCTTCCCCCACGGCAGTGTCCTGCTGGTCCTCCTTCTTCAAGATGGTGAGGCCGTATTGTATCTGCGGCTGCTCCATCTGCTCTGTGACCTCGGTGTTCTGCGCTTTTGTATGCGGTGCTTTCGAGAGCTGGCGCCGCTGCGCATCCTCACGCCAATTGCGATTCGGGAGCGCTGGAATTACTCGAGGCGCTTCCTTCTCTTTTGGGCCGCCAATGTCGACAGCGCCGCCCTCTGCGGCGTCCCAGCCCGAGATCTCTTGCTGCTTGCCCGAGTCGTCTTCTTCGTCGTCGCCGAGCGCCAATAGCGGTCTTTTGACCTCTTTCTTGGCCGGGGCTGCTTTCAGGCCGATTTTGCCTTTCAAGCCGCCCAGCGACATCTTAAAGCCGCCCTCCTTCGGGGCGGCCATGGCTGCGATCGGTATGCGCGTGTTGTGCTGTTGTGATGTGACGGGTGTAAATGGCGAATTCGCGCGTCGCGAAGCCGGGAGTCACGAGTTTGAATGTGTGGGCTTCTTTGAAGAGTCTGAGAAGCGGAACGGCGTGGTGGAGGACGGGCGCGGTTTTGTCGGGCAAGAATTCATAAAGTTCGCGGTGACATCAAACTTGGCTGCCGATCCCTGCATGCACAAGCAGCCGCAACACGTGAACCCCAACTTCACTTCATCTCCGGACCCACTCTCTAAATTCATGCACAACTTGTAAAAGTTTAGAGCACCCCACACGTATGACTTGAGGATACTCATCACCAGTTACCTTATCAGCAGGACGACTTCATGGCTAGTGCGCAGGAGTTCACTGTGCCTAAAAGTAAAGATCATACAAGTGAGATGACAAATGTTGAAAGAAGAGAAGCGCATCATGAGTTCACTGTGCATGGGAGCAAAGACCATACAAGTAAGAAGGTGAAGGATGAAGGAAGGGATCAAGACACCACAGATGAAGGAAGAGATCAAGGCATCACAGATGAAGGAAGAGATCAAGGCATCACAGATGAAGGAAGAGATCAAGGCATCACAGATGAAGGAAGAGGCACAGAAGCAATGATGTGAGGGTCAAATTTTGTTTGGTTGATGTGAGGTTTTTGATGATGTTCCTCAAGACCCATGAAGTTCCATCCAGCCAATGTCCTGGAGACCAATGATGAAGTTCCAACCAGCAAACTAACTAAAACCCGCTGCAGTGGAGCAAAAGCTCTTCACTGTCATTGAACCAAACCAAAATGCCAGTGATGTGATGATGTTGAACCAACACTTCTCAGCAGTCCAGTTTGTCCTGAGCCGAAGCCGCCTGCAAGACTGCTGAGAAGTGTTGGTTAGAAGCTCGGGAGCTTGGAGGTGGAACCTAGCACTTCTTCATCAGTCAAGTTTGTCCTGAGCCGAAGCCGCCTGCAAGACTAATGAAGAAGTGTGGTTGAAGCTCGGGAGCTTGAAAGTCGAAGTTGGAACCTGGCACTTCTTCATCAGTCCAGTTTGACCTGAGCCGAAGCCGCCTGCAAGACTGATGAAGAAGTGTGGTTGTTGGGAGCTCGGGAGCCGTGTGCGGGGGTTTGGAACCACAATCCAACAACAGTCCAGTTTGACCTGAGCCGAAGCCGCCTGCAAGACTGCTGAAGGAGTGTGGTTTTGGTTGGAAGCTCGGGAGCTGTTGGAATTGGAGATGGTGTTGGACCGACACTTCTTCAACAGCCCAGTTTGACCTGAGCCGAAGCCGCCTGCAAGACTGCTGAAGAGGTGTGGTGGAGGTCGTCGCTTTGCGTGATGTGGAGCTGTTCAGAAGTCAATAAGCGAAGAAGACATAAGGAGGCAATGAGACTGACCAGATGCTGGCGACGACCTCATGAATGAGTTGAAGTGGAGTGACAGGTCATGACCTTGGTGGCAGTCGACATGAGTGATGAAGCCATGTGAAGATGGATGGCAGTTGGCATGAGTGATGAAGCGATGTGAGTGAGGTTGATGCTCAAGTTGGTTGAGTTGAATCGCAGTGATGGATCGCTTGAAGTGTAGAAGCCATGTGGACATGAGGTGGAAGGTTGAAGTCGAAAGCCATTGAAGAAGTTGAAGGTGGTTGATGTTGTGAAGCCATGATGATAAGGCAAGTGAAGGAGTGTTGAAGTCAAAAGACAATGCCGAAGTGTCAGACCTGTCAAGGTACTTGGTGTGTTGGGGCCATGTTGATGTAGGCAGTAGAGGTGGAGTTGAGGTGGGAGTTGAAAGTTGGTGGTTGAGTGGGGAGTAAAAGTGATGGAGGGGGGGGGCCAGCAGCCTTTATATACCTCTAGGGCGCACGGAGGGCGCACGGTCAGGGCACAGACCACAGGCTGCTAAGCGAGACTAGCTCTGCCGTGGTTCTACCGGCGGCGGCGACGAGGTGAGTGTGGGTGGTGTAGGCGGAGGCGGGTGGGTCAGTGTGGTGCGGGTGCGGACGAGGTGAAAGAGAAAACCGCAGCACGAGCGCGCAAAATCGCGCAAAAGGTGGGGTACGAACACCAAAACTTGCCAGTCGGAAACGACAACATCAAATTTACACTTGAGTGATGAGCTGTGTACCTCCAGGCTGTTAGGTTATGTTTCAGTGACGCGCAAATGCAGATATGATCTCTGGTGTCGACCGCTACTCAATTGTGACGCAAAGCTTGATCAAACCTATCTCGTGACTTGCCAGACATTGAGAGTGCATCCATGTGCGTAATGGTCCTTAGATATGAAGGCCGGCTCGAACAATAGTGGTATAGGTTTCGTCGTTGATACCACATGAAGTGACATGGCGCGTCCAAACAAAACCTTAGATGGGAGCGTGTCTGACGGGATCTCGCGCAATCAAGCACAGGTGTACTGCCCAGCTTGGATCGTGGAGATAAATGGCGAGAGTCTGCCGACCAAGTCCAGGCACATTATAACATCTATCACTTTCACACGCACACACCGCGACATCACATTACAAAGCACCAACGAAGTAGTATGAACACATCCATTACCGATCTGTACAAAAAGCAAGCTTACTATACTACAATGCAACTTCCATATCCTACCTAAAGCTTAACCCAAAACACGGCCCGCGGTGGAAGCCGTGCTCCTATCCTTCGTCTCGACCTTCCTCAATCCCTTGCCCGCCGTAATCTCACCAAGCAGCGCACCTCGGTTAGGTGGACCACCTGGCGCCTTCATGTTAGGCATGGGCGGGGGTGGAGGTGCCGCACCACCAGGCGGTGGGGGTGGACCTGGAGGCGGCGGCGGTGCAGAGCCTGAAGGCATTGGTGGTGGCGGCGGGATTCCTGCCGGAGGTGAAGTGACGGCGGGGCTTTCGGCGCGAGGGCTCTTGTTGTCCATGGATGAGAGAGGACGGGGAGGTGCCATGGTGCCGAAGAGGATGGAGGCGAGCTGCTTGGCTCCACCTTGAGTTGGACCCTCGTCATCGTCAGATGAGGAGTCGTCAGAGTCAACAACGGACCAGTCATCGTCTTCCTGGCGGCCCATTCTGCGGCTGGACGTCGCTGCAGGCTCGTTAAAGGTGGGAGTGGCAGCCTTGTTGGCATTCTCTTGTGTCAGGCGGTGGAACGGGTTGGTGGACACCTCGCTGGTATTGCTTGGTGGAGGCGGCGGTGTCGCAGTGCTTTCCTGGTTGCTCAGAGCCATCTTCTTGAGGAATGGGTTCTTGGTCTCAGTGTCAGCGTGCGGGCTGGTCAACGACGATGCTGGCGGGCTGGCGACCGAGGACGGCGGGGTGTTTTGGTGGACAGGCATCGGTGGCGCAGGCGGAGGCGCGGTCTCTCGAGGCAGTTCCTGGCTGGCAGTGGGCGTTGTGTCTTGTGGGGTGATGTTTTGAGGACCTTCATCGTCAGATGAGTCGTCATCATCCAATGCTTCGAGCTGTAATTGAAGCTGTCGCTCGCGCTCGCGGGCAGCCTCGATCTCGGCGCGTTGTGCAGCAAGTCGGCTTTCTTGTTCCTTTTGCTCCTTCTGCGCCGCGGCTTTGCGCTTCTTCTCCTCCGCCTTCTTGAGCTTGCCTTGCTGGACTTGCTCTTCAAGTGCACGGAGCCGAGCTTGTGCAGCTTCACGCTCTGTGGCTAGGTCATTCTCTTGTCTCCGTTCCTCATCCCTGGTGCAGCTGTTAGTAAAAGTATATCTAGATGAATGTCTATACATACTCCAAGCGCTTCGTCTCTGCCTCTTGCGCTTCTTGTTGCTCGCGTAGTGCCTTCTCCGCCATCTCGTTCTCTGCCCTCTTGGCTTCGGCGTCAGCTTGCTCGACGTCGTGCTGCGCAACATCGGCCTTGTTTTTGCGCGAGGCTGGTGGCGGAGGTGCAGGCTTCTTGCCGCTTCCCTGAATTGGTGCGGGAGGCGCAGTTGATTCATCGTTCAGTCTTCTTTGACGCTCTTCCTCGCGGCGAGCATCCTCCTCCTCAGCCTGACGAAGCTTCTCTTCGCGCTCCTTCTTTTCACGCTCAGCACGCTGTTGTGGCGTCTCACCAGCCTTGGCGGGAGCCTTGATTCCCAGGGCAGCAAGACGTTCAGCCATGCGCTGTTCAGCTTGCTGCTTGATGAACGCAGCACGCTCCTCAGGAGTCTTGTAGGAAGAGTACGATCCTCCACTAGGAGTCGCTGTACGAGCTGGGGCATCGGCACTAGCTGATGGGCTGTCGTATCTGGATGCGGCAGGTCGAGTTTCTTCAGACCGAGCAGAAGACCTATAGGTGTCGCGTGAGGTCCTAGGATACGTCAGTCACTGGACAACAGGTTCAGTCTTGAAATTGTACTTACTCCTCCTTGCGAACACGCGAAGCGCGACTGCTCCGCTGAAGGTCGAAGATGAAGTCCTTGACCTCATCCTCAACTCCCAGGGCTTCCTCCCACCTGCGTCGCTCATGTTCACTGGTGTTATCATGTCCGCCTTCTTTGAGGCTCGATTCCAGGCTCTTGGTGTATTCCTTCACACTATCTTCCACATCGCGAATCATGCGCTCATTGTTCTCCTTCTCAGATCGGATGCGCGAGTTCTCTTTTTCGAGGCGCTCCGTTGCTGCCCCGCTATCGTCTGCAGCAGGGGCAGGGCGTCCAGTCAAAGCAGCAGAACGTGCTTGCATCATAGCTCTGGCACGTGCCTTCAAGCGATCAGACTCAGTCACAGCGCCACCAGGGCCAGTGCCAACAATTGTCGCAGATGATCCGGGGTGGGCTTTGGCATCCTTGAGTCTAAAGAGCTCCAATTGGGCATCTGCGATCTCGCGCTCGGTGCGGCGAACGTTGGAAGCAAGCTCTGGCAGGCGGTCGGTCAAGGTTTGAAGCTGGCGCTTCAGTGCACGACGCTCTGCATCCGAGTCGTTGGATCGAAGTGATGCTTTTGGATGAGCATCAATGTCTTCCTGAATCCTGCGGATGCGTCGGTATAGATCTTCGGCTTCCCGTCGGTCCCGGCGGTCAAGTGCGTCCTCCTCATCTGCGGCATTCTCATCACGAGTGTCCATGGCGTCAAGCAGAATCTGCTTCTCCTTGACGCTCTTTCGCAATTGATCGAGAGACATTTCTTCAGACCGCTCAGATGAAGCCGACGGTGCTGGCGACGGAGACCGGCCACCGCCTCCCAGACGATGCCTGGCACTTGACTTGTACCCAACATTTTCATCGTTGTTACGGAACACCGTGGCATCTTTGCGACCTCCAGCTGCGGGACTGCCAGCGCGGAATGAGTGAGACTTGAGGTAGCTGACGCCTGTTCGCTGCGGTTGGAGGAACGCGCCAGAGTTCTTCCTGTCTTCAGCATCTCCGCGAAGGAGGTTCTTCATTGCACCAATCGAGTCATTAATGTTGCGCGTGGATGGTGGGACCAGCTCAGGAGGCAGACGCGCAGGAATGGGGTATCCGTTGAGTTTACGGTAGATCAAATGCATAGCAACAGCAAACTCGTCAAGGTTAAGGCGGCCGCGGTCAGTGGAATCGGCCAACGTCCACACGCGCTCCAGGTCAGGCTTTGGAAGACCACTTTGTCCGAAGATCTCAAGAGCTTGCTCTCCACTGATGTAGCCTTTGCTCATGCCGTCCCAAGCCCTGAAGGTGTCATCGTAGAGCTTCTTCTCTCCTTTGGTGATCGCCCAAGGAATAGTGGCATTGCCCGTCAATCCAGCAGTTGTGTGGTTTCCACCTTCACGTCCAGTCTGGGGCATCATGCGCGCTGCTAAAGCCTCGATGTTTGGAAGACCACTAGCGGGATTGTTCACCAAGCCCCATTGTCCGGGCATTCCTGTTGGCTGAGCATTGAGAGGCGCCATTCCAGTCTGGTTGGGTGCCAGGTTTGAGCCATATCCTGTCGGCATTGGTGGCATGGGCGGACGCGGGCCAGTGTATCCTCCAGGAGCTTGTCCAAAGCCTGTCTGCTGGGGCTGCATGCCTGTAGGTTGCATGCCCATAGGCTGTTGCCCAAAGCCAGTGGGCTGTGTAACCAATGTGTTCAACAACTGACTGTTCGATTGCTGCGGCTGTGGCTGCTGGATTGTGGGTTGCTCGTTGAACTTGGGCGCATTGCTGGCCGGAGTCGGGCGGTTAGGTCCATCCTCTCCGATGTTGAAGGAGATGATGTCGACCATGCTGGAAACTTCGTTCCTGACGCGCTCGGGCAAGCTGTTCGGCAAGTCCTTGCCCGTCAACTTGATGTTGCACAGGTACATGGCAAGGGCGAATTCTGGGAACAAGAGCTGGCCAGACTTGGTCGTATCGGAGAGCGTCCTGACAATATTAGCTTTGTGTACTCCTAACCTCGATATCAGACCAACCAAATGTGTCCCAGAGCGTCCCCAGAAAGCTTCGAACGCATCAACAGATCCCGCGCCTGGTCTCCGGATAGCGCCTGTGAATCGCCTACCGCCGACTTGAACAGCTGCTCAAACTTGGCCTGGTCTTGCGCCGTAATGAACGATAGCCTAATGCTTGGGATCTTGCTCGACTTCGCCGGGACGGGTGGAGGGATGGATGATGCCGAAGAGCTTCCTCTGAATGAGTCGGCCATCTGCGACGAGGTCATGCCCGTGGGCTGCGGTTGTTGCGGTTGGGCCGGAGGTTGTTGTTGCTGCTGCTGGGGAGCTCCCGTCTGAAATGGCTGCTGTTGCGGGGCCTGTTGCTGGAACTGGTTCTGCTGCTGCCCTGGATATCCCGTGTACTGCGGCTGATGTTGTGGCTGTTGCTGTTGCTGCCCAAATCCCTGCGGCTGGCCGGGGTAGCCAGTGAATTGTGGTTGCATTGGACCTCCTCCAAAGCCAGTCGGCTGAGGTCCAAGTCCGCCCTGGAAGCCCTGAGGTTGTCCATATGGCTGCTGTTGCTGTTGCTGCTGGCCATACTGCGGCTGCCCAGGTCGGGCGCTGTTGCCGCCCCCTAAGTATGAGTTGGACCCGGAGAACATGGTGAGCGAGCAATCGCAGATGGAATTGAGGCTCGGTCGGCGCGCATGCGAGGATTGGAGATATCGAAGAGCGCGCGCGAGCGGTGGTAAGCGGAGGTGTAGGTTGGAGGTTCGTCTGTGCTGCTGCTTGGGGTGAACCGCACTAGTGGAGCTTAGTCGTCATCTCGCGTTTGGGGAAGTCGATGAGCCACCGCGACACGAGTCTGACCTCACCAACAAAATGTCCAAAGAGCAGAACGGAGACACGAATGGGGCGCGCCCGGGAGCTGACTTCGCCGAGGTGCGCTAGTGCTATCTACTGTCCCAGAATCAGGTTCTTACACAAGGCAGGCAATGAAAGAGCTTCAACGCGGCGAACGGACTGCGGCTGCTTTGGAAGGTCACCTTGACTCGCTCGAGAAGAAGATTGAAGAACTTCTGGCGCAAGCCGAGAAGGCCAATCAAGAGCTCAAGACGGAGCCAAAAGATGCAAGCGACAAGCCTACAGACGATGCCAGCAAGAGCGCTTCATGATGTGGAGTCGTTCGTGGGTGCGAATTCGCGGTCCCAGTCGCCCGGTCCAGGGAATACTCGCGATGCAATAGTCAGCTTCAAGAAGCCGTACCGTACATCTCTATTCGTAAAGATCGTGGACTATCGGGAGCACATCACGAGCACAACGAACGCCATGATCGCATAGGATGGGGAAAGGAAAGTGGAGTAGATGCTCATGCGAAAGCAAATACAAGATGCTTTCCTTGGTCTGCTATTTGTAGACCTGCATGTTGCTGTGGCGTGCATTGGAGTCTCCCAAGATATCGGCAAGACCTTTGGGTATATGAATCACAGTCCGCCGATAGTCGATGGCTTCACATTGGAACCGTCCTTCTTGAACACCTCTTCCAGATGGAATACCCCATTGCTGTCCTTTTCCACTACTCCCACTTCCGTGATGATGCCGTCAATCAGCTCCGCCGGAGTGACATCGAAGGCCGGATTCCACACATTGATACCGTTGGCCGCGATACTAATAGTCTCCACAACTCCAAGATCCAGAGTAACGCCATCATGCCGTGGTCCCTTGACGAGTGTCACTTCCTTGCCAGGTCGTTCCTCAATAACAATGTCTGCGCCAGATTTGGTCTTCAAGTCAATGGTCGTCCTGGGCGCGGCAACAAGGAACTTGACGCCATGATGCTTTGCGAGAATAGCCAGTGAGTAGGTTCCAATCTTGTTGGCAGTGTCTCCGTTGGCAGCTACACGGTCTGCGCCAACAACAATTCCAGCAATGTTCTCGCTTCCGCCTCGTAGTCGAAGCAGCGCTGCGGCCATGGAGTCGGTGATTAGAGTGGCAGGAATCTTGTCATGGACAAGCTCGAAAGCTGTCAATCTTGATCCTTGGTTGTAGGGTCGAGTCTCTGAGCAAAAGGCGTGCTTCAAGTTTCCGCTAGCGTGTAGTGACCGGATCACACCTAGTGCTGTGCCATATCCTGCGGTTGCCAATGATCTGGGAACTTAGCTGATAGTTCTTCTCGGCGTATAGAGAGGCCTACCCTGTGTTGCAATGCGTCATCATACTCACTGGACCCTTCTTCCCTGCTTCGGAGTTCTTCACAATCCACTCTGCGCCATGCTTGCCAATGTTCTCGTTGTCGCTCACATCGTCGATCAACATCTGCTCTGCTGCCTGCACATATGCCTCTCTGACTGAATGTCCGCTTGGTCCTTCTCTTGCTGCAGCTTCATCGGTGATCTTCTTCAGCTTGCCTGCGGCATCTGCCAGGTTAACTGCAGTTGGGCGACTCGTGACCAGGTACTCCAGCTTCTCCGTAATGAAGACTTGGACTTCTTCTGCGACGGAAGATAGTTTCATGTTTGTGAGCTCTACTGCGAGGGATAAGGCGGCTACAATGGCGATTGCCGGCGCACCACGAGTGCGCATCTCCTTGATGGCATGCCATGCGTCGGTGCTGGAGTAGATGTGGTCATATTCTTCTGCGTGCGGCAGCTTTAGCTGGTCGAGGATTTCAAGTTGACCTCTCGTGTATTTGATTGCTTGCAGCACCATCTTGATTGTTGGGGTAATGTTGTGAGGGTCCGAGAAGAAATTTCAAGATATGGCCGTTGGGTCGCGATTGCCCAATCTGAGCTTCTGCAGGTGACGCCACACCAACCACGTGTAACTAGCTTGACCAGCCGTTACAGAAGCACGAGAGAGCATTGTGGGGATTTTTTTCGTGGCTACAAGATGACAAAAAGTATAACGCAAGCCAGCGAATGGCTTTGAGGGTCGGCTTGAGCACATTGAGCAGAGTCTCACACATGCTTTGACTAAACGACAACCTTCCTACTTGACATGTAGTGCAGGGTACTCATTCTCTACAGTAACTCGCACATACCGAGGTGACAGCTGACGAGAACGAGATGACGGTGGAGGCGCACGTGGACAGGTGTGACAAGCAAGCCTAACGCACTTTTAGCCGCATCGAGCGGTGACAGCATTAGACACGGTTCTATCTTTCGCAATCTCAGTGCAGTTTGTTGCTATGGCGAAGCATGCAGTGGTGCCATCAGCATCCGTTAGATTTGCCAAGCCATCTCAAAGCCGCGCACCCGCTGAAATGCAGGGCTTAGCAGGGATGCCGAAAGCCCAGGTAGTTGATTTCGCCGCCTCCCGAGGTTTGCGCAGGACGCCATGATGAATGACGAGCGCCAACTGCGCCCAACCTTGACTGTCTCCAGCCGTGCCCTCACAGGCTTCTAGCCCACATTGAAGTTCCCTCGTGCCCAATTGTCACGAATTTCGTTATTCGTCTGCCCGACTTGCTGCATATCGCTCCTGTCCAATCCGTCGCCGCTTTCGGAACCACGCTTTCGCCTAAGTGAAATAATTCGCGGAGAAAAGACCCACCCTTCATAGGACCCCAACATCCTCAGCTACAATTCACCACACAGAGGCTTACCTGAGGCACATGCGCCCCTCAGCCAATCGAGAAACCTACGCTCAGATCTAAGACCCTCGTGGACCCTTCTCCCACTGATTGGAGCCGACTGAACCAAGACGATCCGGACCGCCACATCCACAAGCAAGCCCCGCGCACCTGGCGCATTCTTATAGTACAATGCCCCTCATGCCGCGCTCGCTGTCGAGCACTGGCTTCAGCACCGCCGTCATGACCTCGCAAGAGGAGCCCGTCCGCCCTACGCACCGCGGCTACGGTACTTTTGACCCTCAACGACAGCGGCGGCACTCATGGCATACTAGGCCGTGCATGCAGGAGGCGGAGAACTTCCAGGTCCTGGTATGTTACACAGCATTCCGCGGGCACATACTCGGTGCTGACTATGACATAGCTGCGGAACTTCCTCGCCGAACTCAACTGCAGACTAGAGTTTCTCGAATCCTACGGCTCTCTCAAATACGATGCTGGCGTTGAATACACCTGGACAACTCTCGTTAATGTTCGCGACTCATGCTCCAACATCTCAGATGGCGCACTTGAAGCTGGCCGGCGGCGTGCTGCAGTATTCGTCGAGACTCTGGAAGGGCGCTACAAGGACGCCCTGGAGCGCAAAGAGACGCTGGGAGAAAAAGTTCTCCAAGGAATAATACTCATGGACAACTACCTCACCGACTTCGAAACGCGCGCATACGCCCTCAAAGATGGCACCATCGGCACCTACGCACACGGAATGTACGAGGAGGGTCTACGCAAAATGGATGAGGGATTCGGGATAGCAAAAGGTGTCGTAGACGGCGGGCTCGACAAAGCTCGACGAGCCCGTGAAACAATCGAACTCACCATCGAACGCAGCGTCCAGCACGCCCTCGCCCGCGCCAAAGAGCACGGCCTAATCCACTACGACGACCTCCCCGAGCCCTGGCGCGTGAACCCCCACATCCTCAAGGGCTACCGCTTCTCCGAGGGAAAATGGGCCTGCGTGCGCTCCGTCTTCGGCCTGCACAACGAACTCATCAACATCTGGACGCACCTCCTCGGCTTCATCATGGTGCTCGCGCTCGCCTTCTACTTCTACCCAACGAGCGCCAACTTCAGCAACTCGACCAAAACCGACATCTTCATCGCCGCCGTCTTCTTCTTCGCCGCCTGCAAGTGCCTCGTCTGCAGCACCATCTGGCACACCATGAACTCCATCTCCCACCAGACCCTGCTCGAGCGCTTCGCCTGCGTCGACTACACGGGTATCAGCCTGCTCGTCGCCGCCAGCATCATGACCACCGAATACGCAGCCTTCTACTGCGAACCCACAAGCCGCTGGACATACATGCTCATCACCGCCGGCCTCGGCATCGGTGGCGTCATCCTCCCCTGGCACCCGACCTTCAACCGCGCAGACATGGCCTGGGCCCGCGTCCTCTTCTACTGCTCCCTCGCACTGACCGGCTTCTTGCCCTTCGGCCAGCTCGCGTACTCGCGCGGCATCGAGTGGGCGCAGTACTTCTACGCGCCCATCACCAAGAGCCTCGTCGTCTACATGACCGGCGCGTGTCTGTATGCGAGTAAGGTGCCCGAGCGCTTTTGTCCTGGTTGGTTTGACTATGTCGGCTGCAGCCATAATATCTGGCACGTGGCTGTGCTGGGCGGGATTGTGTTTCACTACATGGCCATGCAGACCATGTTTACGCATGCGTTGGATCGCGCGCAGACGAGTTGTTCGGTCTACTAGGAGGCGGCTGGACAAGCTGGTTTTTGAGCATTTGTGAGCGTGGAGCGTTGAGCATTGGGTGTGGCGTTTTTTTCTCATGTGTAGGTTGATATAGTAGAGTGCATGAATTGGAAGATGACAATCTATCATCACACTTGTATCGACTCCGAACTTTTTGCTATTTTATGCACTTTTTGGACCTTTTAGGCCTTTTTGCACCATTTGGCAACAACTAATTAATGTATGTGTTTTTGCTATCTGCTTGCTATGCAAGTAATAAATTAAATTAAAAACACAGTAAGTAAGATTTTGTTATCTGATCCAGAGGCCACATTATTTGCCAGTAGCACTTAGTTGTGTATCTGAATTAGAGGAAGCCAAGACGTGCTGCACAAGAGGTTCGAGTGATGTTGTATGTTAGAGTAAATTGGTATCTACAATGCGGTCCTTCGCCTGTCTATCCCACGAAGCTATATACTCCCAGAAATTACACCAACGTACAACCACCCGAACCAGAGAATCTATCGGTCCAAAATAACCGCCCAGTCGTGAATCGTAGCAAGGTCGTAAACTCGTCTTCCGCATCGTAATACGGCCGTGATCTTGTCTAATGCTATACCAAAACTCCAAAAACAAAAGGAAATCTATACCACAAACCAACGTCAATTCGCGTGGCCAAGGGACTTCAAGTCATGACCGGAGCCACATGGCGCCGTCAAACACCACTCAAGCCTTCGACAACAACAACCTCGCAACCAACCGATCGAAGAAAAACTCCATGTCCTCGCCCTGCCGCGCCTTGGTAGCTTTCCGCGCCAAGTACCCATCCACACTCGCCCTCGCAATACTCCTCCGCACGCTCTGCACAAAAACATCGTCGGCCGACGATGCGCTCTGCGCTGTTGTAGACTCCCCCTCCCAATCCGGTCTCAGCCGCGCATGACAGCCCGCGAAACACGCCGTGTAGAAAGCGAGCAACGTCTTGACGCCTTCTTCGTTGATGCCCGCGCCCTCGTCGAGCGTACGCGATCTCGGCCCGTCGAGACTGCTGTGGTACGGGAGTTTGGCGGCGTGGTAGTGGATGGACTCGATGGTCATGAGGACGGTGATGATGACGGCGAGGGTCATGGGCCAGTCTTCGCAGTCGCGGTTGAGGAGGAGGTGTTCGAGGGAGGAGAGGACTTCTTTCATCATGGTGAATGCGAGGTCGGGCATGACGCTGCCGAATTGCGAGCGGATGTAGCAGGGCGTTAGTGTGTAGTCGTCGGTGATGTCGGCTGTTCCTTGCGCGAATTGGTGTAGGATTGGATGCGTGTTTGGTGATGGGACGGATATGTCGCCGCCAATGTGGACAAGCACGAGGAGTTTGAGGGCTTGTCGAAGAATTCGGGATTTCGGAGATCCATTGGGGAGCGAGCGGAAGTAGAGGTAGACGTCGCGAAGTATCTTGAGCGGGGAGCAGAACAGTGGGAACTCCCGGAAATGATGCATCACTAACAGTGAGAGATGGCTATCCAGAGTTTGCGTGAGATGAGACATAGCATCCCTGGTCATAACCGCTGGGAGCACAGCGTGTTTGTGCCTCATCGGCGTACTGACCGTTGGCGGCCATGTGTAGATGGAATGCTCGTGCAGGTATTGCTGACCAGCTTCGATATGTACTGGATGAACTGGTACTGATAGTTCGGGTCCGAAACCGAAATACAACGGGATGGTGTGTGTCATATTAGACAGTACCGTGTAGCTACTTGGTGCCAGAAAAGATTCCAGGGTTCGTGCAGTAGGATGCCATCCAAGGCTTTCGGACAAGAATGCACTTGCCTGATCGCTCAAGACCCGGTCGCGGCAAGGATGATTCACAAGATCGCCTTTGTAATGATCTAGACAGGACTTGCAAGGTGTACCCGGATCGCACTTTTCTTTGCGCTTCTGGCAATTTGTGCACGCTCCAATGATTCGCATCAAGGCCGCATGGGTCCTCTGCTCGGTGGTGAGACCCCTCTTACGTCCTCGTGGATTCCGGCCTTGTGTACCTTCCATGGTAGTCGGGGCCAGCCGATTCGTGCTTGTATTCATTTGATATGCAACCCATCCAAGGCCTTCAGATGTAGGCGATGGTGTGGCAACCCCACGCCGCGAAGATGTGCGTGAGTTGCTCCTTGATAAAGTAGTACTACGAGGACGGCGATATGCAACTGGGGATACAGATAAGGCGGGAGGTACCCGATGAGTCCACTGCGATTGGGCAAGAGCAGCATTGTAGCTCGCAGGTCGACGGCTAGTCTGCGGAATGGCCATAGCCCTAGTGCGCTCTTCAGACCGCGGATAAGACGTGAAAGCTTCATTGAAGCTCTGTGACTGTGGGTAAGGGATGGAGATTGGAATCGCATCCGTGTTGTATTCATCCACTTCTGCAATGGGCTCAATAATCTGAGGCTGATCTGCCCATGTCCCGACGTTGAGCATCTGAGAGGCTCTGACATCCAGTCCACTGAACGAGTGTGAAGATCCCGTCACATATGGATTGAAGACCGTCTCTGTGGGCGACTCGTATGACCCAGTGCTCGGAACATTATCTGGAATGCGCTCGTACCGAGTATCGAGGATGGGTGACTCCTGAGGATAAGAGAGCGGCGAATAAGCACTGTCAGATGCGTCGAATGACCCAAAGTAGCGACTGTCCCCATAGCCTATTAACGGAGAGGTCGTTGTGTTCCCAAAGGACGGAGAGGTGCAATACATCTGCCCAAACGAGGACGACTCTCCAAGAATAGATGGGGGCTCCGATACGGTATATTCGAGGGATGGTAGGCCACCCGCGAGTGACGGAGGTGCAGATAACAGGTACGGCTGCTCGGATTCGAGGCTTTCCGACAAGCGGTAGTCTGAAGCGAGGGTGTGTCCTTGCAGCCCAGTGAACTCATTGTCGCCATCGAACATGGGATCGCACATGTCTCCGTCCCACGCAACCAACTCTTGCCAGTCTTCCATCGGCGGTGTGGCGTAGCTTGGCTGAGCCATCTCGGTGTGGTGCGCAACGTTGCGTGAGGCTATATGTGTAATTTGTAGGAGGATTGGTTCAATTCTGTGAAAATTGAACTGCTTTGAAGACGAACCCCAGGCCAAGGGGGACCATAAGAAGTGAACTATACAGCGGGGGGAGAGACGAAGACCAAAGGGGGATGTTGTGAGCCAGCGATAGCGATGAAGTGTATTCCAGGCTGAAGTGCTGTGAACATATACCTTTGCTCTGACCTAGCGATATGCATTCGCTTGCGGCTGACAACTTGACCCATGCGGCCCTCCAACAGGGCAATCGACCTATCAGTCTATCACGTTGCTCATTTTGATTCGTCGATTAGAGGTGCTGTCCTCTGAAAGGCCGTAGGCGGATAGTCCTGAGTCGGACTGTCCTCCTCCATCAGGGCGTCGAGTGGAGTTAGTGGGCGTGTATCTGACCAGGATTGCGGCCGGTCAACCTTTGGGGCTGAGCACGGCCAACTAGCGCAATAATGCGTCAGGACGGCAAATCAGATCGTCCTGCGGGGACGATGTGTGCTACGTAGAACCGTTCCATCGGTTCTAAGTGGATATTATATGTGCGGCATTTCGATACCAACGCTGTAAGCGGAAGGCTTCTGGAAGACTTCGCCTTGTGGTGGCTATGGAGCGATGCAACTAGTGAGGTTATTCCCGACTGGTCTCGCTTGCATTGTGGGGGATTGTGTACGTTCATCATTGTCTCATTGATGTGAGAAGGACATCACTGTGTAGGCGATGACTGAGAAAGGTTACGATAGAGTTTGGAAAGTGCGACAGCTGAACAGCGGAGCAAGGCAGCAGCGGCCATGTTAAGCCTACAATTGCCGAACTCCCACACGATGTGTAAGTTTCTCGCCGATACTTTGTCAAGGGCGTCACTCGCTGGCAAGTCTTGGACAGCTTCATGAATGCCCCCGTCGGAACCTGTGCTGCGCAGCGTATGCCTCGGCTATCGCTGCATGCAGGTGTACTACGTCAAATTGCCTATCCAATACCTTCATCGATGTTGACGACCGTTGCCGTCTTACCGTTCGAATGACACCAAAGAACTAGTAAGCTAGTTCACACCACCAGGGTGCGACTCGTGAGAGCCCTATGGATGCTGCATGAGCAATACAGCCTGACGAGGTGCCTTGACAGCCGAGCATCGTCATCGCTAAAAAGTACCTCATAAGCATAAGCGCACATCTGCACTAGCCACTGCAGATAAAGGACCCGGCTGTGCGACTACTCAACTAGCCAGCCTCATTCCTCGAGTGTGCATGTCATTGCGGCTCTGCGATGCTCAATGCTGACTGCTGTTGGTTGCTTGATTACTTCGTACAGTCAGATCGGAGCTGGCCGCATCTCGTACTGGGAAGAGATCCCGCATCCCCGCAGGATAGTTCGGTCCTTTGCCAACACAGCAGGAGTTTCATAGGTGCCCATCTTTATCAATACATGTAACCGGTCAGCACCCCATGCAGCTTCACTCAAGCATGTTGGGAAGTGGTACGTGGTAAGAATAAAAATATTGACATAATCATAATCGCATTGCCTAAACACCAAGGAACGGGAAACGGGCCCGGCCCAAGGAGTATTAGGGAAGGCGGTCTGGCCAAAAGATACCAGACGCGGGACAAACGCAAACACTCGAAACAGAACGCAGATGACTGCTGAGAAAGGTCTAAGGAAAAGCAGCCGTTACAGAAAATGTGCGAACAAGATAAGATATGCGGGTATGTGAAAAGAAGAGACCAAATGTAAACATGTACAAGAACATGCGCCCCAAACCATCCCGAAGCAATGTTGACCTGAAGTCGGGTATCATCCAGAAGGAATAATGGTGTAGGTAAGAAGGGTATCATCGCAACGACGCCAACGAATCCCGTCTTTTGTTTCACAGCAACAACGCTGCCTCTTTGTAGTCATACATATCAGGCGACTCCTGACTAGGCGAAGGGTCGCTGCAACTCCATGCGCGCATCCTGGTGATGATGTCGATGTCCTCGTCTAGTCAGGCGGTCTCTGACGAAGCGAAGAATAGCACGATCTCGCCACGATCGTTTCGCTTGAGGCGCATATTCTTCCAGAGCTCCTTCTCCTCATCGGCCTTGGACGCCCGGCGCTTCTCATCTTGGCGCTCTCGATGGAACCTTTTGAGTGCTTTGTGGACACTCATGCCGCGTTCGGAATCCGGGCCCTTTGTAATGAACGACATGAACAGGCCCGCTTTCGGGTCCGTCACGATGTCGTTGGGAGCAAGGTCTCCGTTGGGGCGAACGATGAGCTGGCCATTACCATCTGGTGAAGCCGAACGGGAGCCGGAGGGATGGTACTCGATCGCCTTCAGAGCTTTACGATCCTTGGGCGGAGGCGATACCGAGGACGAGTAATGGCGGCGTTGTATTCTGCGGATCTCTTTGCTGCCAGAATCGTCGCGCTTCTTCTTGTAGCGAACCTTGACCAGGGTCGAGCTAGCATGGCGCTCCTTGCGATCACGTTCACGGCCGCGTTCCTTTGATTTTTTCTCCTTTTTCTTCTCCTTCTCGTCGCGTTCGCGCTGCTCCTTGGTGTCTGCCTTGCGTGTCTTCTGCTGTTGTACTTCCCAATCGCGCTGGGCACGCATGAGGGCTGTAGAGCTTCCTTGCTTCGCACGCTTCATGGGGCTTAGTGGTGAATTGGCATAATCGCCAGAATCCTCTGGGGAAGGAGGGAACTCCGGTCGCGCAAGCAATCGGTTCAGGCCTCCAGTAAGACCAGAGTGAAGCATAGGGGGCGCGGAAGCCAACATATTATCCCTCTCTTCCTGGGCACGGACCAGAGACATGTCTAGCTCGGCGGGAGAGTTGCGCTTTCGCTTGCGATCGGTCTTCTTGGATGTGGTCTCGACATCGCTATCGCGAGACTTAGTCCTGGAGTGCTTAGACTTGGGAGCAGGCGTGGTATAAGAGTCGAAGCGTTCACTCGAGGGTCGCACAGGCTCGCCTCCGTAGGAGAAGCCGGTCTGGGCGAATGTGTCATCATCATCAGCAAGCTGGAACTTCATAACATCAGAAATCGCAGGAGTGTAGTTTTGTTCGTATGCTGGTGGTTGGCTGTCCTCCAGCATGCGCGACTCGTTCATGGGTGGGGCTGCCCTGGGCGCGCTGGGTGTTTCTGTGCCCTCGAAGAAGTCAAACACGTTGACGTCCTCAATCGCGGCCTGCTCATGGTATCCTAGAGAGTGCGCAGCAGGTGGGGGTGTAGGCGCGCGCGGAGGGGCGTCGACAAGGGCGACGGCATTGTCTGCTTCGGGCGCATCTTCGACGTATGCGCCGGGCGCTGTGAGGGCCTGCGAGTTGTTGTGGTGCGCGCTGTCGTTCTTCTGGTGCTGGCCCTTGGGCTTCTTCTCTTTATAGAGCTTTCCCTGGTACTTTTGATCCTCTGAGATGCAGGAGGTATGGGTTTTGTATGTATTTCCCGGGAAGCTGCAGTCATGTCAACAAATACTCGGTTGGGCACCAGCAATGTTTACTCACTGGGTCATACAGTCCAAGCAACTGAAGGACGCTCCCCAGC
>Ga0265780_10001768_pt1 | contig 29943 bp, 24 predicted proteins | sample P1T30metagenome_FD_192432 | JGI IMG/M metagenome (GOLD analysis project Ga0265780, IMG submission 192432) | Plant litter microbial communities from East Loma Ridge, Irvine, California - P1 T30 | ecosystem: Environmental > Terrestrial > Plant litter > Unclassified | place: USA: California... | reverse complement strand
AGCATGGGAGGTTTCGACAATGGGAATGTCAAGTTTCGAAGTTTCGAATCGCGCATGTTGCACGCCACGACGAAACATGGGTGCACACGACGGATGGCGCGCATGAGCCGAGCATATGCCGATGTGGCGGCAGCGAACATACAGCGAATGGATGTTGCGCGATAGCAGTGAAGCCTCGCGAAGAGGTGTTTGAGGTCGAGCGCGGGCGGTAAGTGGGTCGCGTCGGTTACAGTTCTGTGGATCTTTCAGAGGAGGGTGGGTTTCGCATGCCATCAGCGGCAGTCAGGTGCTGAACAACCATGGCTGCAGCATGATTCGAAGTGTCAAGAGTCGCTCTTTTGCATATAAACGTGCAGCCGTTTGATCCCATCTAGATGGTCTTTGGTGATTGCCGAAATGCCGCGGATGGACCGACATGCTGTGCGGATGACATATCGGGTTGTTGGTGATTTTCCAGTCACATGGTGCACACGGAGTATCTTGTTGGAAGATGTTGCTGCAGTCGAAGTGGAAGAGTTGAAGTCGACAGAAGCAGTTGACAATGGCCGTTAGTGTAGGCTGCACAATCCCTGTCAAGCCCTACGACATCAGACCACTTGCCTCGACAGCACGAAAAACTTACTGCAGCGCTCACACCCCAACTACGCTCTTTACACCCTGAACAACTAACAGCCAAGCTGTCCAAGTAGTCGCAAAAATGAATACCGTAAGCTCCATTACAAATACCCTATAAATACATCCTGACAGTTCGCGCAGGTCAAATCCGTCTAGTACGTCACACTGCGCGCCCAGCACACAATTCCACACGCTTCAATGCGCCCGATCGCGAACACACGTTCCCACCCCCCACGGAATCTAACAATGAAATAGCTACGGCTGGGCCACCCTCGTCGTCGCTGGCGGCGGCGCCTACTTCTTCGCCAAACGCAGCATCAACGCCGACCGCGCCGCCAAAGCAGAGGCCGACCGCCAAAAGCGCATCCGCGTGTGGCAGCTCGAGCAGCAGCACCTCAGCTCGCAGCCCGCCGACGCGTCGACGACGTCGCAATTGCTCGCTGCGGCGCCCGCCCAGCGCTCACAGGCGGGCGCGGGCAGCGGCATAGCGGGCTCGCCGGGCTACGGGGGCGGCGCGGACGAGAGTGGGAATCCGAGTGTGCAGGCGAATATGGACCCCGCGCCGACGAGGCATGAGCCGGGGGAGGCGGAGCGGGCGCGGGAGAAGAGCAAGTATGAGGCGAGTGATGTTTATCGGAGTAGGAAGGGGGACAGGTTTTCGTGAGGACGTGGCAGAGAAGCGGATGGGGTGTATGAATATCACGAGGCATGGTCTCGAGGGAGAGATTGGTGGGTACTTTCCACTCTAGGTTTTGGAGCATGACTGGACGGGCTATGCTAAACAGAAATCCAAACGCCGGCGCAATACGTCAGGGTATAAGCGACATGTAAATCATCCTTGTACTATTACATCAACCTCGTCTCGCTCATGTGAAGATGCTGCTCCCGGGGCTGTCCCTTCGCTTCTCGTATAACCACTTGTTGTTCAGTCCCACGCTCGCTCGGCCCGTCGAAGGCGTGGGGGTGCCCGGTGTTGCGCTCGACGAGCTGTCTCCGAATAGGCTGCCGCTCATTGGAGTTCCTCCATAGCTCAATCTTTTCGAGGTCGATCCAGAAAGTGCTTTTTGGAATAACGGGCTGCCGTTGCTTTGGTTTGGCGAGAATGGCGAGTTGGACGTGGACAGAGCGAATCCACCACGCGCCCCCGACAGGGGAGATTGCGAGCTGCGGTCTTGGTTGCTGAAGCTGCTGCTACGCGGTGTGGAGCGCTGGTATCGCGGGGGCGTGACGTAGTTTGGCGATGCGAATGCAGAGCCTGGCGTTTGTGGCGACATGACGTCTGTCCGCAGACCCATGGACGCGCGCTGCGAGGGCGTGAGAGGGATGTCGGCCATGTCGTCGGGGTAGTAGCGGCGGACGAGAGGCAGGAACGCCATGACAATGTTGACGGCGAAGGCGAGGCGAATGAGAGCTATGACCCATTCGCTGTACGGAACAGCCCTGACCACGGTGTTGATTGGTGTGCTGGAAGCAAAGTCAGACAGAGTCTATGAGATGTACGAGTGGGTGGACATACGCAGCATACTCCAGCAGCTTCACCTGCGAGGTGATGGTATTACCGTACATGGAGAGGAAGAGCAGGCCAGCGTTGGCGGTAATTGCGCGCACGTTGCGCTCGTCAAAGGTGGTGGCATACTGGCGGCGCGCGATCTCATCGAACTTGGGGTGCTTCCATGACCCGCCGGGCGTATACGGCTGATCGGCTTGTGCTGCTGGAGTCGAGGGCGTGGAAGGTGTCGCAGGCGCGCGCTGTACTGCAGACTGCGTAGTCCTGGCGAGAGACATGGTTTGGGAAGCTCTTGAAGCTATACAGCTCCCTTTGTTTGTGGTGGATTTGGTCGAGATTTGGATGCGATGGTTGGGGCGATGGAATTATGACTTGCAAATCCTGTTCCTGTATGGTTAGTAGTTATTACTTGGTCAGACGGTCGGTTCGTTATAGGCGCATCGTGGTGGGAGTGAATGTAGAGGTCGTGGTCGTGCAGCAACGGCGACTGTCAACAATTGCAACGGGCGGCGCTCGGAGGTTTCGGCCCATGCGCGCGGACCCCTGCAGCCGCATGGACTAGCCTTCACCCCGCCGGGCCCGCCGCTGTTCGCTAGCTCCCCAAGCTTACAAGCTTCACAGCTGCACTCTTCACATCACCACATCCAATCCAATCCACTGCACACGCAAAATGGGAGGGCTAATTGAGCAGCTGGACGGATCCATATCCGCCATTCTCGCCGGTTGGAACACGTACACGACCCTCATCGCCGTCGGAATCATCGGCTTCATAAGCTGGATCATATACGACACGGCTGATGCCGACACGCACCCTTTGCTGCTTGCCAGACAGGCCCAGGCTTCCTATGTGAGGCAGCCCGGAGAGTCTGCCATCTTCCGGTCTCCCGAGACTCCCCATGGCTGTGCGTATCTGCCCCGGATATTGCTGCTTGGTATGCTGACGCACATCAGATCCCCTCCGCACCGGTCTTGCTGTAAAGCCTCCGGGTGCCCCCATGTACTCTGCCGGAAAGGATGGCGACCTTGGAGACATCTGGCGACGCGTTATTGGCGAGATTCCTCTCGACCGAGGTGCGACTTCAAGCGGTACAGCCACCATCATGACTGTCTACGGCAAGGAAGGCGTCTCGGAACACAAAGTCGAGGGCATAAGCAAGGAGATTGCAATCATTGGCAAGCACTTCAAGGACCACGGAGCGAAGAGGGTCGCCGTCTACCTGCCCAACAGCATCGAGTTTCTGGCTGCACTGTTCGCGGGCGCTTACTACGGCTTCACGCCCATCTTGATCCCATACAACCAGCCCCATCCGACCCTCGTCGACCTTCTCGTCCAAACTGGAGCCGATGCGCTTATTGCTGAAGCTGGATCTGTGCCCCTCGCTGATGTCATTCAAGGGGCCTCCGGTCTGCGCCACATCATCTGGACTGTCGAGAAGACCAGCAGGCATATGGACTGGAGCGAGGTTCCCGAGGGTATTGGCGGAAAAATTGACGTCTCAGTATGGCACGAGCTCGTTCAGGACCAGCAGAATGCAACCGTTGCCCTGCCCTCCAACACCGACAAAGCCCCAGGCGTTGTGTTCCTTTGGCAGGAGGCTGTTGGAAAGCCTGCCGAAATCGTCGAATTCACCCAGCAGAACCTCGCGGCCGCTATCGGCTCCCTCATCACTGCATTGCCAGCCGCACATCGCTTCAACTCCTCTGATACCTTCCTACCTGCCGATGCCTTGACACACTCGTACTCCCTGTGTCTGACTTTGGCTGCTCTATTCGCTCATTCTACCGTTGTCATCAACTCGGTCGCTGGACAGGGAGTCGATCTTACTCTGGCTACGCGATCAATTGCCCCTACCATCGCAGTTGTCTCTGCTGAAACTGCTGCCAAGCTCCACAGCACTACGAGCGCATCTGGACTGAGCGGACCAAAGAAGTTCGCCCATTACCTCGAGACTCGCATGCTGACCGCTGGCCGTCTCCCAACTGACACGTTTCTGACCAAGCTGAACGCCCCTTCACGCGCAGCCCTGGGCACGACACCAGGAAAGCTGCGACTACTCTTTGTGTCTGAGCGCGCTGGCCTCAACACGCCACCTCTGAGTTCCGAAGACCTGTCAGATCTGCGTATATACACCAAGGCCCGTGTTTTGTACGCTTTGACAGCCGCCAAAGTTGCTGGCGCAGTCGCCCAGACCAACGTCTATGACTACCGACGGGGGCTGGCGCCATCGAACAAGCACAGCCATTTCGGTGTGCCACTCAGTAGTCTCGAGATCAAGTTGAAAGACACCCCACAGCACAAGACTACTGACGATCACATCGCTGGTGAGTTGATCGTGACTGGATCATCCGTGGCAGGCGGTGAGGCATCGCTGGGAGTGAATGGTGAGTCTGCGCACTATCTGCATGCTGCTATCCTACTGACATAAGCCAGCAACCTTCCGGGAAGACCATACCTTGGCATATGTGTAGATCCTAAATGTCAACAATTCATGAGCGTGACTACAATTTTTCACATTTTCGTCGTTCTCGAGTTGTTCACCCTTTGCTTTTTTGCTTCCGTGTGGCGATTTCCAATCACTAGTCAAACCAGTCATGCTATTGTCCTTTTTCACTCTCACTTCGCGCTCACTTAGGGTTTCGCCTAATTCAGCGGTTGGCATGTGACAAGTTTCGTTTGCATGACAATATGTCTGCCCGCACCCATCCACTTCGTGCTGACCTAAACACACAAATCTTGAGCAACTATCACACGATTCCCGCAGCACTCGCTTGACTTCCACCCCAATCTCACAGTTGGAGCTTCCCACACCGCGTGCACATAGTCAGACCAAGACATGAATCCACCTCTTAGTCCTATGGACCTCGATGTCCCCATCGCAACGAGTTCACGAAAGCGCACCGCATCCGCGATCTCGCCTCCTCTCGTCCCACCTGCTTCCGACGACGCGACTCCGCGTATCCTCCATCGCCGCCGGCATCGCGCCAACAATGTCGCAGCATCCGTTTGGGGACCAGACATCCCTGTCACCTCCAAACCCACCGCCTCTGATGCCACCAACGCACCCGCCTCCACCATCCCCCCCGCGCCCTTCAACATCTACCGCTCCCTCCTCCGCCACCCAAACCTCTTCTTCCAATTCGCCCTGCGCCTTCCTCTCGCCTCCGCCATCAGCCTCTACGCCATCGACAAAGAATTCCACTACCTCTTCAACAAATACAGCGTCTCGATCCTGCACGACTACGCGCGCTACTGGGCTCCCACCAGCAGCCATGTCTTCACCTGGATCCTCTTCCCGCACCTCTGCATCTCCGACCCAATGCTACGCCCCATGAACAACCGCGTCTGGCTCGCGCGCGACGTGCCCAGTTGGCGCTGGGTCGGCATGGTACTCCACCGGCAAACCATCGTGCGCGGGATTCTCGACTCCCTGACGTTCGAAGGGTGCGGCGCGCTCCCCTCAGCCGCCGAATCCGTGCTATGCAAGTTCTGGCTCCTGGCCGAATTCAAACACACGCACCAGCGACAGTCATTCCTGCACGACACGGAAATCTGGAGCGACACCGATATCCTGCTCTTCCACCTGCTGCTCGTGAAACTGGACATGCGCCTCACGCACCCGGTGCTTGGCAATGCGCCCTGCGGACTGAGCCATTTGCTGCTCAATCAGCCGTCCTTGACGCCCCTGCACGACCTCCTCACGGGCGCCATGGGCGACATACAGTACCCCGAGCTCGTGCCGCGCTTGATCCGCACGTACCCCATGGACACGTTCGACCTGCTCACTTTCCCGTATTTCGACGACGAGGAAATCACCGACGTGGATGAAGAAGACTGGAACATCCTGGGCAAAGAAGGGTGGGGTGAATTCGGCGGGGCGATGGAATTGGCGCTGGATTGCGTGGTCAACGAGGGACTCAGGAGGGAGTTACACGCCGAGAAACTCCTGTTGGACTTTGTCATGTTTGGATACGAGGACGGGGTGGCGAGGAAGTGGAGGAAGGGGGTGAGGGAGTATGAAGGGGATTTTGGGCTAGGCAGAAAGATGTTGGTTAGGGAGGTGGATGGGCGGGTTGGGTTGGTGGACAAGAATGCGCATGAGGATGAGGGTGGCGAAGAGATGGACATTACCGGCTGAAAGATGCTGCGAAGCATAGACATGGATTTGGGAAAAACAATGTTTGCTGACGACTCGAGGCGTTTCCACTCTTCATGCTGGATTGACTGGGCGAGGGAAGGTGCCGTTGCTCCTGTTCTGGATAGGGTATGTTTTACGTATCCTCGGAGAGTAGGCGCACAGAAAACTTGAGGTCGGTATGGTCTTCTCATGAACAAGAAAGCTGCCGTGTGAACTATTCTTTCCCATCTGCCCCGTCCTTGCATGCTGTTTCGTCACGCACATTGTTTTTCTTTACATCCCACATAAAGTCCTGTCATGGTTTCTTTTTCGGCCGGTGCGAGCCTTGCTTCACTTCCATCTCAAAACTTGATACATATACCTCTTTCCTACCAAACTACAACATCCTATCCAACCTCCCCTTCCACCCCGTCTTCTCATTCCCACCCTCCTCCCCACTGCCAACACTCACGCTCTCGTCAACGGCCCCAGCGTCATCGTAGATCTCATCCGGCAAAACCGCCTTCTCGATAAACGTCTCCGTCGGCGGCGCAACCCACACCTCCAGCACCACATACACCAAACTCGTCGCCACGAAGCCCAACAGCCAGCCAAACGTGTACGGCCTGGACCCCACCCCTACATCCACGCCCGGATGAATCGAATGAATAAACCCTGGAAGATTCGGCACGACGCCAACCACAAACGCCACAATAGCGCGCCAATTACACCCCGCCGTGTACCGATAAATGCCGTTTGGCTGATACAACGCGCGCGTATCATACTTGCGCTGATGCACGATCCAAAAGTCCCAGACCAAAATGGCCGCAATGGGTCCCAAAAAAACCGCATACGCACTCATGAAGTTCAAAAAACTGCCGGCGCTCTTGAGGATCTTCCAGGGCACCAGGGCCCACGACAGCACCGCGCAGATCAACTGCCCGCGCCGGATGTTCACGTATTGCGGGAACAGGGCGGTCAGGTCGTTGGCGGCGGAGAGCGAGTTGGCTGAGATGTTGACGCCCAGCGCGGCGAGGGCAAAGCTGAAGGCGGCGAAGAAGCGGCAGGCGCGGTTGTCCCAGTGCGCGATGAGCGCCATGGGGTCCCAGTCCAGGCTGCCGTATTTGACGTGGCCGGCGGAGGTGGCGGCGACGCCGATGAAGGAGATGAACGTGAAGACGAGGGGGAGAAAGGGGACGTAGATGAGTTGCCACTTTACGGAGACGCGGGAGTAGCGGGAGAAATCGGCCTTTTTGAAGATTAACATCACGCGGTGTAGAAGGGGCAATCGAGGCTTACTTGGTTCACGGATAGTGTGGCGAAGTTTCCAATGACGGAGGTTAGGGAGGAGAGGAATGCCCATGAATACGCACTCCCTTCCAGCGTTGCCTTTTGCGCCCACATCTCGCCCCCATCCGTGCTCACAAACGCCCAGATCAGAATCGCAATCCACGCAACTGGCACAATCACGCTCTTGGCCATAAACAACCATCTGAGATTATTCGGATGCATGCACAAAAACGGCACGCTAGCGAGCCAAAACAGCAAAAAACTGACCAAGGTATTCGTCTCGATGCCCTGGGATTCAGGAATGCCGTTCTGGAGGGTGAGGAACGACGGCCAGATGGCGCCGAGCATCACGCGGGTTGCGTTGGCGCCGTTCATGTTTTGCACGGCGAACCAGAAGATGGCGAGGATGGCGCGTGAGATAATGGCGATGTAGGAGCCCCAGAAACCCCAGGAGGCGCGCGCGAGGACGGGGAAGGGGACATGGTGGATTACGCCGATGGCGCCGTTGAGCGCGATAATGAAGGAGATCATGAAGAATGCGAGGGCAACTATTCCGAGGGATTCGCGCCATGATAGGCCTGGATGGGGGTGTTAGGTGGGTGGTTGTAGGGGATGGGATGGTAGAATGTACCGATTGCGATTATGGAGGAGGCGAATTGCCATGTTGCTGCGCTGAGGAGATGTTAGAATCGTATTTTTGATATTTGAGAAATAAAGTGTACTTGAATGCATCAGATACCCAGTATGAGATGAAGCTCGTAACACCCCACTTTCGAGCATGGCGAGGAACAGGGTCGAGATCCTTGTTCGTCCTGTTCAGACATCAGCTCTTGCAGCCGTTTCTATCCTCTCGTCAAACAAGCTTACCATCGCGCATTCCCTTCTGCGAACGCCGACTTTGGCTGTTCAACCTTCCACGTAAAATGGGGTTTCTCAATGATAGGCATGTTGAGCCACAACCGCCTTGTGATGGTATCGAAAGACGAAGTCTGCCACAATTTTCACGAGTTGTCCATGGGGACTTGCGCCTCTTTATCCATGTCCTCATCCTCGGCGTAATTAGTTCACGTCATGTCGTCTGTATCGTGGCCAAGTGCAGGACAAAGATAAGCCATGCCAGATCCGGACTTCGGTCCCTTTCCCTGGTGAACTACCGAGCTTCGACCACTAGGAACCCGTGATGCAAGCGAACCCAAGCAAACCGAGACCAGAACGATTCTGCGATGCCGCTGCCTGTCACAAATCTGGAGACGGGTGCAGATAAGGACCCTTGGCTGGTCGAACGATCGTCGCGTGCATACCCCGGATCGGATGGGGCTGGTTTCCACGCGACGGTGAGATGACCACCATGTGCATTGTTTAGTGCCATCGTTCTGGGCTTGCCACATACGAAGTTGGCGCATCGCCAACTTGCAGTTTTACTGACTTTACTTCGTGGAGTTGAACAACGCCCTCGCGATGGTGCTTAGAGAAACATGTGGATGCGATCGCATCGGCTACTTGGAGCCGATGATTGTCGAGCACAAAACTCAGAATGCACATAAGCAATAGTAGTCTCCAGGCAGGTGCTTTACAATGCGTTTGGACACCTCATAGGCGACGTGATTGTTTGTGTAGGTGGTCACTGATCTCCGACATTGATAGCAATAGTGACCTCACCATCACCCGCTGCGACATGGGACCGCACCGAACGACTCCGAAGCACTTACATCTCTCCTTTCCATCGCTCGACGAGTACGAATGTATGTAGGCTAAAACTGGCAGTTTGCACTCGAACACCGGATGTTTGCGTGAAGACGTGATGTGTGCATGCTACGAGTATGTTACTCCAACAGTGTCGTGCTTTTTCGCGTAGGATAATACGTCTCCAAACAGCGAACGCTATGGGGCAGTTTCTCAGTGATCTCAAAGTGTGGCTCAATAGCTGTCTCCGTCTTGTTGAATCCGAAGTAAGCATCGAGCGTACCCAGAATTCCAATTCGCTCTGATGTCCCATTTCGTGTTCTCAGAAGCAGCCCGTAGTGGCCAAACATGATCACACAGTCGAATGTGTCGGTGCAGAGCTCGTTGAAAACAAAATTATCCTTTTCTGCAGCCGCTGTAATTTGGAAGTTCCAAACGAGCCAGCCGTATTTCCACTTGTCTGTCCATGATGGGTCGAAATCGTCTGGCATCGGGCCTACCTCTGTGGTCGGAATTTCCAAAGAAAACCTGTAACGCCTTCCGGAGTATGACAATTTCAACTCTATCAGAGTGACTCCCATGGAAATTCGATGCGTATACAAGGCTCCACAGTCGCTTTGTGATGGTATGAGCGACCGCATGAAATCTTCCCCGAGCTGCTCGTATTCTCCGTCAACCTTCTGTATGCACACAAGCGTAGGTAAATCTCTTTCGGTAAACCTTCGTTTTTCCCAACTAGATGTAGGCATCCAAGTCACAGCTGCATCCCATCCTGCCCAACTCCAAGTAGGGAACTCCTTTCTTCGTGTTCCGTCATTGCCTTTCCAGGGGCAACCCAACGCAAGAGCACCGTACCATTGCCTTTTCAGATCGAGAAAAGCAAACGAATTCAAGTCCTCAGCAATACGCTCTGAAATTCCAGTGTAAGGAGCAATTGTGCTAGGCAGTCCCCAATAGTGAACAAACTCGCCAGAGCTCAGACTGTCAGGTATCTGAGAGAGCGGCGTCGCTGCCCGCGATGATAAAACACCCAGCACGGCACGAATGGCATCCGAACCAAAAGATAAATTTCGCCTGGAACACTCCCGAATCAAGTGTAGAATACGCCAGCCTGTTTCGGGGCATGTAATAGGCAGTAAAGGCTCTGGCCCAGAATGTACAAATAGTGGCAGTCGGCGGAAAGTGCGTGCGCTTTGGATCTCGGGTACCTTGGTCGGTGGATGAGAGATCTCCAAACGACAGACCCGGTTGCATTGGAAGTAAACCATCTCCCTCGTAAAAATTACCTGCTTGCGCGCAAAGTAGCCCTCCTGAAATGTCCAAGCTCGCGTGTTCCACGTAGACCGAGGAATTACGTTGGCTGGCTGCATTGGTACGGATGTCCATATGATAACGTTGAGGATTATTCGTGATTGTGGTGCTCGCGAGCCTGGTCGGACACCAGGTAGTCCAAAATCCGCACCGTCTCCAGCTGCCGCGATGATGGTAAACTCGGCGCTTTGGTAGATCAGGTCCATGGCGGAAATTTGTTGCTGGACCTCGCAAGCATTGGACTGATCAATGCAATACCGATCGACCCACAGGTAGCGGTAGCCTAGTCTTGGGACTACAGTCATGGCGTCCTCTACCGTCTTCGGAAGATTTTGAAAGACGCTCGACGCCGGGCTGTCTTCTGTTTGGCTGTGACTGGCTCCCCATACATAACTCAAAGCCACATATGGCTGGTCAGGTGCCCATGGAATGATAGCATGCTTCAAGCAATCGATTACTCTGAAGCCAGATCGCGGGAACGGCCGCGGAGCAGGGGCTTCACTATTTGTCGCAGAGCAGTTTTGAATGTGATTCTCATCACAGTGTTTCATCCAGACCTGGATGGCGCCAAAGTCTACGGAGTCTGGGCGTAGTGCTTTATGTTGAGCGTGCGGTCGGGCGTCGACGTCGCCATTTTTCGAAGGCAGAAAATAGCGTGTTGCAATCTTGCTAGACTCAAGAGTAGACTTAAACATACATGGGCTGAAGCGATATTGTCCGGGGATTTCTTCATAGCACTCCAGCTTTATAAAATCAGTGACTTTGCTCAAGTCTTCAGTCTCAGACGCAGGCTGTTGGACCATGTGTCCAAGAAATCTGCACAATGGGCAGCCCGAATTAGGCGAGACGGGTATATGCCCGTGTTCTGGGTGGTGTTTTCTCTTTTCCCGTGAATTCGTCATCAGTTCCCCCAGTTTGAGCACACGGCACGTCCGGCACAAGTTCTCTGTAAGAAAAGTACCCGTATCAGCATTTTGAACGGAGAAGTCTGCGCTTTCCGGTTCGAGAGCGGAGGCATTGTTTGCACTCCATTCTTGAGGCACATTTGCATCGCCGACATTATCGGACGACGGGTGTTGTCGTACTATGTTGCCGCTATCCATGATAACAATTGGCGAGATTGTATTCGACGACTTTGAGTGCGGTAGCTCGAATTGAAGTGTAAGCGAGGCTAGAAGGCTGATAAGTAGGCTGCACGATTTATATAGTTCGTCGCTTTAGCTGTGAGCAGGTAAGCGCCCCGGGGAGATGCAAGAGCCACTAGGCTTCGAGACCCGCTTTGGGGCGTAGCATGGCAGCATGCAGCGGCCGTGAGATTGGACATATCGGGCTATGGCTGACATCATCTATCCAGATGAAGTCAAGAGAGGGTTGGTGTTGAGGTTTAGAGGGTCTGAAGCTTGTGTCAATAGCGCGGTCTTAAAGGTGGCCCTAGCGCGCAGGCCGCGGGCAGGAGCGGCGGATATTTGGCATCCCCAGCGGCCTCGCGACCGCAACACGAACGACATCCCGACTCCTCACATCACGTGCACCATGATCCGATAGACACAACACAGTTCTCTCCTACATTTGACGACTCTCTTCTTTCACAATGGCGTCGGCGGTGTTCTTCCTCGACCTCAAGGGCAAGGTGCGCTCGTTGCCTGTGGGGTACCTGGGGAAGCTCTATACTAACGACTCCGTATAGACCCTTCTGGCGCGCAATTACCGTGGAGATATTCCCATGTCCGCGGTTGAAAAGTTCCCCGTCCTGCTCAGCGAGGCCGAAGAAGACAGCTCTGCCGTGCCGCCATGCTTCTCCAACGAGGGCATCAACTACCTCTACATCCGCCATAACAACCTCTACCTCCTCGCCCTCACCAAGCGGAACACCAATGCCGCTGAGATTCTCCTCTTCCTGCATAAGATTGTCGAGGTCTTCACAGAGTACTTCAAGGAGCTGGAGGAGGAAAGTATACGAGACAACTTTGTCGTCATCTACGAGCTGCTTGACGAGATGATGGATTTTGGGTACCCACAGACGACCGAGACGAAGATATTGCAGGAGTACATCACACAGGAGTCGCATAAGCTTGAGGTCGCACGGCCGCCGATTGCCGTCACCAACGCGGTCAGCTGGAGAAGTGAAGGTATCCGGTACCGCAAGAACGAGGTCTTCCTCGACGTCATCGAGTCGCTCAACCTGCTCGTATCCGCAGACGGCAATGTACTGCGTTCCGAGATTCTGGGTGCTGTCAAGATGAAGTGCTACCTGTCCGGTATGCCCGAGCTGCGGTTGGGCCTCAACGACAAGGTCATGTTCGAGACCACCGGCAGAGCGACGCGCGGAAAGGCAGTCGAAATGGAAGACGTCAAATTCCACCAGTGCGTGCGATTGTCACGATTCGAAAACGACCGGACCATCTCCTTTATTCCACCTGATGGTGAATTCGAGCTCATGAGCTACCGCCTAAACACACAAGTCAAGCCCTTGATCTGGGTCGAGTGCATAGTAGAGAGCCACTCCGGCAGTAGGATAGAGTACATGTTGAAGGTACGCAGATTTGGATACTTGCTATGCAATGACTAACACCAAATAGGCGCGAGCACAGTTTAAGCGGCGAAGCACAGCCAACAACGTCCAGATCTCGATACCCGTACCCGAAGACGCAGACACACCCCGCTTCCGAACGAATATCGGCACTGTACACTACGCCCCCGAAACGTCCTCAATAGTATGGAAGATCAAACAATTCGGCGGCGGCAAGGAGTTCCTCATGCGCGCGGAGCTGGGTTTGCCCTCCGTGCGAGGTGACGACGAGAAAGGTGGTGGTATGATGGGTGGCTTTGGTGGAAGCATGGGCGGTGTTGGTGCTGGCAAGGGAAAGCGACCCATCAACGTCAAGTTTGAAATCCCCTACTTCACAACATCGGGTATCCAGGTCAGGTATCTGAAGATTATTGAGCCCAAGGTAAGCGAGGCCGTGGAACACGTGCTACTGCCACATGCTAACATATTTCTAGCTGCAATATCCTTCCCTGCCGTGGGTACGGTACATTACACAGTCTGGAGACATTGCGGTGCGATTACCAGACGTGAACTAGTACTTGCACAGAAAGTAATCGACGATATGTATACCAATGATGTCATGCAGCGTGCTTTGCTGTATTACTTGTATCCTCATGTCCAAGGTGCAGCATTACATATCCGCACCTCCCTCCTACGATTATAACAAAAATTCTCCCTCTGTCTTTACTGCCAGAACCCGTTATGCACTTGTTTCTTGTGCATGTCATCCAAATACGGCAACTATATCCTCTCACAATTGCTTCTCTTTATATCAACTCACCGTCTCATCTAATTTCCCAGGCACGTGCAGTTCCCGCGCAACCACCGTCACATTCACGGACAGATGTATTCGAGCAAGGTGACATCTTCATATTTACAAACGAGTGACCGGCGATAGCTATATACTGCTGGCATCCCACGGCCGCAGCAGAGACAAAATGCGTTCTCGTACCACAGCTCCAGCACCATGATCCCTTCCAGATTTCCAGCAATCCTGATTTAAGCAGGCTGCTGGAAGGTCGACCCGATGGGACCAAACTTGATATTCGAGAACATAACCGACGCATTCGGATTATTCGCCTCGACCTCCGCCGGCGCCCCACTCGTAATCGCACACTCCCCACGTGCTGCACCAGGAGATTCCGGGTCGCGATCAGTCGGGTACGTAGAATCCAGCCACAGCATATTCGAATAGTGGTCATCCCACAGACTCATAACCAGGACCATGCCCTGCGCCATGCCCTTGCCCATGGACGCCATGCCGCCCCACTGGTTGAAGGGGTACACATCCTCCTGGAAGACCTCCTTCTGTGTGTCGCACCACTTCTGCGTGATCGAGTTGCCGGTCATGCCTGGGATCGTGGGCTCCGGGTTGGAAATGACCTTGCCGTCTTGCACGTAGAAGCGCTTGAGCTCAGTGAGGTCGGAACCGGTGCCGAGGAATTGGGTCACGACGGTCATCTTCTTAGAGGTGTCGACGGTCTTGCCTTTGCCGTAGAAGTCTTTGTTGCCAACGCGGTACGGGTTGACTGGGCATGTTAGCGAGTACTTCAGTTGTGTGGAGGGTATTGCTTACAGTCGCAGCCGTTGGCGTCACATGTCCCAGCGTAGCGGTCGAGGGAGTAGGTGCCGCCGCAGTTGCTGTCTTCGCAGACGGCGTAGCCTTCGGGCTGGCATGAGTGGGGTGTCAGGGCGGTGGACATGGAGTTGGCTTCCCAGACATCCATCTCAGCGCTACTCATCGTCAGCAGTTGGCCTCGCAAAGGCAGTATCGCACATACCAGCAGGCGCCTTTCTTCCCAACTCCAGCGTTGGGGTCGGATGTCGAGGCTTGCCATCCATCAGCATTCGCCTCGCCGCCGACATACTTCAGGTCGCGAGCACACTGGGCATCGCAGTATCCTGGATTGAATGTCAGCGAGTGTATCCAGTTTAGATTGGGTACTTAGAAAGCTTACCAGTTCCATACTTGGCACCAGGAGTACCCTGACCCTTCTCAGGCATGGAGACAAAGTACAGTGCTCCATTCAGCCCACACGGCAACTGACTGAGATCAACATCGAACGTGAACTCATTCCCGATCAAGTTGAACATCTCATAGTTGTTCGTGTCCTTCATGAGATACGTGCGCGACCCAACATTCGTCGAGTACTGGCCCTTCGTGATAAACTTGAGCGTAAGGGAGTTGCCCGAAGTCGTAATACCATAAGTGCCGCGGTAGTCCGAGCCTTCGATGGCGCAGTTCTTCGTGCAAGCAGCGTTGGAGGGACAAGCTGTCTTGTTCCATTCATTGCCATCGAAGCAGTTTGTGTAGCCGCCAGTGGCGTGGATCCAGCGCCAATTGGCGTCGATGACGATTTCGCCGTTGACGTTCGAGCAGCTACTACCACCGGTGCCGGTGCAGCGTTGCCAGGTCATCTTGGGGTGAGTTTCGGTCTGCTGGGTGCCAATGACCCATCCCGAGACATTGGGGGTGCAGAAAGCCAGCACGACTGCGGCTGTGGTAGTGGAAAACATTGCTTCTGTACTCAGTGAGAACACTGATGGCACTGATAGGACCAGATACAGTATGAACGGGTGGTGAAGAAGGCATTTTATATGTTCTGCGCGTCGCAGCTCTTGGTGACCGTCACCTCGTCCCTCAGTATTGCTTGGCTACCAGTTGAAATACCATATTGACCAAGAGCGTCCTGTTCCTGGGCAATGTAGGATCAGTGACGCTTTCAGACAAAACGTTCTTCAGCAGCCGGCTTGGAAAAGGAGCATCCATTCTCTTTATGAGCCAAGTCGCCGCATCATCCACGATCACGTCTCCCAAGCCCTTACTCCTCCCCTCCCCTTATTCGAACTACCAAAAATAAGTGAAGCATTTATTATGGCCAAGCTAAAGATGGGGCGACGTGCAACTCCAAGCCTTGATGCCCAGCACTGCACAAGGGGTGAAAATGAAATGTCAGCAACCCGCTTGATCTCAATAGTAGAAGACATCAACAAGCTTCCTTGACGGCCAGCTTGGGTCTTCTATAAGTTCTTAGCTCTATTAGAGAAGGTCTGTAACCGGGTGGCTTGCGAAGGTCATGCACCCCGCTTAATATCAGTTTGTGGGGTAATAGATGAATTGCAACCCCGAGATTGAGCGCGCATTAACCCGATTGGATAGCATCAGAATCCGTAACATAGCGACGGGCATGGGACGATCCACAAACTTTGCAGTGCGGGCGATTCAAGACGTAACCTGCGTATCCGACAATGCCCGTTTCTATGGCTAGTACGCAAACAAGACGATTGTGAATGAATGGTGCCAATCTATCGCATAGTGGAATTTCTGGCATAGCGGTACAACGAGGAACATATGAAAATATTGCGCATGTAGAGGGCGTTAAATTGAGCTAGTTGAATAATTCATATTCCTGGATCCAATATATCTCACATCATGCTCTCAATTCAGTTTAAAGGGGACCTCTGTGGGGTTAGTGCTGCAGACTGTTGTGGTCACCGGCGGCGTCTAGCAAGACTGAGGGAACAACAAGCCTTCAAGCGGAGAAGCCAAATTCGCTGCTGTTCCTGGGAAAGTGATGTTTGTGAGGAGAACTGAGGGTAGACCGTACATGCCGTATACCGACCGTAAGGGGTAGAGGAAGCCTTCCACGAGATTCTGCACAATGCAGATTGGCTCCGAGTCTCCGAAATTCCTGACCACGAGAGTAGGATCCGAGTTTGGTACAATGCCCTTCCCGCCGCATGGGAAGGCTCGGTCGGATCCAAGATAGAAGGTGTCGATGCTGTCAGCCTCCACACATATGCTGTAGGTACCTGTGAAGGGCGGTCGGAAGTACCCACTGAATACAAATGTACCATTGTTTGGATTGTAAGGGATGTCCGCATAGGTGTCACGGACACCTGCATAGTAGGGTAGCGTTCCGATGTACGTCGGTGACTCATTGTCGGGAATGTCTACCCGAGGCACTGTCAGATCGCTGGTTGAGCCAGTGCCCAACGCGGTTTGCTCAACATAGTAATTAGGGGATACTGTGGTGCTGTTGCCATACGCTTCCTCGGGAACTACGCTGTTGGCATGGAAAGCAACATCCAATCCGACAGCTTCGCATGTGATGATGTTTGGAAGGCAGGCATTGGTGGGTACTGGTACGTTAGTGGTGGTAGTAACTAAACGTTGAAGCGTGATTAGCTTACGACCTCGCACGAGATACAGGGATTGTCTGAGATTTGGAGCGAGGTAGGACATTGTATGAGAGTTCTAGGGTAGTGACGTACTACGTAGAATTAGCATTAATTCTACGTTAATGAATATAAGTGCCTGCTGCCGCTCTGAACAAGTGGAGTCCTGTAATGCTGGCTATAGAACTATAATCGCTCAAGTCGTCACCGGAGCAACAGTTTCTGTTGGAGAGGCGGATTCTGCTGGAACAGAAGACTCTGTAGGAACAGAAGACTCCGCAGGTGCAGAAGACTCCGTTGGAACAGAAGACTCCGCAGGTGCAGAAGATTCAACTGGAGCAGCGGATTCAAGTGGAGCAGCAGATTCAACCGGAGCAGAAGATTCAACTGGAGCAGAAGATTCAACTAGGGGAGAACTCTCTGCGGGTGTTGTTGCAGGCGATGCACTGCAATCCTTAAGCGACAGCAGATACCATATGCGGAAGGGAACTTACCTAGAAGCGAGAGACTCGGGAACATTGACCAAGATAACGGTAGTTGAGACACCGACAACAGTAGTGGTGGCGACAGTCGACGTGAAGGCTACGGTACCGCCAGTAACGGTGACAGTAGCTAGGTCAGTCGAACTGGGAGCTCCCGATTGCGAGCTACCAGCATCGCTCGATGCAGACACGCTTGATACACCCGAGCTACCGGAAACTGTCGGCTCAGAGCTGACAGAGCTGAGTAGTTCTGATGTACCAGAGACAGCAGGCTCTGAGCTGGCTGAGCTAACTGAACTGACTGTAGCGCTCAGATCTGCTGCGACGCTGGAAACTGGTGATACGGACTCGCTGGAAGCAGTGATGGAACTGAGCAGGTCTGATGAGGCAGAAAGTGTTGGCTCTGAGCTGGCGGAGCTGAGAAGATCTGATGTACCGGAGACAGTGGGTTCTGAGCTAGCCGAGCCAATTGAACTGACGGTAGCGCTTATGTCTGCCGCGACACTAGAAACTGCTGATGATGCAGACTCAATGGAAGCAGTCATGGAGCTGAGTAGGTCTGATGAGCTAGAAAGCGTCGGCTCAGAGCTTGCCGCACCACTCGAGCTAGGGGTGGAGCTAATGGCGTCGGAAAAGTCAGTTGGTAACGCAATGGCACCGTCTGAGCTTGTGCTGCTGACTGCCGGTTCGGAGCTGATTACATCGCTGGACGTAGGGACGGCGCTGGAGGATTCGAGAGTTGGGCTACTGACAACCTCAGTGGTCGAGGAAGAAAGAGCATCTGTGGCCGTGGGCTCAACGACCACGATGATTGTGGTAGAAGATCCAAATGCGTCCGTCGTCGGCACGACGTTCGTGAAGGAGACTGAGCCACTAGTAACAGTGCTGGTACTGAACTCAATTGGCAAAACCGCCGACAAAGTGGGTTCTCCAATGATAACTACATTCGTTGATTCGCCGTACGCGTCAGTTGTTGGCACGGTCAATGTAAAGCTGGTTGATCCCGACGTAGTAGTGATGGTTTGGAAAGGGTCGGCAATTGCAGTCGGCGTCGGTGTCATCGTGGGCACGTCAACGACGACGTATGTTGTAGGTGCGCCATTATATTCCGTGCTGATCGTAAAAGTACAGCTTGTCGAGCCAAGGGAGCGGGTGTATGTTTTGTGGGGCTTCTTTCCCACAGGATATCCATGAGGATGCCCATAGACTGGCTTCGGATGCGGTTTTGGGTGCGGCTTAGCATCGTAGGAACCGCAGTTACGCTGGTACCATCGGCACTTCGACTTCGCGGTGGCAGCGCCACACAGGCCAAGACAAACGAGGTATCGAAGAGTAGCGACCATGTTAAAACCTGTAGGTTAGTAGACGTAGCAATGATGCTTCTCTGTGCACATCTTGTGGGAGACTCGACTGTTGGTAGTTATATCAATTGTAGCGAACGCATGCGGAATGCATCTGGTCTATGACACGACTATCTTTTACAACCGGTTCCGCATTCATGGGGTGTCGCATATTCCAGATTTACTATCTCCTGCTCATGTAATTGGCTTTATGTGTTGAGGACCTGATCCACGAATACTTGTCCATGGCCCCAATATCTGTGCGCCTTGAACCAATCACAGAGTTGTTGAATTGTTCTTGAAGCGCCGTTTGCGATCTGGTTGAGCGACCCGTCAATCATTGGGCCATGTGGGTGTCCGAGAGCAGCCCTACGGAAATCCACGCCGCATGAACGACCAAGCGATGGCGGGCTTGTGCAGTGAGTGTCGCGAGCAATGGACTAGACTATACCTCCTTATCACATTTCGAAAACAGCCAACATTGAACGAAGCGTGCATGAACTGCTGCAAAGAGTGGGCCACTCGCTCTGAGCTCCGTCCGTCCTTGCAGTCTCATCAGGGCGCACCCTTCAGAGGTTCTGATCGCATTTCTGACAAGTTTTTTTCATCATCGGCCAGACCTTCCCTACGACTAACTCGACCAATTCACGGCCGTAACGGGTGCTACCTGGGCGAATAACAGAAGCTACGGTGTGATTTGGCGATGGATAGGTAGATTGGTGTCACCACCAGCCTCAGGAACGTATCGCATCGGACCGAAACTTCTGCAGTCCTGCAGAGCTTCAGCATTTCGATCTTGTTTTAGCACAACTGAGGCTCTCGAACGAAGTGATCTGGAATGTAATCTTGGGCTAGAGATCCGCAATGACGTTTCCATGGCGAGGCGAATGTGACCATCGTCGTGTTCTAAGCTGCTATTTCCCTAGGCTTAAGCTTTGAGCCCAGCATTCTTCTCTTGAGCACGCGGCTTCTCAAATGGCGACTCCGAATTTTCCCCTATAGTTTACGGTTCAGGCTCCGGTTACCGAAGGACTGGAATCTGCTAGGCAAGAGAGCACGCTTCCGGTCAACATGTCGTATGTACGTCCGGATGCAGCACATGTCAATTCCAAGCTAGTTTGTGTCGATGCGCGTGGTTGTGGGAGATGAAAATTTTGTTATGTTGGTCGTGTTGACATCAGCAGCTTGGCACGCGCCTACCTTCGCACGTGGTTAACACATCGGCCCTTCCACGGTTTTTGCATCTAAACTACTTTTTCGGTTGTTGTACGTGAGCAATGCGATCGCACTCAGCACCAGGCAGCAGTAAGATTCAGTCCCGCTTTGCAGATGCGCGAAGTGGTTCAATGGCCTTACGGAGCATGACTACAAGTTAACAAGGAAGCCTGAAAATACATGCTACTCCAAGACATTCTTGCCTAATTTTTATCTCATAAATCTTAACGCCCTGCTTACTCTAGCAGCGCTAAAGCGCTGCTAAGACGCTAAAATCTTCTGCACTAATTAGAAGTTCTATAAACTTCTGCATTCTTCTGTACTAATTAGAAATTGCTAATATAAGATTTTAGCAAAGCATAAGCAGAGCATTTAAAGAAATTTAGTTTCTTATTTAGTAATACTTTAGTAAAAATACTAGTTTTATTTCTACTATCTTAGTAACTACTCTATAGTTCTATAACTTTAATTTTTATAACTTAATATATTTTATATAGCTTATAATTCTTATTTTTCTTATATATTTAAATTCCTGCTATAGTAACTCTAAGATAGCAAAGTATATTATTAAAAAGTAGAAGCTCTTCTACTTTATTAGTATAAATATATACTGCTCTATATCTCTACTACTACTCTCTATAATATACTTAACTAACTTATATATCTTTTGCTAGTCTCTCTTTAATCTTCTGCAAACGTCTATAAACTTCTATAATCTTCTGCAACCTTCTAGTATTTATCCTCTATTATTCTATACTAATAGCTTATACTCTATAAAGTAATAATATAAAAAGAGAGCATAAAAAGAGTAGCTATAGGCGCAAGAAGACAGCTCTAAAATAAAAAGGTCTAAAGGTAGCAAAGGCAGCAAAGGTAGATAGTTAGAGTAAATATATAAAGGTACGCTAGAAGTTCTTAAGATTTTAGCTATTTAATAAAGATTAGATTAGAGCTTAACTTTACTAGGTACTTTATATAGAACTAGAAGCGCTGCTAAGGCTTATTAAGTTTACTTATAGTTATGCGTATATTTATCTCTAGAAAGAGATTATATAAGCATACTTTAGAAAGATTCTATCTTAGAAGTATTAAAATACTTATACTCTGCAGCTATAGCAGGTATACGCGCTGCGTTAGCTTATATATAAATATAGCAATATTCTTCTTATTGCCTACACTAGGTTTAGAAAGAGCCTTATCTTCTATATATATAGTATATTAATATAGAAGATAATACTTTAGCTTATTCTGCTTATAAAGCTAAGTAATAAGTAGCTTAGCAATATTAACTAGTTTACTAGCATATATTCTTATTTCTTAGATATAAAGACTTAAAGAGAAGAGAAAAATATCCTCTAATATATTAAGAATAGAGAGTATATGCATATATTACTTAGCTCTAAGTAGGTATCTAGCTGCTAGTTTTATTAAGTAATATGTTTGCTAGTGCTATAGGCTTATATTAGTTTAGTTACTATTAATAAGTGCTATTTAGTAATATTCTAGAATAAGTTTTGCTCTGCCTTTACTTAAATTAGAAAGCTGCGTACTATTCTCTATAAAAACGTTATATAGTTTAGTTATTTAGCTATATTAGATATATTAAGTAAGAAGTAAATACTAGAGACTACTAAGTTTTAAAAAGTTAGCAACTCTATATACTAGATAGAGGTAATCTATATATTAATTAATTAGCTTAATATTATGCTTAGTCTAGTACTAATTCTATAGAAGAAGTTATTATTCTAGAACTTATTATACTTCCTACTTACTAATACTATAACTAATAGCTAAGTAATGCTAGAAAAGATACTAAAGACTATTATATTTATTAATAGGCAGGCGTAGGTTCTAGATACTACTTAGTAGGTTACAGTAGAGTTACTATAACTTAGTAATAAGTATATAAGATACTTATAATTTAGTAATAAAAGCATATACTATATTATTAACTTCTTTATATCTTATATTACTAAGTTTAACTATAACTATATCTATAAAGTATTCTGCAGTTCTACTTCTTATATCTATATTATTATTATAATAATAAGCTTAGGTATAGAGATTAATCTCCTAGATATTATAAGAGTTATTACTTATAAGTTCTCTATTACTTTAAGTGCTAGTAATCTCTAGCAGCGTATTAGCAGAGCAGCTTAGTAGAAGAGTTATATAGGTAAGACTTATATACTTTTGCCTTACTAGGTATTTAATACTAAAAGTAAGTATAAGCTAAGTGCTATACTGCTAATAAAGCGTATAGAGCTAGCAAGACTATTGCGCGCTAAAAAAACTTCCTATAATTAGCTACTTTAGAACTGCGCAGTATTATAGAAAAGCCTATTATCTTAGAGCAAGACGCCTAGTAATATTACTAATACTAAGAATAGTTTCTAGAATATATTAGCTTCTGCAAGTAATAATAAGGCTTCTAATACTAAGGCTGTAACTTAGAGTATATTATAGAGTTAGCTAAAGTATTAGACTAAAGCTAAGATAGAATAACGCAGTTACCTAAATAGTCTATAGTTTAATATTATTAATAGTATATACTATTAAGAGAGCTTTCTAGAGAATCTAGAAGAGAATAAGCTTCTAGTAGAAAAGAGAGTACTAGTATCTCTAGAGCGCTGTTATTTAGCGTATAATTCTTAGTTACTTCTAATACTTACTTTTCTACTAGTTTACTTAGCATCTTTAAGCGCTTCTAAAAAGAGTTAGCATACTTTCTATATACTTTAATAACTAGATACTTTTATAGTCTAGTAAGTAATAGAGTTAATTAGCAGCGCTTATAGAAGAAGTTTATTCTTACTAGCTATATATATAGAACGCACTTGCTAGTTAGAGCTAGTAGTTACTCTTCTTAATAAGGTACTAGCTATATTAGATAATAATTCCTCTGCCTTTAAAGCTATATATAATATCGTTCTACTATTAGCAAAATAGAAGTATAGTAAAGACCTTAGCAAATATACTATATTAATAGCAGCATTGCCTAGTATATAAGATAGCAGTATATAGAATTTTATAGTATATTCTGCTAGCGTTTAATAAGCTTATTAAGATAAATAAGCAAGTTGCGCTGCTAGTAGTTAGGAAGCACTTAAGGCTTTATTAAGTTTAGTTTTATTAGATGCTACTTGCTAACTATAAGATAACTAATAAGTAATAGAGGCTGCAGATGCTAATAGTAAGATATCTATAGTAGATGCAGTTAGCTCTGCTATTACTTTATAGTTATTAAGTCTAACTACTGCACTATCTATATATTTATTAACCTTAGTAACTCTAGCAACTCTAAGAATACTACTTATAAGCAGAAGTACTACTTTAAGTAAGTAAACTCTTAATAATAGTAGGCTATCTTATTTAGCTTTAAGACAATAAGTAGATATAGCAGAAATAGTTATTGTATTAGAGTATACTGCTATATTAATCTTTATATCTTACTCTTCTTATAGATAAATTTAGACTCTAATACTAAAGAGATAGAAGAATTATTAGTAGTTCTTATTATATATATTATATATTTAATAATTCTTACCTCTTATTTACTTTATATCTAATTAGTATAGAAGATTATAGATAATTTCTAATTAGTAGAGAACTTTATAAATATTTATAGAATATTAAGTAAGATAGTATTTAGTATTTATAGTAAAAGTAAGAATCTATTATTATAAGTATATTAGTAAATTTTTAGAACTTTTTAGACTTAATTATAACACTAATACCTATATCTATATATAAACGTTTTTTTAAAAAAAAAATCCTATAATATAGCTACCTACGCTTCTGCTTATATTATCTATATAAATATAGAGCACGTTAAGCTTTATAAGAGCAATATACTTATAGAGGTTAGCGCGCTCTTACGTTATACGCGTATCTAGCTAAAGTTAAGTATAGAGCGTAAGCTTACTGCTGCGTAAGTAATCTAGAGCAAACTTATATATATTATTATTAATTAAATATTATAGGCCTATCTCTCTTTACTGTGCTGCGCTTACTGCTTTACCTACTGCTACTCTAGCGCCTCTAGTATTGCTGCTACCTACGCAGCAGAATAAAGAAGTTCTATAGAGTATATTTATTCTGTTTTCTCTTCTACTCTCTACTTCTTCTCTGCTATTAACGCCTTTAATATATAAGCACTAAAGAAAAGAGAATAAAGATATTAAGATAAGTTTTAGTAGAGAGGAAGAGAAGAAGAAGAAGAAAAGTAGTTAGATATAGAGTAGAGAGAAGAAAAAGAAGAAAAAGAAGAATAATAGTAGAGTTAAGTCTTCTTAATTTACTCTTTCTATCTAATAAGTATAATACTATTATAAAGTTAATCTTATTACTAATAACTATTATAGATTACTATTAGCTCTAATAGCTTTCTTAGCTTCTGTTTTATAAGTAAGCACTTCTATCTACTATATATAGTTTAATTTAGCGCTAGTAGTGCATCTGCTCTAGGCTTTTACGCTTAGAGTTCTTAAAACTATTATACAGTACCTGTACGTTAAATAGAGGCAGTAGTATAGTACTACTAAGGCATAATACTAGGCACTAGAGAAGAAGAACTAAGCTAAATTAGACTATATTAGTCTAATTATAGAGACTATACTAAGTAAGTAGCTTTCTAGTAATTAGCGTTATTCTAGCTGTTAGAGAAATAGATAGAAGTGCTAAGTCTTCTTAAAGTTTAGCTTTTTAAAGGTTAGCTATGCTATAAGAATATACGCTTACTATAAGTTCTCTATTATTTATAGTAGGTATTCTATTAGCAGCTACTATCTACTAGCTACTAAGTTAACTCTAGCTTTTAGCAATAGGCTATTAGCTTCTAAGCCTTAGCCTTTTATTTCTTCTAGAAGTATATATTTAATATTATATAAGAGTGCAGTTATAGTAGCTAGAAGTTCTTATACTTTCTAGAATTCTAATTAGCTCTAGCTAGTTAAAGTAGTCTATATAGGCAAATAACCTAGATATCTATAATAGTTCTAGAAATAGGTTTTAGCTAATATACTATAGTTATATTTCTGCTTATAAAACGCAGTAAGTCTATCTATTTAACAGAGAGCTCTAAGATTAGTTTAAGATCTTAGGTTATTAATAAAGGATCTAGTTAATAATCTTCTTATATTTATAATACTTATAATACTTATAATACTTATAATGCTTAAAGTGCCTATATATTGCACTTAACTATACGTTAGGCAGGTATTCTACTAAGAGCAGCCTTATACGTATATCTCTAGTAGTTTATTAAAGAGTGCAGTAACGCTTATAGCATAAAGCTTATAAGCGTCTTTAGTAGTAGTGCGTTAAAGAGTATAGTAACGCCTATAGTATAAAGCTTATAAGCGTCTTGCTACAGGCGTTACTAGTAGTAATAACTATATTCTAGAGCTTTATTATACTATTCTCTTTAGCTATCTCTGCAAAGCAGCTAAAGTTAGTAATATATATATAATTCTTAGCACTGCTTAATAATAGCGTCTTATAATTATTAGTATATAAAATCTAGCTAGATATACTCTAAATACGTCTTATAATCGTTAGTGTATAAGATCTAGCTAAATATACTCTAGATATATCTTATAATTATTAGTATATAAGACTTAGCTAGATATACTCTAGATAGACTCTGCTATATTAGGTTAGATAGGCTTTACTCTTAGCTAGTCTATAGTAGTAGATATGCAGAAGCTGCAGATAAATAGCAAAAGAGGTAGAGAGATAAATAGCTAAAGTGCAAGACTTAATAGTTATAGTAAAGATAAGAAGTTCTATCTCTATAAGCTTATTAAGTAGTCTTTATAATATATTCTTAAGCTGCTATACTCTTACTACGCAGCTTAACTTCTTTGCTAGAAGCCTTTATCTAAGATTATATATAGAATATACTAAGCTCTATAATCTTCTTAGACTACTATACTCTAACGCTAAGAAAGAATAGTATATTAATACTAATAGATTTATTACTCCTCTAAGCAGAGTCTAGAAGATAAAGATATTATCTATACTTTCTCTTTAAGTACTACTTATGCAAATTAGAAGAAAAGATAGCTTAGCTTACCTAGCAACTATAAGAACTACTACTACTCTACGTAGCCTGCGCAGAATAAGCGCATAGCTATTAATACTTTAGCTATTAATAGGGACCTAGGCTCCTTCTCTAAGTCTGCTCTATCTATTATCTCTCTTAGCTTATTAATTAATACTACTTATAGATATAGTACTAAAAGAGGTATAGAAGATTAGCAAGAGTATACTAGATATAAAAAAGAGTAGTAGTAAGCTAGATTTAAGTAGTAGTATATAACCTAAAGAAGAAAAAAGCGCTCTATTAACCTAACCTAGCTATCTTCTTCTAATCTCTATATTTACTTATAAATATATCTAATTCTTCTTATTCTACTTCTTATTCTACCTCTCTATTAACTTACTTAGAACCTCTATTTTTGCCTTCTATACCTCTTTAGTTTTACTTATTAGCTTAAGTAGAACTAGCAGCGTTAAAGCAGATAAAATAGCATAGTATTACGCGTATAGCAAGTATAGACTAGAAGAGTATAGAAGTATAGAAAGTTAGTAAGAGTATATTATATATAAGATAAGATAGTAGTAAGCCTAGCCTAGAGGTTAGTAAATAAGAGTTCTTAAAGATAGGCTATTAGATAGGCTTATAGTCCTAGCTGTTAGCCTTAGTAGTATCTAAGAAATTATTATAGTATAGACCTAAGCTACTAAGAGATATAGCTTTATAGCTAAATTACTATTTAGATAAATAGATAAATAGTTATATTATAAAACTTAATAGTTATAGTAGAGATAAGAGATTCTATTCTTATATAGCTTACTTAGTAACTATAAAGACTGCTATAAACTCTATATTAGTATAGTTAAAAGAAGTATTCTTATCTTACTTCTCTACGCCTATCTTATATAGAGTAGTACTCTCTTAAGAATTCTGCTAAGATACGTCTTCTTAAGTTCTTCGCTCTTCTAGCAGTACTCTATATTAGTCTTAAAGTTAGACTTTTCTAGCCTTATGCTGTTAAGAATTTATCTTTACTTAGTTCTAGAGTAGGCTCTATACTAAAAGAAGCTGCGTATTACGCTAAATAGTAGGCGCAGAGCTATAGATACTCTAAACTCTCTTCTTAAACTTACTCTATCTTCTATCTTATTTAGCCTATTAGTTAATACTACTTGCAGATATAGTACTAAGCGCTCTTATAGAGCATAGGCCTATAACTTAGCTTATCTAGACCTTTATAGTTAACTATAACTTTATATATCTATAGAGTTTAGCTTTCTCTACTATATTATAGCTAAGATTAGTATAATAGCGCAAGTTTATCTTTGCTTAATTCTAGAATAGACTTTAATAGAAAAGAAGCTAATTTGCGTATTAGTCTTACTTTAGCTAGTTCTAAAGTAGCAGATTATATAGTAGGTATTCTAGGCCTATAGTTATTCTCTATAATGCGAACTATATAATAAAAGAAGCTAATTTATATATTAGTTTTAATTTAGCTAATTATAAGGTGCTCTAGAGCTGTCTTTATTATTAGTATTATAAACTATATTCTTCTTTAAGCTCTTAGTATTCTTAAGGTACTGCTAGGCCTTCTTTAGCTACCTTCTCTCTCTCTAAGCGCTCTTATATACCTTCTTAATATCTCTAAGATACTACTAAGCCTTCTTTAGCTCTTTTTATACCTTGCTAAGCTTTAATAAGAGCTTCTTAATTGCGCTTACCTAGCGTATTAGATTACTCTTATACTACTTAATAATCTTAGAGGCCTTAGCGTTTCTCTGCAGGTTCTTAGCCTTCTATCTAAGTTATATTAGCTAAAAGAGGTAGTCTAGAATATACTAAGCTAGCTAGAGAAGCGCGCAGTATATTAGAAGCATAATACTAAATAGGTACTAGATACTAGTCTCTTTTATTAGTAGCTACTAAGTTATATAAGTGCTAGAGATAAAGCGCGCCTATCTTCTACTAACTATAATAGTTAGAAGTAAGCTTATTAAGAGTATTAAAGAAGAAAGATAAGATGCTAGGCGTGCAATAATAGAAGCTAATGCTAATAGTAATAAGAAGATAACTCTAGTATAGCTTTCTAACTAAGACTGCGTATAATAGCAGATAAAATAGAGCTTATATATAAGTATAGCAGCGCTTTATCTAGAAAAGTATAGAGCGTATCTATTCTAGATAGATTAGTATTGCACTAGTAGTATAAGAGCTACTATTAGAGCTCTGCTATATAACTCTAGAATATGCAAAGTTTAATTAGTATAGAATATATAGTAAGTCTAATTAGTGCAGAAGTTTGCAGATATTTTCTAATTAGTATAGAAGTTTGCAGAAGTTTTTTATTAGTATAGAAATACGCAAAAACTACTAAGAACGCTCTAACTCTAGCGTAACGTTACTTTTTACTCTCTTGCTCTGCTAGTAGATTACGCAACTTATATATAACTTCTAACTTCTAATATTAAGCTAACTAAAGTCTTATTATTAAAGCCTCTTAAGTAACTACTAATAGGCAGTTACTCTAATAAGCCTACTTTAGTTACTTTGCTTTAGTTATTATATTAAAACTCTAAGTAATCTACTAGTCTAAAAGGTATGCTAGCAATTATAAGAAACTAATAGACTAAGTCTACTTAGACTACTCTATTGTAGGTCTCTATTAAAGAGAGTTATCTAGAGTAGCCTATAAGTAGCAGACGTGCTCTATCTAGAATAGCAAAAGTAAGATTAAGTAGTATTTATATATTAAAAGAAATAGTCTCTAGAAGCTAAAGTTAAAAGTTAAAGCTCTTAGTATTATATTATAGCCTATAGTACTTAGTATAAAGAGGTAGTTACTAATAGTTATAGCCTATGCTAGTAATAAAGTAGAAAAGCAAGTTACTTATATTACAGCAGAGCAAATTATTATAAGATAAGCTAGTTGCTAACTTCTTCTAACGTTCTTTATATCTTATAAGCTAAAGCTACTTAGAAGTTACTAATAAGATAGTAGAAAAGTACCTCTAATAGAGCAAGGTTAAAGAGGTAGCAGCGCGCTGCGCAGAAGCATTATTAAATACTTTATAACTCTTTTAAGTGCCTTAATAAAGCTACTTAAAGTGCTGTATTTAGCTGTAACTACTTAGGCTAAGAGATATAGATATAGGTTAGAAGAAAGCTTATAAAGGAGTTATATAGCTAATAAGAGAGACTTAAATTAGCCTTATAGTAAGATACTATGCAAGAGCTTAAATCTAATATTATAGTTACAACTTCTTAAGTATTAGTAAGGCTATATAAAGAATATAAATATTTATTAAGCGACTATAATCTTAATACTATAAGAGTATTCTACTACGTTAAGAATTATAAATAAGTAAAAAAGAAGTATTAAGAGAAGCAAGAGGCTCTATTAGAGAGTTTAGCTAAAGCTACTTCTACCTATTAATAGAGCAAGCAATAATTAGACTAGCTAGCAATATACTAGGCTTTAAGAGCAAAAAGTTAATATTAATAATTCTAGAGAGTATACTAGAGATAGAGAAGGCAGCTCTTATATACCTTAGCAGCAGCAGCTTATACTAGTAGAATAATAAGAGTAAATAGTAAGCTCTAAACGATGCTAAGTAG
>Ga0265780_10001767_pt1 | contig 29959 bp, 20 predicted proteins | sample P1T30metagenome_FD_192432 | JGI IMG/M metagenome (GOLD analysis project Ga0265780, IMG submission 192432) | Plant litter microbial communities from East Loma Ridge, Irvine, California - P1 T30 | ecosystem: Environmental > Terrestrial > Plant litter > Unclassified | place: USA: California... | reverse complement strand
ACAGCATGCCGACCTGGCGGCCGCTCCAGTCGAGATTGGCCGCCAGCAGGTCGGCGCCGAAGCTCCAGACCACGGTGCTCGCGGCCCCGCTCAGGCCCGCGGCCGCGGCCAGGCGCTTCAGGTCGGGAGTCAGCGGCGGCAGCAAGGGCGCACGCCCGGCCGGCTGCGCGGCCGCGCCGGCCAGGACCTTCAGCGTGGCCCAGGCCATCAGGATGGCCGCGCCGGCAAAGCCGGCATAAGCCAGTCGCCACTCGGCGCCCATCAGCGCCGCGACGGGGCCGGACAGGGCGACGCCGGCGCTGGTGCCGGCATTGATGAAGGTATTGGTCGCGTCCTGGCGCGCCGCCGGCACCATCGAGGTCACGGCCGCCGCCAGCGCCGGCGAGGCGAGCCCGGTGCTCGAGCCGGCCAGGATGACGAAGACGGCGAGCCAGGCGGGCGAGGCGCTGCCGGCGATCCCGATCATGCCGATGGCGCCGGCCGCTGCCGCGGCGACTGCCACGCTACGCGGGCCGATCCGCTCGGTCAGCCAGGCCGCCAGCACGATCGCCAGGCAAAAGCCGAGGAAGGAGCCGGCCGAGACGATCCCGGCCAGCGTGGACGAGAGCGCGAAATCGTCGGCGATCGCCGGCAGGAACAGGCCAAAGGCGAAGCGCGCGAAGCCGTAGCAGACCGCGATCAGGCCGAAGCCGGTGGCGCCGAGAATGACGGTGCGGTTCATGCCGCGCGCGCCGCTGCAACGAGGTCCAGCGCCGCTCCGCATGCCGCCTCGGTCGCGGCCGCCCCCTGCCAGGCGCTGGCCGCCACCGCACCCTCGAACAGCAGCACGATGCGCTCGGCCAGCACGTCGTCGGCGCGCCCGAGGTCAGCCTCGACGATGCGCGCCACGTGCCGGCGCAGCCTGGCCTTGTGGGCCAACACCGCCGCGACGATCGCCGGTTCGGCGCCGCCAGTCTCGCCAAGGATGCGCAGGAACAGGCAGCCGCGCGCGCCTTCGCGGCCGATCCAGCCTGCCAGCGCGTCGAACAGCGCCCCCACATCGCGCCCGTCGACCTGCTCGAAGAAGCGCCGGTCGCGCGCAGCCAGCACTTCGCCCACCAAGGCGGACTTGCTGCCGGCATGCTTGTACAGGGTGCGGCTCGACATCCTGGCCGCGCGGGCCAGCGTGTCCATATTGGTGGCCATGTAGCCGTGCTCGTAGAACAGGCGCTCGGCGATCTCGAGGAATGCTGGGTTCGTATCCATGGCCCCAGTGTAAAACGATCGTTTTACACCGAGGCGCACGGTTGGCTAATGGACCTCGTTCTCGCGCGGCGTGCTGGCCGCGGCCGGCGCCTGGCCTCCGGTATCGTCATACGCCAGGCGCGCCGGCAGCCGCAGGCGCCACACGCAGCCCTTGCCCGGCGCGCTGTCCAGGTCGAGCGATGCGCCCAGTTCGGCGGCGCGCTCGCGCATGCCGGGAATGCCCCAGTGGCCGGCGCGGCCCGCATGGCCGGCCAGGTCGATACCAATGCCGTCGTCGCTCACGCAGAGCTCGAACTCGCGCTCGCCGTAGCGCAGCGCTACCACGATCCGGTTGGCCTCGGCATGCAGGAAGGCGTTGCGCACCGCTTCGCGTCCGATCGCCAGCACCTCGTCGAGCACCGGCGCGCGCAGGCGCCGCGGGGCGCCCTCCTGCTCCAGGGCAAAGGCCACCCCATGCTGGGCCGACAGACGCCGGCCGTGGGCGTCGAGCATGGCGGCCAGGTCGGCGTCTTCCTGCGCGGTGCGCAGTCCGCCGACCTTGTCGCGCCCTTCTTCCAGCACCTCGGTGGCCAGGGCCAGCGCTTCCTGCATCAGCGGCCGGGTCGGCGCATCGTCGGGCGTGCGCATGGCGATGCGGCGGAAATGCATGATCAGGCCCTGCACCGACTGCAGCAAGGTATCGTGCAGGTCGCGCGCGATCCGCTCGCGCTCGATCACGCGCGCGTCGAACATCCGGGAGAGGCGCCGGATCGCCATGCGCAGGCGCAGCCGGTGCAGGCCATAGGCGGCCAGGATGAAGGCCAGCGCACAGGCCAGCTTGAAGGCCCAGGTCTGGGCCATGGTCGGCGGGATCACGATGCGCACCCGCGCGCCTTCCTCGTTCCAGACGCCGTCGTCGTTGGCGGCCTTGACCCGGAAGGTATAGGCGCCCGGCGCCAGCTGGGTATAGAAGGCCGAGCGGCGGTTGCCGGCATCCTGCCAGCCGCTGTCGACGCCCTCGAGCATGTACTGGAAGCGCACCCGGCGCGGCAGGGACAGGCTGAGCGCCGTGTAGTCGATGCGCACGTTGTCGGGGGCCGCCGGCAGCTGGATCGTGTCGCTCAGCGGATAGCTGTCGCGGCCGATCGACAAGCCGGTCACGTGTACGGGCGGCACCACCCGGTTGCTGACAGTCTTGAGCGGATTGAAATTGAATACCCCGCCGGTGGTCGAGACCACCAGGTCGCCATTGGGCGTCTGCACCATCGACGGAATCGGATGCATCGGCGCCGGCGCCCCCATCAGGCCATCGTTCTCGTCATAGTGCAAAAAGCGCACGCGGTAACCGGGATCGGCAAGCGCCCGCTTCATTTCCGGCGCCGCGATGAAGGCCAGGCCGCCGGAGCCGTTGACCCACAGGCCGCCGTCGCGGGCCAGCACCAGGCCGGTGCCGCCCTGGAACTGCTCCCCTGCTTCGCCCTGGATGCGGATGGCGCGCTTGCCGTCGAACCAGGCCAGGCCTTCGTCGCCGCCCAGCCAGGCGCCCGCGGCATCGGGCAGGATCGCCAGCACCGTGCCGACGTCGACGCCCTGCTCCGGACCGATCTTGTCGACCTTCCCGTCATGCAGGATGGCCAGGCCGTTGCCGACCGAGCCGAACCACAGGCGGCGGTCCGGGCCGGCCACGATATTCGTGGTCGGGTACAGCGTCAGCGCCTCGATGCCGCCGTTCTGGGTCCAGACCCCGTCCTTCATGCGCCATGGGCCGCGCGGCCCGAGCGAAATCCACAAGCCGTCGTCGGCATCCTTGGCCATGGCGTAGATCGGCTGCTGGACAAGGGCTTCGACAGAGGGCGGCAGCGGCACCTGCACCGGCTTGAGTCCATCGAGCCGCCACAGGCGGCTGTGCGTGCCGTACCACACCGTGGCGTTCGGATCGCGGTACATCTGGTGCACCACCGAGTCCACGTTGCGCTCCGGGGCGAAGTGCTCGGGGATGGTGTTTACGTCGAGCAGATAGGAGTAATCGATCCACAGCGCGCCATCGGGACCGGCGACCAGCGGCCGCGCCTCGCCGCCATAAGCCGGCAACGCGATCTCGCGCATCCGGCCACGGCGGAACTGATCGAGCCCGCTGTCGGTCACGAGCCAGATATTGCCTTCGCGGTCCTCGAACACCAGCTTGGCGTCGCGGCCGCTCAAGCCCTGGCGCGGCGTGAAGCCCTGGGCGTGCGGGCGCGCGTCGACATCGAGTGCAATGCGCAGCACGCCGCTCTTGTGCGGGAACCAGAAATTACCCTGGCGGTCGATGTAAGGATTCTGGACGTCGTGCAGGCGCTTGAGCAGGTTCTCGATATGAATCGAGGTCGTGCCCGGCGTCAGGCGCCGCACCCCGGGTCGGTTCGGATCGAAATTCCATACCACCCCGCCCGGCCCCTGCAGCAAGCTGCCCGGCACGTCCTGCGAACCGACCGGGGTGAAGCGGGTCTCTCCCCGGCGCATCGCGTACAGGAAGCTCGCGCTCTGCGCCCAGACGGTGCCTTCGGGATCGACTTCGATGTCGAACACCGACTTGGGAATATTCATCTCCACTTCGACGCTGCGCCATTTCTCTCCCCCCGGCTCGAGCACGTGGAGGCCCCTGCCCGAGGCCAGCCACAGCCGCCCGTCGGCGCCGGCAGCCACCCGCGGCACCTGCGCGATCGGCAGGTTGTGCCGCTCGTCGAACACGCGCACCTTGCCATCCTTGATCAGGTAAAGGCCGCCGAACCGGGGCGACACCCACAGGGTCCCGTCCGCGAGCGTGCCGATCCTGGCGATATTGGCCGACAGCTTCACCCCGGCCGGCGGCATGTAGCGGCTGAAGCTCACCCCATCGAAACGAAACAGGCCGGCAGTGCTGGCGAACCACAGCCAGCCGTCCGGCGTCTGCGCGATGGCGCCGATGTTCGGCGGGACGCCGTCGCGCACCAGCCAGCGCGTATGCAGCAGCGGAATCGCCGGCAGGTCGGCGGGCAGCAACTGGTCTGCGGGCGCGGTAGCGTAGACGGCCGGATGCGGCGCCACCGCGCCCGCCGACGGTAGCGCGCAGCACAGCAATCCGGCGCCAAGGAGGATCGACGCGATGCCTTCTTTCATGACAGCCCCTGAGTTTTATCGTTATGGTAGCGCTCGCTGTGTTTACATTACCTCGGTTCGTATGGACAAATCAATATCGAAAAACGCCAATCAGTCGAACCGGCGCTGCATGGTCAGCAGGACGGCGCCCACCAGGCCCACCCACATCACGACCCAGAACAGGTCCTGTCCCGCCAGCAGGCCGGCCTGGCGCGCCATCTCGGCGCCGCCATCTAGAAGCGCCGTCGCCTTCTCGGCCAGCCGCGACAAGTGCAGCGCCGTGCGCTCCTGCAGCGCGATATTGGTCACGCCGACGCCCAGCGCCAGGCCGACCTGGCCCAGCATGTTCTTGAGTTGCTGGGCGTGCGCGAACACCACGTTGTCGGCCTGCAGATCCTTGAACGAGTGGATTGCGGCGGTGGCCATGCCGAGCGTCAGGAAACCGCCGAACAGGCCAAGCCACAGCATCACCGTGTCCCAGGCATTGGCGCGCGGATCGAGGGTCGCGAAGCGCCAGCCCAGCGCCGCCAGCATCAAAAAGCCGGTCACGAAGAACCGGGTCGGGTGCGGATTGCGCTTGACCAGCTGCAGCATCACCGTGAACACGACGAAAGTCGACAGCAGGCCCACGCCCTGCAGGACGCCGGCCTGTTCGAGGCCCATGCCCAGGCCCTTCTGTACCGCCTGCGGCAACAGGGTATTGACCATCCCCAGCACCGCGTAGCAGACGGCGAAGATGACCAGGCCCAGGCGGTAGCGCGCACTGGCCAGGATATTCAGGTGCAGGAAGGGTTCGCGGCGGCGCGCCTTGAGCAGGCCGAAGGCCAGCAGCAAGCCAAGGCCCAGCGCCAGGTGGCCGAGCAGCGCTGCGCGCTCGCCGCCATGCCAGTCGTAAGTCAGGTGCTGCAGGGCGAACAGCGTAATCGCGGCGCCGGAGCCGAGCAGGATCGCATCCGGCACGTGGAGGCGCGTCGGGGTGCCGTCCAGTGTGTCGGCGCCGAGCGGCAGCCAGCGCGCCGCGATGCCGGCGCCGATCGCGGCCAGCGCCGCCAGCAGCAGGAAAATGCCGCCCCAGGCTTCGTGCCCGACGAACTTCGCCGCGGCCAGTGGGCCGAGCGACAGGCCGAGCGACAGCGCGCCGCCGAAGGCCGCGATGCCCTGCAGGCGCTGGGGCGACGGCGGAATCAGGTTCACCATCATGCGCGAGGCCGTCATGAACACGCCGCCGCCCATGGCCATCAACAGCCGGCCGCCGGCGAAGATGGCGACGCTGCCGCTGCCCGCGCAGAGCCAGGCCCCGATCATGTAGAACACCACACCGCCGAGCAGGTAGTTGCGCCAGCCGAGGCGCTGCACGAGCACCGTCAGCTGCGAGATCGACAGCACCGCCACCGCCGCGTACAGCGCCGAGACGGTCGCATATTCCTCGGGCGAGGCGCCGATATGGCCCATGATGGCCGGGGCCGCGAACACCGTCATCCCGGTCGACAGGAACTCGATGAAATTGAAGACGAAGATCGCGGCCAGCAAGGCCGGACGCGCAATGGTTACATTAGTGGGGGCGTTCATCGCCTGCCCTTTCCATCAACGCGACGCCACCGCGCCCGGGTGGCCGAGCGCACGCCGGATCGCCTCCTCGGCGCCATGCGACTCGGTCTCGAACACGACGGTCTTGTACTGCTGGCGCACGGCGCCGGCCTGCATCAGGCTCGGACCCTGCTTGCCGCTGGTGTCGATCGCCACCTTCATCGACAGGCCCAGGCGCAGCGGATGGCGCGCCAGGTCGGCCGGATCGAGCGCGATGCGCACCGGCACCCGCTGTACCACCTTGATCCAGTTGCCGGTCGCGTTCTGCGCCGGGACGGCGGCAAAGGCGCTGCCGGTGCCGGCTTCCTGGCCGGCCACGCGGCCATGGAAGACGACATCCTTGCCATACACATCGGCGGTGACGGCCACCGGTTGGCCGATGCGTACGTCCTTGAGCTGGGTTTCCTTCAAGTTGGCGGTGACCCACATCTGGTCCAGCGGCACGATCGCCATCAGGGGCGTGCCCTGCGCCACGCGCTGGCCGATCTGGACGTTGCGGCGGGCGACGATGCCGCCCACCGGCGCGGCCAGCGTGGTGCGCGCCAGGCCCAGCGAGGCGTCGCGCAGCTGCGCGATCGCGGCCAATACGTCAGGATGGCTTTCGACCGTGGTGCCGTCGACCATGGCCAGCGCCGAGCCGACCTGCTGGCGCGCGGCCGTCAAGGCGGCGCGCGCAGCGGCCACCGCATCGGCAGCGTGGCGGATGTCCTCGCCCGAGACCGCGCCTGTGTCGGCCAGCTTGCGCCGGCGTTTCAGGTCGCTGGTGGCCTTGCCGAGATCCGCCTCGCGCTGGGCGACCGTCGCGCGCAGCTGCTCGACGCCTGCGAATTGCGCCCGCACCTGGCGCGCCGACTTGGCCAGCGCCGCCTCGGCGCGGTCCTGGGCCAGGCGCGCGTCGACTTCGTTGAGCTGCACCAGCACTTCGCCTGGCCGCACGAAATCGGTGTTGTCGGCAGCGATGCGGGTCACGGTGCCGCCGACCTGCGGCGTCACCTGCACCAGGTTGCCCTCGACATAGGCGTCTTCGGTGTGCTGGCTATTCCAGCCGATGCCCAGCACCTCGGGCGAGGACCAGGCGATGCCGGCGGCGGCGGCCAGCACGGAGACGGTCAGGCCGATCGCGATCTTGCGGCGGCCCTGGGGAGCGTTGTTGGTATTCTTGGTGTCCATGGCGTTCTCTCGATTCTTCAATGTGCAAGCAGGGCGGGAGCCGCGGCCTGGTAGCCGCCACCCAGCGCGCGCACCAGGTTCACGTCCAGCTCGTAGGCACGGGCGTCCAGGTCGGCCTGGGCGCGGCGCTGGGCCACGACCTGGGTCTCGGCGATCAGCACCTGCACGAAGTTGCCCAGCCCCGCGCGGTAGCGCTGTTCGGCCAGGTCATAGGCCTGCTCGGCGGCGCCCAATGCCTGGTCCTGTTCGCGCACCCGTTCGCCCAGCCAGCGCAGCGACGTCAGTTGCGCCGTCACGTCGCGCAGCGCATCGATCACGGCGCCGTTGTAATTCTCGACCGCGACATCGAATTCGGCGTTGCGCGCCGCGAGATTGTTGCGCAGCCGGCCGCCGTCGAGCAGCGGCAGGGTCACCAGCGGGCCGGCGGCGAAGCTGCGGCTGCCGCCCTGCAGCAGGCGGTCGAAGCCCAGGCTGGCCAGGCCGCCCGAGACGCTCAGGTTCACGGTCGGATAGAACTGCGCCTTGGCGACGTCGATCTCGCCGCTGGCCGCTTCGACCTGCCAGCGCAGCGCGACGAGTTCCGGCCGCCGGCCCAGCAGCGCGGCCGGCACGTCGGCCGGCGCCGCCGCCGGACGGTCCAGGCGCAGTCGCGGACGGGCGATCGACGCGGCCGCGTCCTGGCCCTGGCCGCCCAGGGCGGCGATCTGGCCGCGGGTCAGCGCGATCGCCTCGTCCAGCGCCGCGATCTGGCCGCGCGCGGCCGGCACGCCGATCTCGGCCTGCTTCAGCTCCGCCTTGCTGTCCAGCTGGGCCGAAACACGCTGCTGCACCAGATCGAGGATGCGGCTTCTCTGGCGCAGCTCGCGCTCGGCCAGGTCGCGCTGGACGTAAAGATGGTCCAAGCGCAGGTAGGCCTGCACCACGGCAGTCGACACGGCCAGGCGTGCTGCCTGGGCCTCGGCCTGGCGCGCATTGACGCGGCCGGCGGCGGCCGTCACGCTCGCTGCGTTCTTGCCCCAGAAATCGAGTTCATAGCCCAGGTTGATGCTGGCGTCGTTGACCCACTGCCAGCTGCCGGCCAGCGGCTTGGGCACGCTGCCGTTTTCGCTATAGCGCTGGCGCGCTGAACGGACCGACGCATTGGCCTGCGGCCCCTGGCTCGCTGCGGCCAGGCCTTCGAGGGCCGCCGCCTGGCGCACCCGCGCGAGTGCGCCGGCGATCGTCGGGCTGGCGTCGCTCGCGGTCTCCACCAGCCGGTCGAGCTGGGGATCGCCATAGGCGCGCCACCAATCCTGGGCCGGCCAGGCGGTGGTCCCGGTCGCCAACGACCCAATAGCGCGCGATGAATTTGCAGCCGCGTCCTGGTTCAGGCGGGCCAACTGCGGCTGCGCGCCGATCGACACGCAACCGCTGAGAACGAGCATCGCAGAAACAAGCGCCAGGCGGGTCGACAACCGGCCTGGCGCGGGAAGAGATGGAAGCATGGTGTGCCTCGGCAAAAATACTGAATAGCCGAAGCTTAGTTGCTCTAAGTTATTTAGGCCATGCCATAAGCGGCATGGCGATTATGCAGATTCTGCATAACCATCCTCCGCGCCCAGCGTATTGGTGAGTGTCGTGAGCACGAACTCGCGCAGCCAGCGGTTGGCCGGGTCGCGATGGCTGCGCTCATGCCAGTACAGCGCCAGCTGCAGCGGCGGCAGCTCGACCGGCATGGGCGCCAGCACCAGGCCAAGGTCGCGCGCCAGCGGCCGCGCCAGGCGCAGCGGGATGGTGGCGATGGCGTCGGTATGCAGCGCGATGTGGGCGGCCGAGGTGAAACTCGGCACGTGGCACAGGATGCGCGTGGGTTCCAGCAGCGTTTCGAGCTTGCGGGTCACGGCCACGTTGTGGTGGCTCGTATGCTCCATCTCGATCAGCACGTGGCGGTGGGTCAGCCAGGCTTCGCGGTCGCGTTGCCCGGCCCATGGATGGTCGCGCCGCATCACGCACGCGTATTCGTCGTCCCACAGCTTGCGCTGGCGGATGTTGTTGAGCAGGTGCGGAAAGCGGCCGATGGCCAGGTCGATATGGCCGCGTTCAAGCTGGGCCTCGAGCGAGCCCGGATCGATGTGCACGCTGCGCAGCTGCAGCCCGGCGGCGCCGTTTTCCAGCTTCGCCAGTCCGTCCAGCAGTTGCGGCAGGATGTTCACCACCGCGCCGTCGACCATGTACAGGCCGAAGGAACGGGTGGCGGTGAGCGGATCGAATGCGGCCGGGCCGCCTTCGAGCTGGCGCGCCGCGTCCAGCACGGCCGCCACCGGCCCGGCCAGCTCGAGGGCGCGCGCGGTGGGCTGCATGCGCTGGCCCGAGCGCACCAACAACGGGTCGCCGAAATGGCGCCGCAGTTTCGCCAGCGCGCGGCTGACGGTGGGTTGGGTCATGCCGAGCAGCTCGGCGGTGCGGGTGAGGCTGCCCTCGCGCAAAAGGCTGTCGAGGATCAGTAATTGGGAAAGGTCGGGGATCACGGCCGCATCATAACATTGCGGCAACGATCCCCTGGGTGCCGGCTCAGCCGCCCAGCACCTTACGCAGCGTGCGCGACAGGTCTTCGGCCGAGAACTTGGCGACATAGGCGTCGGCGCGCACGTTCTTGACGTGTTCTTCGTTGGTGCTGCCCGACAGCGAAGAGTGGATGACCACCGGCAGGTTGCCGAAGCGGTTGCTCGACTTGATGTTGCGGGTGAGCGTGAAGCCGTCCATCTCGGGCATCTCGAGGTCGGTCAGCACCATGGCCACGCGGTCGTACACGGTGCGGCCTTCGGCTTCGGCCGCGGCTGCGATCGTGCCCAGCTGGTCCCAGGCTTCCTTGCCGCTCTTGGTCATGATGTAGGGCAGGCCCATCGCATCCAGGCCCTGCTCGATCAACGCGCGCGCCACCACCGAGTCGTCGGCCGCCAGGATCACGGAACCTGGCTTGATCGAGATCTTGGCGCCCACTGCCTGCTCCATGTTCTCGCGCTCCTGGGTCGGGTTCAGGTTGCGCAAGATGGTCTCGACGTCCAGCACCTGGGCCAGGCGTGCCGGCTGGCCGTCCTGCTCGGGCAGGCGCGCGATGCTGGTCACCATGCCGCTGCCGGCGCTGTGCTCGGCGGTCATCACCTGGCTCCAGTCGAGGCGCACGATCTCTTCGACGCTCTCGACGGCGAAGGCCTGGGTGGTGCGCGCGAACTCGGTCACCAGCATGATGTTCAGGCCCGACTTGGGCTTGACGCCGGTGATGCCCGGAAGGTCGAGTACCTGGATGATCTGGCCGCGCAGGTTGACCACGCCCAGCACATGGCGCGGGGCGCCGGCCACCGCCGTGATCTCGGGCATGGCCACGATTTCGCGGATCTTGAAGACGTTGATGCCGAACAGTTCGTTATGGTTGCCCTGCTCGTCACCGCCCAGGCGGAACAACAGCAACTCGAATTTATTGGTGCCGGTCAGGTTGCTGCGTTCGTCGACTTCTTGTTGTACCGATTTCATGTTCCATCCTGGATTAATAGTGCTGCACGGAAACCATTGCGGAAGTCATTGTAGTCGTGCAGCTCTTTCTTGAGTCAATACGACGCACAAGCCTTGCTGATTTTGCCGGAACGAGTGCAAAAAAACCACGGATTGTCACACCAGACCGAGGGTGTAGTAGACACCGATGACAACAAATACCGCCGCCGTCTTGATCAGGGTGACGGCGAAGATGTCGCGGTAGGCTTCGCGGTGGGTCAGGCCGGTGACGGCCAGCAAGGTGATCACGGCGCCATTGTGCGGCAAGGTGTCCATGCCGCCGCTGGCCATCGCCACCACCCGGTGCATCACCTCGAGCGGGATCCCGGCATTCTCGGCGCCGCGGATGAAGACATCGGACATCGCCGCCAGCGCGATGCTCATGCCGCCCGAGGCCGAGCCGGTGATGCCGGCCAGCGAGCTGACCGAGACCGCCGCGTTCACCAGCGGATTCGGGATGCTGCGCAGCGCATCGCTCACCACCAGAAAGCCCGGCAGCGCCGCGATCACGCCGCCAAAGCCGTACTCGGAGGCCGTGTTCATGGCCGCCAGCAGCGCGCCGCCCACCGCCGCCTTGCTGCCGTCGGCAAAGCGCTTCGCCACCCGTCCGAATGCGGTCGCGATCACGAACAGGATCCCCAGCAGCAGCGCCGCCTGCACCGCCCAGATCGCGGTCACGGTCTTGATCGTCGTCGTTACCGGCGTCGCGATGCCCGGCAGGATCTCGGGCGGCACCGTGTGGCTGTCGCCGCCATACCAGATTGGAATCATGCGGGTGAACACGAAGTTGGCCACGCCGACCAGCAGCAGCGGCGCCACCGCCAGCAGCGGATGCGGCAAGCCGCCGGCGCCCGTGTCCACGCGTTCCGGTTCGTTCACCAGCGAGGTGCCGTAGCCCTCCCCTTTGGCGGCGGCGGTGCGGCGGCGCCATTCCAGGTAGGTCAGACCGACCGCCAGGATGAACAGCGCGCCCACGGTGCCCAGCACCGGCGCGGCCCACGAGGTGGTCTGGAAGAAGGTGGTCGGGATGATGTTCTGGATCTGCGGGGTACCGGGCAAGGCATCCATCGTGAACGAAAAGGCGCCCAGCGCGATCGCCCCCGGCAGCAGGCGCTTGGGGATGTCGCTCTGGCGATAGAGTTCGGCCGCGAACGGATACACCGCGAAGACGACCACGAACAGTGACACGCCGCCATAGGTGAGCAAGGCGCACACGGCGACGATGACGGCATTGGCGCGCGCCGCGCCGATATAGCGGATCGCGGCCGCCACGATGGACTCGGAAAAGCCCGACAATTCGATTACCTTGCCGAACACCGCGCCGAGCATGAACACCGGGAAGTACAGCTTGACGAAACCGACCATCTTTTCCATGAAGATGCCGGAAAAGACCGGGGCGACCTGCGCCGGGTCGGTGAGCAGCACGGCGCCGAGGGCGGCGATCGGGGCGAACAGGATGACGCTGTAGCCGCGGTAGGCGGCGAACATGAGGAAGGCCAGTGCGGCCAGGACGATCAGGAAGGACAAGTCGACTCCATGCGATAGCGTGTAAAGACACCATCATTATAGAAAGCATATGGCGTCATCGGCCAGCAGTCATTGGGCTTTCAGGCTCGCTTATGCAGCCGGCATCGGCGAACCACGTCGTACCCGCGCAGTCAGCCCGTCGTTCCCGCGCAGGCGGGAACCTAAGTTTGCACGCATATCGACAGCGCCAGCACACTTGGGTCCCCGCCTTCGCGGGGACGACGGCAGTACTACGCCACATTGTCCTCCACGCGCGGCGTCGTCGAGCCACTGGCCAGCGTGATGCGGGTACGCTTGGCCAGCGGCGCGCCCGGCGCGGCGCCGTTCGCGTCCAGCGGCTTGACCTTGGTGAACACGACGCTCAATGAAGCCGCCGTCACGGTCGCCACCGCATAGCCCTGGGCATCGTGGTCGGCATAGGCGAAGGCGGGATTGTTCATGCGCAGCACCTGGTCGAAGCCCTGCGGCGTGGCCACCAGCGGCTCCAGCGGCGTGCCGCCGGCGCCGGCGCGCAGGTACTGGTAGAACGAGGAGCTGCTGATGCCGGCGCTGACGAAGTCCACCGCCACCGGACGGCCGCCAACCGGATCGTTGCTGTCGTAGATCACGCCGCACTGGAAGGCGTGCAGGTCGCCCGTGATCGCCACCACGTTCTTCACGTTGTTGCTGGCCAGGTGGCCCAGCATCTCGGCGCGGTAGGACGGGAAACCGTCCCAGCCGTCGGCGTTCACGATATACAGGTTGTCGTACGGCGCCGGCGCCAGGGTGCGCATGTCGAGCCACATCCGGTTGAGGGTCACTTCATTGCCCCACACCTTCCAGGTTGCCGTCGAGCCCTTCATGGTGTCTTTCCACCACTGGGTCTGGGTCGGGCCGAGCAGGCCCGGATTGCGGCCCAGCGCCGCCTTGGCGCCAGCCTCGAACTGGGCCAGTAGCGGCTGCGGCACGAAATAGCGCGAGCCGATGGAATCGTCACCGTTCACCGGGTCGCCCTGCAGCATGCTGGCGTAGGCTGCTTCATTGACCACGTGGTCGTCGCGGTACAGCCGCTGGTCGGTCATCACCAGGTGCATCAGGGTGCCGAAGCGGAAGTCGCGGTAGATGCGGATATTGTCGTAGCCGGCCTTGTTCAGGTCGAACGAGACGTCGCCCCAGTCGATCGGCATGTACTCGGCCCAGGCCTGGGTGGCGTTGCGGCGGCGCGAGGTCTGCTGCTGGTTGGCGTTGTCGTAGGTCTGGTGGTCTTGCCAGCAATCGTCCGAAAATTCATGGTCGTCCCAGATCACGATCATCGGGCACTTGGCGTGCAGCGCCTGCAGGCGCGCGTCGCTGCGATAGGTGCGGTACAGGGTGCGGTAGTCGGCCAGGGTGTTGGCGTAGCGCGCGCCGCCTTCGATCGTCACCCCGTCGGGCAGGTTGATGCGCGCATGGGCCGGCTCGGCGCGGCCGGACTGGAAGTCGGCCCCGACCGTCTCGTAGACGTAGTCGCCCAGGTGGACGATAAAATCGAGTTCCTCGGCCGCCAGCATGCCCATCGCGGCCCAGTGGTTGACGCTCCAGTCCTGGCAGGTCATCCAGGCGAAGCGCATCTGCGCCGGGGTGCTGGCGGCGCTTGGTGCGGTCCTGGCCTGGCCCACCGGACTCAGGTCGGCGCCGGCACGGAAGCGGTAGTAATAGCGGGTGGCTGGGGCCAGGCCGGTCAGCTTGGCGCGCACCGTGTGGTCGTAGGCCGGCGCCGCCCTCAGCTCGACCACGCCGGCAACCTGGGTGAATGCCGCGTCAAGCGCCACCTCGAGCCGCAACTCGACTTCTTCGCTGCCGCTCTTTGGCGCGCAGCGGGTCCAGAACACGATGCTGCCCTCCTTGGGATCGCCGCTGGCGACGCCCAGCGGGAAGCTGAAGCTGCCCTGCGGCGGCGTGTCATCGGAGCCGCCGCAGGCAGCCAGCAAGCCGCCTGCGCTGGCGACGGTAAAGTAAGCGCTACTGCGTAAAAAGCCGCGACGATCCACGTGGTTTCTCCTGTTGAAAACGTGCGGGAAGTCTAGCGAGCGGATATGTCCAAGGCGTGACAGGACGGTCGCTCCGCCGGGCGCTATACTCGTCAAAAGATTTCCGTAAGGATAAATATGCGAGCTGGATCATGACCGGCCACCGGATCGGCATCGTCGGCGCCGGCACCGCCGGCCTGGCCACGGCGGTTGCCTTCGCCCGCGCCGGACACGCGGTCGACGTATTCGAAAAGCATCCATCGCTGGCGACGCTCGGCGCCGGCGTGCTGATCCAGCCACAGGGCGTCGCCGCACTCGACGAACTGGGCGTGGGCGCGGCATTCGAGGCGATCAGCATGCCGATCGAACGCCTCGTCGGCCAGTGCGAACGTGGCTGGACCCTGGTCGACATCCCTTACCGCGACCTGCAGGCGCGCGCGGTCAGCCGTTCGGCCCTGGGCGGCGTCCTGGAGCGCGAATGCGTCGCACTCGGGGTGCGACTGCACTTCGGCTGCGACGTCCGCGCCGTCTCGGCCGACGGCGCCATCGGCGACGTGGACGTGGGCGGCGTCCAGCATGGCTTCGACGCCATCGCGATCGCCAACGGCGCCTCCTCGCGGCTGCCTGCCGCCTGTGGACTGGCGACCGATTCGACCTTGTACGACTGGGGCGCGTTGTGGTCGCTGATCGACCTGGACGACTGGCCCGATCCGCACCTGCTCGCCCAGCGCTACGGCGGCACCGCGCGCATGTTCGGCATCATGCCTACCGAGCGTGTGGGCCGCCTGCTGCGCGTATCGCTGTTCTGGAGCCTGCGGCGCGACCGCTACGCCGCATGGCGCGCGGCGCCTCTCGCCGACTGGAAGCGCGAACTGCTCGCGCTGTGGCCCGCAGCGCGGCCGGTGGTCGACCACATCCACTCTCATGAGCAGCTCGCCTTCGCCAGCTACCATCACGCCCGGCCGTCGCGGCTGGCGGCGGGGCCGGTCTGCATCGTCGGCGACGCCGCCCATGCGATGAGCCCCCAGCTCGGACTGGGCACGACGCTGGCCGTGCAGGATGCGCTGACGCTGGCCGCCTGCGTCGACGCCGACGGGCCGGTCACGGGCCTGGCGCGCTACTCGAGCAGCCGCCTGCGCACCGTGCGCGCCTACCAGGCCCTGAGCCGCGCGCTCACGCCCTGCTTCCAGGCCGACGGCCAGGGCCTGTGGCGCGACCTGCTGTTCGCCGGCGCCCTGCAGGTGCCGGGCAGCCGCTACCTCATGCACCGCAGTATCGCGGCGCCGAGGCGCTGTGTGCGGCGCGCCTGGTCCGCCGGCTAGTGTCCTGAATTGGAAGTTCGTTGAACAATCAATGTGGCGAAATCGGTCCGAGACAAGGAGCAAAGCACAGCAAGGCCGGGGCCTTGCGCGCATTTGCGACGCAGTATCGGGCCGATTCTCGCCATATTTATTCAACGAATCTTCAATTCAGGACACTAGAACAGCGTTTGCTGCGGGCTGGTGAGATTGGCGAAGCTGTCGCCCAGGAAGGGCAGGATGGCGTCGGCCACCGGTTCGAGCTGGCGCGTGAGGTAGTGTTCGTAGTCGATCGCCCCGTGGCGCGCTTCCATCGGCTCGGGGCCGTTCAAGGTCATCACGTAGCGGATCCAGCCGCCCTTGCGGTATAGCGCGGTGCGGCCATGGCGCAGGTGGTGCTCGTCGGCCATGCGCGCGGCGCGCACGTGCGGCGGGACGTTGCGCTGGTATTCTTCCAGTGGCCGCCGCAGGCGCTTGCGGTAGACGAGGTCGTCGTCGCATTCGCCGCGCAGCATGCGCTCGACCAGTTCGCGCACATAGTCCTCGTAGGGCTGGCCCTTGAAGATGCGTTCGTAGAGCCCCTGCTGGAAGGCTTGCGCGAGCGGAGTCCAGTCGGTGCGCACCGTCTCCAGGCCCTTGTAGACCATCTCTTCGCCGCCGTTCGCCGTTGCCGCCAGGCCGGCGTAGCGCTTCTTGCTGCCTTCGTCCGAGCCACGCACGGTCGGCATCAGGAAGCGGCGGAAGTGCACGTCGTATTCCAGTTCAAGCGCGCTCTCGATGCCCAGCTCGGCCTGCAGGTAAGTGCGCCACCAGCCGTTGACGTGGTCGACCAGGGCCTGTCCGATGCGGCGCGCATCGCCTTCGGCATGTTCGCGTCCCAGCCAGACGAAGGTCGAATCGGTGTCGCCGTAGATCACCTGGTAGCCCTGCTCCTCGATCAGCTCGCGCGTGCGGTGCATGATGTCGTGGCCGCGCATCGTGATCGACGAGGCCAGGCGCGGGTCGAAAAAGCGGCAGCCGGTGGTGCCGAGCACGCCGTAGAAGGCATTCATGATGATCTTCAGCGCCTGCGACAGCGGCGCATTGCTGTCCTTCTTGGCGGCTTCGCGGCCGGCCCAGACCTGGGTCACGATGCCGGGCAGGCAGTGCCTGGTGCGCGAAAAGCGTCCGCCCCGATAGCCCGGCACCGTGGCATCCTCGGGCTCGCGCAAGCCCTCGACCAGTCCGAGCGGATCGATCAGGAAGGTGCGGATGATCGAGGGATACAGGCTTTTGTAGTCCAGCACCAGCACCGAGTCGTACAGGCCGGAGCGCGAATCCATCACGAAGCCGCCGGGGCTGTCGGCGCCGGCGACGTCGCCGATATTGGGTGACACGCGGCCCTGGCGGTGCAGCAGCGGCATGTACAGGTGCTCGAACGCCGCCACCGAACCGCCGCTGCGGTCGGCCGCGAGCCCGGTCACGCTGGCGCGCTCCAGCAGGAACGCCATCAGCCTGGTCTTGTCGAAAATGCGGGTGACCAGCTCGCAATCCTTGAGGTTGTAGTAGGCTAGCGCCGGCTTGTCCTCGGCGAACATGCGGTCGATCTCGGCCATGCGGTCGTGCGGGTTGTCGATCGCCTTGCCTTCGCCAAGCAAGGCGCGCGATACGTTCTCGAGACTGAAGGACGGGAAGCTCCAGGTGGCCGAATGCAGGGCGTCGATGCCGTCGATCACCAGGCGGCCGGCGATGCAGATGAAGTAGTGTTCCTGCTTGCCGCCATGTTCGCGCCATTCGATCGCGCTGCCGTCGCGGCCCAGGCGCAGCGGGCGATTGAAACGGTCGGCGTGCTTTTGCAGCACGCGCATGTCGAACTGGATCAGGTTCCAGCCGATGATGGCGTCGGGATCGTGGCGGATGAACCACTCCTCCAGCCGGTCGAGCAGTGCGAGGCGGGTGTCGCAGTACTCGAGCTCAAAGTCACGCTCGCCGTCCTCTCCATTGGGTGGCCCCAGCATATAGACCTGGCGCTGGCCGCATCCTTCGAGCCCGATCGAGCGCAGCTCGCCCTGGAAGGTGGTCTCGATGTCGAGCGAGACAGTGCGGATCGCCGGCCGGTAGCCCGGCGCCGGTTTCAGGACGGCATCGACCAGCAACAGCGGATCGCCTTCGACGGGCGTGCCGCCAAAGCTCACCGGCGCCGTGATAAAGCGCTCCATCAGGTAGCGCTCGGGCGGGCGCACGTCGCCCTCGAAGACGTCGAGGCCGTGCTGGCGCAGCTGCTTTTCGATGCGCAGCAATTGGCGGTATTTGCGGCAATACAGGCCGGCGACCGGCCGGTGGCGAAAGTCGAGCAGGTCCAGCGAACGCAACTCCCATCCGCGTTCATCGCTCAGCAACTGCCCGACGGTGGCGCGCTGCTCCTCGGGGATGAAGGCCACCGGCTTTTGTACGGGCAGGCGCAGGCGGCGCGGCCCGGCGTCGGTGGCGAGCCAGAATTCGACCTCGCAGCCGGCGGCGGTGTCGCGCCAGTGGCGCGTCAGGAGAAAGCCGGTGTCCATCAGCGGTAGCGCTGCAGCTCGGCCTCGGTGAAGCCGGCCTGGCGCCGGCCTTCGATATTGAACGGCCCCTTGAGGACGGGCGCCTTGTAGCGCACGGTCAGTTCGTCGTAGGTGGCGATCGGCTCCAGCCCCCGCTCCTGGCACAGGCTGAAGTACCAGCGGTTGCCGATCTCGACGTGCCCCACTTCGTCCACCAGCAGCCGGTCGAGGATCTGGGCCGCGGCCAGGTCGCCGGCCTGGGCGATCTTCTTGCGCAGCGGCGGAATCGCATCGAGCCCACGCGCCTCCAGGGTGCGCGGCACCAGCGCCATGCGCGCCATGACGTCGTCGCCCGTCTTGGCCACCATCTCCCACAGGCTGTCGTGGCCGGGGAAGTCGCCGTAGGCGTAGCCCAGCGTGGCCAGGTGGGCGCTCAGCATCGTGAAGTGCAGCGCCTCTTCGTCGGCCACGCGCAGCCAGTCGCGGTAATACCGCTCCGGCATGCCGGCAAAGCGCCACAGCGCATCCAGCGCCAGGTTGATGGCGTTGAATTCGATGTGCGCCAGCGCGTGGACCAGCATGGCCCGGCCTTCGGGCGTGGCCATCGAGCGGCGGCCGACCTGCAGCGGCGGCACCAGCTCAGGGCGGACCGGGCGGCCGGGGATGCCGGCGGGCGCGACGAGCGCGGTGCCGGTGTCGATGCGCACGGCCCCGCCCTTGCAGGCGGCGGTCAGTGCGGCGACCGCCTGGGCCTTGGTTGCGGGATCGGTTTCGAGCAGCGCGTGCAGCGCGGCGGCGCGGAGTTCCATGATGGTGACTAGTCGAGCGAAAGACCGCATTTTACTCAATCCTTCTTCCTGCGTGGACCGAAAGGTCAATGCGCAGCGATTGCGCATCGACTAGCCCTGACCAGGGTGACCATGCATAGTTGCCCGCCCTACATCTGCCTGAACAGATGCGCATACACCGGGCTCACCCGCGGCTTGTCCGCCCGTCCGCGCAGGTTCAGGGTCACCTTGCCGAAATCGTCACGCCCCGCGCTCAGCACGCACGCCATATTCACCACCATGCTGCGGCTGACCTGCCGGAACCGGTCCGGATCCAGCTGCGGCAGCAAATCCTTCAGCGGTACCCGGATCAGCGCCTCGCCGTCCGCCGTCGCGACGTTCACGTATTTGTCGACCGCCTGGAAGAACACGACGTCGGCCACCGGGATCATGCGCACCACATTGCCGACCGCCGCCCGCACGGTCGTCAAGCGCTCGCTCGACGCTGCCGCCGGCAACAAGGCCTGGAGCTGGCCGAGCAGTTGGCCCAGCGAGTCCGCATCCGCCATGCCCCCTTCCGGCACGCGCCCCGCATCGACCAGCGTGCGCAGGCGCTCCACTGTCTTGCCCAGCCGCGCCGCGCTGACCGGCTTGAGCACGTAGTCGACCGCGGCCCGCTCGAACGCTTCGACCGCATAGTCGTCGAAGGCGGTCACGAACACGATGTGCGGGAACGGCTGCGGCCCTTCCCAGCGCTCGGCCAGTTCCTCGGCCGCCTCCAGCCCGGTCTGGCCTGGCATGCGGATGTCGAGGAACAGCACGTCAGGACGCAGCGCCAGCGCCTGCTCCACTGCCGCCAGGCCATTCGGCGCCGTGCCCACGAGCTCCAGTTCGGGCCACAAGCCCCGCAAGGTCTTGGCCAGGGTGGCGGCGAGGATCGGTTCGTCTTCTGCAATCAGGGCGCGGGGCATGCGGTGGTCTCCAGTGGAAGGGTCAGTCGGGCCAGCGTTCCTTGCGGCGGGGCCGGCGTCAGGGTAATCGTCGCGCGCTGGCCATACAAGGCCTCGAGACGCTCGCGGGTAGTCGATACGCCCACCCCGCCGCCGCGCCGGCCAGGCACCTGGCCCAGGCCCAGGCCCAGGCCCAGGCCAGTGTCGCACACCTCGATCGCGAGGCTGTCGCCAGCCACGCTGGCCCTGACGACGATCTCGCCGCCATCGACCTTCGGTTCCAGTCCATGCACGATCGCGTTTTCCACCAGCGGCTGCAGCAGCATCGTGGGCAGGCGCGCCGTCTTCAGTTCGGGCGGCAGCTCGAGGCGATAGGCCAGTCGCTCGCCCATGCGCACGCCCATCAGGCCCAGGTAGGCATCCATCGCGGCGAACTCCTGCTCCAGGGTCGTGCTCTCGGCGCGCGAGACGCTCAGGGTGGCGCGCAGGTACTGGATCAGCTGGTCGAGCATCTCGCTGGCGCGGTCGGGGTCGATGGCGATCAGGCCCTGCAGGTTGGCCAGCGTATTGAACAGCATGTGCGGCTCGATCTGGGCCTGCAGCAGACGCAGTTGCGCCTGCAGCGCCTGGCGCTCGATGATCTCGGCGCGCAGCCTTGCCGCCGCATGCTCTTCCTCGATGCGGTGCACGCGCTCGCGGTACCTCACCAGCACGACCATCGTCATGGTGCCCAGCATGGTGAATAGGACCATGCTCATGCGGGCGGGCGTCGGATACTCGGCCAGCGTCGGGGTGGGGATCCCGAGCATCATGCCGCCGACGCGCAAGCCGGTGAAATGCGCCACCGGCGCCGTTGCGACGGCCAGCGCCAGGAAAGGCACCCATTCGCGCACGCCCCAGCCGCGCCGGTCCCACCATAGCAGCCGGCCGCCGTTGACGATGGTGAAGGCAACGATGCCGATCAAGATCGACACCACCAGGTTTTCGACGAAGTGCCCGGTTACCAGGCCGATGAAGACCGCCAGCACGGCGCTGACCGCGATCGACAGCGGCAGGTCGGCCAGCAGGCGTCGCAGGCGCGAACGCGGCGCAGGCAGGAGAGATCGGATGGGACTGGACATGCTGGCTCGCTTGACTAAAAGTAAAGCCATTGTGCCCAGCAGGCGGGTGTCCGGCAAGCCGCGTTGCGACGAACCGGAGAAAGAATGGCGCGAAGCGGCTCCGGCGTCGACCGAAACCGCTTCGAGGTCGCGCTTAGAAGCGGTAATTGACCTTCACCGACGCCACCCGGCCGCGCGGATCGCCCTGGGTGTAATCGAAGAACGCGGTCTACGAATCCCACGACGGACGCTTGTCGCCCAGGTTATGCACGATGAAGCTGACGGTGGCCGCCTCGGTCGCCTTCCACGCCAGGTTCAGGTCGAAGGTGCCATATGGCTTGACGCGTTCGCCCGGGCGGGTGGTCTGCTCGTAGCCGTCGATGTAGTTCCACACCAGCGTATTGCTCCAGTCCTGGATGTCCCAGGTCAGGCCCGTCACGCCGCGCCACTTCGGGATCGAACCGAAGTAATTATTGCCGGCGCCCTCGGTCAGCGGCCACCCGACCGCCAGCGGTTGTTCGAACGTCAGCACGCGGCTCAGTTGCGCGTTCACGGTCAGCTTGCCGTAGGCGGCCAGCGGCTGCACGTGGCGCAGGTCGATGTCGAAGCCGGATACCGAGCGGTTGCCCTGGTTGGCATATTGGCGGTACAGGGTCAGGATGCGGCCCTGGGCGTCGCGCACGATCTTGCCGGGCGCGCTCGCTTCGTTGGCGATGATGTTATCGGCCGATTCGGTGCCGATCACACCTTCGGTGCGGATGCGGTAGAAGTCCAGGCCCAGGCTGGTGCGGTTGTTCGGGGCCAGCACGATGCCGAAGTTGGCATTGGTCGAACGCTCCGGCGACAGGTCGGGGTTGGCGATCGTCAGGTTCGTGATGCCGCGCGCCTGGGTCGGCGAGATCGGATCGCGAGGATCGACCACGTTGCCGTAGCTGACCGAGGTCGAGTTGGTGATCTCGGGCAGCGACGGTGCGCGGAAACCGCGCGACACCGTCCCGCGCACCAGCAGCCACGGCGCCGCCTGCCAGCGCACGCTGGCTTTCGGCGAGAAGGCGCTGCCGAAGTCGTCGTAATGGTCGCCGCGGCCGGCCAGGTTGACGCTCAGGTCTTTCAGCACCGGCACGTTCAACTCGGCGAACAGCGCCGCCACATCCCGGCTGCCGTCGATGATGTTGATCGCCGGGCGCAGCTCGGTGCCCGACAATACAGCGGTCGAGGTCTGCGAATCCATCTCTTCGCGGCGCCACTGGGCGCCCACGGCGAAGCCGAGCGCGCCGGCCGGCAGCTGCGCCAGTTCACGGGTGGCGCTCAGGTCGACGGTGGTGAGCTTCGATTCGGCCGGGCGCAGGGTCGACAGGCGCAGGCGACTACGCACTTCTTCGCTGTTATTGGCCTGGTTGACGAAGTCATAGCTGCCGTCCGCCAGCACCTTCTCGAACTCGTAGCGGTTGACGAAGTTCTGTACGGTTTCCTTCAGCTCGCTGCCGGAATGGCCGACCGAGGCATCGTATTCCCAGCCGCCGGCATAGCCTTTCACGCCGGTCAGCACGCGGAAGAACTCGACGCGACCCTGCTTCATGCGCGGACCCAGGTCGAACAGGGTGGCGTTGAACGGCAGCGGCGTGGCGCCGGGATTGTTCGGATGGCCGACCGGCAGCACGACATTGATGTTGTCGAGCTGCTGGGCGCCGTTGTTCCAGGCGCGCAGGCCGGTGCCGACGGTCAACGGCGCGCTGAAGGTCTGGTCGGCGCGCGAGCGGCCGTACAGCACCTCGGCGTAGGCCTCGTGGTCCTGGCCCAGCTTGACGGTGCCGCGCATCGAGGCGTGGGCGCGCTGGATGCCCGGGATCAGGGTCTTGTAGGTGGCCGGGTTATAGGCCAGGACGTTACCGCTGCGGCCCGGGGTGATCTCGCCGTAGGGCTGGACCGCCAGCGGACCCGCATTCGCGCCGGACGCGCCGCCCAGCCATTGGGTCGGATCGTTGTTGACGTAGTTGGTCGGCACCCAGGCCAGGGTACCGTTCGGATTGCCGCGGAAGTCGCTGCCCGCCATCCAGCCCACCTGGTCCTGCTGCAGCTTGTCGCGCCACTGCGCGTCGGCCGAGAACACCACGCTGTAGCCATCCTCGACCAGCGAACCGAAGCCGGTCTGCAGGGTCACGCTCTTGTCGTCCTGGCCGGTGCCCTCGGTGGAGCGGCCGACCTGGGCGCTGGTCTCGGTGCCCTTGAACTCCTTGTAGAGGATGATGTTGACCACGCCGGCCACGGCGTCCGAACCGTAGACCGACGAGGCTCCGTCCTTCAGCACCTCGATGCGCTGCACCGCCGCCATCGGCAGGCTGTTCAGGTCGACGAAGACTTCCTGCAGGTTCTGGGCGGTCGCATAGGGGCTGACGCGCTTGCCGTTCACCAGGATCAGGGTGTTCTTCTGGCCCAGGCCACGCAGCGACAGGCCGGCGGTACCAGCCGAGAAGCTGCCGGTGAACTGCTCGTTGTAGCTATTGCCGCTATTGGCCGAGATCGAGCGGATCACATCGGCGATGCTGGACTTGCCGGTGGCGGCCAGCTCCCTGGCGGTGATCACCTGGACGGCGCTGGCGCCTTCCTTCTGGGTGGTACGGATGTTGGAGCCGGTGACGACGACTTTTTCGATGTCCTGGGCGGCGGCGTGTTGCGAGAATGCGGCGGCGAGCGCCACGACGATAGCGAGTGGTTTGTGCATGGTGTTCCTGGTGGTGGTCTACCCGCGGGCGGTGCTCCCGGCCCCGCAGCGGGCGTGCGCTTCCTGCCCCATCCCTGGTGGACGGGTACGGAAGACGGCGGTATGGATCAGGCGATCAGGTGCGCGGCATTCGACAGCACGACCCGACCTTGCCCGGCATGTGCGCCGTGCGGGTTCGTGAAGTGGGATGCTGCGAATGTGTCATGGCTGAACGATCGTTGAATTCCTGTGGAAGACGCATAATACCGAGCAGAAATGCTATGCCAAACGAATAAATAAATACAAGCTTATGCAAATCGCCATCGAATCGCCCTGCCGGCCATGCGATTGACCGCATTTGCTCAACATGTCATATTGCAATTTTTTCCATCCCAAGGAAGTCCACGCATGCGTCACCTTGTCTCTGCCCTCGGCTTTTCCGTCGTCCTCGCCGGCTGTGCGGTTCATGCCGAAGCGCCACGCGCGCCGTCCCCGCCCGCCCACTCAGCGCTGACCACCCAGATTTCTGCCGACTCGCTGCGCGGCCACCTTTCCTTCCTGTCGTCCGACCTGCTGGAGGGCCGCGGCACGCCGTCGCGCGGTGTCGACCTGGCCGCCGAGTACATCGCGGCCCAGTTCCGCCGCGCCGGCCTGGAAGCGGCGGGCGACGACGGCTACTATCAGACCGCCAACTGGCGATACGCCCGCCGCGGCGAGAAGGACATCACGATCACGGTGACGGCCGGTGGCAAGACCATCGAGGTGCCGCTGGGCGGCGCCTCGGCCAACTTCGTCGATCCGGTTACCCTCAAGAACACGCCGGCCGTGTTCATGCAATGGCAGGCGGCGCTGGACGACAAGAGTGCGGCCGACGGCAAGGTGCTGGTCGTGCCCGCGGCGGCGATTCCCGGCGCGGCCGCCACCCTGCAAGCTAAGCTGCAGAGCAAACCTGCGCTGATCGTGATGATCGACCGCGAACGCCGCCATGGCCGCACCCAGGGCGGCTGGCTGATCGACCCTAGCCAGCCGGTGGCCAAGGACGGCTCGCCGGTGGTGCTGCTGCACGCGGCCGACGTCGCCGGCACGCTCGAACAGGGCGGCGCCAGCGTGGCCGCCAAGGTGGTGGCGCCGACCGTCAGCCCGGTCAAGCTGCGCAACGTGATCGGCGTGCTGCGCGGGTCGGACCCGCAACTCAAGAGCACCTACGTCATGCTCAGCGCCCACTACGACCACCTGGGCATCCGCGACGGCGAGATCTATAACGGCGCCAACGACGACGGCAGTGGCACCGTGTCGATGATCGAGATCGCCGCGGCCATGGCGGCGCAAAAGGAGCGTCCGCGCCGCAGCATCGTGTTCGTCGCCCTGTTCGGCGAAGAGCTGGGGCTGCTGGGATCGCGCTATTACGCGAAGAACCCGGTGTTCCCGCTGAAGGACACCGTGATGAACCTGAACCTCGAGCAGCTGGGCCGCACCGATGACAGCGAGGGCCCGCAAGTGGGCTCGGCGACCATGACCGGCTTCGACTACTCGACCGTCGGCACGACCCTGCAGCGCGCCGCCGACAGCACCGGCATCCGCTTCTGGAAGCATCCGACCAATAGCGACCGCTATTTCGCGCGCAGCGACAACCAGGCGCTGGCCGACGCCGGCGTGCCGGCCCACACGCTGGCGGTGGCCTTCGGCTTCCCTGACTACCACGGCAAGGACGACACATGGGACAAGATCGACTACGACAATATGGCGCGCGTAAGCCGCATGATCGCCGTCGCCCTGCAGGACATCGCCAACGACCAGGCCAAGCCGGCATGGACCGACGTCCCCAACGCCGCCAAGTACCGCGAGGCGGCGCGCGCGCTGCACAGCGCGCCCTGACGTTGGCGCCCGCGTGATCGCCGGCCTGTCGATCCGCCCAGCCGGCGCGCCTGCGCCGGTGCGGGTCGACAGCATGCGGCTGCTCGCGGGCAGCGGCGCCGAGGGCGACCGCCATCTCGACCCGCTGTCCCCACGCCAGCTGCTACTGGCTTCCTGCGCCAGCTACGCCGACCTTCTGCTCCCGGCGCAGGCGCTGCGCGAAAACCTCCTGCTCGACGACGACATCGACCGCCTGCCTTCCGGGACGGTGCTGCAGATCGGGGACGAAGTGAAAGTGCGCCTGATGTTTGCCTGCGAAGCGTGCGGGCGGCTCGACCTGCATGGCGAGCGGCTGGCGGCCAGGGTCGGCGCCCGCCGTGGAGTCCTCGCGCGCGTGATCGAGGGCGGCGTCATTCGGCCCGGCGATCCGGTGCGCGATCTCGGCCAGGGCTTCACATCGTGGCCGGACGACTGGCGCCTGCGCATCGCCCATGTGCTCGACGCCGTCCCTGCTGGCGCCGTGGTCGAATACGCCCAGTTGGCCCGTCTGGCGGGCATCCAGTACAGCTATTGCCGCGCCTTTCCCCGTCTGCTGCGCGGGCTAGGCGCCGCCTACGCGCGCAAGGCCGTCGCGGCGCGCACGCTCACTTCCCAGCCGCGCTGGACGGGTGCGGGCCTGTTCGACCAGGAGGCGCTCCCGCCTTCCCTCCCAGGATCTCTTCGCTGATCCATGCCTTGACGGCCGCCGTATCGAAAATATTCCCACTGAAGACCCGGCTCGGACGATGCGGAATATTATCCCCCCGTTCGCGGCCGTCACGCGTCACGACCGGCACCTCGATCACGCCATTCTTGCTCGGCAGCGGGGCTCCGAACCCGGTCCCGGTGCGCGAATCGACCGAGGTCTCGACGCCGACCTGCTCGACTCCCGGGAACCGTTTCAGTTCATCGACGAAGACCATGCACGCGCTGGCGCAGTTGTAGTCGGTCAACAGCAATACCCTGGCCTTGACCGGGTTGGCTGGTTCCCTCGCCGGTTTCGGGATGCCGCGCGCATTGGGCGGCGTGACGAAGACCGTCTTCCCCACCTCGACGGCCTGGCGGTACTTGACGTAGCCTTTGTCGAACGGCGTGCCGTCGACAGGAGGTATGAGGTCGCCGGTCTCGGCGGCTTCGTCGGCGGCAAAGAACGCCATGATCTCGGGCGTAGTCCGGTAGACGTGCGAGATATCCAGGCGCGAACGGGCGTAATAGTCGGCGTAATCCTTGCCATACAGCGCGCGCAGGAAACCCATGAACCACTCATAGGAGCCGCCGCCGTTGCCACGCACGTCGAGGACGATCACGGATTTGTCCCGCAATGCCGGCGCATCGGCCATGAGCTGCTTGAACGCCTTGCCTTCGGCCTGTGTCTGCATGTGGAATATACCCATGCGCACCCAGGAACCATCGGCGCCGAATGGCGTGACGCCCGTGACCCGGTCGGTGAATGCGATCGCGCTGCGCATATCGGCCGCAAACCTGCTCGCCGCCACCGTCTGCCAATCGAGGGCGACGTCGCGGCCGCCGATGCGGCAGCTGCGCGGTCGCGGCACGAAGGGGCTGCCGGCATCCCGGAAAACCAACGGCGCGGCCCGCGCCTTGGTCGACTCCACGCCGGCGATCAGCTGTTCATAGGTGGCGACACGGCCCACCAGCGCATCCATCGGCTGGCCGTCGCATTGCGTGATCTCTTGGCCGGCGAGGTCGCTGCCCTGGGTAGCCACGAGGTAGCGGCCGCCACGATAGGCTGCCATGAAGCCGGGCCACTGGTAGGTGGACGGAGTCAGCGTATGGCGCAGGACAAGATGCAGGTCCTGCAGGGAGCCGACGAAATGGCCAAGCGCGTGACGATAGCCGGCGTAGCTGTCGACGCGCGTCGACTCGGCGTCGAACGTGCGCCGCGCCGCGGCCAGCTTCGCGTTGAAATCGCCGTTCGCCGGGTAGATGGCGGAGATGGATTGGCGCTCGATCCAGTCATTGATGAAATCCGCGTCCGCCCGCGCCATCGCGGCCCAGGGGTTCTGCGGGGCCGCTGCAAGCGCCAGCGACGCGTGCAGGCCGCACAGGCCGAAGGCAAGCGCCTTGATCGCGCGGTGCAGTGATAACGTGCTTGTCATGATTCCTCGTTGCTGTCGATGAAAGTACATTGCAGCAAGAGTTTTACCATGTCCCGGTTGCTTCGAATAAATCGCCAAATGCGTTTCTGTGTCGCAGATCGTGCACTAACGGTGTGCCGGCGCCTTCGGCTTGAGCCGCGCAACGCCCAGGATCACCAGCGCCAGTCCTCCCAGCTGGTAGATTGACAGCGGCTCTCCCAATAACAGCCATGCTGCGAACAAGGTCAGCACCGGCCCCAGGTTGCCCACCGCCGCCGCCTGCGCCGCGCCCATGCGCCCGATCGCCAGCGCCAGCCAGTAGATCGGCAGTGCGGTCGACACCACGGCCATCAACGCGCCATTGAGCCAGACCGCCGGCGGCAGCGCCGGCAGCGCGGCCAGGTCGCCAGCGGCCATGAAGTGCCCCAGCACGAAGATGCACGAGGCGCTGCCGGCCAGGCCGGCCAGCCGCATGGAGCCGATCCGGCCCACGAGCGCGCCGGTACCGAGGTAGTACAAGGCATAGGTCACGGCGCTGGCGAATACCCAGGCCGAGCCCACCATCACGTCGCGGCTCCAGCCGGTCACCTGCAGGTCGTGCACGAAGCCGATGCCCAGGCCGAGGTAGCAGATGGCCAGCGCCTGCAAGGTGCGCACCGAGGGCCGCTGGCGCGTGAGGGCAACCTGGAACAGCAGCACCAGGGTCGGATAAAGGTAGAGGATTAGCCGTTCGAGTCCGGCCGTGATGGTTTCCAGCCCATAGAAGTCGAACAGGCTGGAAAGATAGTAGCCAAGAAAACCCAGCACGGCGATGTGGATGCCGTCCTTGACGGACAGCGGCTCGGCGTCGCGGTCGCGCGCCAGCCAGGCCAGCCACAGGAACAACGGCAGCGCGAAACCCATGCGCAGCGCCAGCAGGGTCAGCGCATCGACGGGCGCCGCGGCATAACCCAGCTTGACGAATACCGCCTTCATGCTGAAGCCGGCGGCGGCCAGCACCGCATACAGGCGGCCATCCTGCGACCAGCTGCGCAGACGTGCTTGGGTGGGACTCATGATCGGGCTTCAGTGGCAAAGACCTTATTCTGCCGAGAAAGCATCCACGTTAGAATGCGTCAATCCTGGACCAGGCCTTCGCGTTTCGAGAAACCCCATGCACTTCGACCTTACCGACCTTCGCCTGCTGCTCGCCATCGCCGACGCGGGTAGCCTGAGCAAGGCCGCTGAGCGCTTCCCGATCGCCCTGTCGGCCGCCAGTAACCGCCTGCGCGGCTTCGAGGACGATTGCGGCATCGCCGTCTTTACGCGCTCCGCCAGTGGCATGACGCCAACGGCGGGCGGTCGATTCATCCTGGAGCGCGCCGCGCGCGTGATCAGCGAGGCCGACCAGCTACGCGACACCGTGCACGAACTGCGCGGGCCACAGCGCGGCGCGGTGCGCCTGGCCGGCACCACGGTGGCGATCAGCACCTTCCTGCCGGCGGCGCTGGGTGTATTCCTGGCCGACCACCCGTCGGTCGACCTGCAGCTCGAGGAACGCACCAGCCGCGACATCCTGCAGGCGGTGCGCGACCGCGAGATCGAGATCGGCATCCTGGACGGCAATGTGGCGACGGGCGACGTGATCTCGCAGCCGTTTCGCACCGACCGCCTGGTGCTGCTGGTGCCGAACGGCCATCCACTGACCGAACGCCCGGCCATCCGGATGCGCGATGCCTTCGAGTTCGCCTTCGTGTGCCTGCCGGCCGAGCGGCCGATGCAGCACTTCATCGAGTCGCGCGCGGTCCAGAGCGGACGGCCGCTCAAGGTCCGGGTGCGGGCGCCCAGCTTCGACGCCATCGCCCAGCTGGTGGCGCAGGACGCCGGCATCGCCATGCTGCCCGAGGCCGCCGCCAGCCGCTTCACCCGCGAGATGCCGGTGAGCATGGTTTCGCTCGACGATACCTGGGCCAACCGGGAACTAAGAGTGTGCTTCGCCGATCCGACTACGCTATCACCGCATGCCGAAACGTTGTTACGTTATCTAGCGCACAGCCGATGAGTGTTGGAAATGTTGTAATGCTTCCGTCGCGCACGATTGCGATCGTGGCGTGAGTCAAATAATTAGCAGTAGGTGTAAGCTAAACGACAACATTTATTTTAAGGAGCACACCATGAAAACCACTATCGCCCTCTCCGCCATCATGCTGTCCGTCGCCGTGCTGGCTACCGGCTGTAACAAGAACGACAATATGGGCCCAGCGCAAGAAGCCGGCGCCGCCGTCGACAACGCCGGCCGTACCGTGGCCAATGAAACCCGCGAAGGCGTGGCAGCTGCCGACGCCGCCGCCGAGCGCGCTGGCGACCGCGCCGAAGCCGCCGCCGACCGCGCCGGCGAACGCATCGACAACGCCACCGCCGAAGTGCGTCAGGAATCGCGTGAAGCCGCAGCCGAAGCCAAGGATGCCGTCAGCGACACCACCGCCGCTGCTGGCCGCAGCGTCGAACGCGC
>Ga0265780_10001766_pt1 | contig 29967 bp, 20 predicted proteins | sample P1T30metagenome_FD_192432 | JGI IMG/M metagenome (GOLD analysis project Ga0265780, IMG submission 192432) | Plant litter microbial communities from East Loma Ridge, Irvine, California - P1 T30 | ecosystem: Environmental > Terrestrial > Plant litter > Unclassified | place: USA: California... | reverse complement strand
ACCACCGCCCCCAGCTTGAAGATAGGCAGATACATCGCAACAACCAGCCCGCCAATCAACACCCCGAGAATCACCATGATCATCGGCTCCATCAGCGAAGACAGCGCACTGACCGCCTCATCAACCTCTTCCTCATAGAAATCCGCTACCTTCCCCAGCATCCCATCCAGCGCCCCGGATTCCTCACCGATCGACACCATCTGCGTCACCATATTCGGAAACACGTTGGCATTCTGCATCGCCACCGTCAGGCTGACGCCGGTGCTGACTTCGTTCTGGATCTTTTTCGTCGCATCCAGGTAGACCGCATTGCCGGAAGCACCGCCGACCGAGTCCAGGGCTTCGACCAGTGGCACGCCGGCCGCGAACATGGTCGCCAGGGTGCGGGTCCAGCGCGCGATCGTGGCCTTGCGGATCACGTCGCCAAAGACGGGCAGGCGCAGCAGCAGGCGGTCCATGCTCTGCTGCATCTTGAGCGAGCGGCGCCAGGCCTGGAAGAAGAAGTAGATGGAGCCGAACAGCCCGCCGAAGATGATGTACCACCACTGGACGACGAAGTCCGAGATGCCCATCACGATCAGGGTCGGGGCCGGCAAGTCGGCGCCGAAGCTGGAGAATACGTCCTTGAAGGCCGGCACCACCCAGATCATGATCACGGCGGTGACGATGAAGGCGATCGCCAGGATCGAGATCGGGTACATCAGTGCCGACTTGATCTTGGCCTTCAGCGCCAGCGTCTTTTCCTTGTAGATGGCCAGGCGCGTCAGCAGGTCTTCCAGAATACCGGCCTGTTCGCCGGCGCCGACCAGGTTGCAGAACAGCGGGTCGAAGTACAGCGGGTACTTGCGGAAGGCGTTGTTCAGGCTGGTACCGGTCTCGATGTCGGCGCGCAGGTCCATGATCAGCTTGGACATCGACGGGTTGGCGTGGCCCTTGCCGACGATGTCGAAGGATTGCAGCAGCGGCACGCCGGCCTTCATCATGGTGGCCAGCTGGCGCGTGAACAGGGTCAGGTCCTTGTCGACGATGCGCTTGCCGCTTCGATACGCCTTTTTCTTGACCTTGGTCACCATGATGCCCTGGCGGCGCAGGGTCACGTTGACGATGGTTTCGCCGCCGGCGCGCATTTCGCCGCGTACGATCTTGCCGGTCTTGTCCCGGCCTTCCCAGGCGAAGACGTGTTCCTTGACTTGGGCGCCGGCGCCGGAGCGCGCGCGGACTGTGGTGGTGGCCATGTGGTGTCCTATTCGTTGGTGCAGCCGAGCACTTCCTCGAGGCTGGTCATACCTTGTTTGACTTTCATCAGGCCCGAGCGGCGCAGCGAGTTCACGCCCTCGCGTTCGGCCTGGGCGGCGATCTGCATCGCGTTGCCGTGGCTCAGGATGAGTTCTTCGATTGCCGGGCTGATCGGCATGATCTGGTAGATGCCGACGCGGCCCTTGTAGCCGGAGCCCAGGCAGCGTTCGCAGCCGATCGGGCCGTAGGGCTTCCATTCCTCGCCGCCGTCCAGGTCGCCGTCACGGAAGCCGGCGGCTTTCAGCACGTCGCGCCCGATGTCGAGCGGCTGCTTGCACGAGCACAGGCGGCGCGCCAGGCGCTGGGCCGTGATCAGGATCACGGACGAGGCGATGTTGAACGGCGCCACGCCCATGTTCATGAGGCGCGTCAGGGTCGAGGGCGCGTCGTTGGTGTGGAGGGTCGAGAACACCATGTGCCCGGTCTGGGCGGCCTTGATCGCGATGTCGGCGGTTTCCAGGTCGCGGATCTCGCCGACCATGATGATGTCCGGGTCCTGGCGCAGGAAAGCCTTCAGCGCCACCGGGAAGGTCAATCCCGCTTTTTCATTGACGTTGACCTGGTTCACGCCGGGCAGGTTGATCTCGGCCGGGTCTTCGGCGGTCGAGATGTTGATGCCGGGCTTGTTCAGCAGGTTCAGGCAGCTGTACAGCGACACCGTCTTGCCGGAACCAGTCGGGCCCGTCACCAGCACCATGCCGTAGGGGCGGGTGATGGCGTCGATCAGGAGCGCCTTCTGGTCCGGGTCGTAGCCGAGCGCGTCGATGCCCATCTGCGCCTGGGTGGCGTCGAGGATACGCATGACGGTCTTTTCGCCGAACAGCGTGGGCAGGGTGCTGACGCGGAAGTCGATAGTGCGCGTCGGCGACAGCACCAGGCGCATGCGGCCGTCCTGCGGCACGCGCTTTTCCGAGATGTCCAGCTTGGCCAGCACCTTGATGCGCGACACGAGTTTGTCGCGGATCGACAGCGGCGGCGCCATGTGGTCGCGCAGCACGCCGTCCACGCGCAGGCGGATACGGTACTGCTTTTCGTAGGGCTCGAAGTGGATGTCCGAGGCGCCCAGCGTGATCGCATCCATCAGGATCTTGTTCAGGAAGCGTACGATCGGCGCGTCCTCGACTTCCGAAGTGGGCGCTTCGGCCGCCGCGGCCGCCTGGGCGTCTTCCTCGGCGAATTCGATCTCGCCGTCTTCGCCGACCAGCTCGGCGATGGTCTGTTCGCCGCTCTTGGCCAGGTTGGCCAGCAGCGCCTGCAGGGCGTCGTGGGCGACGATCACCGGCTCGACCGAGGCTTCGCTCTGGAACTTGATCTGGTCCAGGGCCTGGGAGTTGGTCGGGTCCGACAGCGCCACCGACATCTTGTTGCCGCGCTTGGACAGCGGCACCACGCGCAGCGTCTGCATCAGCTTGGTGTCGATGGCGTTCGGCGGCAGCATCTCGACACTGAAGGTCGACAGGTCGAGCAGTGGGTAGCCGAAGGTCTCGGCGCAGAACACGGCCAGGCTGCGCGCATCGATGGCCCCGGAGCCGAGCAAGGTATCGATGAAGCCTGTCTTGTCGGCGGACGCCTTCTTTTGCAGGGTGTCCGCTTGCGGCAGGCCGAGCCGTCCCGACTGGACCAGGGCGCGCGCCAACCCGGGCAGCGTGCTGCCTGTCATGGTGTTGGGTAGGACTGCTGCCATAGAGTCAAGAACGGGTCAAGGAAGGGGAGCAGGGCATGACGGACGAGCCCGGTGGATGCATCGGATGATGCCTGTGGGCATCAAATTGGTCAAGCGTTTGGCATGGTGGGAGAGGCTTGCATACCACGTAGATGAAATGGCATGCAATGCTTTGCTGACAAAAATCTTGGCGGGATGGTAATGGCATGGGCGGCTCCGGTGGGGCGCCGGCGATGCCCGATTAGGCCGCCAGCCAGCGTTTGACTGCCGCCGGACGCAACAGTTTCACGAGCTTGATTGACTGGTTCTGTACCTGAACGACCTCGATCACGGTATGGCCGATGCGCAGGGCGGTCGGGAATTCCGGAATTTCCTGCAAATGCTCGAGCAACAGACCGTTGACGGTCTTGGGACCGTCCAGCGGCAGGTCCAGGCCCAGCTTTTTATTGATGTCGCGCAGGGGTGTGGCGCCCTCGAGCAGGCATTCGCCGCGCGCGGTCCAGGCGATGCTGTCGCCGCCGCCCGCTCCGGGCGCCGAGGTGGTGAAGTCGCCGATCATTTCCTCGATGATGTCCTCGAGCGTGACCAGGCCCTGCACTTCGCCGTATTCGTCGACGATGATGCCCAGCCTTTCCTTGTTTTCCTGGAAATACTGGAGCTGGTCCAGCACGGCTGTATCTTGTGGAATGAAATAGGGCGCCGACAACAGTGCGCGGATGTGCGCGAGCTTGAGGTCTTCGCCCTGGTTCAGCAGGCCGATCGCCTTGCGCACGTGCAGGACGCCGACGATCCGGTTGATCTCGCCTTCATATACCGGCAGCTTGTTGTGATAGCAGGTCGTCAATTCCGCCTTGATGGTTTCGAGCGGCAGCGCCAGGTTCAGCGCCTCGACCTGGGCGCGCGGCGTCATGATGTCCTCGACCGAGATCTTTTCCAGGTCGAGCAGGTTGAGCAGGATGCTCTTGTGCTTTTGCGCCATGACATTCCCGCCTTCCAGCACGACCGAGCGCAGTTCGTCGATGGACAGCCGGCCCTGCATATCTCCGCCCTGCGCGCTCCTGCGGATGTGAAGCAGGCGCAGCAGGCCGGTGACGAACAGGTTGACGAACCAGATCGCCGGCCGGGCCACTTTCATCAAGGCCCTGAGCACGGGGCTGGTGCCGAGCGCGATGCGCTCCGGGTAGCTGGCGCCGACGATCTTCGGCGAGATCTCGGCAAACACGATCAGCACGAAGGCGATCACGGCGATGGCGGCGGTGATCACGCTTTCCTTGTAGCCGAACAACAGGATGGCGATGGCGGTCAGCAGCGCCGTGGCCATGGCATTGATCAGGGTCCTGGCGATCAGCACCAGCGACAGCAATTTGTCGGTCCGCTCCAGCAGCCGGAGCGTGGTGACGGCGCCGCGGTGATTGCGCCGTGCGAGGTGGCGCAGGCGGTATTTGTTGGCCGCCATCAGGGCGGTCTCCGCCATCGCGAAGAAGGCCGAACAAAGGATCAGGAGGACGAGTGCGAGGAGGGGCACCCAGAGCGGTACGGTTTCCAAGGCTCACCGTGAGGAATCGTGCATGGGGCGATTCTACGGTATGGCGGGTTGGGCTTGCAAGTTTGTACAGAAATTGCGGGCAGATGGGTCGTGTCTATTATATTAGTTGACCTCAGTACGTCGCCCTTGCGCAGGCAAGGGCCCAAGTTGCACGAGCAGTCGAAACGCGACGAACTTGGGCCCCTGCCTCCGCAGGGGCGACGGTTCATCGGTTACGGGTCGATGTCAACCGCGCGTCAGCGCAAGCGCCGGACGGCCAGCCGCAGCGGCCTGCACTACCGGCGCCGTATCCAGCTTGAACACCGCCAGCTCCGCCGACAGCTGCCCGGTCTGGTCGGTCAGCGATTCCGCCGCCGCCGAGGCTTGTTCGACCAGCGCCGAGTTCTGCTGGGTCATCTGGTCCATGGCGTCGATCGCCTGGCCGATCTGCTCGATGCCTTCGCTCTGGCGCTGGCCGGCTTCGGTGATCTCGGCCATGATGTCGTGCACCTTGCGCACGGAGGCGACGATCTGTTCCATCGTGGCGCCGGCCTCGTCGACCAGCGCGGTGCCGGCGTTGACCTTGGCCACCGAGTCGCCGATCAGTTCCTTGATCTCCCTGGCCGCCGCCGCCGAGCGCTGGGCCAGGGTGCGCACCTCGCCCGCCACGACGGCGAAGCCGCGGCCCTGTTCACCGGCACGCGCGGCTTCGACCGCAGCGTTCAGCGCCAGGATGTTGGTCTGGAAGGCGATGCCGTCGATGACCGAAATGATGTCGACGATCTTCTTCGACGAGGCGTTGATCGAGCCCATGGTCGAGACCACGTTGCCGACCACTTCGCCGCCGCGGGTGGCGATGTCGCTGGCGGACACCACCAGCTGGTTGGCCTGCTTGGCGTTGGCGGCGTTGGCGCGCACGGTGTCGGTGAGCGCTTCGACGGCGCGCGTGGTGTGTTCCAGGCTGCCGGCCTGCGATTCGGTGCGGCTGGCCAGGTCGGCGTTGCCGCTGGCGATTTCGCTGCTGGCCAGGGCGATGGTCTCGGCCGAGGTCTTGATGCCCGCCACCATGCCGGCCAGGCGCGTGCGCATTTCCTTCAGCGCCGCCAGCAGGCTGGCGTTGTCGCCGGCGTCGGTGCGGATTTCCATCGCCAGGTCGCCATGGGCCACGGCCTGGGCGATGTCGCGCGCGTATTCCGGTTCGCCGCCCAGCTGCTGCCAGATGGTGCGCACCACGAACCAGGACACGGCGGCCAGCGCCAGGATCACGACCAGCGCGGTGACGATGGTGACGGTCAGCACGCTGCGCACCTTGCCTTCGCTGCTGGCGATGCCGGCCTTGAACTGCTTTTGCGCGTCGTCGTTGAACTTGGCGACGTCCTTGTTCAGGGCGGTCATTGCACCCTGCATCCTGGTGACGGTGGCTTGCGGGTCGCCCTGCTCGAGTTCGAGCATGATTTTGGCCGCCGACAGCGCCGGGGCATAGTAGTCGTCGAATTCCTTGGTGAGGCGCTTGCCGGTGGCGTCCATGCCGGCGATCCTGCCGATCCCGGCGATGCGCGCGCGCACCTTGCCCGCCAGCTCGCCGACCTGGGCGACGCGCGCCTTGTCGCCTTCGCTGACCGCATCGCGCAGGCCGTTGGTGACGGCTTCGATGTCGGTCGTCAGGGCCTTGGCGCTGCTCAGCGCCGGGTAGTCGACGCTCTCGGTGGTGTGGATCGAGTCCAGGGCGCCGGTCGCGATGCTGGCGCTGACCGCGACGCCGATGCCGAAAATGATGGCCGAGATGACTGGGAGTGCCCAGATCCTGCGCTTGATGCTCATGGTGCCGCCTTCTGAAAATGAAATGGGCGCGAAAATGGATGACAACGTGGATGACAACGGGGATGACGACGCCCCTTGTCCGGCCTCGCGCTCGCGGCCGGACAAGGGGCGGCTTGCATCGTCGACGCCGGCTTACGGGGCCGTGTAGATCACCTTGACCGACGCGTCGACCGCGCTCTTCTCGATGTAGCCGATGGCCTTCGGATCGTTCGCCACCGCCTTCTTGACGGCGGCGCTGTCGCCGGCTTCCTTCGGCATCGTGGCCTTGCCGGTGAACACCAGCTTGGACCACAGGGCCTTGGCCTGGGATGCGTCCTTGTCGGTCACCTTCTTGTAGAACTCGGCGCGGATGGGGGCGCTTTCCGGCTGGTCGACCGGGGTCATGGCGCTCGATTTACCCAGGAAGAACTGGGCCACCTGGTCCTTGCTCATGCTGCTCTCGGCGGCCTTCGGGTTGACCACGACGACCACTTCGGCCATCGCCGGCACGGCCAGCGAGAGGGCGGCGGCGGCTGCGAGCATTGCAAACAGTTTGTTCATCGCGGCTCTCCTCAGAACACGAAGTCGACGGCGACGGCGCCGACGGTCACCGGACCCTTGAAGCCGGGCGCGGCGTGCAGGAACAGGCCCTTGCCGCCGTCCGGCTTGATGCGGTCGACCTGGAACTTGATGTCGGCCGAGGTCATGAAGTCCCAGCGCAGGCCGATGCTGTCGGTGCTCTGGCCGCCGCTGTTGGTGCTGGTGCGCAGGCCTTCCAGGGTGTTGTACAGGGTACGCACCGTCGGGGTGCAGGCGGCCGGCGAACCCGCGGCGCAGGCCGTCGGGATGGTGTTCGCGAAGTCGCTCGACGGCGACAGCTTGGCATGGCTGTAGTAGGGCAGGAACTTGCCGATGCGATAGCCGCCCAGCACGTACCAGGAATCGGTCGAACCCGAAGCCGAATCGATCTTGCGCTTGGCGTATTCGGTCTGGGCGATGATGTCCTTCCAGTCCATGCCCAGGCCGACCGAGGTGAAGCTGCCGTTCTTCTTGTGGTTGTCGACCACGCGCGCCATGTCGTTCAGCTGGCTGATCTTGTAGGCGTTGCCGGCGTTGTTCAAGGTCGTGACCAGCGTGTTCAGCGATGCCAGCTCGACGGTGAGCTTGGCTTCGGTACGGCCGAAACGCAGCGTGAACGGGCCATGCTCGGCGCTCAGGTTGATTGCGTGCAGGCGCGACAGGTCGGCGTCGGTACCGCCGTTCAGTTCGGTCTTGGCGCGGCCGAAGGCCAGCTGGGCGGAGACGGTGGTGTCGCCATAGGTATGCTGCCAGGTGAGGTCGGCGCCATCGACGCTGTTCAGCGGCACCTGCGAATACACTTCCGACGGCGGACGCAGGAAGGTGTTGGCGTAGCCGACGTTGCGGTATTCCGAAATCATGAAGGTCGGCAGCACCAGGCGGCCGGCGCGCACGCTCACGTCGTTCGATACCTTGGCCTTGACGAAGGCCCAGGTCAGTTCGGCGCCGTAGTTGTCGGCGCCATCCTTGCGCACCAGGCCCTGGCCGGTGACGGACAGCCAGTCGTTGATCGCGTAGTCGGCCTGCAGGCCGAGGTTCGAGTCCACGCCGGTGCGCGGATTCTTCTTGACGCCGCTGGACTGGTTCGGGCGGCCGAATTCGGCGTCGTTGGTATCGCTCCAGGTCAGGGCGGCGGTGCCGAAACCGCTGATGTGGACGGTGGACGTGTCTTGTGCATGCGCAGCGGAGACGACAAAAGGCAAGGCGAGCGCACTCGCGATGAGGTGTTTTTTCATGGGACAACCCTACGAAACTGCGTTATTTGAGATATTTTTGGGGCAAAGTGGTGGCGGTTTGTTGGGCCACGCGAGGGATTTGCTGGAATTGATTGTAATAAGGCAGCGAATATTGCCGCAACGGAATTTTCGGTTTCTGACTATTGAAAATTAGAAATTTAACCTTCTGTTGTGCAATACCGACATGGGGGCAGGTGAAATGAAAAAAGTGAAACCAGGCCGTGTCAAATAGCCGTCAATTCCACCAATGCGCCGTCGTGCCCGCTTCGGGCAGCCGCGCCTGGCGCGCCGCGTGCACGACGCCGGCTTCGACCGCCTGCTCTGCCGTGTAGATGCGCGAGCTGCCGGTGAGGTAGGGGCGGATGTCGTGGGTGCCGGGGGCGCCGCGGGTGGCGTCGTCGAAGATGCCGGCGTAGCGCTCGGCATCGAAATCCAGGCAGTCGCGCCATTCCGAGATGCGCGCGTGGTCCGCCGCCACCAGGTTGCCGAAGCCCCAGTGCAGCGGGTGGATCAGGAAGCGCGTGCCGGGGCAGGCATAGCGCTTCTGGCCGGCCAGGAAGATGGCCACGCCCACCGATTCGACGCTGCCGACGTTCCAGGTGGTGAGCGGCAGCGGCAGCGATTTCAGGAAGAAGTAGAGCGCGAACCCGGCCGTCATGTTGCCGCCCTCGGTCGACATGTGCAGCTCGACCTCGGTGGCGCCGCTCTGCAGCGCCTGCAGGCAGAGGTTGCGGATGGTACAGGCCGAGGTGGCGTTGATGGGGCCGATGAAGTGGACGACGTGCAAGGACATGGCGGGGCTCCTGGCTCGATCTGTTGCGGCTAGGACAGGGTCTTCGCCGTCTCTTTGTTTTTTCGAAGATAGAACAAACCCATCGCCATCGACGCCAGCAGCAGGATGGCGCCTGCGGGGTCGACGCGGACGTCGACAGTGACTTTCACATCTACATTACGCACGATTTTCTCCTAAGATATTAGTTGGTACGACCGTGATGGTCGCGCTCCTCCATCTTGCCGAGATTATCAAATGCGCACCGTTTGCCGGCGTACAGTACGCTAGCTTCCGCGGTAGGTCGAATACGACCACGGCGTCACCACCAGCGGCACGTGGTAGTTCTGCGCCGCATCGGCCACCCCGAAGGCGATCGTCACCCGGTCGATGAAGCGCGGCTCCGCCATCGCCACGCCCTGGGCCGCGAAATAGTCGCCGGCCGCGAACACCAGTTCGTATTGCCCGGCGTGCAGGGCCTCGCCCTCCAGCAGTGGCGTGCTGCACCGGCCGTCGGTGTTGGTCGTGTCGGTCTTCAAAAGCCTGCGCTCGCCGGCGGTAATTGCATACAGCTCGACCCGCACGCCGGCTCCTGGCTTGCCCTGGGCGGTGTCGAGCACGTGGGTGCTGAGTTTTCCCATCCTTATTCCCTATATGTAAAGCATGAAATCCCGTATGCGGACGATGATATACCGATGTGCTTCTTGCAATATAAGATGGGGGATATACCTGCCCACAGCGAGTGCCCATGAACAACAGCTACGAGAACTACCCGCGCGACCTCATCGGCTATGGCCGCAACCCGCCGCACCCGCGATGGCCGGGCGACGCGCGCGTGGCCCTGCAGTTCGTGCTGAACTACGAGGAGGGCGGCGAGAACAGCGTGCTGCATGGCGATGCGGCCTCGGAAACCTTCCTGTCCGAGATCATCGGCGCGCAAGCCTTCAACATGCGCCACATGAGCATGGAATCGCTGTACGAATATGGCTCGCGCGCCGGGCTGTGGCGGGTCTTGCGGATGTTCGAGGAGCGCAAGCTGCCGCTGACGGTGTTCGGGGTGGCGATGGCCCTGAAGCGCAATCCGGAGGCGGTAGCCGCCTTCAAGGAACTGGGCCACGAGATCGCCTGCCACGGCCTGCGCTGGATCTCCTACCAGCACGTCGACGAAGCCACCGAGCGCGCCCACATGAAGGAAGCGGTCGACATCATCCGCGAGCTGACCGGAGAAGCGCCGCTGGGCTGGTACACCGGGCGCGATTCGCCGAACACGCGCAAGCTGGTGCTGGAACACGGCGGTTTCGCCTACGACGCCGACCACTATGGCGACGACCTGCCGTTCTGGACCGAGGTCAGCTTCACCGACGGGAACGGCTGGCATGCGCAGCGCCCGCACCTGGTCGTGCCCTATACCCTGGACACCAACGACATGCGCTTCGCCGCCATGCAGGGTTTCAATTCGGGCACCCAGTTCTTCGATTACCTGAAAGATGCCTTCGATGTGCTGTATGCCGAAGGCGACCCGAAGGGCCTGAACCAGCCGAAAATGCTGTCGATCGGCCTGCACTGCCGCCTGGTCGGGCGGCCGGCGCGGGCGGCGGCGCTGGCGCGCTTCCTCGACTACGTGCAGACCCACCAGCACGTGTGGATCACGCGCCGGATCGATATCGCAAACCATTGGATGAGCGTGCATCCATTTTAATATAATGAATTCGATATATTAAAAATCACCAAAAGCTTATAATCGAAGGTTAGCCCGATGCTAATCTTGCATGTTAGGTTCAATCCGAGGCGCCCATGTCCACTCCGATCCGATTCTTTTTCCGCGGCGCCGTCCACGAAGTGAGCGGCGCCGCGCCGACGCAAACCGTCCTGCAGCACCTGCGGGAGGATCTGCACTGCACGGGCACCAAGGAAGGCTGCGCCGAGGGCGATTGCGGCGCCTGCACGGTGGTGGTCGGCTCGCTGGAGGGGGAGGGGCTGCAACTCAAGGCCGTGAACTCGTGCATCCAGTTCACGCCCACGCTGGACGGCAAGGCCCTGTTCACCGTCGAAGACCTGCAGCAGGCGGACGGCAGCCTGCACCCGGTCCAGCAGGCGCTGGTCGAATGCCACGGTTCGCAATGCGGCTTCTGCACGCCGGGTTTCGCGATGTCCTTGTGGGGCATGTACCTGAAACAGGAAGGCCAACAAGCCAGCCGCTGCCAGATCGACGACGCCCTGTCCGGCAACCTGTGCCGCTGCACCGGCTACCGCCCGATCATCGACGCCGCCCAGCGCATGACCGAACTGCCGCGCGTCGATTTCGACCGCGACGCATTGGCCGACCAGCTACGCGCGCTGCAGCGTGAATCGGGCACGGTCTACAGCGCCGGGGGCCAGGTCTTCCACGCGCCGCGCACGCTGGACGAACTGGCGGCCGCGCGCGTGGCGCACCCGAACGCGGTGCTGCTGGCCGGGTCGACCGACGTCGGCCTGTGGGTCACCAAGCAGATGCGCGAGCTGACCGACATCATCTACCTCGGCCACGTGAACGCACTGAAGCGCGTGCGCGAGACCGGCGATGCGATCGAGATCGGCGCCGGCGTCACGCTGCAGGATGCCTACGCGGCCGTGTGCCGCCACTACCCGCGCGAACTGAGCGACATGTGGCAGCGCTTCGCTTCGCTCCCGATCCGCAATGCCGGCACGCTGGGCGGCAACGTCGCCAACGGTTCGCCGATCGGCGACTCGATGCCCTGGCTGATCGCGCTGGGCAGCCAACTGGTGCTGCGCGGACCCGCGGGCGAGCGCACCATGGCGCTGGAGGATTTCTACCTCGGCTACCAGCAGAAGGACCTGAAACCCGGCGAATTCGTGCAGGGCCTGCGCGTGCCGCTGCCGCGCCAGGGCCTCGTGTTCCGCACCTACAAACTGGCCAAGCGCTTCGACCAGGACATCTCGGCCGTCTGCGCCGCCTTCGCGCTCGAACTCGACGATGCCGGCCTGGTGCGCGACGCGCGCATCGCCTTTGGCGGCATGGCGGCCACGCCCAAGCGCGCCGCCCAGGCTGAAGCCGCGCTGCGCGGCCGCGCCTGGGATGAATCGAACATGAAGCAGGCCATGGCCGCGCTGGCCCGGGATTACGCGCCGCTGTCCGACATGCGCGCGTCCAGCGCCTACCGCATGCAGGCCGCCCAGAACCTGCTGCGCCGCTTCTGGCTCGAAACGCGGGTCGAGAACCCGCTGCCGCTTGACGCCGTCAACGCGTTCGCCGTCGGGGCATAAGGAGAGTCACATGAACGACGCAGGCACCCCGGTATTGAAGACCGCCGCATGGAGCGCGGTCGGCAACTCGCGGCCGCACGAATCCGCGCGGCTGCACGTGCTCGGCCAGGCCGACTACACCGACGACATCATTGAAGCCCGCGGCACGCTGCACGCGGCGCTGGGTTTGTCGAGCAAGGCGCACGCGCGCATCCTGGACGTCGACTTGTCCCAGGTCCGCGCCAGCCGCGGCGTGGTCGCCGTCTACACCGCCGGCGACATCCCCGGCACCAACGATTGCGGCCCGATCATCCACGACGACCCGATCCTGGCCGACGGCCTGGTCCAGTACGTGGGCCAGCCGATCTTCATCGTGGTCGCGGACAGCCACGACAATGCGCGCCGCGCAGCACGCAAGGCAATCGTCAGCTATGAAGAACTGCCGGCGATCCTGACCCCGCAGGCGGCCCGCGCCGCGCAATCCTACGTGCTGCCGCCGATGCGCCTGGCGCGTGGCGATGCGCAAGCCGCGTACGAAACAGCACCGCGCAAGGTCAAGGGCGAACTCTACGTCGGCGGCCAGGAACAGTTTTACCTGGAAGGGCAAATTGCCTACGCCATCCCGCAGGAAAACGACGGCATGCTGGTGCTGTGCTCGACCCAGCACCCGAGCGAGATGCAGCACGTGGTCGCGCATGCGCTGGGCCTGCATTCGCACCACGTGACGGTCGAGTGCCGGCGCATGGGCGGCGGTTTCGGCGGCAAGGAATCGCAGTCGGCGCTGTGGGCGGCGGCGGCCAGCGTGTCGGCGAAACTGAGCAAACGTCCGGTCAAGCTGCGCGCCGACCGCGACGATGACATGCTGGTCACGGGCAAGCGTCACTGCTTCCACTACGAATACGAAGTCGGCTACGACGATGAAGGCCGCATCGTCGGCGCGAAGGTCGACATGGTCTCGCGCGCCGGCTACTCGGCGGACTTGTCCGGCCCCGTCGCCACGCGCGCGGTCTGCCACTTCGACAACAGCTACTACCTGTCCGACGTCGACATCCGCGCCGCCTGCGGCAAGACCAACACCCAGTCGAACACCGCATTCCGCGGCTTCGGCGGGCCGCAGGGCGCGATCGCGATGGAGTACGTGCTGGACGAGATCGCGCGCGACCTGGGCCGCGACGCGCTCGACATCCGCAAGCTGAACTTCTATGGCAAAGCCGAGCGCAACGTCACGCCCTACGGCCAGGTCATCGTCGACAACGTGATCCACGAGCTGGTCGACGAGCTGGAAAACAGCAGCGACTACCGCGCGCGCCGCGCCGCCATCGAGGCCTACAACCGCAGCAGCCCGGTGCTGAAGAAGGGCCTGGCGCTCACGCCCGTCAAATTCGGCATCGCCTTCAACGTGACCCATCTGAACCAGGCCGGCGCGCTGGTGCATGTGTACGTGGACGGTTCGATCCTGGTGAACCACGGCGGCACCGAGATGGGGCAGGGCGTCAACACCAAGGTGATGCAGGTGGTGGCGCACGAACTGGGCGTCGACCTGGCCCGCGTGCGCATCACGGCCACCAACACCGGCAAGGTCGCCAACACCTCGGCCACCGCGGCCTCCACCGGCGCGGACCTGAACGGCAAGGCGGCCCAGGATGCGGCGCGCCAGATCCGTGAACGCCTGGCTGCTTTCGCGGTCAAGCAGTACGGCGGCACGGAACACGACGTCACGTTTGCCGCGGACACCGTGTTCGTGAATGGCCACGAAGTCCCGTTCGGCGAACTGGTGGCGAAAGCCTACCTGGCGCGCACCCAGCTATGGTCCGACGGCTACTACGCGACCCCGGGCCTGTCCTGGGACGCCAAGACCATGACCGGCCGTCCGTTCTCCTATTTCGCCTACGGCGCCGCCGTGGCCGAAGTGGTGGTGGACACGCTGACCGGCGAATGGAAGCTGCTGCGCGCCGACGCGCTGTACGACGCCGGCCGCTCGCTGAACCCGGCGCTGGACATCGGCCAGGTCGAAGGCGCCTTTATCCAGGGCATGGGCTGGCTGACCACCGAGGAACTGTGGTGGAACGCCGGCGGCAAGCTCATGACGCATGCGCCGTCCACCTACAAGATCCCGGGCGTGTCGGACTGCCCGCGCGACTTCCGCGTGCGCCTGTTCGACAACAGCAACGTCGAGGATTCGATCCACCGCTCGAAAGCCGTGGGCGAGCCGCCGCTGCTGCTGCCGTTCTCCGTGTTCTTCGCGATCCGCGACGCCGTCTCCAGCGTCGGCGAACACCGGGTCAACCCGCCCTTGAACGCGCCGGCCACCTGCGAGGAAATCCTCAAGGCGGTGGCCGCGGTCGAAGCAGCCGTTTCCAGCAAGGCCGGCTGAGATGGAAGACTGGCTGTCCCTCGCGGCGGAGCGCGCCGGGCCGCTGCACGCGGTGCTGGTGACGGTGGCCATCGTCGAAGGCTCGGTGCCGCGCGAACCCGGCGCCAGGATGCTGGTCGATGCCGTGCGTCAGTGGGGCACGGTCGGCGGCGGCCACCTGGAATTGCGCGGGGCCGAAACGGCGCGCGCGATGCTGGCGGGTGGCGAAGCGCGCCGCCTGGAGCGCTTCCCGCTCGGTCCCAGCCTGGGCCAGTGCTGCGGCGGCGTCGTGCACCTGGCGTTCGAGCTGGTCGACCGGGACCACCTGGCGGCGCTGGCCGCGCGCCCGCGCGAAGACAGCTGGCGCCTGGTCGCGCTGGATGGCGCAGCGGACATCGCCCTGCTGGATGCCGAAGGGCGCACGCTGCTGGGCGGCGCGGCTCCGGATCCCGACCGCACGCAAGGCACCCACGTGCTGCGCGATGCAAGCGGCCGGCGCTGGCTGGCCGACCGGATCGACGCCCCGCGCGCCCACCTGATGCTGTTCGGCGCCGGCCACGTCGGCGCCGCCATCGTGCGCGCGCTGGGCGACTTGCCCTGCCGCGTGACCTGGGTCGACGAACGCGACGACCTGTTTCCGGCTACACTACCCCGGAATGTCACGGTCGAGGCGACCGACACGCCGGAAGCGCTGGCCGCAGGCGCGGCGCCCGGCACGAGTTTCCTGGTCATGACCCACAGCCATGCGCTCGACCAGCGCCTGGCCGAAACCATCCTCAAGCGCCCGGGCCATGACTGGTTCGGCCTGATCGGCTCCAGCACCAAACGCGTCCAGTTCGAGCGCCGCCTGCGCGAACGCGGCATCGAGCAGGCGCGCCTGGACGGCATGGTCTGCCCGATCGGCATCCCCGGTATCGAAGGCAAGCTGCCCGCCGTGATCGCCGCCGCGGTCGCCGCGCAATTGCTGATGGTCTGGGAAGCCTCCGTCTCCAACGAAAGAATCTGATGTCGACTGCCAACGCACCCGTGCAGGCCTACCGAGCGAGCCTGCTGCACTTCCACGCCGATCCGGCCTTTGCGGAACACGCCCATACCTGGATCGAGGACGGCCTGCTGGTCGTCGAGGACGGCCGCGTGCAGGCCGCCGGCGATTACGCCACGCTCGCGCCGACGCTGGCACCTGGCACCCAGGTGACCGATTACCGCGGCAAGATCATCACGCCGGGCTTCATCGACACCCACCTGCATTTCCCGCAGACCGACATGATCGCCTCGCCGGCGCCCGGCCTGCTGCCCTGGCTGGAAACCTATACCTTCCCGACCGAGCGCCAGTTCCACGACCCGGTCCACGCCCGCGCCACCGCCGAATTCTTCCTCGACGAACTGCTGCGCAACGGCACCACCACGGCGCTGGTCTACTGCAGCGTGCACAAGGCATCGGTCGACGCCTTTTTTGAAGCGAGCAGCGCGCGCAACTTGCGCATGGCCGCCGGCAAGGTGCTGATGGACCGGAACTGCCCGGACTTTTTGCAGGACAGCGCCGACCTGCGCGACAGCGAAGACCTGATCCAGCGCTGGCACAACCAAGGCCGGAATCTGTACGCGATCACCCCGCGCTTCGCCCCGACCTCGACCGAAGCCCAGCTGGCCGCCACCGGGGAATTGGCCGCTGCCCACCCGGACACCTTCATCCAGACCCACGTCTCGGAAAACCAGGACGAGTGCCGCTGGGTCGGCGAGCTGTTCCCGCAGCGCCGCAGCTACCTGGACGTGTACGAGCACTACGGCCTGATGCGCCCGCGCGCCATGTTCGGCCACTGCATCTGGCTCGACGACACCGACTTCGCACGCCTGGCCGAGACCGGTTCCGCGATCGCCCATTGCCCGACCTCGAACCTGTTCCTGGGCAGCGGCCTGTTCGACATCGCGCGTGCCGACAATGCGGGCGCCTTGGTCTCGCTCGGGACCGACGTCGGGGCGGGCACATCGTTCTCGATGTTGCAAACCATGAATGAAGCGTATAAAGTTGCGCGATTGAAAGGCAGCTATCTCCCGGCCCTGCGCATGTTTTACCTGGCCACGCTGGGCGCCGCACGCAGCATGCGGCTCGACGAGTCGATCGGGCATTTTGGTCCCGGCGCCGAGGCGGACTTCATCGTCCTCGACCCGAAAGCCACGCCGCTGCTGGAACGCCGCAGCTCGCACTGCAATACGCTCGAGGAAACGCTGTTCGCGCTGGCCCTGCTGGGTGACGACCGTGCGATCCGCGCAACTTATGCAGCGGGCGCATTGGTCCATGAGCGGCGTGCATGACAGCTGTCTTGCCGTTTACCCCTAGCCGAGATTCATTCATGAAGCTGAAGACCCTGAGCAGCAGCCTGCTGATCGCCCTTGCCGCATTGGCCGCCTCGAACGCCGGGGCACGCGCGCCCGCCCAGAGCGCAAACGAAGCGGCCACCTCGCGCCACTACGCCGCGCTGATCGCGGGCGCCGAGCCGAAGACGGCCGAGCTGACCCTGTTCTTCTCGCAAATGCCCAAGGGCGGCGACCTGCACCACCATTATTCGGGTGCGATCTACGCCGAGACCTATATCGACTTCCTCGACAAGCAGGGCTATTGCGTCAACAAGCATACATACCGGATCGAGACCGACAAGGCGGCGATCGACGCCGAGCGCGCCAAGGCCTCGGCCGCGCGCAACTGCCTGTCGAGCGCCGAAGTCTATGCCGACGATGCCACCCTGCGCGAACTGCTGCAGCGCTGGTCGAGCAAGGATTTCGCGAACCACGGCGCCTTGAACCCGCCGCCGGATCGCCAGTTCTTCCAGACCTTCGGCTACTTCGGCCCGGTCTCGAACGCCAACTTCCACGAAGGCCTGGCCGAGATCAAGAAGCGCGCCGTGCGCGAGAACGTCGGCTACATCGAGACCATGTTCAAGATGTCGCCCTTCGTGGTCAACAAGGAGTTCGACGAGCAAGCCTGGAAGAATACCGGCGATGACGCCGCTTTCGACGCCCAGATGCGTGCCTGGATGAACACCCTCGACCAGGACAGCGGCTTCAAGGCGAAGATCGCCGATTTCGTGGCGAAGATCGACGAAGCCGCCGCCGGCATCGACGACGAGAATTTCACCATGCGCTACCAGACCTACGTGCTGCGCCTCTTGAACCCGTCCCAGGTGTTTTCCTCGATGCTGGCCGGTTTCAAGTCGGCGGCGAATGGCGGCAAGATCGTGGGCGTGAATATCGTCGGCCAGGAAAGCAACATGGTCTCGATGCGCGACTATACGATGCACATGAAGATGTTCCGCTTCCTGAAGTCGGTGTACCCGGACGTCAAGGTGGCCCTGCATGCCGGCGAACTGGCGCTGGGCGACGTGCCGCCGGAAGACCTCGAGTACCACATCGACGAAGCCTTGAGCATCGGCCACGCCAACCGCATCGGCCACGGCATCGACCTGGCCCACGAGTCGAACGCGCCGGCCATCATGAAGGCCATGCGCGAGAAGGACGTCCCGGTCGAGATCAACCTGACCTCGAACGCCTTCATCAATGGCGTGAAGGGCGAGAACCACCCGGTGACCCTGTACCGCAAGTACGGCGTGCCCTACGTGATCTCGACCGACGACGCCGGCGTCACCCGCCACAATTTGTCGGGCGAGTACGTGCTGTTCGCCAGCCGCTACAAGCCGAGCTATGCGGAACTGAAGAAGGCCTCGTACAACAGCATCCGCTACAGCTTCCTGGACCAGGCCGACAAGACCCGCCTGACGCGCCAGCTCGATGCGCGCTTCGCGAAATTCGAAGCCGGCATGGCTGCGCTCGATCGCACCAGCGTGAAGCGCTGATCCCGACGGCGCTGCCGCGCCGAACTCCCCGAAGCCTGCGCCAGCGATGCCGCAGGCTTTGTCATTCATGCGGCCTGGGTCACGCCAACCATGGCAAAAATGCATATGTTTATGCCGTCTGTGTGGCCTTCCCGCTACAAATGTCCCGCTTTCTCACATCGTTTGCCTAAAAAACAAGCGAAATAATTTCATTGAAGAACGCGGCCTTTATAATCCCGCCGTGCCATTTACAGAGTGAAATACACCAACGCACGCGATTTTCTGCCTATTTTTTCGGCAACTTATACGCGCAAGCTATAAATTTTCGAAAGAAAACGTATTTGTCAGGGGTGTTACCTTGATGCATATTGGTCTTTTGTTAATCAAAAACAAGACGAATATCGGCAGGTCGTGGTTGTAACAGCCATGACATATGAGACCGCTAGAATCGCGTGCGCTGCCATTTGCTGGTGCAATCGTGGGTCGATTGCACTGTAAACAGGCGAGGCAAAAGGATACACGGACGATGGCCAGGCCGTCGAACTAGGGTTTGTAGTACTGAGAGCGAAACTTCGGTTTCTAAACATAACTATTAGTCTTTGGGGTTTAACAAATGATCTATCAAAAACGGATCCAGCTGACCAAGCTGGCGCTGGCTTTGTCGGTGGCGCTGGCCGGAGCTCCCGCTCTGGCGCAGAACACGACTTCGGCAGTCGGCGGCCGTATCTCCGCACCGGACGGCACGCCCGCCGCCGGCGCATCGGTGCAGATTATCCACACCGAATCCGGCTCGGTCAGCACCGTCACCACGGACGCTGAAGGCCGCTACGTTGCACGCGGCCTGCGTACCGGCGGTCCGTACACGATCATCATCACCAGGAACGGCCAGACCGAACGCCGCGAAGGCATCATGCTGCAGCTGGCGGAAACCGCCTCGGTCGACGCCACCATCGGCGCCCCGATGCAGACCGTGAACGTCTCCGGCAACCGCGCGCGCGCCGAGATCTTCAACCGCAACAGCATGGGCACCGGCACCGCCATCAGCAACGCCCAGCTGCAGACCCAGGCGTCGATCAACCGCAACCTGCAGGACTACGCACGTGCCGACCCCCGCGTGTCGCAGACCGACAAGGAGCGTGGCGAGATCTCGGTCGCCGGCCAGAACTCGCGCTTCAACTCGATGACCGTCGACGGCGTCGCCATCAACGACACCTTCGGCCTGGAAGCCAATGGCAGCCCGACCGCGCGCCAGCCGATCTCGATCGAAGCGATCCAGTCGGTGCAGGTGAACATCGCCAACTACGACGTGACCCAGAAGGGCTACACCGGCGGCAACATCAACGCCGTGACCAAGTCGGGTACCAACACCCTGCGCGGCGGCGTGTATGGCGTCTACCGTGACGACAAGATGGCAGGCCAGCGCTACAACGTCGCCAGCGGCGAATACAGCGATCCGCCGAAGTTCAAAGAGAAAACCCGCGGCGTCTGGGCCAGCGGTCCGATCGTCCAGGACAAGCTGTTCTTCTACGCCCTGAGCGAAGAGACCAAGTCGACCCGCAGCGGTCCGGACTTCGGCTACGTCGGCCAGGGCCTGGGCACCACCGTCGGCATCACCCAGAACGAGATCACCCAGTTCCAGAACCTGGCCAAGAGCCAGTACGGCATCGACCTGGGCAACACCGTCAACGGCGGTGGCCAGCTGACCTCGCGCGAGCAGATGCTCAAGGCCGACTGGAACATCAGCGACAACCACCGCGCCAACATCCGTTACCAGCGCACCACCCAGTCCGAGCCGATCTTCCCGAGCTTCTCGGCCACCGGCATCTCGCTGAGCTCCTTCCTGTACCAGCAGAACAAGGAAATCGAGACCCTGGTCGCCCAGGTGTTCTCGGACTGGACCCCGTCGTTCTCGACCGAGTTCCGTGCCTCCTCGCGCGACTATGATTCGGTACCGAAGAACAACGCACGCCTGCCGACGCTGGGCTTCCAGCTGAGCGGCCCGCTGCCGGCCGACGCGCCGAGCGGCACCCGCACCGGTAACCGCTTCATCAATGCCGGTACCGAGAACTCGCGCCAGCAGAACGTGCTGGGCACCAAGACCATGGACTACTATGGTGGTGCCAACTGGACCCTCGGCGACCATGAGATCAAGTTCGGTGCCGACTACCAGAAGAACAAGATCTACAACGCCTTCCTGCAGAACGTCTACGGCAACTACACCTTTGCCTGCGACAACAACTTCACCTACAACTCGATCGGCGCATCCTCGATCAACTGCAGCACCGCATCGCTGGCGCAGATCGAAGCCGCCGTGCTGGAAAACTTCCGCCGCGGCCGTCCGTCGTCGTACACCCTGCAGCAGCCTAACGCCGGCTACACCCTGAACGACGCCGTCGCCGCGTTCGACATGGAAAGCACCGGCCTGTTCCTGCAGGACACGTGGAGCGTCAACAAGCAGCTGACCCTGAACTACGGTGTCCGTGTCGACAAGCTGGGCGTGAGCAAGTCGCCGATCCGCAACGCTGCCGTGGCAACGCCGCTGGTCGCCGGCAATGCCGCCACCAACGTCCGCAACAGCGGTGGTTTTGGCGCCGACAACACCGCCACGCCTGACGGCCAGAAGCTGTTCCAGCCGCGCTTCGGCTTCAACTACCGTTTCGACACCCCGCGCCTGATGCAACTGCGCGGCGGCGCCGGCCTGTTCCAGGGCGCGGCCGCAGCTGTCTGGCTGTCGAACCCGTACCAGAACGCCGGTATCGCGACCCGCAGCGTCACCTGCTCCACCACCGGCAACAGCCGCTGCCCGAACGTCGACGGCACCTTCAGCCCGAACCCGGATACGCAGAAGATCGTCGCCGGTTCGGCGCCGGTCGCCAACGTCGACCTGCTGGATCCGGGCCTGCGCCAGCCGTCCAACTGGAAAGCCAACCTGGCCTTCGAGATGGAACTGCCGTGGTACGGCCTGGTGGCCAGCGCCGAAGCGCTGTACATCAAGACCAAGGACGGTATCTTTTACCAGAACCTGAACCTGGGTACGCCGGGCAAGATCGGCACCGATGGCCGTCCGCTGTACTACACCCAGACGATCGTCAATGGCGTGCCGACCGGCGGCCTGGCGCAGCGCTGCTGGGTCCCGGGCAACAACTCGGTCAGCACGACGAGCGGTTGCACCAACACCACCAAGGCACTGAGCAACGTCAACTTCGGCAACGTGCTGATGGCTTCCAACACGGACAAGGGCGAAAGCCGCCTGGAAACCCTGTCGCTGAGCTACCCGATGACCCGCGGCCTGGGCTGGTCGGTTGCCGCCACCCACACCTACGCGACCGAAGTCTCGAACCTGAGCTCGTCGACCTCGAGCTCGAACTACGGTGCGCGCGCTTCGTTCAACCCGAACGAAGACGTGGCAGCGAACTCGTCCTACCTGGTCAAGAACCGCGTCAATGCGACGGTCAACTTCGAGAAGTCCTTCTTCTCGAACCTGAAGACCCGCTTCGGCCTGTTCTACGAAGGCCGTACCGGCAAGCCGTACAGCTGGACCTTCAAGAACGACCTGAACGGCGACGGCACCAGCACCAACGACCTGATGTACATCCCGACCGCCTTCGGTTCGGGTGAAGTGGTCTTCGCCGGCGACACCGCGACCAACCACGCCAACGAGCAGCGCTTCTGGGACGTCGTGAACTCGAACAAGGCGCTGCGCAACGCCGCCGGCGGCGTCGTCGGCCGCAACAGCGACTTCGCACCGTGGACCAACAGCTTCGACGTGCGCGTCAGCCAGGAACTGCCGGGCATGTTCTCGCGTAACAAGGCACGCCTGACCCTGGACATCTTCAACGTCGGCAACCTGCTGAACAAGAAGTGGGGCCACATCAACGAAGTGCCGTTCTCCTCCTCGGGCGGTTACACCCGCGGCTTCGTCGACTACGCCGGCCTGGATACCCAGGGCCGTTACGTCTACTCGGTCCGCACCCAGACGGATGACTACAACATCCGCCAGGTCAAGGGCGAATCGCAGTGGGCAGCGCAAGTCACCTTCAGCTACGAGTTCTGATTTCCTGAACGCGTAAGCTGATGCACAGGACGGCCGGTGGCGACACCGGCCGTTTTCCATTATGGAAGGCGGTTTTTCGGGCCCCGTAAAGACCCGCGACTGCCCCCTCGCATGCAATAATTCAGGTCGCCCTCGGGGCACTCCGCAACAAGATAAGGTTTGACACTCCATGATCGTTTCCCGTCCCGTCCGTAGCGGCTTGCGCACCCTGGCCGCGGCCCTGGCGCTGGCCGGCTGCGCCAGCACCCCCGCCACCCGCGCTCCCGTCGAGCTCAACCTGGTCGCCATCAACGACTTCCACGGCAACCTCGAAGCCAGCAAATACACCCTGAAGACCGACGGCGGCGACGCCAGGGACACCATCCAGGCGGGCGGCATCGACGTGCTGGGCGGCGCGCTGGATGCCTTCCGCAAGGAAGACAAGGACTTGCTGTTCGTCGCCGCCGGCGACCTGGTCGGCGCCAGCCCGGCACTGTCCTCGATGTGGGCCGACGAGCCGAGCATCGTTGCCATGAACCGCATGGGCCTGGTCGCCAGCTCGCTCGGCAACCACGAGTTCGACCAGGGGAGCAAGGAACTGCTGCGCCAGCAGCACGGCGGCTGCGATTCGCCGCGCCCGGGCAAGGCGTGCAAGCTGGATAAAGACTTCAAGGGCGCCGGCTTTACCTACCTCGCCGCCAACGTGATCGACCAGTCCACCGGCAAAAGCCTGGTGCCGGGCTGGCGCATCGTCGACGTCAAGGGCGTCAAGGTCGGCCTGGTCGGCGCCGTGCTGCAGGACATGGCCTCGGTCACCGTCGGCTCCGCCATCAAGGGCCTGTCCTTCCCGGACGAGGCCGACTCCATCAACAAGGTCATCCCCGAGATGCGCGCCCAGGGTGCGCAGGTGTTCGTGGTGCTGATCCACGAAGGCGGCCACACCGGCGAGGCCTTCGACAAGGTCAATTGCGACGGCCTCGAAGGCCCGATCGTGAACATCGTCAAGAAGCTCGACCCGGCGATCCGCCTGGTCATCACCGGCCACTCGCACAAGGGTTACCTGTGCAAGGTGGACGGCCGCGTGGTCACCCAGGCCGACGCCATGGGCCACCTGCTGTCGCGCATCAAGATGAAGGTCGATCCGGTCTCCGGCAAGGTCGAGGACATCAGCGTGCGCAACGTGGTGATGCAACCGGGCGCGTTCACGCCGGACGCCGGGTTGGCCGCCTACCTGGCCGACGTGCGCGCACGCAGCACGGCGGAACTGGCCAAGCCGGTGGCGCGCATCGGTGCCGCGCTGGTGGCGCGCAAGGAAGACGACAACGGCGTGGCGCCGCTGGGCACCCTGATCGCGGACGCCGCCAGGAACGCCATGCGCGAGCAGGGCGTGCAAATCGCCTTCATGAACCCGGGCGGCATCCGCAAGGACCTGGAAGCGGGCGAGGGCGGGGTGGTCAGCTTCGGCCAGGCCCAGGCCGTCCTCCCCTTCGGCAACACGCTGGTGGCGATGGACCTGAGCGGCGCCCAGCTGCGCACCCTGCTCGAGCAGCAGTGGCAGCGCGAAGGCAAGGGCTACATGCTGCAGGCCTCGAGCAGCCTGTCCTACCAGTGGGACAGCACCCAGCCGGCCGGCCGGCGCGTGCTGCCGGCCAGCCTGAAGGTGGACGGCAAGCCGGTCGAAGACGGCAAGACCTACCGCGTCGCCGCCAACAACTTCCTGGCCGACGGCGGCGACAATTTCCCGACGTTCGCCAAGGGCACCAACCGCGTCGAGACCCAGCTGCGCGACCTCGACGCGCTGGTCGCGTTCCTGAAACAACACCCTGAGGTTGGTAGCCCGTCGCTGGCGGCCGACAACCGCATCAAGAAAATTCGCTGATCCTATAATGAGCGGTCCAATCCAAGGAAAGACAATGAAAAAACTCGCATTCGTACTCGCGCTGGCAAGCGCATTCGTGTCGATGGACGCCGGTGCCTGGGGCAACGACGGCCACCGCGCGGTCGGCTCGATCGCCGACAAGCTGCTCAAGGGCAGCAAGGCCGAGCAGCAGATCAAGGCCATCCTGCTACCGGGCGAAACCCTGGAATCGGTCGCCAGCTGGCCGGACTGCGTGAAGGGCACCTACTGCGGCCCGCAGACCCCGGACATGATCGAGTACGTGAACGCCAACCCGAAGCACAGCGAGTACCACTACACCGACGTGCCCTACCAGCTGGATCACTATCATGACCACGGCGTGGGCACCGCCGACGACGACATCGTGCAGACGCTGAAGCAGGCCATCGCCGTCCTGCAGGGCAAGGACACGCCGGAGACCAATCCGCACAAGTTCACCAAGCGCCAGGCCCTGATCCTGGTCACCCACATGACCGGCGACATCCACCAGCCGCTGCACGTGGGCGCCGCTTTCGTGGGCAAGGACGGCAAGTTCGTGGTGCCGAAGACCCAGGCCGAGGTCGACGAAGCGGCGATCTTCGATTCGCGCGGCGGCAACAACTTCCTGATGGATGACGAGAAGCTCGAGCGCATCAGCGGCAAGCTGATCCCGCCGTCGGATGAACCGCCGGTGGTGAAACCGGGCGTGCCGAAGGCGCTGACCAAGCCCTTCCACTCGTACTGGGACACCACCACCGTCAACTACGCCTTCCGCCGCATCGGCACCAAGACACCTGGCCAGTTCGCGCAGGCCGCGATCGAGAGCGCGCCGAACGTGCAGAAGAACACCGGCAGCCTGTCGACCTGGCCCTACCAGTGGGCCGACGACGCGCTGGTCGTGTCCAAGCAGGCCTACAAGGACGTCACCATCGGCAAGCTGACCCAGCAGACCAGCAAGAAGGGCGAGACCTATTACACCTGGAACCTGGAAGTGCCGGAAGACTACCCGGTGCCGAGCTCGGCGATCGCCAAGACCCAGCTGATCAAGAGCGGTTATCACCTGGCGCAACTGCTGCAGGCGATCTGGCCGGACGCCAAGTCCTGATCGTTCGACGCTGAACAGAACCGCCGCATGCCGCAAGGTGTGCGGCGGTTTTTTCATGCCCGTGCGTGCCGTGCGGGGGCGCGCATCGCTAGAATGGCGCTTGTCTATTTTCCAAGCCGCCCATGATGCCCATCCCATTGCTTCAAGCCCGACAGTTTTACGTCCTTGCCGGCGCCTTCGTGCTTCCCCTTTGCGCCGCCCAGGCCGCCGAGCCCACTGAGCCTGCCGAGCCCGCGCCATCCGCCCAACCGGTGGAACGCAACCTGCCGCTGTGGGAACTCGGCGTCGGCGCCGCCGCCTTCAGCACGCCCGCCTATCCGGGCGCCGACGACCGCTCGAATCGCGGCCTGGTGCTGCCCTATGTGCTGTACCGCGGCAAGGTGCTGCGCGCCGACCAGAACGGCGTCGGCGCGCGCCTGCTGAACACGGACAAGGTCGAATTCGACATCGGCTTTTCCGGATCGCTGCCGGCCGAATCGGACGACGTCGAAGCCCGCCGCGGCATGCCCGACCTGGGCACGCTGCTTGAATTCGGCCCGCGCGTGCGCTACAAGTTCGCCGACATGGGCGAGGCCGGCCGCTTGCGTTTCGAGCTGCCGCTGCGCGCCGTGATCGAAGCGCGCGGCGGCCTGCGCCGCCAGGGCTGGACCATGGAGCCGAGATTGGTGTGGGAAAAGCGCGGCGAGGCGGCGCGCTGGACGATGGAAGCCCAGCTCGGCGCCGTCTTCGGCGACCGCCGCATCAACCGCTATTTCTATGAAGTCGAGCCGCAGTACGCGACGCCGGCGCGCGCCGCCTATCACGCGGATGGCGGGCTGCTGCTGGTGCGTACGGGCCTGTTCGGGACCTGGCGCATGAACCCGGACCTGCGCGTGTTCGGGTTCGTGCGTTACGAGAGCTATTCGGGGGCGGCGAACCAGGACAGTCCGCTGATGAAGAAGTCGACGGGAACGTCGGCCGGGGTGGGGTTTGCGTGGACCTTTGCGCGCTCGGCGGCCAGGGCGAAAGCAGCAGAGTAGCGTTGGCGCAGGGGTCAGACCAGGGGTCAGAGCCCGGTGTTGCTTCTAAAAGGGCTCTGACCCCGGTGTTCAGCCACCGGCTTATTTCTTCAACAGACGCGGAAAATAAAGCTCAGCGCGACTTGACGAACGGCTTGCCAACCGCCTTGGGCGCCACCGACTTCGCCATGAAACCAGCCAGCACGATCACGGTGACCACATAAGGAATCATCTGGATCAGCGACCCCGACACCTGCCCGACCACCGGCAGCTCCACACCTTCCAGCTGGATCTGGATCGCACCGAACAAGCCGAACATCAGGCAGCCCAGCACGGCGTGCAGCGGACGCCAGTTACCAAACACCAGCGTCGCCAGCGCCAGGTAGCCGGCGCCGGCCGACATGTCGCGCAGGAAGAAGCCGCTCTGGACCACGGCGAGGTAGGCGCCCGAGAACGAGCACAGCACGCCGGTCACCAGCAGCGCCAGGTAGCGGGTGCGCTCCACCGACACGCCGGCGGCATCGGCCGCATGCGGGTTCTCGCCGCAGGCGCGCAGGCGCAGGCCGAAGCGGCTGTGATAGATCACCCAGTGCACCACCGGCACCAGCAGGAACGCCAGGTAGACCAGCGCCGACTGGCCGCCGATCACGTGGCCATACAGCCAGCCGATGAAGGGGATGTTGTCCAGGGCAGCGGTGCCAGGCAAAACGATGTCGAACAAACGCGCCTCGCGCAGGTCCGGCGTGCGGCCGCCTTCATGGAAGAAGAACTGGGCCAGCACGAAGGTCAGGCCGCTCATGGCGATGTTGATGGCGATGCCGCACACCAGCTGGTTGCCCTTCTGGGTGATCGAGACGAAGGCCTGGACCATGGCCAGCGCCACCGAGACGGCGATGCCGGCCAGGATGCCGATCCACGGGTTCTGCGTGGCATACGCCACCGAGGCCGAGACAAAGGCCGAGGCGAGGATCTTGCCTTCCAGGCCGATGTCGACGACGCCGGACCGTTCCGCGAACAGGCCGGCCATCGCGGCGAACATCAGCACCGGGGCGTTGCGGATCGTCGAGACGATGATGCTGGCGATGTGAAAGTCTTCCATTATGCTTCCTTGGTGGTGCTGACGCTGGAACTGCGGCGCGTCGCGTTCAGCAGCTTCATGATCGCGGGCGCGTAGAAATTCTCCATCGCGCCGCAGAACAGGATGATCAAACCCTGGATGAAGATGAAGGTCTCCTGCGGGATGTTCGGTTTTTCCAGCGAGAGGTCGAAACCGCCCTGGATCAGCGCGCCGAACAGCACCGAGGACAGGAAGATGCCGACCGGATGCTGGCGGCCCATCAGCGCGATCGCGATGCCGACGAAACCGGCGCCGGCCGGGAAGTTCAGCGACAGGTAGTGCGTCGAACCCATCACCGAGTTGACCGCGCCCAGGCCGGCCAGCGCGCCCGAGACCAGCATGGTGACGATGATGGTGCGGCTGATCCTGACGCCGGCGTAGTGCGCGGCGTGGGCGTTCAGGCCGGTGGCGCGCAGCTTGTAGCCCCAGGACGAGCGCCACACGACCACGCCGTAGATCACCAGCGCGCCGATCGCCAGCAGCAGGCTGATGTTCAGCGGGGTGTCGCCGAACACCGGCAGCACCTTGTTCAGCAACGGCAGGGCGGCGCTGTCGGCGAACACGCGCGAGGCCGGGTTCTGCTGGCCTTCCGGGATCAGCTTGAGGATCGCGTAGTTCATCAGGCTGGCGGCGATGAAGTTGAACATGATGGTCGTGACCACCACGTGGCTGCCGCGTTTGGCCTGCAGGTAGCCCGGGATGAAGGACCACAGCGCGCCGAAGATGGCGGCGCCGATCATCGCCACCGGGATCATGAGCCAGCCCGGCAGGCTGGCGTCGAACGACAGCACGGCCAGGGTCAAACCGAGGCCGCCGACGTACATCTGGCCTTCGGCACCGATGTTGAACAGGCCGGCCTGCATCGCGATCGACACGGCCAGGCCGGCGAAGATGAAGGTGCTGGCGTAGAACAGCGTGTAGCCCAGGCCTTCCGGGTCGAGGATGGCGCTGTCGACCAGGATGCGCAGGGAATCGGTCGGGCTTTCGCCCAGCAGGTGGATGACCAGGCCGGCCACGATCAGCGCCGACAGCAGGTTCAGGATGGGCAGGACGAAACCCGTGGCCCAGCGTGGGAGTTCAGTCTTTTTCATGGTCTCGGGTCCGTCATGACTTGTGCAGGCCGCCCATCAACAGGCCGATGCGGGTGGTGTCGAATTCGCCGACCGGCAGGATGCCGGTGATACGGCCGCCCGACATCACGACGATGCGGTCGGCCAGGGCGCGTACTTCTTCCAGCTCCACGGAAGAGAGCAGGATCGCCACGCCCTCGTCGCGCAGGCGCAGCAGCTGGGTGTGGATGCTCTCGATGGTGCCGATGTCGACGCCGCGGGTCGGCTGGCCGATCAGCATCATCTTCGGCTTGGATGCGACTTCGCGCGCGATCACGACCTTCTGCTGGTTGCCGCCCGAGAGCAGGCCGATGCGCAGGTCCGGATTGTTCGGACGCACGTCGAAGGCCTGCATCAATCCCGCGCAGCGCTGGGCGATCTTCTTGAAGTCGAACAGGCCCCAGCGGTTTTTCACGTGGTCCTGGTAGCCGAACACGGTGTTCTGCATGACCGAGAAATCCTTGATCACGCCGTCGCGCAGGCGGTCTTCCGGCACGTGGCCGATGCCCAGGTCGCGGAAGGTGGCCGGCAGGCCGTCCGCATTCGCGCGGCCGGCATAGGGCAGGGCCCGGCCGAGGAATTCCACGTTGCCGCTGGTGGGCAGGCGCATGCCGGACAGGATCTCGAGCAGTTCGCTCTGGCCGTTGCCGGACACGCCGGCAATCGCCACCACTTCGCCGGCGCGCAGCGTGAAGTCGATGTCGGACAGCAGCTTGACGCCGTTGGCGTCCTGCAGCTGCAGGTTCGACACCTTCAGTACCTCGGCGCCCGGGTTGTAGGGGGCGCGCGGCAGCTCGCTCTGGATCGGGCGGCCGACCATCATGTTGGCCAGCTGTTCCTTGCTGGTCTCGGGCGTCTGCACGGCACCGACCACGCGGCCGGCGCGCATCACGGTCACCTCGTCGGTGATCTCCATGATCTCCTGCAGTTTATGCGTGATCAGGATGATGGTCTTGCCCTGTTCCTTGAACAGGCGCAGGATCTCGAACAGCGACGCGGTTTCCTGGGCGGTCAGCACCGCGGTGGGCTCGTCCAGGATCAGGATGTTGGCGCTGCGGTAGATCTGCTTCAGGATCTCGACGCGCTGCTGGGCGCCGACCGAGAGGTCGTGCACGGTGGCCAGCGGGTCGACTTCCAGGCGGTAGCGCTGGCAGATCTCGCGCAGTTTGGCTTCGACTTCGCCGCGCCGGCTGGCCAGCTTGAAGGCGCCTTCGTTGCCGAGCATGACGTTGTCGAGCACGGTCATGTTTTCGACCAGCATGAAGTGCTGGTGGACCATGCCGATGCCGAGCGCGATGGCTTCATGGCTGGTGCGGATGTCCTGCGGCTGGCCGTCGATCAGGACCTGGCCGCTGTCGGCATTGTAGTAGCCGTACAGGATGCTCATCAGGGTCGACTTGCCGGCGCCGTTTTCGCCGATCACGCCATGGATCGAACCC
>Ga0265780_10001765_pt1 | contig 29982 bp, 26 predicted proteins | sample P1T30metagenome_FD_192432 | JGI IMG/M metagenome (GOLD analysis project Ga0265780, IMG submission 192432) | Plant litter microbial communities from East Loma Ridge, Irvine, California - P1 T30 | ecosystem: Environmental > Terrestrial > Plant litter > Unclassified | place: USA: California... | reverse complement strand
TCTCTCTCTGCTCAAGGTTTCCATGGGCTAGTTGCACGCTTGCCGCTGAGCACATCAGGCAGACCTTGCTCCTTAACTAATAGGACATCCTCGTGTCGCACACCGAATCGATCAACCAGATAGATACCGGGCTCACTTGTAAAAGTCATACCCGCGCGAAGCGGTGTGTCCACGTTGCCTTTGTTCAAGTACGGGCTCTCATGCGCTTTGATCCCAATTCCGTGTCCAACGCGGTGTGTAAATGTACCTTCGTAGCCGGCATCATCAATGACACGGCGGGCAGCGATATCAACGTCCGCTGCGGCGTGGCCTAGCGTCAGCGCCGAAAGAGACTGCGTCTGTGCCTCGAAGACGGTGTGCCACACGGCTATCTTGTGCTCAACACTGGAGTCCCAGGTTGCGTTGTCGGTCGAGGTGAAAGAAGGGAAGAATGAACGACACACGTCCGAACTGTAGCCATAAAGGTGTGCGCCGACATCGATGAGGACCATGGTCGTGTTCGTGAGCTTTTTGCTGCCATCGGTGCCACCGTGCGGGTTACTGGCATCCTCATCGAAGAGTACGATGTCGAAAAAGGGCTCCAAAGATGCCGCGCGAAGTGTGTTGTCGAGTACTGAGGCGACGTCATTTTCGGTTAGGCCAGGCGTAAGGCATGGCCGCATGGCTCGGATTGCCTCTACCGTACCGGTGTTGACAGCTCGGAGGATAGACACCTCGGCAGGAGCCTTGATCTGGCGAACTCGCTCAACGTCTCCACCCAGACCGGCAACGTCAAACGAGGACTGAGTGGAAAGGCCGCGGGCGATGAAGTCGCGCATCTCCTCGTCGACGATTATTTTGACAGGTGCATCTTCGCCATCATCCGATTTAACAGGAGACAAGGCCTTCGACGATGCGAGAGTAGCATACGGATTCCAATGCTCCTCGTAAGTCACCCAAGTAACGTCCTCATCATCGGCGAACGGCATGCCTAGAAGCCGTGCCCTTTCAGCTTCGAAGTTGGGCACCAAAAATGTCGTCTTCGCTTTCTTCGAGCCATCAGGTTGGACGATCATCAGAAAGGGTCTCTCCTCTGGTTCCCAGACCTCCCATTGTTGTTGAGTGATGTTAGCGTAGTACGAGAAAGTGTAGCCGGGTTCTACAGCGAAGGCATCGGCGCCGTCGGAGATGAGAGCCTGTGCTAGTCTTTGTCGGCGAGAAACAAACTCGTCTGTTGTAATTGGATGGACGCCATCGAGGAAGGGATAGCCGGTCTCTTCGAAGTTCTTGATCGAGCAGGACAGAAAGTTGTCTGCTACGGATGTGCTAGAAGAGCCCGTTTGTGCGATTGGGTTTGGACTCTTGTTGTGCAAGCAGCTTGGCAAAGTGCTCCCTACTAGCAATAGACAGCACAGCGCTGCAGCTGCAGCTCCCAGGAAAGGTTTCTTCAGTCTCTGTGCCTTGTCGATGTTCGGCGGGGTTGGGGTCGACACCGGGAGCAATGTTTCCAGGCTCGCCTTTTCGGAACGATCAGAGCGCGACATGGTGTGCATCAGCCGCCAACAGTTCTCAACGGCTTTCGGGGTCTTCGAAATAGAAATTATCGAAATGTTTGTTCAAGAGACAACATTGGTATCGACCATCAAGAAGCGGCGACCGGCATTTGACCGGCAAACCGGTGACTTGGCACAAGTGGACATCAGCCGCCTGGGTGGAAGCTTCCGCCTTATCAGCACTCAAGCACGTGGTGGATCGACGCTAGACACGAGAATGTAACCCCAAAGCGAACCCTTCTCCACCCACGTGTTACATAGTACCTTTCGATACCTTGTCCTCAAATGATCGCCCTGCAGATAGGCGAAAACACGGGCAAGATAGGATTCACGCCCTTCACGCTGTCTCCTATCGCCGACGACGCTGTGATGGCGGCAAGACATGTAAACTACAGAGGGCCCACGGAGCCTTCGGCAGTCCTGTCTTCGTCCGCAAGCTGACAACCATGAGTTCCATGGAGCAAGACCGGATTGCCTCCCACGATGCTGGAGAGTCTCGTCCAGTCTCGACGTCGAAAGACGCAACGACAAAGAATGCCGCTGTTGAAGTTAGCGAAGATGGCCTTGCCGAAGAGCCTAAGAAATATTACAGCAAACTCTCGATCTGGCTTATGATTCTGTACTCTGGTCTTGCGATTGGAAGCGATGGATAGTATGTCATTCTGTCGATCATTGTACGGACAGCAGGACTAACATCGTCTCAGCAACGCGGCTGTCATCGCAAATGCCAATCTTTTCTTAACTGTGATCTACCCGGACTCTCTTACCGCTGGCATTCGAACTCGCCTCAGCAATGCTTTCCTGATTGGCATGATCATCGGCATGCTGCTATTCGGTGGCGTCGTGGACCAGCTCGGCCGCAAGACTGGTGCTGTCGCGACCACTTTACTACTCGTGCTTGGAATCGCTTTGTCCGCAGGATCATCTGGCAGCACTGAGACGGGAATGTTCTGGATGTTGATCGTCTCTCGTGGAATAGCAGGAGTTGGCGCAGGCGGTGAATACCCTGTCAGTGGTGCCGGTGCCGCCGAAGCAACCGACGAAAACTCGGCATACCGCAAACATCGAGGCTTCTACTTCGCCATGTTGGCAGACCTGTCAGCTTCGCTTGGATACATCTGGGCAGCGCTTGTGCCGCTTCTACTCTTGCTCTGCGTTGGACAGGACGTGTCCAAGTACGAGATAGTCTGGCGTACCTCTTTGGCCCTTGGACTGATACCTCCCCTCTCAATATTCTGGTTCCGCATGCGCATGGCTATTTCTACTGCATACAGAAAGTCAAGTATGAGGAAGCAGCGTGTGCCCTACAAACTCGCCTTCAAACGCTATTGGCGTTCTGTCCTCGGCTGCAGCGCCACGTGGTTTACGTGAGCGTCCCCTTCGGATAATCATGTCTACAAAGTAGCTAACATGAGCATTAGCTACAATTACGTTAGCGTCCCATTTGGTATCTTCGCAGGTAAAGTAGTATTCTAATATTTGACGTCTTTAGTAGAAGTACTTTACTAATTTCGAAAAAGGTACCATCACCTCACGCGTCAATCCGTCCGACTCCCTCATCAAGAGTCTCGGATGGGGAGTGGTGATCAACGCATTTTACCTCCCAGGGCCATTCCTAGGTGGTTACCTCTCCGACAAGATTGGCCGGAGAAAGACAATGGCCCTCGGATTCACCCTACAAGCCATCCTCGGCTTCATTTTCGGCGGCGCGAACCAACAGATCCAAAAGATCTTCCCGCTCTACATCGTTCTCTACGGACTCTTCCTCACCCTCGGCGAAGTCGGGCCCGGCTCCACCGTCGTGTTGACAGCGACTGAGAGTTTCCCCACTTCCATCCGAGGACAAATGATGGGCTTCGTCTCGGCGTGGAGCAAAGCAGGAGCGGCGATCGGAACGCAAGTCTTCAGTGCTATCATGGCAAGTTGGGTGGATCAGGCCAAGGCGGATCAAGCTGCGTTTCTCATCGGGTCGAGTTTCGCTTTGGTGGGCGCTTTGATCGCCTGGTTTGTCATTCCGGACATGTCCAATCGACTCGATGACGAGGACGATGCTTGGAAAGCTTACCTGGCTGAGAATGGCTGGGAGGCTGACTGGGGAGATCAAGTCTCTCGTGATCCGAACGGAGTCAAGATGGATCGCATTGTATCTTAGGTCTCACGTATGGCGGCCCGGAAATGAGATGTGAAATTTAGTATTGCCTGATGACATGGGTCGAACATAAGAAGAATTGAAAAGCTACTATAGAATTATATCAACGACACCCTCCCAAGAAGATCAACAAACCCCTCGCACTCAAGCTCTCCGCTTCAGATCTTACCGAAACCAGCGGTCTTGGTGACGCTAGCAACGACACCCGAAGCAGCAGCGGCAGAAGCGACGTTCTTGCCCTTGAAGTTGGCGATGAAACCAGTAGAGCCGATGTTGTTAAAGCTGCCAGAGCTGCCGAAAGCGTTGATCTGGCAAGCGCGGCCCAAGCCAGAGGAGCAGGCGGAGCCGCCGGAAGCAGCAGTGAAGATTTGGCCACCTGATGTACCAGCATCGATGGGGTTCGCGACGTTCTGGAAGACGTTGCCCTCGGCGACGATGGAGGCGCCGGTGCCGACCTCGAAGGCGTGGCCGGAGTTGGCGTACCAGTAGTTGTTGACCTGGTCTGAGTTAGTGGGGAAAAAAGCAAGAATGCCGACGGAAAAAGAACTTACAGCGTGCAGGAGGGTGTTGCCGCCAACCTTGGGGCTACGACCTGACGTGTGATGGATGTAGTTGCTAAAGGAACGGTCAGTATGCTCTCTACTCAGTGTATTAGGGGATATAATTACCCCTTCATTGTTACGAGGTCGTTGCTGCCGGTCAGGTAGACGGCCCAGTAGTGGTGGCCATCACAGGTGGCAGACCAGTTGGATGAACCGTCAATCTCGCAGTTGGAGATAGTCACGCGGTTGGAAGCCTTCTCTCCAAGGACGATGTGCTGGCGGCCGATTTTGGAAGTCTGAAGGTTGTCAGTATCGTTGCATGTTTTCTCGGAAGATGGGAGTACTCACGGTAACTCTGTCGATCCAGACAAGATCAGCACCGTCCAGCGTGATGGCATCACCGCCCCAGACGTAGTGAGGGTTGAGCTCGGTAATCTTGATGTTCTGAATGATGATGTTGCTCTGAAAGATCGATGTGTCAGAATTTGGTCAATTTCGAGCATGTAGAATTTCTCGAACTTACTGCTCCGGAGACGATGCGAAGACCCTTGCCCTTGATCACACCGGCGCTACCCTGACCGATGATGGTCTTCTTGGAAGCAACGGTGATACCAAGCGATCCGGCATTGTCGTAGGAGACGCCGACGGAAGGAGAGCTGGCCTGGTAGTTCTTGCACCAGTTGTCCTTGTTGATGGCCAACTGGCAAGCTGAGCCGGTTCCCCATGGTGCGCAACCAGTACCAGAAGTGGTTCCCTCGGTGCCGGTGAAATCAAAGGTCTTCTGCAAGACGATCACACGAGCGGAAGAGTCACCCAGATAAGAGACCAGCTCTGCGTTCTAATGGTTATGAGGCGATCAGCTCCCGACTTTTGAAGACACTGGAAGTTGGTAAAACGAACTGATTTAGGGTAAACCGGCGAGGCATTGCCGCCTCCCGTGGTTCCTTTTGCGAAGCCTTCGGCGGCACCAGTGACGGCGATGGCTGCGACGTTCGAGGTCCAGACCGCGAACGCTGTGGCAAGAATAGAGAGCTTCATGATGGAAGCTGGTGTTGTAAGAGTTGGAATTTAACGAGAGACGATGGTTGCTTGGATTGCTCCATTTGGCAGCGCCAGCAAGCCATCTTTATACAGATGAGAAGCCATAATCTCTTTTGCCTCCTTTGCCCCAATTGTCTGTTAGACAAGCGTGTTGGTGGTATGGCGTTAGGGCTCATAGGTGGAATTGTCGGTACCGTGAGGACCAAGCTTCAAAAGTAGTCAACTCGAAACACTCCCTAGTCATGCAAGTATTTGTAGCGCATGGCCACTCTCGGCTGTAATACACTATGGTGGTGCACAATCTGTTCCATATAGTGCCAGGTCGTATAAGGAGATAGTCGAATAAAAAGCCAGGCTAGGAAGGGAAGATACCTCCGGAGGCCGAAAAGGGTGGCCGAAAAATCAGGCCGAGGGCCTCCTTTGAAGTTTCCCCAGCTTCTCGCTTGCATTTCTGAAGTGACGATGTCACCCTAACTCCCCCCAAAATGTGAACTTACCGGTTAGTGTCTACTTTCCGATACCTGTAACTCCGGATACTGGCCTAAGGGCTTCGGGAGTTTGATACAGCAACATGTCGAAAATGGAATCATTCCGTACAGCTTCCATCGCAATAGCATCCGGCACATCCCATCGCGCCCTCATCAGGGCAAGTCAACGTGCGACAACCACTGGAGCGACCTCTGACTGGTAAACCTTATGGCTGCGAAGACTTCAGCTCCAACTACCGCAACACGCTCCCAACATCCTAGCGTCCTATCAAAGATCCGCCGGCACCCTGGTCTAGTAATACCAGCGAAAGTCTGGACTCTTTGGCCCTTCTCTCATCAACGCTGTCGACACGTCCGGCCCTCGCATGCGTACTCCAAGCCCTTGTTTCTTATCACGACGCCTGTTGTCAAAGATCATGAATGCCCCAAGCCCGAGAGTCAGCAAGATCCCCATGCCACCGAAAGCCGCCGTGGTTGCCAACGCAGGGATGTAGTCTGGGGCATCCTCGTTGCGGAAAACGTTGGAAGGAACCAGCCCCATCAGATTGGCTACCGGAATGCCGATTGATGTGAGCAGGACACGACGGTTCTCTGAGGCTATGTTGTTGTTGTACATCACATCGAGAAGCACCGAGGGTGCGGAAGTTCCCCATGTCATGACGAAGCAAGCGAAGTAAGCGACATGCAAGGACTTCTCGACGTCGATTGCGGCGTAGATGACAAAACCCATGAAGGTGAAGAAGAATCCAAGCGCGACAAATGGAAAGCGCCAGCGCGTGTAGTCCGATGCAAAGCCGAGGATCAGAAGCATGACAGCGCCCGTGATGTTGGGAGCCACGGTGTAAAGGTTGGTCTTCACTGTCGGATAGCCAAGTCTCGCGATGATCTGAGGTAAGAACAAAGCGACACTTTGCAACGGAACTCCCAAGCAGACTTCGATAGCCAGGATGACCCAGCTTGTCGGCTCTTTCAAGATCGTGATGGCGTCGCGGAAGACGAACGACTCGTTGACCACGGAGGACGAGTCCACCTGCATCCGGTACAGGGCCAGCTTCTTCTCATCTTCGGTCAAGAACTTCGCATGGGCCGCCGAGTATGGCAGGAAGATGAAGGCCACTATCGCCATGCAGATCGTCAGGCTGCCCTCGAGAGCGAAGAGATAGCGCCAATTTTCCAGCGCGCCCCCTTGGATCTGGAAAGTACCGAAGGCCAGGAGGCCGCCAAAAGCGTATGCGATGTTACTAAATTGCTGTCAGTCGTTGTCTATACATGTTCGTAGACTAATTGTATGCGCATGGCTGACCAGCAAAGACATGGCATGTATGGAAATCCTGCCATTCTGTCTTGGGGGAACACACCTTGCGGCGTAAAAGATTGCAAGTCGTCGACCAAGCTCACCGCGGCGATAGAATTGTGTTTGATAGTAAATCACCAGAGGGAAAAAGGCACCTATCACGCCCCACTCCGTTAGCGCTCATCGACCCTCACAGAGCGCATCAGAGTTCGGTCGCGACTCACTTTCGGCCATCCCAAGGAACCAGCGTAATACGAACAGCCCAGCGAAGTTCTTGACGGTAATCACCAACAGCGTCATGCTGCCGAAAGTCACCATCATCGCGGGCAGGACTCGACTGGGTCCGTACTTCTTTCCGAGGATTGCCAGGAACGGTGCAGTCAAAACGTAAGGAACAAAGAACACGCTTTGAGACAGTTAAGCATGGTCTAATCTAGTTTGATAGAGTCAGGCTTACCTAAGGATGATGTTGTATTGATTCGTCCCGCTCATTCCCAGGTCTTTCTCCAACCCGGCGGTTTTTGCGTTTCCGAGGTTCGCTTTGTCGATACTGTTGAACAAATACATCACCTAGTTGCGCAAGACTGTCAGTCAATTTGATCATACAAGACAGTCCCCGAGAAGGTGGTGGGTCACTAGTTTTCACTGACCGCTAATATTGGCAGGATGCGGAGGTCGAATTTCCAGACAAGTCGTCTCTCGGTCGCGGCATCGATGGTGTACGTTTCGCCATTGACTTGGATGTCGATGGAGTGCTTTGTGTCTGAGGAAGAAGTCTTGACGGGACTTGCGGCCTCCATGTGAGAGAGCTTGGTGTCTGTGGCCATGGTTGGAGTCCAGATTTTGAGAGCTCGAAGCCGAGGTGTCGAGTCGTTGGTTGATGTGTTGAGGTACACTCTGATTTACTTTGATGAGAGACAGGAAAGATATCATGCGTAGTGCGTAGATAACGCCGGTGTAACATTGTTGGTTGATCATGCCTGTATATGTATGCTGGATGCGGGGGTTCAACACACCCTGGTACGGTAGCATCGTTGTCTGTATCATCCCGCATCGAATCCTTATCTAAAAAGCATGTCAGGCATCCGAAGATATGATGATCGTAGATAGGCAGAGCTGGCTCTCGCTGTTTGAGACTACTGCTGCACGTGTTATCATCATCAGCCTATCTCGTGGATCTCATGCAGCGGTGATAGTATATCGCACAAAGCTCCAACAAAGATCGGAACATCTTACAAGACTGTTTTGGGAGATGCCTTGACCATATTATTCGCCGCGAGGAATTGTCTTGTGTCGCAGAACATACGCCTCAGCATGACCCTCGCTAATCTGACAGCCCTGTGCGACTTCTTTGTATCATTTAGCGGGACTCACACCAACGTTGCTAGGTCGTAAAACATGACGGGCCGGTCGTACTAGAGATAACAATTGTATAGATTCATGATATACGCCGGCACTCAGTGTAAGCTTACTTCAACTTATGCATGGTCCACGATTCTTGCGGATCTAAAGGTGCCCGGAGCACTCAATCTCGACATCGGTGTTGCGCGGCAAAGTCTTGACGGCGACGCAGGTGCGGACCTAGTGATCAGTGTCAGTATCGACATACTCATGAATCCGAGTGATGATTAGCTACTCACAGGCTTTGGGTCCGGGAAGAACTTCGCATAGACCTCGTTCACTTCGGCAAAGTCGTCCATGTTGGCGAGAAAAACGTTGACCTTGACTGCTTTTGCGAGGCTGGAGCCGCCTGCTTCCAGGACAGCAGATCTTTCAAGGTCAGCGGAACAGTCCTCGAAATATCGCATGAAGACATCGAATTACTCACAGGTTCTTCAGGACTTGCTCCTGCAGTGGTTTGTCAGTCAATCGCTGTACAACGATGCATGCATGGGTTGATCCGATAACTCACTGCTCGTTTCCCGACGCTTCCCTCGACCATCTCACCTGTGGCGGGGTCGGTCCCAACTTGTCCAGAGCAGTAAACCATATCTGTGTAGAAGTTAGTACAACATGGAATTTACTTGTCAGATCTTGATCAGACGGTATTCACCTCCAACAACGAGCCCTTGGTTCAGCACCGACAACGGCTTCGGGGCCTTGTCTGTTAGAATGACTTGTTTGGAGAGAGGCATTGTTGTATGTGAAGGTATGACTTGTCGACAACTTAATCAGAACAGACAGCTGATGGACGAGGAATCAGGATTAGAAGGAGATGATATATGTTGATGTGTGTTAGAATACGTGGCACGCCCTACTGTGCATATGCCCACTTATGCTTCGCTTTCCCCACTTCATCGTTGCGACAAACTTCCAGCTCCGATGTAGGCACCGCCCCCTTGGCAAGAGCTATGGCCAACAACATCGTCCGTCATCCACAATCTATCATCATCATCTGAAATACTACACCAACACACGACAAATGATATGCTCTCAGCAGCGACTCTCGTCGTCTACATCTCCCTGGAATACTCGCCACCATGTGTCGAGGCGTTGAGACGACAGTCACTGCACGTCCGATGCGAATTCACGTACTGACATCGTCTTCACTACCTCCATCATGCGTTGATTCAGCAGGCTATGGTAAATGGACACATCAGGTGAACACTTCACAATAGCTAGGAGGTACCCCGGACTGCAATGCATTGTAAGAATTCACAATGGGCTTGTATGTCGAAAGAACAACGCATACGGTGTATGAAGCATGGCGAACGACCATCTCCTTTGTCCGCCCTCACGATCACACAATGGCATTGTGGCGACTGCTCCTTTGTCCGACCTGTTCAGGCTCTTGCTATATCTTTACAGCGGCTCTATCGCTTTGGATGTAATCCGAATCTCGACACGCGCTAACAGCGAAAGCAAAGAACTACTACCAGACTTAGCAGGCCTGAGTCTATCTGAAAAGTTCCAAGCTTTCGCGACCAGTTCTAAAGTCCTTAGGCTCACAACATGGCCGGCTCTAACGGCTCCCCTTGTGCTGGACAGAAGAATAGCAGACCGGTGCTGCGCGTCGTCACCACATTCAGCCCTGCTGCAGCAACAACGGCAGGGTTAAGTCACTCGGGGCAGCAGGGCAGCCCTATCAGCATTGCCTCAAGTCCTCTTCTCCCTTCTCCGGCCCCAAGTCTTTCGGACTCCGCCGTGAATGAAATTTACTTTTCGTATGCGACGTCCATGTTCGCGCTGGTGGACAGCGGCGCGCCAGAAGCTCTCTGGAACGTCCAATCACCGGTTACCACGCCATCTGGACACCAAGCGATTACGTTCACACCCCAGCAAGTCCGGAAACGAATCATGGGTAGCGGCATATCCATCCCCGCGGATACCACCTCGAGCGCCAGCCCCTCTGACAGCGTGATGGGTATGGACATTGACCAGGAAAATCCAGCGGCTGGCTACGTGTTCGGAATGGGTGGCATGGGCGACTCCCCTAGTGTCAGCATTTGCAACAACAACTACCAATTTGGACTGAGCACTCCGTCGGAGCCTGCCTCGAGCCCCATGGCTGAACACATCGAGTTCGCGAAAACGACCACGGATGCTGAGTTCGAAGATTTCGACATGGATTGCGAGTACGAACAAGAGTTCGCGTTCAACTCGAATCTGAGCCCGTACGCCTTCGGGCAGATCACTGACGAGAGAGCTTCCATGTTGGCGAGGACCGAACAGGCCATGGACACCAATATCGATTGGGTTCAAGCCTATGTGTTCGGCCAAGGTGGAATGGGACTCGACTTTGCCACATTGTCTGATCAGATGGTGCAAGAGATGGCTGACCAAAATGGGGACTACACTGTTCACATGGCTATTGACATCAACTCGCCGCCGGCTGTCCAACACCAGGGAGTCTCCACTCAACCGCAACCCACAAGCATCTCTCAGCCGTCGGCAGTCAGCCAAAACCAGGTGAGTACCTCCATGCCCCCACCCCCACCACCCTCTACAAGCTCCAGTCACGGGTACCCTCATCCAGCCCTACGGACTGCCAGCTAATGCTCCACCCGCCGACCCAAACGCTCCAGCCCTTTCTCGTAGGACTTTGGCCAACAGCGGCGTGAGTGTTACGACTAACTATCCTCTTTCCACATCGCCTCGCGCGTCCACTCGCAATATTAATCTTTTCTTGGATCAATCTGACGACGACTGGTGGCACAGCAATCCCCATCCCATGCAATATGGGGAAGCTCTTGGATATCGAAACAGGAAAGTCATACCACATCCCGACTTCCACCCCTTCAGCTGGGACAGCCCTTCTCAACCAAGGACTGAAGCGGCGAGAGCTGCGGGCGCCTATGACAACGTATCGCCTCGCACCAAGTCAAACAAGAGGAAGCGTTCGCAGCTGTCGAAAGAGTAAGGTGGTAAGGAGGTTAAGGTAAGTATTCCCTTTTCCAGATCCGAATCTTCTTCTATTTTACTATCGGTTCAAACAAACTAGATGTGTCACTTTACAACATCGCGGCCACGGGTATCAACACCTGTAGTTTGCGACCGTTAATAATACAATCTTCTAATTACCAGTTGAATATCTCACTTTCTTTCCAATGTACATGCAACTGTAAACACACCTAACGACAGCGCCCAATTTGACTGCCATTTTGCATATCCGGAGACGAAGGTGATCAGTAATTTACAAATTTGAGTAGAAATGTCATTAGTAACTTTCTTCGCCATACGATGTGACTGACTACTCGAGCACTTGAGTTAGTGCGTAAAGAGATGGAGAGATCAATGGAGACACCGTCGCTCAACCGACAAGTCTCACGGCGTGTGAAAATAGGGTTAGGGTTGTCGATAGCAAGTTGGCCATTGCGGAACGGACAATCGGATCGCACTCCCTGAATCGATGAGATCAAAGCAACGTCACTTACCATAGGAGATCCAAGCGCGTATATGTCGAAAGTATCACATCACAACTAACACCCCCAGATGAACCATCAGTTCCATCCCAATCAACCCAAAAGATGGCCGGGCGAAGCGGCACCACAGAGCTGCACACAGCCCAACAGCTGATAAATTCCACTATACTCCGTTCCGACATCATCGGCCTCACAAAATCCACAATCCTGCCCTCTCTCGGTGTCCATGGCGGCCTCAGCCTGATCGCCTATGGAATCGCTCGCGCAACAGATCGTGTCGAACTGAAAGACTACCTATGGCCCACCGGGATGATCTTCAACGCCTGGTATACAGCAATCGGACGACACATGATCTCAGACACGCCCGTAACCTTCGGCCAAGCATGGAGTAGACTAAGCTACAACCAAATCGCCCTGCTCGGAGCCGCAACAGCTTGGTCCGCTCGCCTTACTTACCGAATCGTGAGTCGCAGCTTGCGACGCGGCAAAGATGATCCTCGCTACGAGGATGTCAAGACCGAGCCTGGATTCTGGAACAGGGCGCCCTTTGCGATTTTCTTGCCTGAGGCTGTTTTCCAGGCTATCATCACGCTACCGCTTGTACTGCCGATGAAAGATGATCAAACTTACGGACTTTATGGTGCACCTGCGGCTTGGGCGGGCTTTATACGATTGTGTGCAGCGGGACTGTTCGCTGCTGGACTAACCATGGAATCGCTTGCGGACAGTCAGATTGAGGGACACAAGAACCAAGCCCACGAGAAGGGTACAGGCAAGATCCTTCGCTCTGGCGTGTGGTCTATCGTGCGCCATCCTAATTGTAAGATGATTAGTGGGTTTCTTCATTCTCTATCCACCGAGACTGACAAGTGAGAAACAGATCTCGGCGACGCGCTCTGCCACTTCGCTTTCCCGCTTTGGAACTTGGGATCAGGATTGTTCAGCCCGTGGCAGATGCTGGGTCCTATTGCAAACTACTTCTTCCTGCGTGGTATCGGTGGCGACAAGTGAGTGACCGATGCGAATGTCCGTTTGGCTTTTGCTAACACTTGTCTAGGCAAAACGAAGAATACCAACAGGAGCGTTACTCCAAAGAAGACCCGACCAAGTACGCAGAATTCCAGGAATACCGCAGACAGAAGAACAGCTTCTGGCCTGGCCTCTCGGAGATCGCCAACCCTTGGATTTTGATCTGTATCGGATCTGGCGTTGCGGCTGCCGGCGCGCAATACATGTTTGAGAGCAAGCATTGAGCGACGTAGTCAGTCTGGAGTCCTTGAACCACCTGCCTCAAAACACATTCTCTCCTCGAGTCGATGATCTGTCTGAGGTGAAAGCAGTCATACTTGACAATAAATGCGTAAATGACAGCAGGTGTGGCCATAACAATACTGTTGCATGTTGGCTTCTAAGTCTATCATAATATCACCGATTCTCACACATGAATGGTAGAGTAACAAAACCACAATCGGTTACCAAGACTAAATACTTCTTCGCGTCAAGTACGAATAAGTGCATAACGACAAATTCTTCACATGCCGGAATCGATACCCGGTACCAGGACACCATTAGCCTTCGAGAACGCGTTCCATGCCTTGCACACCTGCGCGATTTGCCCGCTCGCAGCGCGGCCGAGCGACTTGGAGATCTGGGCCGGAGTTTCGAGTACGTTGATCGCAAGACCGAGCGCACTATGCCACGAGAAATGGCAGTGCAAAGGCCACACGCCTGGGTTGTCTGCGTCCCATTGGATAATCAGATAGCTGGGCCGGGCTTCGGTGCCGGGGGGCATAATCATGACATCGCGTCTCTGGGGGTTGTCGGGACGGATGATCGTCTTCTCGTCTGCGGGACCGAAGCCGCTGTTGAGGATCTGCATGTTGTGGCCGTGTAAATGGATCTGTCAAAACGTTAGCACTTGGTGCATGCTTGTGTTAGTAATCATAATGACCGGATGCGGTGCATTGTCGTAATTGGAGATGACAGCTCTCATCGTCTTTGAGCCGCCAACGTTCCACACATTCCTTTGCCCCTCGAAGTTGCTGTTCAAGCCGATAAGTGCTCGGCTGAGGATCGGGTCGTTGAAGTTGGCGCGGAAGGAGTTGTCACCGAAGTTGAGCAGCATATGGGTGCCGTTGTTCTTCATGCGGATGTCGAGGTACTTCGTGACGGCAGGTACGCTGGCTTTCAGTGGGAAACTTGGGACGTCACTGTCAATGGATCGTTGCCGCACCAGCGAGGGCTTGGGTCGGCTGCTGGTCCCTGGTTGGCAGCCTCGGTGGGCAGGCTCTCAAGATCTGAGTCCTCGTAGTAGATTGCTGCCAGAGCCTCTGTGAGCTGTCCGTCGTTTACGGAGCAACCTAGTTCAGTGTTAGCATATGTCTGACGATGTTATGATCAAGAGTGGTATACGTACCAACGATGTTCGAGCGCATCCAGACTTTGTCCTCAGGTTTGCCTGAACCGTAGACGATAACGTCCGCACGTTGTCAACTCCAAGAGCGATCATACTGGTGTTGTACGGTGTAATAGGCATGTAGTCGTTGGAGATCACTTGCATGACGTGGCCATCGATGGCAAACTTTTGCACAGCATTGCTACCGGTGTTCACCAGACGGAGCAAATGATTATGGCCGGAAGTGAACGCGAAGGTGCTGTAAATGGCTGTCTCGCATGGTAGATTGGTCTTGGAGCAATCAAAGCGCATCTTGCCGTTGATCAAGTTGCTGTTCGTGAGAGGGTTGATGGGTCCACCCTCGCTGACCGGCTTCATGAGTCCCCGAATATTGGTCATGTAATCATCACGGTACCAATCAGACAGCATCACTGGTCCGAGATCGATGCTGTCGTCGTTGTTTTTGGGACCGTAGATGACGATCGGGCCGTTCGCGCCAGAGGCGTATTGGCTCGAATAATGGGTATGGTACCAGGCGGTTCCATACAGCTCGGCGCGGAAGGTGTAAGTCATAGTCGCGTTGGGTGCGATAGCACACTGGGTCACTCCAGGTACACCGTCCATCTGGTTCGTCCCGGTTTGGAGGAAGCCATGCCAGTGCATGCTCGTTCCCTCGTCCCGGAGCTTGTTCGTGACCTTCAATTGGATCGTATCGCCGTAGTTGGCCTCTACCAATGGCCCGGGAAATTGCCCTGAACGAGTGCGTTTGTTAGCGATGTGACTTCACTTGGTTCATGGCAGTCTGTTTTTATCGAACATACCGTTGACGCAAACTGCCCTCTTGGTCTCGACACCATCGGGGCGGATGTCACACTCTGCGATGGTGAAGTCATAGTATCTTGTAGCCCCCGTATTCGGACAACTCTTGTACGGCTAGGGAGTATCACCATGTCAGCTGCAAACTTCCCACAAGTGGCCCGAATTCTTTTTCACAAACTCACATTGGCGTTGACAGTTGATATGTTGCCCCAGGGAATAGAACTGCCCCCTCCATAGTATTGAGGAAGACTCTGCATCTCCGGTGTGCCACACGTCGAAGGTCCTTTTTGCTCATACGGAGTCAGTCCGCCGGCTTGTCTGGCCAATTTTTGACTTTTTCTGGCAAACAGGTTACCGATGAAGCCCGAACGCAGGATGCTCGAGCGACGACTGTGCGAGGGTCTAGTTTTCGGTTCCGGAGAGACAGGATTGAAGTCATCTGTGGAAGTGATGCCTCCAGTCCGCGAACGGAGGATTCTGCGAGGCGCAGGCAGCACACCACTCATGGAGAATTCCTCGCCCGATCTCGGTATGACTTTAGGCGGTGGAGAAACAATCTCGAAGTCCCGCTCAATGTTGCCGCTCATGGAGAAGTCTTCATCGGAAGTACGAGCATGAATGGTATCTGCATCCTCAGGTTGGATGTTAGATGTTGCAGGGCTTCGTTTGACCGGAGAGCTTTGGGCATTGGCGATCAAGAAGGCTAGCGCCACGAGAAATATGACAGGGAAATGCATGGTTGGAGTCGACTAGGTAGCTGAAATACGAAAGTTCAGTGATCAGGAGATGGTTGGTCGCTCAACCGAAAGTCCGCTAGATGTAATTGCAGGACGACTTATCAAAGACCATCGCTTGCGGTAGCCAGCGCCACTCAGCCGTCATTCCTTGGGCTCGAGTCTTTGTTGAGTTGCTTGGACTTACAGTGTTGGCGGGTTTTGGCGAGTGTTTCGGTGTTTCGGCAAAAGAAGCCAAAGAACACAGATTTGTAGAATCGCTGCGAACGGTCCTTGGCGGCGACAATGACGGCTGCGAATGGCAAGTTCAATAACGATTGACTGAATACTCAGAGAGGTAGCTTTCCTTTCGGTAGTGAAAACAAATACATTTACCAGGGGCTTTCCAGTGCCCATAACGCCGCGCTAAAACATGCTCCCATGATCGTGGAGACGCCATTCAACGTGGCCCTGTCCAAGATCCAGACAAGGGATCCCGTCTCATCTCATTTCGCGGCCTTGCCCTTCGCTTCATTCTCAGCAAGCTCCCTGATGACTAGCTTGACCAGAGATTGATCCGTCTCGTGCTCCTCGCTCCCGTCCTCGAACCCAGGGCTCACTCCGATAGCCAAGAACTTTCCATCCGGTGAGAAGTCCAATGCAGCGACCGAAGCAGCCTGCTTCGCATATAGCCTAACCCTCCTCTTGGTTTGCGCATCCCAGAAAGCAACCACACCGTCGCCTCCACCGGTCGCAAATGTGCCATGTACTTTGTTGAATGTAAGCGCGTTCACCGGGTAGACAATATCCACCTCGCTTTCCGTGCCGTCTTCTGCCGATTGCGTCGCAGTTTGTCTGTGGCATTTGAAAGCATATGTGTCCCCGGCCTTTTCCGCCTCGAACCACTCGACTGCAACACGGCCTTCAATGCTGCTTGTCGCAAATCCTGAACCGTCGGGCATAGCGGCCACAGCTCTAGTCATGAACTTGAGGTTGCTCTCGCGCGTTTGCCATGGTGTCATCTCGTGTACCTCCACCTCTCCAAGCTCGCTGTCCCCTCCGGTGTGCACATCCGAAGTCTGCTCCGTAATCATCTTCAGCGCAAGCAGGTCGTAGATCGACATCTTCCTCTCCGCCATGGCAATGATAGCGCGACCCTCGGTCAGGGACATTGCGAACGGCTTCGCGGCCAGGCGCACGCGGACAAAGGATCGCCCTTCGGCGACTGCGGTGTTGTGTGCATGCAAAACGCCGTCCCAGCCCGTACTGAGCAGAAGCTCACGTTCTTTGTTGTAGCCGATCTTGTTGCTTGGTAAGTCGTGTGTGCTCAGTACGATCTGCTCGTTGTCGTCCGTGGTCAAGTCGACTCGTCGCACGTCGTGGTCCAGTCCAACGAAGTAAGCTGTAGAGTTGTCGGCGCCCCAGCAGACGTCCAAGACAGGAGCGCGACACTGCACTCTTTTCTCCAGTGCGAAGGGTAGTGCGCCATCTTCAATGCGCTGGTAGACTGAGACTGTCTTGTCCCATGATCCGACCAGAAGCTTGTTGCCGTCTGGGGAGAAGTGTAGACTCGAGATGGCGTCGGAGGGCGGCGCGTCCAGTTCGTATTGCGCGCTCATGGTTGTGGGTAGGGTATTGGTATTGTGGTGTGTCGGTTCTGTCGGTCTTCGTCCACTCCAGCACTGGTTTGGTAAGTGAGCATTGGAAGGCGAAAGTGGAACGCGATTGACAATCTAATCGAGTCGTGATTGCTGCCTGGATGCCTGACGCTGCAGACTTGCACTCTGAAGACCGCGACAGAAATGAATGCATCGACAGCAAAATACAATCATCCACATTACCAAGCACAAAAATACTTACTGCAAACACGACCACCACTGTTATTCGATCGATTGCGTGGATTGTCAACCTGCTCTTTCGTCAAACATAGTCCCGGCCTAGCACATCGGCTTCAAGAAAGATGCGTGTGATTCTGATGCCAGTAGGCCCGCCTGGCAGCGGCAAGAGCACACTCTGCAATGGTCTTAAACAGGTAATCAAATCGCATCGCATCCAATTAGCATGCGCTGATCTCTCCGCGGTAGTTTATGAACGCCATCAACAGACCTTGTAGCGTGGCAAATCTTGACCCTGCAAACGACAATGTGCCTTACCAAGACGAAGCCGCATTTGATGTGAGAGATTTGGTTGACGTCGACGAGGTGATGGAGCGCGAACAGCTCGGTCCCAATGGTGGTGTGCTATGGGCGATGGAAGAAGTCGAAACGAACTTCGACTGGCTAGAACAGCAACTCGAGCAGTGTGGTAAGGACTCAATCTTTGTCTGTTTCCATATAATGGCACCTAACCCGAAAACAGAGGAAACAATCGTTCTCGATCCTCCTGGCCAACCGGAGCTCACAACACATCACATGGCATTACCGCGCATTTTACAAAGACTCGAGAAACTCGGCTACCGAGTGAGTAACGACGCACATTCGTGAATTGCTACCGTAGACTGACGGCACAATAGATCACCATCATACAATGCCTAGACTCAGTCGTCGTAACGCGACCATCGTTGTACCTGAGCAGTCTCTTGCTCTGCGTAAGAGGAATGCTACATCTGCCCTACCCCATCAGTATGATGTCTTTCCCATGCTGAAAATTCCCGTTCCCATCTAAGAAAATCGCAGTCAACGTCCTCACCAAAATCGACAACCTGAAAGCAGTCGGTGGAGACGACTTGCCCTTCAACCTGGACTTTTACACCGAAGTACAAGATTTGCAATACCTGCTACCAGCACTCGCCATGGAACAGTCGGGTTCCAACGCCAACGCAAAGTTTGACAAGCTGAACGACGCCTTGATCCAGCTAGTCGAGGACTTTGGCCTCGTTGGCTTCGAGACGCTCGCTGTAGAAGACCGAGCCAGCATGGCCAGCTTCCTCCGCGCGATTGACAGAGCGACCGGCTACGTCTTCCAGGGAGCTCGCGGCACAGATGAAAACGGCCACACTATCGACGACGAGGCTAGCATCTGGGCGCAAGCGATGAGTGACCACTGGGCGGGCAAGATGGAGGTCAGAGATGTCCAGGAGCGATGGATTGACCGGAGAGAAGAGTACGACGAGCTTGAGAGGAAGGCTTGGGAGGAAGAAGCGAAGTTGGCTACCGAGACGCCGAGTAGTGCAAGAGTGGAGCGAGCGGCCGAGAAGGCCACTGCTACTGGTGGCGTGTCGACTGGAGATGCCGAGGAGGAAGAGATGCTGGCCGAGCAGAAGAAGTGGCAAGAACAGCAGCAACGAGAGGGCGGTGGCGCAGGCACAAAAGTCGAGAGGAAAGGTTGAGTACCTACATCACACCCAAATGCTAATCAAGACGCCTCGCGGGCTCGCAACCAACGCGTGTTTCGTTTCTATCGCAGAGGAGAGAACGTGACACTACCTCACCTAGGTCTCGTCAACCCACCTCATCAAACCTGCCCTCATCTTACCATTAACCACAGCCCCAAACCCATACGCTGGAAGAACCCTACACATCCTCGCCGTTGAAGCCTTTGGCCACAATTTCCCCACCGCCCTCCCCCTCTCCGCTAAACCCAACCGCCCCCTCCTCGCATGCAGATCCAATGCCAACAAATGCAGCGGAGTCGCAACCCACTGACTCAGCGCTGGAGCTGTCAACTGCGCAATAGTAGCCCTCCCAAGAACCTGATCCCAAGCCTCCGGTAGCAATGGTGCTATCTCCCCGGGCAGGTGAAAAGAAGCCGACAACGTGAGGCAATCCCGAATTACAAATGGAACGTAGCTAATCAGTGGAATGGCAAGTGCAGAAGGCGGTCCGAAGTTCTTCGCGAACTGAGCGTCTTTGTATAGAGACAGGCATAAGTTGACAGAAGTCACTGCGCATAGTTTCGTTGCGTTGCTTTCTGTGTGACTGGCTGGGAGGCCTTCGGCGGCAGAGTGGAAAGTGTCGGAAGCGTTGGCGGCGAGGTAGGTTCCGCCGTAGAGGAGCAGCATCGGGCGGAAAGCTGGGCTAATAAAAAAGTAATGGGGGTGGAGGAGGATTGAGGAGAGGGAGGAGCGGAGGGATCCCAGGAGGGGAGTGTGTTTTGTTGCGCTTTCTACTACTGCTCTTGGGGAGACGTTTGTCAACGATTTTTGGGCTGAGGATGGGCGATGTTGATCTTGGCGACTCACTTGTCGACCGCTGCCACAATCGGTGATACAGTTATTGCAGCCGTCAGAGCTGTGGTGATATCAATGAGGAGCCTCGTTGGTAGGCATCGCTTTTCGACAACCGGAACTGGAATAGTCGCCATTTGCTCGATCGAGTTGATGCTCATATTTTGGGCCGAATTTCGAGGTGAATGTCTGGTACAATTCTGAACGACATGGGAACGGAACGAATGGTATCATCCGAGCATTCCACAAGGGGGGCCAGCTGCTAAATCTTGCCGCAGTTTTGTCAGAATCGTGCTATATCAACCATCAGACGACTCGGATGATGATCCGTCCCGAAATCGCAGCACCGGAGGTGTCAGCCCGGTTCGACATCCGAAAAGCTGACTTGAATCCGGAGGAAGAGATTAAAGTGAGGGGAGCTGCTGGGTATGCGATCGGAGGACTAAATGTCGTTCTTGAATACGATAGCTCGCACTTTTGTCGGGTTGCGACAAAAACAAGAAGTCCAACATATCTCTTGAGTCGTAAGGCAGTGCATCCCTGATCTTTCATTCTTAGGTTCCTTACATAGTGGCATGCTAGACTTCTAGAAGCTAAATCTTGTGTTCGCGCTCCGCATGCGAGTCTCGCTTTCAGGGTGCGAAAGACCTCGGGTTCGAATGCGAGACTGATGCTTGATGCTGGTTAGTTATACCACTGCTCGTGCTTCCTACGCGTGGAATGGTACGTGTACTGTGTGAGCCAGCCTTTTTACTCGGTAGTGCTCAGACTCTTTTGACGTCTCTGTAATATTTTGCCGTTATGAATGAGTTGTATATAAGAGTCGTGCTGCTTAACAAGATACACCACACTTTCCGGGCATCATTACAACCTACCTAGCCACCGCCGGAATGATGTACCTGAGCCGCATCACACTTGCTACGCTCTTTGCATATCACAGCGTCCATGCCAATCACTGCAAGACCACTCCTTCGGATGTTAATTGGCCGTCGTATGATGACTGGCAAGCACTCAACGCGTCGATTGGTGGCGCTCTTATCCGTACCGCTCCCGCGGCTTCCGCTTGCTACCCCGGAAATCCTTTCGGCTCGCCGATTCCGTGCAACGTCACGGAAACTGGCTGGACGACCACCGACTTCCACGCCGACCTCCCGGAATCAGTCGACTTCCCTCTTTTCGCCAATTACACCTGTGTCCCGCCGAAACAGGTTGGCTACAAGAATGGCTCGACGTGCAGCATTGGGGCATTCCCTACATATGTCGTCAATTCGACCGAGGGTTACGACATAGCCAAGGCAATGGGATGGGCTGCCCAACGGAATATCCGCATCGTCGTGAAAGGCACAGGGCACGAGTACAATGGCCGGTAAGTCTCTGCAGACTGCTCTGGTATCCCCTGAGAACAGCTCTAACATTATGCGTAGGTCTGCGGGTGCCCATTCGCTCTCCATCTGGACCCACCATCTGACCGACATCGAGTTCATCTCATGGAAAGGCTTGGAGGATGCTGTAGTTGTTGGTAGTGGCTGGCGCTATGGCGACGCTTATGACATTGTCTACAAGCATGGCTATTCCATCTCCGGCGGCGGCGACAGATCCGTCGGTCTCGGCGGACACATCCAAGGTGGCGGCCACGGTCCCTACTCCAGTCACTACGGCCTAGCGGCAGATCAGATATTCCAAGTCACCGTCGCGACCACCGAGGGCAAGCTTCTGATCGCCAACGAAGATCAAAACCAGGACTTGCTTTTCGCCGTTCGCGGAGGTGGAGGTGGCCAATACGGCGTAGTCACGGAATACGTCCTGAAGCTTCACCCGCGACCCGAGAACACCCTGACAGGTCAGCTCTCTATGTACTCTGCCTCAAATTCCACGGAAAATAACAATACATGGACCGTTCTGGCGGCTCTAATGTCGGAACTGCCTTCGGTCATGGACGATGGCATCGCCGGCTCGCTTGTCGCGGCCATCGGTAGCGGCGCTATGCTCTGGTTGCCTGTTCTGGAAAGCGCTCCGGCTGGTGTTGCGTTCATTGCGCAACTCATAGCTTTCAACACTACTACCGAGGCTATGAACGTGCGGATCGAGAATCTCATTGCTCGCGTTGCCAGAAGCTATGGCGAAGACTCGAGCATCACCTTCACATGGAGCGGGGCCGCTGTATCCAACGAATCTTTCCCATCAATTGTCCCGGGTGGCGTGCCCTCGGCTGCTGGTGGCGGAAACGTGATGTCCAGCCGCCTGCTCCGGCGCGCCGAACTCTCCCTGCCTCTAGAACAACTCGTGGCCCATCTGCGCAATGTCATGTACACCGCGTCCAATTCCGGCCTACTCATCGCCGGCCTACAAGGCGGCAAGGGAGTTGCGGACGTGCCCGTCCGTATGCGCGGAGCCGTCAATCCAGTCTGGCGTTCGACCTACCTACACGTAATGTCGTACACAATCCCTCTGGACGCGACTCTGTCCCCGAAAGCAGCACTTGTGGGCGCAGCCGAGTGGGCCGAGCTCAACATCGAACCGGCGTGGCGCAAGTGGGCCCCGTCCACGGGCTCTTACATGAATGAAGGCAACCCGTTCAATTCCAACTGGAAGCACGACTTCTATGGGCTCCATTACGATAGACTGGTCGACGTCAAGCGCAAATATGATCCCACCGAGAGCCTCTACGTTTTGACTGGCGTTGGATCGGATAATTGGGACTATGATCTGGACTCGGGGAAATTGTGCCGTGTCAACTGATACTATTAGTACTGTTACCGGCATCTCTGCAATCTACAATATGTACGAAAGAAGTCTTCGGTGCTCCAACAGATACGTCTACCATCCGTCATAGTTCGCAGACGGCTACATGTGCTCTTGTTGTTCGCGCGACCCGTGAGTACAAGAACGGGAAGAAGTTAGATTCACTTAGGAAATTTGCCCAGGGCCAGCAACCTCTTCTCAGTCGTTGAGAGATCGATCTCTCACGTTTGGAGTAAATGTATGGGGATATTTGGTTGCAAGCTCGATCCGTTGTTCCTGGTTCATTGTTTCTGATCCATTGACCTGTTCATCGCGCTGTCTTGTTGCATCGGGAAGAATGATGAGCTCCAACGAGGGCGAAGCAACTCCAGAGAATCAAAGATGTGCAAACAGACCTCATCGCCACCGGAGGTAACGTCACCGGAGGTGAAGCTGAAAACTCCGGTCGGGCGAGGCGTCGTGTTTCTAGGCAGGAGACTTGTCACCTCGGTAGATGAAACGGCCAGCCGGGCGTATCCCCATGGAATAGGACCTTCGGCCAAATTTCAGAATGTTGCAGTTGCGAGCTTGGGGTCGAGCACCAGCGACCAGGTCAGCATCAGTGCAACTTCTGTAACACCATTCGCATTCTCTCGCATGCCAAAAATAGAGACGATCAGGCTCTATGATATCCCCGTGTTGACACTAGTGGAGCTCGGAAGACTTGAGCCGCGTGTCGGCTGAGGTCCTCGCGACGACGATTGTCGACTGGAAGTGTGCACCGAGCTCTCATTTCTGTCTAGTCGATTGACTTTAGTTCGACCCTACTTTAGAAAGCTTTCTACGGTTTCTACGCATTCGACGCATTCAAGGTTGAATCAGTGACCAGTCTGACTCAGGAACAGCCAGTTTCACCAATATCAATGATTTGGAACATTACACAAACTTTCTGGTTCAGAGTCTTCATCATTGTCAGCCACATCAGAGCCGAACGACGGGATTAGTCGTATGGACAACTTCGATGGATCCGAGCTCCATGACCTAAGTGGGTACATGACTACTTTCTAAGCCAGTCTAGCCCTGTACCAAACCCGAGGTTCGACAAAACGCGAGGACATTCGGATCACTTCGTTTACAGAACGAAGGTATCGCAGACTGACAAGTCGTATGGCCCTTGAGGCGACTTTTCCTAATGCAAATACTCACTTCCGAGATGGACATTGGAAGTCTCCAACATCGACTCCCATCACATTCCCGGCACCCAAAAGCACAACACCACCAAAACCACTATGCCTAGCAAGCCCGACCCCATCGACATGATATCAACCCGCGACGATGCCTTGACGGGCTTCCAGTACTATCACTACGTCCCATCCAAAACAGCGGCTACAATCTCCACACTCTTGTTCGTTGTGTTGACTTTGGTACATTTCTATCAGATGTGCAGGACCAGGGTCTGGTTTATGGTCCCGCTCGTCATTGGAGGCTTGTGTGAGTCCCCTCCAAAACGCGGCATTAGTCGAGACACGCTCTGACATGACCTTCTATTGACGCATAGTCGAAATTGGCGGCTATGTTGCTCGAGGGCGCTCTTCCACAGAATCGCCAGACTACACCCTCGGACCGTATATCGCGCAGAGCCTTCTGCTATTGGTTGCGCCCGCACTCTTCGCCGCGTCCATCTACATGGAACTGGGCCGTTTGGTCCTGATGGTTTCAGGCGACCATGCCCTCTTCATACGACGAACAAGGCTCACCAAGATCTTCGTAGTGGGCGACGTCTTGTCGTTTTTCATGCAGGCTGCAGGTGAGTCTTTGAAAAGGATCATCTCCTCGAAACAACGAACCGAGCTCAAAGAGCATCGCAACAATGTCTCAAAAGCAGAAGAAACTAACCCACAAGTCCGCAGGCGGCGGCATGATGTCAACGTCAAGCATGCTGGACACGGGCAACAAAACCATCCTCGCCGGCCTCTTCTTGCAACTGGCCTTCTTCGGCCTGTTCATGGTCGTCGGCATAAGCTTCCACGCGCGCCTCAACCGCCGGCCGACCGAAAAGTCCCGCCGCGCGCCGTGGCGCAAGCACATGTGGTCGCTGTACCTGGTGTCGCTGTGCATCTTCGTGCGCTCGATCGTGCGCTTCGCCGAGTATGCGCAGGGGTTCGATGGGCACATTATCAGTCACGAAGTGTTCTTGTACCTCTTCGATGCGATGCTGATGGGTGTCGCGATGGCGGTGATGAACTGGGTGCATCCTAGCGAAGTCGCTGCGCATACAAGAGGAGGGGTGGCTGCGTATCAGTTGGTTTTCATGAGACCGGTTGTTTGAGCCGGGCGGTGGGCGCGAGTTTATGGAAGGGGGCTGGGATCGGGGCGTGGGATACCTCGTCGTTTCACTCATGGCAACACGAGATGGCTCTTTCAATGTTTTCATGGCGCTGGCCAAATCTTTGCATACCTTGCAAGACAAACAGGAAGAGTGAATGTCGCATGCAAAGTAGAGTAGCATGATCCCCAAAACCAATACTCCGACAGGCGATACATCGTCTTATTAGTTGTGCACAGTCGTCCAAGCTCTAGACCCTCACCAAGCAGTGCACCTTGGCTAGATCTACCGATTGATGGGATTAACAACGTAAACCATTTTGTCTCGCGTCTATCAACTTCTACAACGTCCCACAAGCCGACAACCCATCGGTCCGAACAACCCTCAAGAACATCTCTACCCAGCCGCCACCGAGTTCGAGTTATCCGCACAACTCCAAGCAGCCGAACCCCCCGACTTTTTATACGCCAGCATGATTTCCACAACCGACCCGTAAGTCCCGCCAATCATCAAGAAAGTCCCAATGACTATCACAAAAGTACTCCAGCCCACCATCAACTTCCACTTCAACCCCTTCCCATTCTTCGGATTCCGCAAGTTGTCGTGCAGCCACATGAAGCCCATCGGCTGGAAAGACATGAGAGTGCCCAGCAGGGCTCCAATGAGCGACACAAGCCCGCCGAAAACAGGGATGGCGCTGGCGATGACGTACGATATCAGAATACAGCCGCCGGTGCAGCTTAGCCAGACGACCCAGTGGGTGAAGGAGTTGTTCGTGAGGTGGCGGGAGCCCCGGAGGAGGCGGATGAAGATGTACTTGGCGGGGAGCTGGGAGAAAGGTCAGTCTTGGATGCGGATTATGGGGTTTCCTCGGGGCTCTGACGTGGGAGATAATTGTCACGGTGACTATGAGTCCCGGAAGTGCCAGGCCGTAGCAGACTTTTTTCATCGTGATGCCTGCAGAGCCTAGAGCTGGCGACGCCACGAATGAGCCGCAGAAGTAGTAGACGACGACGCCGATGACGAGGTAGGTGATAGTGACTGTTGATTGGCAGATTATGAGGGATCGGGTGTATTGCCGGGGATCTCTCATCTCGGAGATGATTGAGAAGAACTGGACAGCTTGTTAGCCTTACGGTCGTTCAATTTTGATAGGTGAGAACCTACTGCTGGGGTACCTGCAAATGCGAACACGAGAGAAGAGCAAGCAGAGATCGATGCGGACCAGCCGGAGTCGTTGATGATGTGATAGTCGCTCACGAAGGGGCCGTCTTTTGGCGCCTCAGCAGGGCGATCCTGAACACCCACCGCAACTGTAAGGGTGAAGATGGCGGAGAGAATTCCAAACAAACCGACCCAAGCCAGCCAACTGATCTGTCCGAGTGTCTGTATGCTGGCTAAAGCGAAACCGATGACGGCTGCGGCTGCGACATAGGCTGCAGTACATGTCGCGTGATCAGAGAGCGAATTCAGTGCAATGGATATGCCGAGCATGCCAGCTCCTGCGACAAAAATCCAATATAGCACGAAAGCTCCTCCACTTGGTGTATGCGTTAGTCGATGTCACTGCTTTTGGTAAGTGTAGAGAACTTACAGGATGATCTGTCCGGGTTTGCCGCTGTGCATATGCGTTAGCCAATGCCACTGCTCTGGCAGGTGAGAGACACTTACAATATCATCTTTCCGACATCATCAATGCCGTACACTTCGGGGTGGTTGGCCTTAAAGACGCCGACAACATAGCCAGACTACGGCGAGGTCAGAGGGATTCCGTGCTATGAATCGGATCATCGCTCTTCCTACATACCCATGTAGTAATAACGGCGATAGACACAAGAATTATGATGCCTGGGATCATTCCCAAGGTGTCAAAGACCAGCGGAATCGATAGAACACCAAGACCGATTTGAGTCTTCATCATGAGAATCGCAGCCCCCAACCAGCTAGCCTATACAATATGAGAAACGGTGACCAGACGTAGCCATGCGGAGCTAGTGCGTACATTGCGATAATTCGGGCCTCCTTCCTGGATGTCGCCGAACACGGCATCAGTGATCGAGACTCTGCGTCCATTGGCGCTGAAGCGGCGCTCTTCAATAGTCCCTTCTTGCTGAGTACGAGTTGCCGTAAGGTGGTCCAGGTACTTGTCCTCTTTGTATTCTTCCATGCTCGGCGAGTTGGCCAACTACGCGGCGTCCTTTTGGCGGCTGCTAGTGAATAGACTCGCAAGATGAATAGACTCCAACTATGTGGAGAGCAATGTGGACGGTTGTGGGGGGATGGGTGAGGTTATGTAGTTGCAGTAGTATCCGACTAGCGGTCAGTTCAATGCTACTGTGCTTGCTTTCGATCTTTGGCTTCTGCATGATACGTAACGATCAACTCGACCGCAGCATGAATTGGCTCCACGGTACGAACCACATGATGCCGGATGCCATCCGTCATGTCCAATGTTGCGCTAGATCCATGTCGATCTAGGCCTTAGCTTGTTGCAGGAAGAACTCAGATTATCCTTAGACAGCGGGGTGTCGAGAGTGGCAGGCGCGTGGTCAAGTATCCATCTGTTGATACCGATAGAGGAGATCAAGAGTATTGGCCAGCAGACGCGATAACCGGATCGTGTTCAGGCGCAGCCTCGAGTGGGGCTGGAAGGCTATCCGATGTTGATGACCCCTTGTCGAAGAGTTCACAGACGCGCCGGTCCTTCCGGATAGCTGATGTCTAGACTCTGATATGCTTGACCTTACGAAGGGATATCAGCGGCTCACCAGTTCATGAGGCGCACTACAGCACCATGATTCTGATCATCGGCGGCGTTCTGGCACATTGTGTCTAGAGGTTGAATGTCAAGGTTGTTGCAATAGCATTGGACGCCTCGCGCGCTGTCCGAAATAGCGCGTGTCAGAAAGGCATGGTGGCTTTGAGCCAATCAGAGCATCGCTTGAGGATCTTATTGGAGGGTCGTTTATCGGGGGAGTTGTAGAGCATAAGTAGTTTTCTAGATATATCCTCATGACATAAGTGGCATCAAGTTTCAATTGTCGGATTCGTTCGGTCAGCTTGATACAAATTGACCAAGACATATCCACTACCGTTACAGAGAATTTCGAGCATTGGAATTAGTTAAGTGTAAGAGCAAGACAAATCCAGGAAGTAAAAATCGCCATTGACAGTCAACTCGTGATAGCCGCATTCAATGTTGCAAAAATGGCATGAAGTAGTAGACAGGGTAAAAGCCATAGCAAAGTAGACCCGCAGAATCTAGGCGAGACAAGCCCCAGATGTGCGACGTGTAGTACAGCCAGATCAAAGGTATAAGCAAAATAGTGTCAAGATCAAAGCTTCCAGGCCACTTGTTCTGTTTGTATGAAAAGTGTCAGCCACGTATGTCGAGACAGCAGATGAAAGATTTAGCAGCGGGCGTCACGAACCTAAGATTGCCAACCTAGCATTGGCGGCGTAGCACTGCACCTCATTTTCGAGACAAGAGTCCAAGTCCTCCCAGATCTTGCGACCGGGCTCATGGCCGAAGATGCGCTGGAACATGGGTTTGCAGTAGGTTCGCACTGGATGACCGTCCCCGACAGTCCATAGCGCTGCAATGTCGTGGGCATGGGCGTCCAGGGTCTCCCTCCTGGCCGTGTGGAGTGAGTCCAATAATTGGCTCACTCTGCATTGAGTAGCTGTGCCTCCTGGCAATTGCGTGTTGACCGGTTCGGACAGGGGTATAGAGGGTGATCGCAGTTCGCCACGTGGTGGCAGTGTTCTGTGATAATTCTTCGGGATCTTAGAGTAGTTTGGGGGATGTTCGTAACGTGGAGGCAGCGTTCGATCTGCCATCGAGGCGGCGTTGTCAGACGGGACATAGCGTCTTCTTGGCTGGTTGGTCTGGGGGGCTACCGCGGAGTAGGGCGGAAGTTCTTCATGAGTTGGAAGCACCGCTGAGGCGCTTGCGTTGGATGTCATCATGCGTCGTCCTAGCTGGCTGAGCAGATAGGATGCTGTGTGGTAGAGCGCGGTAACTTGCTCGTGAGGTATATCGGGTTATAACAGAAAAATCTGAGCGTCCTGCAGATGTCAAGAAGGCAAGAGAACAAAGAGATCAACGCTTTTCGCCTTTCAACTCACGCTATCGTGTTGGACGAGTAGCAAATCGAGAATTGCAATTCTCGTGTGGCGTGCTTTCTGTCTGGCCGGCTGTGTATTGGTAAGTCTGCGCACCTCATGTACAGCCTTGCTTACGTCCCCCAACGCCAGCGTATTGGTCCAGGGCGGCTTCGAAGCCGACTCAGCTCAGCCTCCTCCAGACTGTGCGCAGCGAATAGGAAAGCTCAACGGAGCGCATCCAGGCCATTGGGAGATCCGCCCTTCTCGAAATCTGGCAATGATACAAGATCTTTCATCGTAAAAACAAAGCAAGGAGACGAGAAGTGTATTCGCACAAGGTTGTAAGTACAATTGGGGTAAAATATTACAGGGCAAGCGCCTCCTTTTGCGGAATTCCTCCCCAGGCCAACTCTTCGCGGACCGTCCGGGGAATAATGTAATGGTATGGCATCGCGTGTTCTGGTATCGTACAATTCTTTTCCGCCGTTTTACTCGTTGATCTTGGCCAGGAGCCTGTGCGCATCGTGTTAGTGCCTGTGATCCGCCATTGTGATTTCTTGATGGATTGCGCGCGACGTACTCGTGGTCCCTGAACAGAGTGAACTCCTCCTCGCCGACCTTGATGGGGCTGCCGCCGAACTGAGGGATGAGGACCTTGTCACCGGCCTGGACGCCCAGAGGTATCCGCTTGCCGTCCTTGTCGTGGAGGCCGGGGCCGACGGCGAGGACCTTGCCCTCGTTGAGCTCCTTGACGGCGCTGTCGGGGAGGAAGATGCCGGAAGAGGTCTTGGTCTCGGCCTTCATGCGCTGCACCAGAACGCGGTCGAG
>Ga0265780_10001764_pt1 | contig 29983 bp, 25 predicted proteins | sample P1T30metagenome_FD_192432 | JGI IMG/M metagenome (GOLD analysis project Ga0265780, IMG submission 192432) | Plant litter microbial communities from East Loma Ridge, Irvine, California - P1 T30 | ecosystem: Environmental > Terrestrial > Plant litter > Unclassified | place: USA: California... | reverse complement strand
GCCAGCCGCAGGTCGAGGTCGGCATCGACGCCGCGTTCGGCGACCTCGGCATCGATTCGCTGGCCTCGGTACCGCTGGCGCTCGAGATCGAGGCGGCCAGCGGGGTGAGGGTAGACGCCGAACTGCTCTACGATTACCCGACGGTGCGCGAACTGGCAGCGTATATCGATACACAGCTTGATGACCAGCACGATGTACAGCGCAATGCGCAGCGCGAAGCATGACACGGCGGGCAGCCAAACGATGACGTGCCTCCCGGCGCGGACCGGGCGCACGCAGCGATGGTGGCGCGCCCGCGACGGCCGGTGCCGCGCGCTGTCCATAGCGGGGTAAAATAGCCTCTTTACCATTTCGCTTTTCGCCATGACCGTTCGCACCCGTTTTGCCCCCAGCCCGACCGGCTTCCTCCACCTCGGCGGCGCGCGCACCGCGCTGTATTCCTGGGCCTATGCCCGCCACTTCGGCGGCACCTTCGTCCTGCGCATCGAGGACACCGACCTCGAACGCTCGACGCCGGAAGCGGTGCAGGCCATCCTGGACGGCATGCAGTGGCTGGGCCTGTCGCACGACGAAGGCCCGTTCTACCAGATGCAGCGCATGGACCGCTACCGCGAGGTCGTGAAGGGCATGCTGGAAGCCGGCACCGCCTACCTGTGCTATTGCTCGCCGGAAGAAGTCGAAGCCATGCGCGAGCGCATGCGCGCCGCCGGCAAGAAGCCGCGCTACGACGGCACCTGGCGTCCGGAACCGGGCAAGAGCCTGCCGCCGGTACCCGAAGGCGTGAAGCCGGTGGTGCGCTTCAAGAATCCGCTCGACGGCGAAGTGACCTGGAACGACGTGGTCAAGGGCCCGATCACCATCGCCAACAAGGAACTCGACGACCTGATCATCGCGCGTCCGGACGGTACCCCGACCTATAACTTCTGCGTTTCGGTCGACGACTGGGACATGGAGATTACCCACGTGCTGCGCGGCGACGACCACGTGAACAATACTCCACGCCAGATCAATATCCTGCGCGCACTCGGCGCCGAGCTGCCGCAGTACGGCCACCTGCCGATGATCCTGGGTCCGGATGGCCAGAAGCTGTCGAAGCGCCACGGCGCGGTCAGCGTGATGCAGTACCCGGAGCAGGGCTTCCTGCCGGAAGCGATGCTGAACTACCTGGCGCGCCTGGGCTGGAGCCACGGCGACGACGAGATCTTCTCGATGGAGCAATTTACCGAGTGGTTCAACCTGGAACACCTGACCGCCTCGGCGGCCCAGTTCAATCCGGAAAAGCTGGCCTGGCTGAACAACCACTACATCAAGCTCGCCGACAACGAACGCCTGGCCGATCTCGCGCGTCCGAAGATGGAAGCGCAAGGCGCCGAGTTCGACGGTGCGCCGGCGCTGCCAACCGTGCTGGCCCTGCTGAAGGAGCGTACCAACACGATCAATGAACTGGCCGATGCCGGGATGCTGTTCTATCGCCAGCCGCAGCCGGATGCGGCCCTGCTGACCCAGCACCTGACCGATGCCGTGCGTCCGGCGCTGGCGACATTTGCCGAGCGCTGCCAGACGGTGGAGTGGAACAAGGCCGCCCTGGCCGCGATGCTGAAGGAAGTGCTGTCCGCGCACGGCCTGAAGATGCCGCAGATCGCCATGCCGCTGCGCCTGCTGGTGACGGGCCAGCTGCAGACGCCGGCCATCGACGCGGTGCTGGAACTGTTTGGCCGCGAGACCGTGCTGGCACGCGTGAACAAGGGCCTGTAACCGGCCTTGCAGGGCGGGGGCGCATGCGGTTCGCAAAGGGGGTTTCAAACCACGTTTCAAACAAGGTTTGTCCGCACGCAAATCGGCATTTGCGAAATGCAAGAACCCCCGCTATAATGCTCGCACTTCAGCAGCACACGGTAACACAGCAGCAAGGTGATACAGTGAAAAAACGGGGGTATAGCTCAGCTGGGAGAGCGCTTGCATGGCATGCAAGAGGTCAGCGGTTCGATCCCGCTTACCTCCACCACTCTGAAGTGTAGTTCGTAGTGTGTAGTTCCAGGGTCCCCATCGTCTAGAGGCCTAGGACATCACCCTTTCACGGTGAGTACCGGGGTTCGAATCCCCGTGGGGACGCCAAGCGATTGGTAACTGGTAGTAAGAAGCTGCGCCAGCGGCAGCAGTAGTAGAAGTAAGTGCAGTATGTTATAGTGTTGTTTTCCCGTAGGGGGTATAGCTCAGCTGGGAGAGCGCTTGCATGGCATGCAAGAGGTCAGCGGTTCGATCCCGCTTACCTCCACCACGTCGGAAAACACGTTATAGCAGTCCAGGGTCCCCATCGTCTAGAGGCCTAGGACATCACCCTTTCACGGTGAGTACCGGGGTTCGAATCCCCGTGGGGACGCCAAGAATTTGGCAGCAGTTAATAGTTTCAACTAAGAACATTAACCAAGCCGCACAGTAGTAAAGCAGTAATCGGAACAGTTTTAGGTCCCCATCGTCTAGAGGCCTAGGACATCACCCTTTCACGGTGAGTACCGGGGTTCGAATCCCCGTGGGGACGCCAATAGTGCAAAAAGCCGCCTTGAGCGGCTTTTTGCTTTTCCAGGTGCCGGAACACGCCCGGTCTGTTTCACCAGCGCGGCGGCGGCAAGCCGTTCAGCGAATACCCATACTGCAGCATCTGCAAGGCCAGCGGCGATGGCGCGAAGAACTGCTGCCCGGGCGGGAATCCGCCGAGCATTCCCGGATGTCCGTTCCCACCCAGCCCACCGAGCCCGGCAGGCCCTCCAAACGCGCCATTTCCTCCAAACGCACCGATGCCGGCAAGCCCCGGCAGGTTCGCGAGCGCCGCATTGCCGACCACCCCCGGCCATGGGCCAGGTTGCTGCGCGGGATTCAGGGGCAGGCCCAGCGCCACCAACGCATCGGGCATGCCGTGGCCGATGCGCGACTGATCGGCCAGGCTGACCCGGCGCGCGCTGAGGCGGATGATCTGGAACAGCCGGTCGACCCGGTCTGGCGAGCGCGTACCGCCCAACCCCTGGAATTCGGGCCGGTGCGCCAGGATCAGGGCCGCCAGCCCGGTGATGTGCGGCGCCGCCATCGAGGTGCCGTCCCAGGCTGCGAAGTTATTCGGCGGCACCGACGAGACGATCGCCACCCCCGGTGCGCAGACGTCGACCTGCGGTCCAAAGCAGCTGAACTTGGCGCTGTAGTAGCCCTGCGCATCGGCATCGGGACTGACGGTTTCGGTGTGATAGCTGTCGGCCGGAAATTCGCCGAGCTTGCCCAGCGCCGCCACCGCCAGCACGTTCGGCGAGGCGGCGGGATATTGCACCGGCCCGCCTGAATTGCCGGCGGCCGCGATGCAGGCCACGCCGGCCTGGCGCGCACGCACGATCTGGCGTTCCAGGGCTTCCGACGGCGCGCCGCCGCCCAGGCTCATGTTGACGACGTCGATCCCGTGTTCGATGCAGTACTCGAGCGCCTCGATCAGCTGGCTGACCTGGCCGCCCGGGAAGAGCTTGCAGACATGGATCTCGGCCTCGGGCGCAAAGCCGCGGATGCCCCAGGCCGGATCGCTGGCCGCGATCACGCCGGCGCAGTGCGAGCCGTGGCCCAGCGTGTCCTCGCTCCAGGTGTTCGGGTCGATGCGCTTGTTGATGATGTCGAAGCCGGCGTGGATGCGGTTCAGGTTGCCGTGGCTGAGCGCCGCACCCGAGTCGATGACGGCAATCTTCACGCCCTGGCCGCGTAAGTGGGGCGGCAATTGATCCAGCCGCATTGCGCGCGCGCCCCAGCCGAGGGCGTTCTGGCGCGGGAAACCCTGCAGCGACGGCGATTCGGACAGCGCGTGCAGGGTGACGATATTCGGCTCCTCCATGCTGAGGTCGGGATCGCGCTGGTAGAAGCTCCAGTAGTCGGCGCGCGGCTTCACGTACAGGCCGCTGATGGTGCGCGGATCGTCGCCGTACAGGCGCAGCTGGACCATGCCGTTGGCGTCGGTGACGCCCGAGGCCGGCAACATGCCGCCGAACAGGGACACTTCCGCCTCGGGCAGGGGCTTGCCCTCCTGGCCGGCCACGGAAATAGTGACGTCGACGGCGGGGCCGCTGTACGGCGTCAGCGAGGACACCAGGTCGGGCCGGCGCAGCATCGGGTCGAGCAGCTGCAGGTGCTGGTCGCGCTCGACCAGCAGGCGCCCGCCGCCGCGCCCGTTCAGGTCCGCGGCCTGGCGGTCGGTCATGCGCGCTACAAGCACGCCTTCGCTGCTGCCGCCGTCGATGCCGGACGATTCGAGCGCGCTGCGGGGGGCGATCTTGTCGACCACGTCGATGTCGGGGCTGGCCTGCAGCGCCTGCTCGATGGTCGACAGGGATAGCGGCGCCAGGCCCGCGGCTTCCAGGCCCAGCGTGCCGAAGCCGCCCAGCGGCCGGCGCGACGCGACCAGGTATTTTTTCTTGCGTTCGGCCACGGCGCGGCCGCGCGGTTCGCGTGCTGCACCATCGATGCCGGCGGCGCCACCGGCGCCGTCGGGGCCATTCGGCTGGCCGCCGGGACCATTCGGCTGGCCGGCGTGCTCGGGACCATCGCCGGGGCCGCCTTGAGGAGTTTTCGGCATGTCGTTTTTCCTTTCGTTCGTTTTTGTCGGGCCAGCCACGTCGGCCGCATCAGAACAGCGACAGTGGGCTGTCGGGTTCAATCATCAATTGGTTGCGGGTGCGTTGTTTCAGTTGTTCGGCGGTCGCCGGGTCGGTTTCGACAACGACGGTATGCGGCGGCCCGGCGCTGGGACCAATGGTGTCGACCAGGCGTACCGCCGGGTCGTTGCGGATGCTGACGATGAAACTGGCGAGTGCGCCGTCATCGTTGGCTGCGCGCACGATGTAACGGGTCGAGCGGGTCGGTGCTGCGGAATTCGGCATCGGCATGTTCTCCTGTTCGACCCCCCCGCCCGCAGGCGGGAGGGGCCCGGTAGCTGGCTGCAATGAGCGGCGAACGCGGCGGCTGGCCGCTTCCGCCGCCGGCAACCGTCAATGCATGGTTTGTTGGCCGCCCAATTGCGCCAGCTGGGCCTGCTGCGCCTGCTGGGCATATGCCGCATACGGATCGACCGACTGCGGCAACATGCGGCCCAGCTGGCCGGTCAGCTGGCCGGCGATGCCGCCGATCTGGCTGCCCAGCTGCTGGTTGCCGAACTGGCTGCCGATGAAGCCGCCAACCGGCTGCGCGAGCTGGCCGGCCAGGCCGGTCAGGTCCGTCAGCCAGCTCTGCGGTGCAATCTGGCCCTGGCCGCCGGCCTGTTGAGCCAGTTGCGCCTGCTGGGCATAGGCCGCGTACGGGTCGACGGACTGCGGCAGCATGCGGCCCAGCTGGCCGGTCAGCTGGCCGGCCATGCCGCCAATCTGGCTGCCCAGCTGCTGGTTGCCGAACGCGCCACCGATGATGCCGCCAATCGGCTGCGCGAGTTGGCCGGCCAGGCCGGTCAGGTCGGTCAGCCAGCTCTGCGGTGCAATCTGGCCCTGGCCGCCAGCCTGTTGTGCCAGTTGGGCCTGCTGGGCATACGCTGCGTACGGATCCACCGACTGCGGCAACATGCGGCCCAGCTGGTTGGTCAGCTGGCCGGCGATGCCGCCAATCTGGCTGCCCAGCTGCTGGTTGCCGAACGCGCCACCGATGATGCCGCCAACCGGCTGCGCGAGCTGGCCAGCGATGCCAGTCAGGTCGGTCAGCCAGCTCTGCGGTGCAATCTGGCCGCCGGCCTGCACCTGGGCTTGCGCCTGGGCCGACAGCTGGCGCTGCAGTGCGACGGCCTGTTGCTGCACCTGCTGCAATGCCTGCTGCAGTTGCTGCTGCTGGGCCTGGAGTTTCTGCAACTGCTGGACCAGCGGATGTTGTTGTTGCTGCACGCCGCCCTGGGCATCGACGGATTGCGGCAGGAAGCCGCCGATGTTCTGCAAGCCGCCGCTGACGATACCGCCCAGGCCTGGATTGCGGGTTACCTGGCCGATGACGGCGCCGGCGGGTTTGGCCAGTTTCCTGACCCAGCTGCCCAGGCCTTGCGGGGCAAGCTGATCGACCTGTCCCTGCTGCTGCAATTGCTGCAGTTGTTGCAGCTGCTGTAGTTGCTGCAGCTGTTGCAGTTGCTGCAGTTGGTGGGCCTGCTGTGGATCCTGCTGCTGGCCGCCGTAGGCGGCTGTCGGATCGGCGGCGAACGGCGACAGGCTGCCGATGAGGCCGCCGGCAAACTGGCCGATGCGGCTGCCCAGATTCGGGTTGCCGAAGATGTCGCCGACGCCGCGTCCAACGGCGCCGCCGGCCGGTGCCCCGAATAATCCGCCCAACAGGGATTGCGGGGCGATCTCGGGCTGGCCATATCCGAACTGCTGGAATTCATTCATGCTCGACTCCTCCTGTGTAATGCGGCTGCCGGCAACAACGCCGACGGTTGGCACGCGACAGCGTGCCTGGCTGATGTGAATTTTCCTCGCCCACGTGCTGCAAGCGGCCGCGTACGTGGTATCCGCGCGCCGCGTAAGGCCGGCGTGTGGACAAAGAGCAGGGGCGAATCGGTATTCGCCTTCCTGCGGCTATGGATTGGACCGGGTGCCTGCCATGAAGTTTGAGCCGATTCGGCACCATGCCCGGTTTGCGCAAAGCAGTTTGCGCTGGCGCAGACAAGCGGCAGTCAGGCCGAATGAATGGGTTAGAATGGCGCGCTTTCCCGCAGTAATCTTCTCCGAACATGTCCCTGAATCCACCCCAGACCACCCTGACCATCTTCTGCAAGGTCGTCGACAACTATGGCGATATCGGCATCTGCTGGCGCCTGGCGCGCCAGCTGCAGCACGAGCATGGCGTCGTCGTCACCCTGTGGGTGGACGACCTGCAGAGTTTCCGCCGCATCTGCCCGGAAGTGGACACAGATGCCGCGCAGCAGAAGGTGCAGGGTGTGCGGGTGCGCCACTGGCGCGGCCAGGACGGCAGCTACACGCCGGCCGAGGTCGACGACATCGTCATCGAGTTCTTCGGCTGTGACCTGCCGCCGGGCTATGTCGAGGCGATGGCGCAGCGCAGTCCGCGTCCGGTCTGGCTGAACTACGAAGGCCTCAGCGCCGAGGAGTGGGTCGAGGGCTGCCACCGCCTGCCGTCGATGCACCCGCGCCTGAAGCTGACCAAGCACTTCTTCTTCCCCGGCTTCACGGATAAAACCGGCGGCCTGCTGCGCGAGCGCGCACTGGGCGCCGAACGGGGCGCCTTCCAGTCCGAACCCGGCCGGGCGCACGCCTTCCTGCGCGGGCTGGGACTGGGGGAGAGCGAGATCGAGGCCTTCAAGGTGTCGCTGTTCTGCTATCCCTTCGCCCCGGTCGAAGCGCTGTTCCAGGCCTGGGAAAGGCATGCCGGGCCGATCGCCTGCCTGGTGCCGGAAGGCGTCGCGTCCGATGCCGTGGCCGCATTTTTCGGCAGGCCTGCCGCGGCCGGCGACTGCGCCACGCGCGGGGCGCTGACCGTGCGCATGCTGCCTTTCGTGGCCCAGCCCGATTACGACCGCCTGCTCTGGGCCTGCGACCTGAACTTCGTGCGCGGCGAGGACTCCTGGGTGCGGGCCCAATGGGCGAACCGGCCCTTCGTCTGGCAAATCTATGTGCAGGATGAGAATCTGCACCACAAGAAACTGCGCGCTTTCCTCGACCGTTATGCCGAAGGGCTCGACAGTTTGCGGGATGTTTCCCTGCACTGGAACGGCGCCGGCGCGGGCCTGCCCGGGGAACAGGACTGGCAGGCGCTGTGGCCAGCGCTGCAAGCCGAACTGCCGGCCATTGCCGAGCGGGCAGGGACGTGGGAAGCGCGGATGCAGGAGAACGGCGACGTGGCCTCGAATCTGCTCGGCTTTGCCACTTCACTTCGTTAGGCGCGCCGCACATTACATGATATGATGCTCGGTTACTGCAACCCCTTTTTTCGATCATAATTCATATGAAACCCGCAAAAGAAATCCGTGTCGGCAACATCATCATGGTTGACGAGAAGCCTTTTATCGTGCTGCGTTCCGATGTCAACGGCTCGAGCCGCACGGGCTTCACCTACAAGTGGAAGATGAAGAATCTTCTGACGAACGCTCCGCTGGAAAACGTGTTCCGTGGCGATGACAAGTTCGACGTCGTCGTGCTGGACAAGAAGCCAGTCACCTACTCGTACTTCGCCGATCCGCTGTACGTCTTCATGGACGAAGAATACAACCAGTTCGAAATCGAAGAAGAGAACCTGGGCGACGCGCTGCACTACCTGAAAGACGGTATGGAATGCGAAGCCGTGTTCTATGACGGCAAGGCCATCTCGGTCGAACTGCCGACCATCATCGCACGCCAGATCGTGTACTCGGAGCCTGCAGTCAAGGGCAACACTTCGGGCAACGTCCTGAAGGAAGCGAAAATCGAGAACGCCATCGAAGCCCACCAGCACGTCGTGATGGTGCCGCTGTTCGTCAGCCAGGACGACATCATCGAGATCGATACCCGCACCAACGAATACAAGAAGGTCGTTCGTAACTGATCGATCACGCTGTCAAGAAAAACGCTGCCCCTCACGGCAGCGTTTTTTTTCGTCCCTGCGTGGCGCGACAGGCGCGTCTTCCACCCATGGCGCTGCTATTCTATTGCTCTAATAACATAAAGGAGCGGAAATGGATCGTAGGGACTTTGTTCGGATCGGCATGGCTGCCGGCGCATTGGCCGGCACGGCAGGGGCGGCCTCGGCAGTGACGCCCAAGCCCAGGCCGCGCGCCGAAGCGGACCTCCTCGAAGCGGGCGTGCGCGAACAATCGGCAGCGATGGCGGCCGGCACCATCACTTCCCAGGCCCTGGTGCAGCGCTACCTGGCGCGCATCGCCGCCATCGACAAGGCCGGCCCGCGCCTGAATGCGGTCATCGAGACCAATCCCGAGGCCTTGAAGATTGCCCAGGAGCTCGACCGCGAGCGCGCCGGCGGCAAGCTGCGCGGCCCGCTGCATGGCATTCCGGTGCTACTCAAGGACAACATCGCCACCGGCGACCGCATGTGCACGACTGCCGGTTCGCTGGCGCTGGACGGCGTGCGCGCCAGCCGCGACGCCTTTGTTGCGGCACGCCTGCGCGCGGCCGGCGCCGTCATCATCGGCAAGACCAATCTGTCGGAATGGGCGAACATGCGCTCGACCCATTCGGTGAGCGGCTGGAGCGCGCGCGGCGGCCAGACCCGCAACCCCTACGCCCTCGACCGCAACCCGAGCGGCTCCAGCTCCGGTTCCGGCGCGGCCATTGCCGCCAGCCTGGCAACACTGGCGGTCGGCACCGAGACCGACGGTTCGATCGTTTCGCCGGCATCGAGCTGCGGCATCGTCGGCCTGAAGCCGACCCTGGGCCTGGTCAGCCGCAGTGGCATCATTCCGATTGCCCACTCCCAGGATACCGCCGGCCCGATGACGCGCAGCGTGGCCGACGCCGCCCTGATGCTGGCTGCCATGACCGGCGTCGATGCCGATGATGGCGTGACGAAAGAGAGCCAGGGCAAGGTGGCCGACTATGCGGCGGCGCTTCGGCTTGACGGCTTGCGCGGCAAGCGCATCGGTGTGGCGCGCAATTTCTTTGGCGGAAGCACGGCCATCGACGCGATCGTCGACAAGGAGCTGGCGCTGCTGCAGGCGCAAGGCGCGGTGCTGGTCGACATCACGGTCCCGAACACCGACAAGTACGGCGAGACCGAAATCGAGGTGCTGCTGCACGAGTTCGCCCCGGACCTGAAGGCCTGGCTGGCCGCCTACGCCCCGCACGCGCCGGTAAAGAACATGGCCGATGTGATTGCCTTCAATGAAACGCAGGCGGCGCGCGAGATGCCGTATTTTGGCCAGGAACATTTGATTGCGGCCCATGCCAAGCGCGGGCTCGACGCCAAGGTCTACCGCGAGGCCCTGGCCAACAACCTGCGTTATGCGCGCGGGGAGGGCATCGACCAGGTGCTGAGCGCGCATCGCCTGGACGCCCTGGTGGCGCCGACCGGCGGCGTGGCCTGGCTGACCGACTACATCAACGGCGACCACTACGGCATGAGCTTTTCCTCGCCCGCCGCGGTGGCGGGCTACCCGCACATCACGGTGCCGGCCGGGCAGACACGCGGCTTGCCGGTCGGACTCTCGTTCGTCGGCACCGCCTGGAGCGAGGCCACGCTGATCGGCATGGCCTATGCCTACGAGCAGGCTTCACAGCGGCGCCGCGCACCGCGTTTCCCGGCCACGGTAAATATTCAGGTATAAAGCGCTCAGCCGCGCTTGGCGCGCTCGAAGGCCGGGCCCCACAGCGGATGGCCCTGTTCGCCCGGATCGAGCGAGAAGTCCGGGTCGATCTTCAGGGCCTTCTCGAAAGCCTGCTGGCATTGCTTGGGGCGCGAGGTGACGCAGTAGCTGAAAGCCGTGTACTTCAGGGCGGTGGTACGGGTCTGCAGCGGGGCGCCGCTGCGGATATCGGTCGAGTTCAGGCGCTTGATGGCGCCGTTGAAGTCGCCATCGTTGTACAGGCGGATGCCTTCGCGCAGGGCCACCTGTTCGCGCCCGCTGGACGCGTCCGGGCGGGTCTCGGTGCGTGGACGGCTTTCGGCGCGTGGTTCCGGACGCGACTCGGCCTTTGGATGGTTGCCGGATGGGTTGCGCTCGAGCAGGGGCGCGATCTGGGCGCAGCCGCCCAGGGTGCTTCCGGCGAGGATGGCCAGCAGCAAGCGATGGCAAGTGTTTCGGTTCATCGTTTATCGGCCTCCGTCGGCTTGCGCCGTAAAATCGTGTTCGATGGTCGCGCTTTCCGCAGTACCGGCATTGACGGTCATCACGTGCTCGGCAAAGTTCGGATTGACGATGCGGATCGTGTGCTGGCCCTGGCCCAGCGTCAGGCGCTTGACCGGCGGGCTGACGCCGCGGTCGACGTCGTTCACGTACACCGTGCCCCAAGGCTTGATCAGCAATTTATAGGTGGTGCCGTTGACGACGGCGTCGGCCTGGCGGGCGGCCGGTGCGGTGGTGTTGTGCAGGGGCGCCGCGGTGTTGCCGGCATCCGGCAGCGCGCCGGGCGTGGCGTCCGCATCCGTGGTGCCGATGGCGGGCTGGGCTTCGGCCGTGGTGCTCGCGTCCGGTGTGGCGGCGCTCCCGGCTGGCAGTGCGACCACCGCTTCGCCGGCGTCCAGTCCCTGCGCGGCCGTTTCCTGCTGCACTGCGAGCGCCAGGGTGTCGTCCGAATTGTCCTGGTTCAGGTGGGCGTACAGCGCGCTGCCGGCTGCCAGCAGCACGATGGCGGCGCCGGCGATCATGGCCCAGCGCTCCACACTGCTTTTCTTGCGGGCAGGCTGGGGCAGCGTGCGAACTGGTGGACGCGCTGGCGCCGCAGGAGCCATTGCAGGGGTAGTCGCGGAAGCAGCCACGGGCGCGGCATGGGCCGAGGGTTTGAGCGGCGTGGCCGCAATCGGCTTGTCGGATGTTACTCCGCGGGCCTGCGCTGGGGGCGGCATGCCGGCCGGTATCCCGGACTGCGTCTCGGAGGGCATGCGGGAAGGCATGCCGGCAGCAGCGTCAGGCGCGCTCTGCCGGGCTGGCACGCGCGCCGGTTCGACGGGATCCGGCGCTTCAGCCGTGCTCAGCTCGAACGGCGTGTCGAGCGGCACTGCCAGTGCGGCCGGCGCCGGCACGCTAAGCGGCATTTCCTCGACTTGCGCCGCAGCGGGGACGGCTGCTTCCGTGGCCGGCACGGCGGGCGCGGCAGGGAGCACCGCTGCGTCATCCATGCCGAGCATGGCGCGCAGTTCGGGAATATTTTTCGGGCGCAGCCGCAGGTTCGGGCCCAGGCAGCGGTCTACCGTCCGGGTCAATGCATCGCTGTAATGGTCATACAGGCGCGGGCCGAGCGGACCTTCGGGCGGAAACTCGGCGCTGATGGCGTAGTGGATGACCAGGGCCAGGGCGTGGATGTCCTGCGCGCTGTCGGCTTCGTCGGAGGCGAGCCCGTCGGGCGACGGCAGCAGCAGCGCCTCGCCGCTCTCCAGCACGGCCACGGTGTCGGGCGTGATGATGCGGTGCGGCGCATGACTCGCGTATTGCTGTTCCAGCGATTGCAGGATGTGCTGCAGGATCCGGCGGCACCACGCTTCGCTCACGAGCGCAGGGCTGTGCTCGACGATGTCGCGAACCGTGCGTCCGCCTGCGAACGGCGTATAAAGGACTGTGTTTTGGCTGGTCATTTTGCTAACCGTTTATTTTTAGCAAAACTATGCCAGATTTGGCGCGAGCGTGTCGCTGCTGAGTCAAACGTGCGCACTGGCGGCGCACGGTCGGGGCCGTACTTAAAGGTCGAGGAAACGCATCTTGAAGTTGCGACCCTTGATGGTGCCGAAGTCAGGACCCAGGCGATTGCCCGCGTTCAGGCGATCAAAAGCGTCGTGGGCCATGCGGCGGTCGAGCGCCACATAGGTCTGGAACTCGGTCACATTGATCTTGCCGACCTGTTCTTTCAGCAAGCCGGCGTCGCCGGTCAGCGCGCCAAGCACGTCGCCCGGGCGCAGCTTGTCCTTCTTGCCGCCGGAAATGACCAGCGTCAGCATCGGCGCCGGATCGGCGGCCAGCTCGTTGTCGCCGAGCTCGTCCAGCTTGTGCCAGGCGACTGGCGCATCCTGGTATTCCTCGATCAGGCGCGCCCATTTCTTTTCGTTCGGCGCGCACAGCGTCAGCGCCAGGCCCGACTCGCCGTTGCGGCCGGTGCGGCCGATGCGGTGCACGTGCACTTCGGCATCCTTCGACACGTCGGCATTGATCACCGCTTCCAGGTTAGCGATGTCGAGGCCGCGCGCGGCGACGTCGGTTGCCACCAGCACCGAACAGCTGCGGTTCGCGAACAGGATCAGGATCTCGTCGCGCTCGCGTTGTTCAAGTTCGCCGTACAGGGCGAGTGCCGAGAAGCCTTGCGCACGCAGGGTGTCGGCCAGTTCGCGGCAATGCGCCTTGGTGTTGCAGAAGGCGATGGCGGACACCGGGCGGTAGTGGCTCAGCAGGCGCGCCACGGCGTCGTCGCGGTTGTCGAAGCCGACTTCATAGAAGCGCTGCTCGATGGTCGATTCGTCGTGCTGGCTCTCGACCACCACTTCCAGCGGGTCGCGCAGGAAGTGCGAGGTGGCGTGGCGGATGTCGTCCGGGTAGGTGGCCGAGAAAAGCAGGGTCTGGCGGCGTTCCGGGCAGGCGCGCACGATGTTCGCGATCTCGTCGTAGAAGCCCATGTCGGTCATGCGGTCGGCTTCGTCCAGCACCAGGGTCTGCACCTTCGACAAGTCGAGCGTGCTGCGGCCCAGGTGGTCGCGGATGCGGCCCGGGGTGCCGACCACGATGTGGGCGCCGTGTTCGAGCGAGGCGATCTGCGGACGCATGGCCACGCCGCCGGTGAGGGTCAGCACCTTGACGTTGCCGACGCCGCGCGCCAGGCGCCGCAGTTCGCCGGCCACCTGGTCGGCCAGCTCGCGCGTCGGGCACATGACCAGGCCTTGCACCGCGAACCACGCCGGGTTCAGCTTCTGCAGGATGCCGATGCCGAAGGCGGCCGTCTTGCCGCTGCCGGTGGCGGCCTGGGCGATGAGGTCGCGGCCTTCCAGCACGGCTGGCAGGCTGGCGGCCTGGATCGGCGTCATCTCGCGGTAGCCGAGGGTGTCGAGGTTGGCGAGAAATTGCGGTGCCAGCGGCAGCGTGGAGAATGCGTGGGTCATGGTTCTTCCGGTCAGGCCGGATTGGCCGGCGCCCAGACCGGCAAGCCGGTCAAATCGAGGTTGTCGTCGCGGCGCCAGACGGGCAGGCCGCTGGTGTCGGTTTCTTCGAGCAGGGTCAGCTGCTCCTGTTTCAGGTTGGCGCGACGAGGACGGGGAGTGCGCTTTGGCTCGACAACGCTGGGTTCGAGCGGTGCGGCCGCCTCAAAACCCGGGAGGTCGATCGTCGCGTTGTCTTTTTTGTCTCTCATCTGGAATAACTGCGAGCCCCAGAAAACAAAAGCCCGGCTACAAGAGTCGGGCTCGTTTCGTGCTAAGTGTTTGGTTGCGGGGACAGGATTTGAACCTGTGACCTTCGGGTTATGAGCCCGACGAGCTGCCAGACTGCTCCACCCCGCGTCTGAGGCAAGCATTGTACCGCGTCTGGCGGCCTGACGCAAATCGGATATTCGGATTGGGTTCAGGCTGCCCGCAAACGCCACAGCGAGGTCACTTCGCGCGAGCGCGCCGCATGCAGCGGATCGTCGGCGTCCTGCACTTTTCCATGGGTCGGCTGCACGTCGTGCCGGCCCGCTACGTCCAGGCCAGCCGCGGCGATCCACTCCAGCAGTTGAGCACGCGTACGCAGGCCCAGGTGCTCGGCCAGGTCGGAGATGATCAGCCAGCCTTCGCCATGTTCGGCCAGGTGCGCCTTCAGGCCGCCGAGGAAACCGCGCAGCATGCGGCTGTCCGGGTCGTAGATCGCGTATTCGATGGCCGAGCTGGGTTTGCCCGGCAGCCAGGGCGGATTGCAGACCACCAGGTCGGCCTGGCCGTCGGGAAAGAGGTCGGCCTTGATGAGCTCGACCTGGCTCGTCAATCCCAGGCGTGCGAGGTTGTCGCTTGCGCAGCCGAGGGCGCGCTCGTCCATGTCGGTGGCGACAACGCGCTGCAGGCCGCGTCGGGCCAGTACCGCGCTCAGCACGCCGGTGCCGGCGCCGATGTCAAAGGCCAGCTTTGCCTGCGGCGGCAGCGGGGCTTGCGCCACCAGGTCGACGTATTCGCCGCGCACTGGCGAGAAAACGCCGTACCAGGGGTGGATGCGGCCGTCGAGCGCCGGAATATGCACGCCCTTGCGGCGCCATTCGTGGGCGCCGATCAGGCCCAGCAGTTCGCGCAGCGAGGCGACACTGGTCTCGCTGGACGGGCCCCAGGCCTCAAGGCAGGCTTCCTTTACCTCAGGCGCGCGGCGCAGCGGAATCGTGTAGTCGGCCTCGAACGGGATCAGCAGCATCGCCAGGGTGCGGGCACGCTGCAGCTGGGCCAGGCGGTGGCGGTGGAACTGTTCGGTCGGCGTCGGCGCGGCCTTGGTGGCCTTGGCCCGCTTGGCCCGTCCACCCTTGTGGTCGATCCGGCGCGCCAGCGCCTGCACCAGCTGGCGGGCGTTCTGGAAGTCGCCGCGCCAGAGCAGGGCGGTACCGTCCAGCGCCAGGCGATAGGCCGTGTCGGCAGCCATGGTGTCGTCGGCGAGCACGACTTTCTTCGGCGCCGGCCAGCCGCTTTCCGAGCGCCACAGCGCCGAGCGGTTCTCGCCGCCTTCGACCCATTCGATACGCGTCATATTAATGGTGGTGGTGCCAGTTGGTGCCGTTCGAATCCAGGAAGGACTTCACCGCGTCGGCACTGCCGGTCGCGTGCAGCTTGACTTCGCCGCAGCCGCAGATGCCCTGGTAAGGCTGGATGTGCGAGCAGGCCGAGACTTTTTGCAGGTAGACGGTGACGGGCTTGGCGCACTTGGCGCATTTGAAGGTGAGGGTGCGGGCGGGTTTCATGGTCGGTAAAAGGTGTGGAATGCAAAGCGCGCATTGTACAAGGGAAGTTGTAGAAGTATGGAAGGGGAACGGGCTGCAGGCTGTTGCTTTCCGGCGCTCGGAATCAATGCTTGCGCGATCTGATGGTGCCGGCCTGGCTGGACGGTAGAGTTAGCCCATAAAATTTTCCGAGGAGTATCATGAACAGCAAGGCCATGAGCAAATCGACAAGCAAATCCATCAGCCCGCGGCATCTCGGCACCCTGAAGAAGCTCGTGGTCTATCCAGCCGTGTTGGCCGGTGCCTATTTCCTGTTCAATTGGTACAACGCCATTCCCTCCTGTGCATCCGGGGCGGTCCGCGAGTCCATCCAGCTTTCCGCCTGGGATGCGCTGCGCGCGAAAAACCCGGAGGTGGTGCCGAGGCTGCCGACAATGCTGAAGGCACAGGAAATCGGGCATGCAAGTGCACGCCGCGAACGAGGCTGCGTTGCGACCGTGCGCGCTGGAGAAGAGCTGCTTTCGTATGCGTACATTGTCGAGCCGCGCGAGCACAGGAGAGTGAAGTTCGGCGTCACGCAGGCGCATCCGCTGCTCGTCACCGCACGGTTCGGGCATCTGGACCGCGATGGGGATTTCGGCAACAAGGCCCAGCCGGTCGGGCGTGACAACATCGAGCGCGCCCTGCGTTCCGTACTCGACTCGCCGAACATGTTCACGACCGGCACGTTGATCTCGCAAGTAGAACCACTGGGTTCTTGCCGCGTCCTGCAGGAAGGGCAGCGCTATGCCTGCGATGTGATGCTGGAGCTGAGCAATCCATCGCAGACCCGTGCTAGCGCGTTCCACATCCTCCAGGCTACTTTCATCTTCGAGCGTGATGCGAGCCAGTCAGCGTGGCGCGCTGCGGGCGATACCTATGGCAAGTATCTGCATGCGGTACACGAGGCGCGCAAGATGAAACCAGTCGTAAAGACCGTGCCGACTATATAGTGTAGCCGGCCGCTTCGCTCAGCAACCCGCGCGCATTGAAGCTGGATTCTGATGCTGGCTTTTGAGAATTGGCTTCATTCGCGGGCGACGGCGGCAATGGGTGTTTTTCCTGGAAACCGGTAATGCCCGGTAATCGTATACGCAAATAACCTGTCTTCCATGCGCGTGCCGTTGCCGATGTTGTGGATGATGAGCGGCACGCCTGCAGCCGTGCGCACGTCGGCAACCAGGCCGATGTGCGGCAGGCCCGGCGGCACCCGCCAGGTCACGATGTCGCCCGCCACGTAATCCTTGGCATCCTTGCTCACGCCCAGCGCCACGCCGCGGCGGCTGAAGAAGGTGGCCAGGTTCGGTACCCGGCGGTGGTCGATGTTGGTGTCGGGCCGCTTCAGCTTCCAGTTGGCCGGATGCGGGTAGGCCGACCAGGCTCCCTTCATGTCGCGGTGTACCAGCTCCTGCAAATCGTAGCCGACCTGCCGGAAGGCGCGCACCACGACGTCGGTGCACACGCCGCGCTCGATCGGCACGTCGCCGCGCGGGTAGGCCAGCTTGACGTAGGCCGGGTCGTAATGCAGCGTGACGCCGATCTGCGCGCGGGCGGCGGCGACCAGGTCCTGCGGTTCGGCACGTGGTTCGGCACGGGCAGCGCCGGTGGCGGATAACAGCAGCAGGGCGGCGAAGATCGGCAAGCGCGACATGTTCATCTCTCCTGAAGTGAACGACCAGTATCGGCGCCCGGTCCGGCGCCACGTTTGACGCACATCGCTAGAGCACCGTCACCGCGCTGCTCCCGCCGCCGGCGCGCCGCACCTGGATCTTGGCTGCGATCCGCTCCGTCATCTCGTGCACGTGCGAGATCACGCCGACCTTGCGGCCCATCGACTGCAGCGCGTCGAGCGCATCCATCGCCACCGTCAAGGTCTCGCTGTCGAGCGAGCCAAAACCCTCGTCGATGAACAGCGATTCCACGCGCACCCGGTTCGAGGACAGCGAGGCCAGCCCCAGCGCCAGCGCCAGCGACACCAGGAAGGACTCGCCACCCGACAGCGAATTGACGGAACGGATTTCGCCGCCCATGTCGTGGTCGCGCACCATCAATGCCAGCGACGGGGCCCCGGCGTTGTCGACGCGTTCAAGGCGGTAGCGCTTGGCCAGGTGGCTCAGGTGGCTGTTGGCGTAGCCGAGCAGCACCTCCAGCGTGAACTGCTGGGCGTAGTTGCGGAACTTCTTGCCGTCGGCCGAGCCGATCAGCTCGGACAGGCGCCCCCAGCGCGCCTCGATGGCTTGCTGGCGCTCGATCTCGGCCAGCATCGCCTGCGCCTTGACGCGGCGCTCGTCGTCCTGCGCGGCTTGCAGGCGCAGCTTCGTGGCTTGCTCGTGCAGCGACTGGCGTTCGTCGAGCACCTTTTGCAGTGCGGCGGCAACCGCGTCGGCATCCTGTGCGTTCGAGGAGGGATCGGCGCTGGCTTCGTGCAGCGCGCGCTGGTTCTTGCGTTCGGCCAGCACGGCGGCCGCCCTGGCGACGGCGCCGTCGATCTCGCCCAGCGCCGCGCGTTCGTTCGACATCCACTGCGCGCCGACTGCCAGCAGCGCGGCGAGGGCCGCCCCGTTTTCCACCGGCTCCAGGTCCGCATGTTGGGCGGCATAGTCCTCGATCCAGTCGCCCAAGCGGGTGGCGGCATCGCGCGCATCGTCGAGCAAAGTGGCGATGCGCTCGCCGGCCTGGGTGATACCGGCGCGGATGCGCGTTTCCTGCTGGGCCGCTTCGTTGGCGGCCAGCTGGCGTGCGGCCAGGGCCTCGCGTGCAGCCGTCAACTTCTGGCGCAGGCCCTGTTCGACGTCCTGCACCGCGCGGCCCTCGAACAAGGCGGCGCGCTCGGTGCGGCGCTCGCGCAGGGCGGAATCGCTGCGGACGTAGGCTTCCTGCGCAGCGTTCGCTGCTTGCGCAGCGTGTTCAGCGCGCACGCCGGCTTCGCGTGCCTGCGCCTCGACGGACCCGAGTGCGGCACGCTGCTCGGCCAATTGCGCCGATTGCGCCGACCAGGCTTGCGCCTCGCTGGCACGGTCGCGGTGCCAGCCGGCGGGATCGGCACGCCAGCCGGTCTGCCAGCCATCGCCACAGGAGGCACACATGACCGGATCGAGTTCGGCCAGCAGCGCGTCCAGCGTCGTCGTGTCGCGCTCGGCCTGGGCGGCCAGTGTCGTCTGCGCATGCTGGGCTTCAAGCTGCGCGGCCGACGCCAGTTGCGCCGCGTCCTGCACGCGCTTGAATTCCGCATTCGCTGCGTCGAACGCCGCCTGGGCCGCATCGCGCGCCTGGAATGCGCGGCGCGCCGCCCCCTGCTGCACATCGTTGGTGCGCAAGGCTTCGCGCACTTCCATCAGCTGGGCGCCGAACCAGTCGGCCCGTGCCGCTTCCGACGGGGCGCCTGCCGCCAGCGGATGCGCGTTCCAGGCGCTGTCGAGTTCCTGGACGTCGCCCTGCAGGCCGGCGCGCTCCTCGCCCAGCAATTCCAGGCGCTCCTGGCTGGCGGCCAGCTCGGCGCGGTGCGTGGCCTGGGCCGACAGGTTGGCCTGCACGCTGGCGCGCAATGCGTCGAGCTGGTCGCTCAGGGTGTCGAGCACGGCGTGCAGGCGCACGTCGGGGTGGGCGTAGGGATGGTCTTCGCTGCCGCACACGGGGCAGGGTTCGTCTTCGACCAGGCGGCCGCGCAGGTCCTCGACTTTGGCGGCGCAGGCCAGTTCCGCGGCGCTGAGCGCGGCCTGGGCCTGAGCTGCAGCAGCCTTCAGTGCCGGCGCGGCATCGGCGGCGGCGGCCAGCGCGGCTTCGGCGGCCTGGCGCGCGGCGCGGCTCTTTTCGAGTTCCTGGTCGATGCGTTGCAGGCGCTGGCGCGCGCTGGCCAGGCCGTGCCAGATTTTCTCGGCGGCGGCCAGCGCGTCGCGCCGCGATTCGAGTTCCGCGCGGCCTTCCAGCAAACCGTCGAGGTCGAACTGCGCCAGGGCCTCGACAGCTTGCGCACGTGCGGCTTCCTGCTGTTCGATGCGGCTGGAGGCCGCCAGCACCGCTTCCTTGCTGGCCGTGGCGCGGGCCGCGGCGTCGAGCAGCGCGCGCTCGGCCCTGGCCAGTTGGGCTGCATTTGCACGGCTGGCCTGGGCGGCTGCGTCGAGCTGGCCGAACAGCTTGTCCCAGCGCGGCCATTGCGCAGCCAGCGCTTCGAATCGGCGGTTGGCGTCGAGCCAGGCCGCGCTGCGCCCCTCCTGCGCGCGGGTGGCGTCCAGCTGCCGGCTGGCCTGCGCCAGTGCGGCCTGGGCCTGCGCCGCATCGGCCGCCGCGGCATCGCGTTGGGTGCTCAGTTTTCCGTGGGCTTCGCGCAGGGTGGTAATCGTCGCGTCAAGCGCCTTGGCCGCGTCCAGTTGCGGCGCGGCTGTCTGCTGTGCGGCCTCGGCCTCGTGCACGGCGTCCTGCGCAGCCGTCACGTCCTGTACCGCCTGGCGCGCCGCGTCCTGCACGCGCTGCAAGTCGCGCTGGCCGCTGGCGAGCGCCGTCTCGGCCTCCACGCGTTCCTTTTCGAAGCGCACCAGGTCGGCCATCAGCGGCCGCGCATCCTGTACCACGTCGAGCGTGGCCAGGCGCATGCGCCGTTCGCGTGCAGCCTCGAAGTCGACCCGGGCCTGGGCCAGCAGGGCGTCCGCATCGAGCTCGTTGCGGCGTAGCTTGTCGCGTTCCTGGTGCCAGCGCAGCTGGGTTTCCAGCAGTGTGCGCTGCACCTCGACGGCTTGCAGGGCCGCTTCGGCGGTCGCTTTCGCGGCGTCGAGTTCGGCCCGTGCTTCGGCTGCGAGCGGCGTCTGGTCGGCCAGGCGCGCACTGATGCGGCGCACGTTTTCCTGTTCCAGCTTGTAGCGCTCATAGGCACGCTTCGATATCTCGCTATAGACGGCGCTGCCGGTCAGGGTTTCGAGCAGCTCGCCGCGCTCGTTCTCGTCGGTTTTCAGGAAGGCCGAGAACTCGTTCTGGGCCAGCAGCACCGAGCGCGTGAACTGCTCGAACGACAGGCCAACGCGCTGCGCGATTTCAAGCGCCGCCTCGGTCTTGGTCGCGCCCAGTGCCAGCATTTCCGGCAGGCGGTGCAGGGTCATGGCGGGCGGCTGCAGCAGGCCGCTGGCCTTGTTGCGCGAGCGCCGTACGCTCCAGCGCGCGCGGTAGCGCAGGCCGTCGTTGCCGACGAAGTCGACTTCGGCATAGCCCTCGGCGGTGCCGCGGCGCAGCAGGTTGCGCGGGTCGAAGGTCGACACGGTGTCGCCGCCGGCGTCGGGCAGGGCGCTGCCGCCACGGCCGCCGCTGCGTGGCAGGCGCGGGGTGTTGCCATACAAAGCCAGGCAGAGGGCGTCGAGCAGGGTGCTTTTGCCCGCCCCGGTCGGGCCGCTGATGGCGAACAGGCCGCTCGAGGCCAGCGGTTCGGCCTCGAAATCGACGCAGAAATCCCCGGCCAGCGAGGCCAGGTTGCGTCCGGCGATGCGCAGGATTTTCATGCACCCTCCCTGTCGCCCGGAAGCATCAATTCGGAAAAGGCCGAGAGCTGGTCGTCGGGCGCGTCCTCGCCATAGCGCTGCTGCCACAGGCGCTTGAAGATGTCGTCGGGCTGGAGCTGGGCCAGCTGGTCGAGGGTCAGCGCCTCGGCGGCTTCGCCAGGAACAAGCTTGCGGGTCGGCTCGATCTTCGCCAGGCGCACCGGCTTATCGGCGATCGCCGCCTCGATTTGGGCGCGCAGGCCGGGTTCCGGGCCGTCGAGCAGCACGCGCACTTCAAGGTAAGGATGGCAGGCGGGCGGCAGGTCGGGGTCGAGTTCGAGCGACTCCAGCGCCGCCATCACTTCCGCCAGCGGCGCCGGTTTCGCCGGCACGCGCAGCATGTCCACTGCGCGCGGTACGAAAATTGGCGTGACCTCGCGCGCTGTCGAACCCTCGAGGTCGATGCGCAGCACCTGGTGCTGGTAGCCGACTTCGGCAAACGACAGCGGCAGCGGGCTGCCGCAATAGCGCAGGTGCTCCTTCTTGCCGACGCGCTGGGCCAGGTGCAGGTGGCCCAGCGCTGCGTAGGCAATCTGCGGGTCGAACATCGAGGCCGGCAGCGCCTCGGTGCCGCCGATCACGATGCGCCGTTCGGAGTCCTGCGAGGACTGGCCGTCGACCATGTGGCAGTGGCCCATCGCCAGGATCGCCTGGCCTTCTTCGCGGCGTTCCACCGCCAGATCAAAAGCCTGGCGGTAGAGGGCGGCGATGCCGTTCAGGTAAGCGTCGCCCTCGACGTCCACGCGCGGCACGTCGCCCGGGCGCAAAAAGGGAATGCCGAGGCACCAGGCCTTGGTTTCGCCATGGCGATCCTGCAGCGGCACCAGCAGGCGTTCGAGGTCGATGGCGCCGTCGCGCCCGCGCACCACATTGCCGATCACGACCGTGCCGTGCGCTTCGAGCAACGGCCCCGGCGCTTCCAGGCGGCCCGGCGAATCGTGGTTGCCGGCGATGACAACGATCTGCAGGTGCGGCGTGCGCGCCTTGGCCCGTTGCAGGAAACCGTAGAGCTGGCGCTGGGCGGCCGACGAGGGATTGGCGTTGTCAAAGATATCGCCGGCAATCAGGAGGGCGTCGGCCTCCTCGCTCACGATGGTGTCGAGCAGCCAGTCGAGGAAGCACTGGTGTTCGTAGGTCCGGTCGTAATTGTGCAGGGTCTGGCCGAGATGCCAGTCGGAAGTGTGCAACAGCCGCATGGGGAATCGGAAATCGGGGAGAGGAATAGGGAAGGATCGGCTGAACTATAACGCAGCTGGCGCATGCCCACAAAAAAATGTCCGGCCGGCGCGGCAGTCGATGCCGAAACCTCATTAGAATATTTGCATGCGTATTGACGATGATAAGTTGCACCTTTCCATGAGCGGCGCCCGTGCCCTGCACCTGGCGGCCCAGGGCTTGCTACAGCCGCGCCGGCGCAAGGCGGTGGAGGCCGATGTGCTGGATGCCATCCGCCGCATGGAGATGTTGCAAATCGACACCATCAACGTCGTGGCGCGCAGCCCCTACCTGGTCTTGTGGAGCCGGCTTGGCGATTACCCGCCGGAATGGCTGGACGGGCTGCTGGCCAAAGGCAAGCTGTTCGAATACTGGGCCCACGAAGCCTGTTTCCTGCCGATCGAGGATTACGGCCTGTACCGCCACCGCATGCTCGACCCGGATGCAATGGGCTGGAAATATTCGCGTACCTGGATGCGTGAGCGCGCCGGCGAGGTAGCGGCGCTGCTGGCGCACATCCGCAGGGAAGGGCCGGTGCGTTCCTCGGACTTCGAGCGCACGGATGGCAAGAGCGGCGGCTGGTGGGAGTGGAAGCCGGAAAAGCGTTCGCTCGAAGTGCTGTTCACCTCGGGCGCGCTGATGATTGCGCGGCGCCACAATTTCCAGCGCGTGTACGACCTGGCCGAGCGCGTGCTGCCCGGCTGGAGCGATGCCCAATTGCCCGAGCTGCCAGACGTACGCCGCAGGTTCGCGCTGCGCACTGTGAAGGCGCTGGGACTGGCGCGCGCCGCCTGGATTCCCGACTACCACCGCACCCGGCGCCCGCACGTCGACCCGGCCGCACTGGCCGGGCAGGGCCTGCTGCTGCGCGCCAGCGTCGAAGGCTGGGCCGACCCGGTCTACATCCATCCCGACCATGCCGAACTGGCGCGCCGCGCGGCCGATGGTGCCCTGGCGCCGACGCTGACCACCATCCTTTCTCCCTTCGACCCGGTGGTCTGGGACCGGCGCCGCGCGCTGGAACTGTTCGGCTTCGATTACCGCCTCGAATGCTATACGCCGGCCGCCAAGCGCCGCTACGGCTACTTCACGCTGCCCATCCTGCGCCGCGGCGCGCTGGTCGGCCGCATCGATGCCAAGGCGCACCGCCGCGCCGGCATCTTCGAGGTCAAGGCGGCCCTGTTCGAATCCGGCCTGCGCGCCAGCGACGCCCTGGTGCGCGATGTCGCCGGCGCCTTGCTGCGCTGCGCGCGCTGGCATGGCTGCGCCCAGGTCGTGCTCGGGCGCACGGAGCCAGTCGAGATGGCGGGGCGGCTGGCGCTGGTCATCGCCGACGCCGCCACGCCACGCCAGGCAGCCGCATGAGCCTGCCCGCCGCCCCGCTGGACGTGGTGGGCGCGGACGGGCTGCCGCTGTTCGGACGCTACCAGGGCCTGGCCGGCGCCCCGGGCTGGAACCGGCTGGCGCCGCCGTTTGCGCGTGGCGCCTTGTGGCGGCGCCTGCATCACAAGCGCTGGCATTTCGTATCGCTGGTGACCGACGAACTCTTCGTCGGCCTGGTCGTGATCGACATCGGCTGGAACAACAGCGCCTTTGCCTATGCCTTCGACCGTGCACTCGGCAAGGTGGTCGAGGCCTTTTCTCCGGTCGGCTTGCCGGCCTTGACGGCCGAGGTCGGCGCCACCGTGGCCGAAGGCGCGCGTTTCGCGATGCCGGGCCGGCGCATCGTCATCGAAGCCGATGGCACGCTTGGTCACCGCCTGCGCCTGCGCGCCGGCAATTTCCGCATCGACGCCGAATATGGCGGCGCGGCGCCGCGCCTGCTGGCGGTGGGCCCGGTCTTCGACGGCGGCGCCGTGCACAGCACGCAGAAGTCGCCCGGCCTGCTGCTGCACGGCACGGCCGACGCCGGCGGAAGGCGCTTCCGTCTCGATGGCGGCGTGGCCAGCTACGATTATTCGAACGGCTTGCTGGGCCGGCGCAGCGCCTGGCGCTGGATCTCGGCGCATGGGCGTGGGCTGGGCATCAATTTGCAAAGCGGCTACTTTGGCGATGCCGAGAACGCGCTGTGGCTGGACGGCGACCTGATCGCGCTCGGCGCGCTGGAGAGCCGCATCGAGGCCGACGGCGCCTGGACCATGACAACCGGCGACGGCCTGCTGGCCCTGCGTTTCACCCCCGAAGGAACGCGCCAAGACGACAAGCAATTGCTCCTTGCCAGCAGCCGCTTGCGCCAGTACCTGGGCCGCTTCGACGGCTGGGTGCGGGCCGCGCCTGATGCGCCGAAACGCGCCGTGACGGGGCTGAGCGGCCTGGCCGAAGACTACCGCGCGCGCTGGTGAGGGCGTTCTTTGCGCCCGCGTTCGCCAACGCGGCAGGCTTCGTATGGTTGACTGTCGCTTCCGCGTCCTTCGGTCCGAGTTTGAGCTAGATCAAACTCCAGCCAGGGTCCGCTCCTTACACTACGAGTTCTTTCGGGCTGAAGAAAAACACAACAAGCACAGCCTGTCCAAAACCAGACTTCCCGCCATGCCGCGCTCCCTTGCGGAGCATGCGCCTGCGTTGGAGAAATCGAGAGGAGACCGAATGCTTACCGCTACCTACACGCTTGTGGCGTTGTCAGTTGAACAAACGAATATGCGCGTCAGTCTGCACGCTGTCCAACAACTCGTCCAGAAAAGCTATGCACGCCAGACGGCATTGACCACAGGCCAGGCCGAATACGTCTGCGATACCTTGCGCAGCCTCTACGAAAGCTGCCAGCGCCGCAAGCTCGACCGCTTCCTGCTGCCGGCCCTGCGCCGCGCCAGCGCGAACGCCGATTCCCTGGTGGCCGAACTCGACCAGCTCAGCCGCGACGCGGTCGAGGCCCTGGCCACGGCGAACGGCCTGCTGCAGGGCGGCATCGACAGCGAGGAGGGCGTGGAAGCCTTCTGCACAGCCGTCGAACGCTTTTGCGCGGCGCTCACGCTGCGTTTCGAGCGCGAGGAACTGGAACTGTTCCCGGTGGCGCGCGTAGCCATTGCCGGCGAAACCTGGTTTGCCATGGCGCACCAGATGCTGGCCCACGATGCCTACCGCGAGGAACACCGGGTGCACCTGGTCACGCCGCCTGCCAGCCGGCCGTCGCGCGTCGAGCACAGCCAGCGCCAGGCACTGCCGGTGTCGTATGTGCATTGAGCCTGTGCATCAACAAGCAATGATGAAGAGGTAAGCCTGCTGCGTGCGCTGGTTGTGCGCAGCACGTACTGCCTAGCGGCAAGCTTTAGCTGCATCCGCCCGACAACAGTCCGCGCGCCTGTCGAGTGCGCCCAAAACTGCCATGGTTCTTTGTTATGATGGGGGTTTTGGAAGTGCGATTTCATCATGTTCGAATTCCTATTCAAGCGCCAGGGCGACAAACCCGGCAATGCGCCGGCCGCGGCAGGCAGCAAGGCTGGCGACAAGGAGGCAAAGCCTGCAGCCGGGGCCGCGCCGTCCGCGCCCGGCACGGCGCAGGGCGCGCCAGGCCAGGCCAAAGCGGCCCAGCAGGGGCGCGAACAGCAGACCGAAGCGTTGCGCCAGCTCGACGGCGATGAAACGCGCGCCGTGGAATTCATCCTGCAGGCCGACTTTTCCGAACTGCGCCTGGCCGCTGCCGAGCATGTCCACAGCCGCGCGGGACTGGAGCGCGTGCATGTGGCCATGCGCAACGTCGACCGCCGCGTTGCCAAGCTGATGCAGTCACGCCTGGATGCGATCCGCCACCACGACGCCGAACTGGCGCGCGGCCAGTCCACCCTGGATCAAGCGCGCTCCCTGTTGCAAGATCAATTGCTTACCCCAAACCATGTCGCCGAGCTCGACCGTAAATGGGCGGTGATCGCCGCCCCGGAACTCGTTGACGAATTCACGTCCGTGCGTGCCCAGCTGGGCACGCGCCTGGAAGCGCAAGTGCAGCTGCAGCGCGCCATGATCGACCGGGTGGCCAGCCTGCGCACTCTGGAGACGGCCGGCCTGAACGCCGCCGAACTGGCCGCGCGCCTGGATGCGGTGCAGCAAGAGCAAAGCGCCGCGCTGGCCGCGCCGGAACACGCCACGCTGCCGCGTGCGCTGCCTGCCGAGTTCGCCAACGAACACGCTCGCCTGAGCGCCAGCCTCGCCACGCTGGAGCAGGCCCAGGCCGCCCTGGCCGCGCGCGAGGCTGCGCTGGCCGAGTGGCAGGCCCAGCCTGTCGCCGAGCTGCAGGCCGACAAGCTGCGCCAGGCCTGGCAGAAACTGCCGGCACTGGCGCAAGGCGCCGCCGCTGCCGCCTTGCAGGAACGCTTCGATGCATTGCTGGTTACGCTGCCGCAGCCGGTGCGCAAGCCGGCGCCGGCGTCGCCAGCCGTGCAAGCCACGGCGCAAACCGCCAAACCGGTGCAAAAAGGCGCCGACCAGGGCTTCATCGACACCATGGATGCGCTGGAAGCGGCCCTGCAGCAAGGTTCGCTTGGCACCGCTGCCGAACTCGACAAGGCGTTGAAGGACACCAAGGGCAAGGGCATGCGCCTGAGCGCGGCCCAGGCCGACCGCCTGAGCCACCTGCGTGCCGAACTGAAGCGCCTGTCGGACTGGGCGCGCTGGGGCGGCAACGTTTCGCGCGAAGAACTCATCAAGACCGTGGAAACCCTGTCCACGCAAAACCTGCCGATGGCCGAGCTGGCGAAAAAGGTCGGCAGCATGCGCGACCGCTGGAAGGCGCTCGACAGCCTGTCCGGCGCCGCCCCGAAAAGCCTGTGGGAACGCTTCGACCACGCCTGCACCGTGGCCTACGCCCCGGCCGCGGCCCACTTCAAGCACCTGGCCGACGAGCGCCACACAAATGCCGCGCGCGGCGAAGCTCTGGTGGCCGAGGCCCAGGCCGAGATCGCCAAGCTGGAATCGAATGAGGCCGACTGGAAGCACGTGGCCGGCACCGTCCAGCGCATGCGCCTGGCCTGGAGCCACCTGGGCGCCATCGACCGCAAGGACAAGAAGCGCCTCGACCAGCAGTTCGCCGCCGCCCTGACCACGCTGCAGGGCCCGCTGGAAGAGCAGCGCAAGGCCGAGATGGCCGGGCGCGAGGAGCTGATCGACGAAGTCGCGAACATCGACCCGCACGACCGCCACGCCGTCGACCGCCTGCGCGACATCCAGGCCCGCTGGCAAGAGCATGCGCGTGCGCTGCCGCTCGAGCGCAAGGCCGAGCAGGCGCTGTGGCAGCGTTTCCGCGCCGCCTGCGACGAACTGTTTGCCGCCCGCAAGGAAACCGCGCATGCGGCCGACGCCGAGCGCCGTGCTCACGAAGCCGCCAAGGAAGCAATCACGGCGCGCCTGGAAGCGGCAGCGCCCGAGGCCACGCCCGCCACCGCCGGCAAGCTGCTGCGCGAAGCCGCCGCCGAGTGGCATGCGGTCGGTCCGGTGCCGCGCGCCCACGAGACGCGGGTGGAAAAGCATTATCACGAGGCCGTGGCCAAGGTGCAGCACCATGCCGACCTGGCGCGCCGCGCCGCCGGGCTGGCGCTGGCCGGCGCCCTGCGCGACAAGTTGCACGCCTGCCAGGAGCTCGAGGATTCGCTGGCCCAGCCAGGGCAGACGATCACCGCCGCTGACTGGCGCGCGCGCTGGGCCGCCTTGCTGCCGGCCGGCGCCGAATACGACCCGGTGCTCGACGCCCGCTTCGAGGCGGCGCTGTATGCCGTCGATGGCGACCGTTCCGGCTATGCGCGCTTGCTGGAAGCGAATCGCGCGACCCTGCTGCAGGAATTGCTCCGCCAGGAAGTGGCGTCCGGCATCGACAGCGGCGCCGAGTTCGCCCGCGACCGCCTGAAACTGCAGGTCGAGGCCCTGCAATCGACGCTGAAGGCGGGCGAAAAGCCAGGCCACAAGGCGAGCGGCCTGCGCCAGTTGTGCGCGCTGCCGGCCCTGGTTGACGACCGCACCGCGCTGCGCATCGAACAATTGCTCATGCGCACGGCGAGGGACGCTAAGTGAGTGCGGACATGAGCGGGAACATGCGCGGAGAAGCAAGGAACGAGCGGAGCAACGAGTTGAGTAATGAGCTGAGCAAAGAGCTGAGTAACGAAGCAAGCAGCGAAGCAAGCAACGCAGTGAGCAAAGCGCTGGGCAGCGAACCGGGCCGCGAAGCGAGCAAGGTGCGGGTCCAGACCGCCGACTTCGACCTCGGCCAGGAACTGGCGCAGCTGCGCGCAGGCGATGCGCGCGTCGGCGCCGTGGTCAGTTTCGTCGGCACCGTGCGCGACATGAACGACGGTTCCTCGGTGTCCGAAATGGAGCTGGAGCACTATCCCGGCATGACGGAAAAGGCGCTGGAAGACATCGTCGCCCAGGCCGAGGCGCGCTGGCCGCTGTACAACGCGCTGGTGATCCACCGCGTCGGCCCGCTGGCGCCGCTAGAGCAGATCGTGCTGGTCGCCTGCAGCGCCGCCCACCGCGGCGAAGCCTTTGCCGCCTGCGAGTTCATCATCGACTACCTGAAGACCGACGCCCCGTTCTGGAAAAAGGAACAGACGCCCGACGGTGCGCGCTGGGTCGACGCGCGCCTCTCGGACGACTCCGCGAAAGCCAAGTGGGCAACCCGCTGAGCTGGCTTGCGGTAGGGGCGGGCGCCGCCATCGGCGCCTGGCTGCGCTGGGGGCTGGGTCTGTGGCTGGCGAACGTGCATGCCCAGGTCCAGGCCGGCACCCTGGCCGCGAACCTGGTTGGCGGCTACCTGATCGGTATCGCGCTCGGCTTTTTCAGCAGCAATCCGCACCTGTCGCCCGAGTGGCGCCTGTTCATCGTCACCGGCTTCCTGGGTGGATTGACGACCTTTTCCAGTTTTTCCGGCGAATCCGTGGCGCTCCTGCAGCGCGGCGCGTACGGCTGGGCGCTGGGTCACACGCTGCTGCACCTGGGCGGCTCGATCCTGTTGTGTATTGCCGGCTTTGCGACCTGGCGCGTCCTGCGCACTTGACCCTCGGGTAGCTCCTCGCGATACGGTGCGAGTAACCGGCAATTACGCAACCCGGGCGATTATCTTGGTGCTAGACTTGCCGCCAGACAAACAACTGGAGCCCGCCGTGACCACTGTTCAACGACCGACCGCCGCGTTTGTCGGCGCTTCCTGGGGTGCCTTGTTGATCGGCGCCATCGCCTTTCTCTGGGGGCTATGGAATGCGACGATGCCGCTGAACGAAAAAGGCTATTACTTCACGCTGTTGCTGTACGGTTTGTTCGCTGCGATCTCGCTGCAGAAGTCGGTGCGCGACCGCAGCGAAGGCATTCCCGTTACCGGCCTGTACTTCGGCATCTGCTGGTTTTCCTTGATCGCGGTGATGACGCTGCTGACGATCGGGCTCTGGAATGCGACCCTGGCGCCGAGCGAAAAAGGTTTTTATGCCATGGCCTTCGTGCTGAGCCTGTTTGCCGTGGTGGCGGTGCAGAAGAACGTGCGTGACGTGAACGGCCTCGATTCCGATAGCGCAAGCGCGGTACGCTCGAGCGAGCTGTAAAACGAAGGCAGGATCGACAGCGGCAGCCCGTCACCCGGGGGCTGCCGCTTTTTATTTGCCCCTACGCCGCTTCTTCCTTCGCCTCTCCCTTGCTGCACCATAGCGAGTAGGCAATCCCGGCAGCGATCAGCACCACCGTCACCGCCAGCGACAGGCTGGCCGGCAC
>Ga0265780_10001763_pt1 | contig 29997 bp, 26 predicted proteins | sample P1T30metagenome_FD_192432 | JGI IMG/M metagenome (GOLD analysis project Ga0265780, IMG submission 192432) | Plant litter microbial communities from East Loma Ridge, Irvine, California - P1 T30 | ecosystem: Environmental > Terrestrial > Plant litter > Unclassified | place: USA: California... | reverse complement strand
GCCGGCGAACCCGCTCGACGTGCTCGCGCAGCACACCGTCGCCGCGGGCGCGGTCGACACCGTGGACGTCGAGCACTGGTTCGAGCTCGTCCGCCGCAGTGCCCCCTTCAGCGGGCTGCCCCGCTCGGCGTTCGAGGCGACGCTCGACCTGGTGACCGGGCGCTACCCGAGCGACGAGTTCGCCGAGCTCCGACCGCGTCTGGTCTGGGACCGCGTGCACGGCACCCTGACCGGGCGTCCGGGAGCACAGCGGCTCGCCGTGACGAGCGGCGGCACCATCCCGGACCGCGGCATGTTCGGCGTCTTCATGGTCGGCGAGAAGGCATCCCGCGTCGGCGAGCTCGACGAGGAGATGGTCTACGAGTCCCGCGTCGGCGACGTCTTCGCGCTCGGCGCCACGAGCTGGCGCATCGAGGAGATCACGCACGACCGGGTGATCGTGAGCCCGGCGTTCGGGCAGCCCGGCCGGGTGCCGTTCTGGAAGGGCGACGGCATCGGCCGGCCCGCCGAGCTCGGTCGTGCGACCGGGGCCTTCGTGCGCGAGGTCGAGGGGTCCTCCGACGAGGACGCCCGCGCCCGGGTCGCCGCCGGCGGTCTCGACGAGCGCGCCGTGACGAACCTGCTGACGTTCCTCCGCGACCAGCGCGCCGCGACCGGACACGTCCCGAGCGACACCACCCTCGTGGTCGAGCGGTTCCGCGACGAGCTCGGCGACTGGCGGCTCATCCTGCACTCGCCGTACGGCATGCAGGTGCACGCGCCGTGGGCCCTCGCCGTGGGTGCGCGACTGCGCGAGCGGCACGGCATCGACGGGGACGCCATGGCCGCGGACGACGGCATCGTGGTGCGCATCCCGGAGACCGACGCCGAGCCGCCCGGGGCGGACCTGTTCGTGTTCGAGCGCGACGACCTCGAGGCCCTCGTCACCGACGAGGTCGGCGGCTCTGCCCTGTTCGCGGCACGGTTCCGCGAGTGCGCGGCGCGGGCGCTCCTGCTCCCCCGGCGGAACCCCGGCCAGCGGTCGCCCCTGTGGCAGCAGCGGCAGCGTGCGTCGCAGCTGCTCGAGGTCGCCCAGAAGTACCCGACGTTCCCGATCGTCCTCGAGACGGTGCGCGAGGTCCTGCAGGACGTGTACGACGTCCCCGCCCTGCTCGGCATCGCGGACGACATCGCCGGCCGCCGGATCCGCCTGGTGGAGAGCGAGACCGAGCAGCCGTCGCCGTTCGCCCGGTCCATCCTGTTCGGCTACGTCGCGGCCTTCATGTACGAGGGGGACTCCCCACTCGCCGAACGCCGTGCGGCCGCGCTCTCGCTCGACTCGACCCTGCTGGGCGAGCTGCTCGGCCGGGCCGAGCTCCGGGAGCTCCTCGACCCGTCGGTGATCGCCTCCGTCGAGCGCGACCTGCAGCGGCTGTCCCCGGACCGTCGAGCCCGCGACGCCGAGGGACTCGTCGACGTGCTCCGCCTGGTGGGCGCGCTCGACCTGACCGAGATCGTCGACCGCAGCTGGCTCGCCGAGGCCGACGACCGGACGGCCGCCACCGAGACCGTCCGGGCCGCGCTCGAGACGCTCGAACGCGACCGGCGTCTGCTGTCCTTCGCGCAGGCCGGCACGACCCGCTGGGCCGTGATCGAGGACGCCCCCCGCCTGCGCGACGCACTGGGCGTCCCGCTGCCGATCGGCGTGCCCACGGCGTTCGTGGAACCCGTCGCCGACCCGCTCGGCGACCTGGTCGGCCGGTACGCCCGCTCGCACGGACCCTTCTCGGCCTCCGAGGCCGCCGGGCGCCTCGGACTCGGGGTCGCCGTCGTGCAGGACACCCTGCGCCGGCTCGTCGCCGACCGGCGGGTCGTCGAGGGCGAGTTCCGCCCCGACCGCCAGGGCGCCGAGTGGTGCGACTCCGAGGTGCTCCGGCGCATCCGCACGAAGTCCCTCGCCGCCCTCCGGCACGAGGTCGAACCCGTCTCGCCGGACACCCTCGCCCGGTTCCTGCCGGCGTGGCAGCACGTCCGGACGCCCGGCAGCCGCGGCGGGCTCCGGGGCGTGGACGGCGTCCTGCAGGTGATCGACCAGCTCGCGGGTGTCGCGCTGCCCGCCAGCGCGTGGGAGACCCTCGTCCTGCCGGCCCGGGTGTCCGACTACTCGACGAGCATGCTCGACGAGCTCACCGCGACGGGCGAGGTCCTCTGGTCCGGCGGCGGCACGCTGGCGGGCAACGACGGCTGGGTGCGGCTCCACCTCGCCGACACCGCGGACAGCACGCTCGCCGAGCCGTCCGGCGAGGAGACGACCGAACTCCAACGGGACGTGCTCGGCGCACTCGCGGGCGGCGGGGCCTACTTCTTCCGCCAGCTCGGACAGGCCGTGGGCAGCACCGATGACCAGGCCCTCTCCACCGCACTGTGGGACCTGGTCTGGGCGGGGCAGATCACCAACGACACGTTCGCGCCGCTCCGGGCGATGCTCGGTGGGAAGGCGAAGAGCGCGACCGCCCCGCGGACCCGGGCCTACCGCGGCCGGCGCCGGCCGACACTGCCGAGCCAGTCCGGGCCGCCGTCGGTCGGCGGACGCTGGTCGCTCCTGCCCCTCGCCCAGTCGGACGCCACCGTCCGCGCCGCGGCGACCGCCGAGCAGCTGCTCGAGCGGTACGGCGTGGTCACGCGCGGAGCCGTGCAGGTCGAGGGCGTCCGCGGTGGCTTCGCCGGCGTCTACCGCGTGCTGACCCGGTTCGAGGAGTCCGGACGGGCACGCCGCGGGTACTTCGTCGAGGGGCTCGGCGCCGCGCAGTTCGCGACCGGGCCGACGGTCGACCGACTCCGGACGTACGCCCGGGACCTCGACGACGACGACCGTGCCGACGACGACCGTCACTGTGACGCGATCACCCTCGCGGCGACGGACCCGGCGAACCCGTTCGGGGCCTCGCTGCCGTGGCCGACCGACGCCGACGACCCGGACCAGCCGGAGGGCGCCGCGAAGACCGGCGGCCGCGGACACCGTCCCGGCCGCAAGGCGGGGGCGCTCGTGACGATCGTGGACGGTCGGCTCGCGGTCTACGTCGAGCGCGGCGGCAAGTCCGTCCTGACCTTCACCGAGGACGCCGCCGACCTGGCCGCAGCGTCGACGTCGATCGCGGCGACGGTGCGGAGCGGACTCGGCAGGCTCGCCGTCGAGCGCGTCGACGGCGAGTTCGTGCTCGAGACGGCCCTCGGCGGGGCGCTGCGCGAGGCCGGGTTCACCGCGACACCGCAGGGGATCCGGCTCCGTGCCTGAGGGCGACACCGTCTTCCGCGCCGCCCGACGGCTGCACGCGGCGCTCGCGGGCAAGGTCCTCACCCGCAGCGACTTCCGCGTCCCCGCCTTCGCGACGCTCGACCTCGTCGGCCGCACCGTCGACGAGGTGGTGCCCCGTGGCAAGCACCTGCTGCACCGGATCGGGGACCTGACCGTGCACTCGCACCTCAAGATGGAGGGCCGGTGGGACGTCTACGCGCCCGGTGAGCGCTGGCGTCGGCCGGCCCACCAGGCGCGCGTGGTCCTCGACGCCGCGGACGTGTCGACGGTGGGCTTCACGCTGGGCGTGCTCGAGGTCGTCCCGCGCGACCAGGAGGCCGACGTGGTCGGGCACCTCGGACCGGACCTGCTCGGACCGGACTGGGACGCCGACCGCGCGCTCGACAACCTCACGCGGGACCCCGCGCGTCCGGTCGGGCTGGCGTTGCTCGACCAGCGCGTGCTCGCCGGCCTCGGGAACGTCTACCGCAACGAGCTCTGCTTCCTCCGCGGCGTCCTCCCGACCCGTCCGGTCGGCGAGGTCCACGACCCGGCCCGCACCGTGGCACTGGCGAACCGGCTCATCACGGTGAACCGCGACCGCACCCACCGCGTGACGACGGGCGTCGATCGACCCGGGCGGCGCTTCTGGGTCTACGGCCGTGCCGGCAAGCCGTGCCTGCGCTGTGGCACACCGATCCGCTCGGGCGACCTCGGCGAGTCCGAGCTCACCCTGCGCGACACGTACTGGTGCCCGCGCTGCCAGACCTGACCGGCAGCGGTGCCGCCCGGCGCCAGGGGCCAGGGGCCGGGGGCCAGCGGTGCTGACCGTGACCCGCGCCGGCCGGGGGTCAGCGGTGCCGACCGTGACCAGCACCGGGGGTCAGCGGTCGGAGGCCTCGACCACGCAGCTCTCGACCTGCTGTGCCGCTTCCGAGTCCGCGCTGAAGGAGCTCGGAGCGGGCGACGCCGAGTTCGACTCGTCGGCCGTGGCGTCCTTCGCGGTCTTGTTCACCGCGTAGAGGGGTCCGTCGAAGTCGTCCGACGTCGGGTCGTCGGTCGTGGCCCAGATCGTGACCTCGTCGTCGTTCGGGTCGTTGCTGTCCGCCGGCACGATCGTGGCGCCGAGGTACCAGCCGCCGTCGCCCTCCTGGATGTTCGCGAACTCCGCCGTGTCGTGTCCACCGACGGCCGCGTCGATCCTGTCGACGACCGCGCTCGAGGCGACGTCGCACTGCGTCGACTGCGACTTCTCCTCCGACCCCGGGACCTTGCCGACGGGGTCGATGTTCTGCGCGCCACCCGGGTCGCAGGCGGTCAGCAAGAGGGCGATGGTGGCGGCGCCGATCAGCGCCGAAGCGGTCTTCACTCGCGTGGACATGGCGGTGATGGTAGGCCGCGGCCGGTGGGCGCGGACCCAGGAGCGCTGCGGCACCCGTCCACCCCGCAGGACGCGACCTCGGCGGTTGCTCGCAGCGACATCGCGCTGCGGGCAACCGCCGAGGTTGCGTGTTGCGGGAGAGGGGGCGTCGGGTCAGGCGGCGGCGGAGCGCTCGGCCGACGGCCGACGGCGGAGCGCCGCGTCCAGGACCGCCGGCGGCTGGTACTGCTGGTCGAGCCGCCCGACGTCGGAGCCCGGCGGGACGATCGCGTCGATGCGGTCGAGCACCTCGTCCGACAGCGCCACGTCGGCACCGGCGAGCAGGTCGTCGAGCTGCTCCATCGAGCGCGGGCCGATGAGCGCGCTCGTGACGCCCGGGTGCGCGATCGCGAACGCCATCGCGAGGTGGGTCATCCTGATCCCGGTCTCCTCGGACAGGGAGACGACCTGCTCCACGGCGTCGATCCGGCGCTCGTCCCGGTTGTGCGCGAACATCGTCGCTCGGGCGAGATCGGTGTCCTGCCCCTTCCGGAACCGTCCGGTCAGCATGCCGCCGGCGAGCGGGCTCCAGACGAGGGTGCCCATCCCGTACCGCTGGGCGACGGGCAGCACCTCGCGCTCGATGCCACGGTTCAGGATCGAGTAGGTCGGCTGCTCGGTGCGGAAGCGCTCGAGCCCCCGGCGCTCGGAGGTCCACTGCGCCTCGACCTGCATCGACGCCGGGAAGTCCGAGCTGCCGATGGCCCGCACCTTGCCGCTGCGCACGAGGTCGGTCAGTGCGGAGAGCGTCTCCTCGAGGTCGACGGTGTCGTCCGGACGGTGGGCCTGGTACAGGTCGATGTGGTCCGTGCGGAGTCGGCGCAGCGAGTCCTCGACCGCCCGCATGATCCAGCGGCGGGAGTTCCCCCGTCGGTTCGGGTCGTCACCCATCGGGCCGTTGAACTTCGTCGCGATCACGACGTCGTCGCGCCGGCCGGCCAGCGCCTTGCCGACGAGCTCCTCCGACCCGCCCTGCGAGTACCGGTCGGCGGTGTCGATGATGTTGATGCCCGCGTCGAGTGCGCGGTGCACGATGCGGATGGAGTCCTGCTCGTCGCCGTTTCCGATGCGACCGTCCGTGCCGAGCATCATGGCGCCGAGCGCGAAGGGGCTGACCTGGATGCCGGTCCTGCCGAGGGTGCGGTACTGCATGTGCGGTTCCTCCTGTCGATGGCGCTCCTCGGGTCCGTGCCGTATCGTGGCGGATCTGGAACGCTCTTCCGGAACTATATGGAACGCCTTTCCGTTTCCGCAACCACCCGTGACAGGAGGATCTGTGCGCGCCGACGCCCGACGCAACGCCGACGCCCTGACCGACGCCGCCAAGGCGGTCTTCGCGACCGACGGCGTCGACGTCCCGGCGAAGGTCATCGCCGACCGTGCCGGGGTCGGCGTCGGGACGCTCTACCGGCACTTCCCGCAACGGTCCGACCTCGTGGTCGCGGTGTTCCAGCGCGCCGTGGACGCCACGGCGGCGGCAGCCGACGACCTCGCTGCGACCCACGCTCCGGACGAGGCGCTCGCACGCTGGCTGCAGCGGTTCACGGAGTTCGTCGCGACGAAGCGCGGGCTCGCCGCCGCCCTGCACTTCGGCGACCCGGCGTTCGAGGCGCTCCCCTCCTACTTCCTCGACCGACTCGGGGGCGCCCTCGCCGGGTTGCTCGACGCAGCCGCGACCGCCGGGACGATCCGGCCGGACGTCGACGCCCCGCAGCTCCTGCACGCCGTCGCGAACCTCTGCCACGGCGCCCCCTCCGCCGAGCAGAGCCAGCTCATGGTGGGCCTGCTCGTCGACGGGCTCCGGTACCGCGCGACGGTCTGAGCACAGCACAGCACAGCGACCTGCGGCCCGGACTGTACCGCGGGCACCTTCCGCCCCTACGGTCGGACCGTGACCGCCCTCCTGCCCCTGCTGTCCGGCCTCGGCACCGGACTGGCGCTGATCGTCGCGATCGGCGTCCAGAACACCTACCTGCTGCGGCTCGCGGTGAGCGCCGGCGTCCGGGTGGTGGTCGCCGCGGTGGTGGTGTGCGCCGCGTCGGACGCCGTGCTCATCGTCGCCGGGGTGCTCGGGGTCGGCGCGGTGGTCGAGCGGTTCCCGGTCGCGCTGGTCGTGGTCCGCTTCGTGGGAGCGGCGTTCCTGCTCACGTACGGGGTGCTGGCGGCGCGGCGGGCGCTCCGGCCGTCGGGCGACGCGATGCGGGTGGAGCGGACCGCCGCGGACGACGGCGTGGTGGCGTCCGCGTCCGCATCCGCGATGGCGTCCGGACCCGGAGCGGCGGGGCGGGCGCGCACCGCGCCTCCAGGCCGGGCGGTCCCGACCACGCGCGCCGCAGTGGCGACCATGCTCGTCTTCACGTGGGCGAACCCGCACGTCTACCTGGACACGCTCGTGTTCCTCGGGTCGGTCGCGAACCAGCAGGGCGCCGACGACCGCTGGTGGTGGACCGCGGGTGCGGTCGGGGCGAGCTGCCTCTGGTTCGGCGCGCTCGGCTTCGGCGGGCGGCTCCTCCGGCCGCTGTTCGCGAGGCCGGTGACCTGGCGGGTGTTCGACGGTCTCGTCGCGGTGGTCATGCTGTCGTTCGGCGTCGCGCTCGCCATCGGCACCTGACCCGGCCCCGGCCCGGCCCCACCCCGGCCCGGCCCCGGCCCGGCCCCGACGCAGAACACCGGTGTTCGTCCTGGATACCCCGCGATGCGGGTGTGTGGTGGACGAACACCGGTGTTTTGCGGAACGGAACAGGCGGGCGGGGGGCTACTGCAGGCCCTGGCCCACCCGGCTGTGGCGACGGCTGTAGCCGAAGTAGATCGCGAAGCCGATCACGAGCCACGCGATGAACCGCAGCCACGTCTCGACCTCGAGGTTGAGCATCAGCCAGAAGCACAGCACCGCGGAGATGATCGGCAGCACGGGCGAGAACGGCACCCGGAACGCACGCGGGGCGTCCGGCCGGGTGCGGCGGAGGACGACGATGCCGATCGACACGAGGACGAACGCGGACAGCGTGCCGATGTTGATCATGCCCTCGAGGCGCTCCACCGCGGTGAACCCGGCGATGAACGCGACGACGACACCGGCGACGACCTGCACGCGCACCGGGGTCTGCGTCTTCGGGTTCGTCTTCGAGAACCAGCGGGGCAGCAGGCCGTCGCGGCTCATCGAGAAGACGATGCGCGAGAGGCCGAGGAGCAGCACCATGACCACCGTCGTCAGCCCGATCAGGGAGCCGATCGCGATGATGCCGGCGGCCCACGGCAGCCCGACGATGTCGAACGCGGAGGCGAGGGACGGCGCGTCCTCCTCCGCGAGGCGACGGTAGGACACCATGCCGGTGATGACGATGCTCACGCCGACGTAGAGCAGCGTGACGATGCCGAGCCCGATGAAGATGCCGCGCGGCAGGGTCTTCTGCGGGTTCTCGGTCTCCTCGGCGCTGGTCGCGACGACGTCGAAGCCGATGAACGCGAAGAACACCAGCGACGCCGCCGCCAGCAGCCCGAAGACGCCGTACTGCGCGGGTGCGGACCCGGTGATGAACGACACGAGGGACTGCGTCAGGACGCTGCCCTCGGCACCCTTCGCCGGCTCGGCCGGCGGGACGAACGGCGCGAAGTTGGCGGCCTTGACGAAGAAGGCGCCGGCGACGATGACGAAGACCACGATCGCGACCTTGATCACCGTGATGACCGCGGAGACCCGGGACGACAGCCGCGTCCCGAAGGCCAGCAGCGCCGTGAACACCCCGACGATGAGCACCGGCCCCCAGGTGAACCCGATCGGCCCGAGGCGGATGGTGTCGGGTAGGTCGATGCCGAACACGCCGAACGCGGTGCTGAGGTAGATGCCCCAGTACTTGGCGATGACGGCGCTGGCGGTGAGGGTCTCGAGGATGAGGTCCCAGCCGACGATCCACGCGAGCAGCTCACCCATGGTGGCGTACGTGAACGTGTAGGCGGAGCCCGCGACCGGGATCGTCGAGGCGAACTCGGCGTAGCACATGATCGCCAGGCCGCAGGTGACCGCGGCGAGCAGGAACGAGATGATGACGCCCGGTCCGGCGAAGTTGGCGGCGGCGTTCGCGCCGACCGAGAAGATGCCGGCGCCGACCGCGACGGCGATCCCCATCGCGGCGATGTCGAAGGTCTTCAGGGACCGTCGCAGGGAGCGGCCCTGTTCCTCGGAGTCGGCCAGCGAGGCCTCGATCGACTTGGTGCGGAGCTGCGGAGCCATGGAGCATTCCCGTCATGGTCTGGCGGTGGACCCCGTGAGGGTACTGGCGCACCGGCCCGGCGCGCAAACATGGTGTACCAGTGTCTGGACGGGAGGCGCGGCACCGGCCGCCGGGTCGGCCCGCCCCGGACACGGCGCGGGTCAGCCCGGACGCGGCTCGGGTCAGCCCGCCCGGCGCCAGTCCGCCAGGAAGCGCGCGCCCGCCTCGTCGTGGATGACGCCCTCGGGAGCGGTGAGCACCGGGTACGGCGTCGCCGGCACGCCGTCCGCCGGCCGGACGTCGACGTGCGCCACCTCGTGCCCGTTCGCGTGCAGCCAGTCCGCCATCGCGTAGTCGCTCCGCGAGTCCCCCATCGTCCGCCAGGCCAGCGGGAGCTCGCCGTCCTGCGCCAGGAGCTCGAGCGACCGTTCCGCGCCCATGTCCTTGCCGGACCGGTCGGACTCGACGTCGGTCGAGATGATCGTCGGGTCAACTCGCCACTGCACGGCGCCGTCCGCGTCCGGGCGCACGTCGTCGAGCCTGCGGACCCCGAGCCCACGACGTTCGAGGGCCGCCATCGCCTTCGCGTCGAACTCGGCCTGCCGGGCGAGGTAGGTGGCGTTCGGCACCTCGACCCGCTGCTCGATCGACACCATCGCGCGCTTCGTCTCGTCGAAGAACACGAGGTCGGCGTACTCGGTCCGGACCAGCTCGCGCATCTCGTCGGCGTAGTCGCGGGGCAGTGCGAGGTCCTCGGCGACGGTGAGCTCCCCCATGCCGCCGTCGTACTGCGGGCCGATCGAGCACCAGACGGCACCCTTCTCGCAGACGGCGTGCACACGGCCGCCGGGCGCGAGACCACCGGCGAGCAGCGGGCCGACGACCTCCTGCCGGATGAAGGCGTCGCTCCTGCCGGTGTTGAACACGACGGGGACGCCCTCGGCGGCGAGCGCCACGAGGTCGTCGACGATGCTCGGGATCGCGATCGTCCGGGAGACCGGGCTCGCGATCGGGCCGTCGACGTCGAGCAGGAGGCCGAGACGGGGTGCAGTCACCCGACCATCCTCGCAGGACGCCGGCGGCACCCGGGACACGCGATGGTGCCGGTCAGCCGCGTGCGGTGGCCCGGGCCAGGAAGCGGTCGAGCACGGCGCCGATGACGCTCGGGTCCGGGACGTGCCCCTGCCCGTCCACCTCGGCGAACTCGGAGCCGGGCACCGCCTCGACGAGTGCGTGTGCCGCCCGCCGCATCCAGTCGATGCTGTCGGCGCCCGCGGCGACCAGGACGGGCACGCCCACGGCGGCGGCGACCCGCTCGGGGATCGCGAGGCCGTTGAGCACGCGGACGTCGCGGCCGAGCACGTGCGCGTCGGCGACGAGGGACCGCCAGAGCGCCCCGCGGAGGCGGAGCGCCGTGATCAGCCCCATCGGGAGGCCGAGCACCTGCGCGAGGAACGCGCGGACCGCCTGCGCCCGACGGCCGGCTGCGACGTGCTCGTCGAGGGCGTCGGCGAAGACGACGTCGTCGGCGTGCGGGTCGACGGAGGCACGGTACGGCGGTTCCCACAGGACGGCAGCGTCGATCGGCACGCCGGCGGCCAGCCCGCGGAGCACCACGCCGGCACCGACGCAGATGCCGAGCGCGCTGACCGGGCCGCCGGTCGAGGCGACGACGGCGGCGAGGTCGTCGACCTCGCGCTCGACGGACCACGCCGGGGCGTCGCCGCTCGCGCCGCGGCCGCGGCGGTCGTAGGTGACGACGCGGTACCGGGTGCTCAGCTCGGCGGTCAGCCGCTCGAGGTAGGCGGTGCCGTGGTGGTCGAAGGCGCCGGCGAGGACGACGAGCGTCGGACCGGAGCCCTCTTCGGACACGGCGAGCCCGGTGCCGTCGGCGGAGACGACCGTGCGGTCGACGTGGTGGTCCATGGTGTCCTCGTGCGTGGGGCACCGCTGCGTCGGACCCTACGGGCGGAGGGTGCGGTGGCGGTGGTCCGAGTGTCCCAGGGTGCGCACGGCCCTGTCTCCCCCCGATTCCAGGGGCAGAACGGCGGACCTGTCCCCGGAGCGGGTGTCGCGTCCGCTCAGACGAGGGCGGTCGTGCCGACGGCCTCGCGCTCGAGCAGTGCACGCTTCACGTCGAGCCCCCACGCGAAGCCGCCGAGCGTGCCGTCCGACCGCAGGACACGGTGGCACGGCACGAACAGCGCCGGGGCGTTCCGTGCGCAGACGCTCGCCGCCGCACGGATCGCGTCCGGGCGTCCCATCGCCGCCGCGAACTCGGTGTACGTCAGGACGGTCCCGGCGGGCACCAGGCGCAGCTGCCGCCACCCCTCGGTGAAGAGCTCGGTGCCGTACTGGCGGACCGGCACCTGCATCGCGTGCTCGACCTCGCCCGCGTAGAAGGCGTCGACGGCGTCGGCGGAGGCCACCCGCCCGTCGGTGACGCGTCCGGGCCGGTGCCGTTCGGCGATCCGCCCGAGGATGCGTTCCGGCGAGTCCGTCCAGCCCGAGGCGAGGACGCGGCCCTCGGCGTCCTCGAGCACGGTGAAGGGCCCGTCGGGGGTGTCCAGCGTCTGGATCGTCGCGTCGGTCATCGGTCGTCCTCCTGCTCGTTCGTGTGTGCTGCTGCGGCCGCCGCCGTCGCGCGGTCGACGATCGGCCGCCAGCAGTGCATGGTCAGGTAGCTCCGCCACGGCGCCACCTGCTCCGACCGTAGGGACAGCTCGCGCGCCGCACCGGGCAGCCCGAGTTCCTGTGCACCGTTCCGCACCGCGAGGTCGCTGTGGAGGAACACGTCCGGGTGGTGCCGCACCCGCAGCGCGACGTAGTCCGCGGTCCACGGACCGATCCCCCGGACCGCGAGGAGCCCCGCGCGCAACTCGTCGAGCGACTGCCCCGCGTCGACCACGAGCGACCCGTCGGCGAGCGCCGCGGCCACCCGGAGGATCGTGTCGACCCGCGCAGCCGGCCCCCGCAGGACCTCGCTCCCCCGGGCTGCGACGACCGCGGCCGGAGGGAACAGCCGCCCGTCCTGGGCGACGTCGCCGGCGACGGGTGCCCCGAGCGCCGCCACCAGACGCGTCTGCGCCGTCCGGGCCGCCGCGACCGACACCTGCTGCCCGATGAGGGTCCGGACGACGACCTCGTGCGGGTCCACCGCGCCGGGCAGCCGGATGCCGGGCACACGCGCGACGGCGGCGGTCAGCTCCGGGAGCGAGGCGAGCACCGTGTCGACGGCGACCGGGTCGGCGTCGAGGTCGAACAGCGAGCGCACCCGCGCCACGAGCGTCGGCAGGTCGCCGAGCGCCGTGACCCGCACGCGGAGGTCGACGCCGGTGCCCCGACCGGCCGCGTCGGGGACGGCGGCCGACGCGGTGAAGCGGGCCGGGCCTCCAGGCAGGTCCAGCAGCCGCCCGTAGGACGTGACGTTCCCCGCACGGTCCCTGCCCACCTGCTCCAGCCCGGCCAGCGCGTGCAGCGCGTGCCAGTCGAGGAGCCCCTGCACGTCGAACGGCGGCCGGGCCGGCAGGTGCAGGTGCAGGTGCAGGTGCAGGTCGCCGTCCGCCGCCGGTCCCGGGACGCGCCGGGCGCGGAGTTCGGTCGGGGTGACGGCGAAGACCTCGCGGACGGTGTCGTTGAACTGCCGGATGCTCGTGAACCCGGCGGCGAAGGCGACGTCGGCGACGGGCAGGTCGGAGGAGGTGAGCAGCGTGCGGGCGGTCTGCGCGCGGGAGGCGCGGCTGAGCGCCTTCGGGCCGGCGCCGAGCTCGGCCGTCATGATCCGGTTGAGCTGCCGCTCCGAGTACCCGACCCGGGCGGCGAGGCCGGGCACGCCGTCGCGTTCGACCACGCCGTCGAGGACGAGGCGCATCGCGCGTCCGGCGACGTCCTCGCGCAGGTCCCACTCCGGGCTGCCGGGGGTCGCCTCGGGCAGGCAGCGCTTGCAGGCGCGGAAGCCCGCGACGTGCGCGGCGGCGCTCGTGCGGTAGAACGTGACGCCGCTCGCGCGCGGGGTGCGCGCCGGGCAGCTGGGGCGGCAGTAGATGCCCGTGGAGTGCACGGCGGTGACGAACTGGCCGTCGAAGCGGGCGTCGCGGGAGGCGACGGCCCGGTACCGCTCGGCGTGCAGGTCGTCGGTCCCGGTGCTCGGCATGCGGTCAGCCTGACATGCGCGACCGACAGCGACTGGCGGGAATCGGACGTGGCAGTGGGCGGCTCGGACGGGAGGCGCGGCTAGCGTTGGCCCCGTGACCAGCGGAGACGACGTGGCCGGCCCCAACGACCTGCCCTACCGTGCCGACGTCGAGATCGCGATGCTGCTCGTGTCGGCCCGGCACCGGTACGAGGGGCGACCGGCGGACGGGGCGCTGCCCGCCGGGGGACCGGAGCTGGTGGACCGCATCGAGCTGCGGGCCGGGCTCGGCATCGTCGGTGACCGGTACTACGCCGCCCGGGCACACGTGCACGCCTCGGTGACGGTGATCGGACTCGAGGGGCTGGAGGCCGTCGCGCAGGAGCTCGGCGAGGCGGTCGACCCGGCGGCGACCCGGCGGAACGTGTACCTGCGCGGCGCCGACGTCGAGGCGCTGCGGGGTGAGCCGTTCTCGTTGGAGCGTCCCGGCGTCGGCGGCCCGGTGCGCTTCCGCGGGTACCGGCCGGCGAACCCGTGCGCGTGGATGGACCACGAGGTGGCGCCGGGCGCGTTCCGGGCGATGCGCGGGCGGGGCGGGGTGCGGTGCGACCCGGAGTCCGACGGGGTGCTCGCCCTCGGGCCCGCAGTGCTGCGGACGGCGCGCCCGGTCGCGCGCTGAGCGCCCGGTGCCGGGGGCGTCTCGCAAAACGCAACGAGGGCGGTTCTGCGCAGCGGAATGTCGCTGCGAGGAACCGCCCTCGTTGCGTGTTGCGGGTGGTCAGGCGGTGAGGGACTGCTCGATCGCGTCGACGAACGCGGGCAGGTCGCCCGGGTTGCGGGAGGTGATGAACCCGCCGTCGACCTGGACCTCCTGGTCCACCCACTCCGCGCCCGCGTTGCGGATGTCGGTCTGCAGCGACGGGAACGACGTGATCGTCTTGCCGGACAGGAGACCGGCCTCGACGAGGGTCCACGGGCCGTGGCAGATCGCCGCGACCGGCTTGCCGGCGTCGGCGAAGGCCTTCACGAGCGCGACCGCGTCGGAGTCCTGGCGGATGGTGTCCGCGTTGATCGTGCCGCCGGGCACGACGAGCACGTCGTAGTCGCCGACGCCGCTGACACTGCCGATGGTGGTGTCGACGGACACCGTCTTCCCCGGGTCCTTGTCGCCGACGAGGGTCTGGATCTCGCCCGACTCCTGCCCCGCCACGGTTACGGTCGCGCCGCGCTCGCGGAGCTGCTCGGTGGGGACGACGATCTCGTCCTGCTCCACGCCGTAGTTCGTCGCGATGACGAGGACGTTCTTGCCGTCGAGGGCTGCCATGTTCGCTCCTTCCGCGGCCCGGATCCTCCCGGCCGCGCACCCGATCGTCGTCGGGGGCGGCTGGACGTGTCCGCAGCCCGGAGCGGAGGTCCGGGGCACCAACACCGGCAAGGTTGCCCATCTTGGAGGAACACGAGTTTGACGGTAGTTTGGGGGAAGTAAGAAATTATTACTCTCCCCAAAGGGGGCGCAAACTTCATGGTGGACATCGAACTGCTGCTCACTCGCATACTCACGGGCGAGACGACAGCGAACAGACTCGAGAACGACGTGCTCGATTTCAAGCGCGAGCAGAAATCGAAGCAGGACACCGCAAACGACATGGCGGACGCTGCAGCATGCTTCGCGAACGCCTCCGGCGGCACGATCGTCTTGGGCGTCGCCGACAACGAGACCGGAGAAGGTGCTTTCATCGGGACACAGCTCGACCCGCAGTACCTCCGCCGTCGCATCTACGACGTGACGCGCCCCGCTCTCGACGTCTCGGTCCATGACGTCACCTTCGCTGGAGCCCGACTGCTGATGATCGAGGTTCGAGAAGGCCTTGAGGTCTACTCCTCTCGCCAGAAGATGCCGACGAAACGACTCGGTGACCAGTGCGAGCCGATGAGCACCGCCGACGTGAGTCGGCTCGATGACGAACGTCGGGGTGGGGACTGGAGTGCGTCGTCGTCGCTCCGAGCGATCTCAGAGGTTGACGGTGACGCATTGGCAACTCTGCGCGCGCTCACGCGCCGATCGACAGGCGAGTCTTTGAGCGCTCTCGCCGACGCCCCCGTCTTCGACCTGCTCTCCGCGCTCGGCCTCTTGCATGACGGATCGACGCTCAACCGAGCGGGGGCGCTTCTTCTCTGTGCGCCGGAGGACGGCCGGGAAGTGCTCTCCTACCAACATCGAGTCTCTGCGGGTGGCGAAACGGACCTGGGCCGGCGTTGGAGCGGGCCACTACTGACCGCGTACGCCCAGTTGATCGCTTTGTTGGAAGCTCGCATCGGCACCACTCCGGTCAACCTTCGATCCGGCCAACAGATGCAGATCGAGGACTACCCGCTCGCCGCCGTTCGCGAGGCGCTGACGAATGCCGTGATGCACGGCGATCACCGCGATCACCAGGCGATCCAGGTCGAACATTCCCCAGAAGCGTTGACCGTCATGTCGCCCGGGACGCTCGTCCCTGGCATCTCTCCCGAGAACATCCTCACGCACCCGCCCAAGTCGCGCTTCCCAGTGCTCGCCGACGCGCTCCGTTCCCTCGGCCTGGCAGAACGATGGGGCCAGGGTGTCGACCGCATGTTCCGCGAAATGATCCGGAGCGGCAGGTCCGCTCCGACGGTCACCGTCCGGCACGGAGAGCGCCCGGAGACCATCGTGCAACTCGCCGGTGGTCCGCCCAACACGCGCATCACGAAGTTCGTTTCCGAGTTGCCGGATCGCGACCAGAACGACACGGACGTGCTTCTCCTCGTCTCCTACCTGACTTCCAACAAGACCATCACCGCCGCCAAGCTTGCGAAGCTGGTCCAGCGACCAGAGGACGCCGCGCAGAACCTCCTGACCAGAATCGCGAACGACGAGGGCGGGTTCCTCGAGCCGACGGCGGGTACCAAGAACGCGCGACGACCGACGTATCGCCTACGGGGGAGTTCCATCGCTGCCCTGGGACCTGCCATCACCTACCAGGCACGGCCCGATACCGACAGGGCGAGGAAGGTGACCGATCACGTCCGCGAGTACGGCACGATCAACAACGCCACTGTCCAGCGACTGTTCGACGTCGATGTCTACGCGGCTCGGGACATCCTCCGCGACATGGTGGACCAGGAGCTTCTCGTCCGGGTGAGTACGCAAACGCGAGGCCCCGCCGTCAAGTACGGCGCGGGCCGCGCCTTTCCCGAGAAGACGGGTCGACGGCGGGTGTGAGGGTTCAGCCGCGGATGCGGAACGCCGCGCCCTCGGCCTCGACCGTGATGCCGTCGTAGCCGGTGATGCGCGGCAGGCCCTCGGTCACGGCGGCCTCGAGCGAGCCCACGACGACCGTGGTCGCTCCGGAGGCGACGGCGGCCTCGACCCCGGCGGGCGCGTCCTCGAACGCCAGGCACGCCTCCGCGGGCACGCCGAGCAGGGACGCGCCGCGGAGGTACCCCTCGGGGTGCGGCTTGCTGCGGCTGGCGTCCTCCGACGGCACGAGCGCCTCGGGCACCGGCACGCCGGCCGCGGTCATGCGTGTGACGGCGAGCTCCCGCGGTGCGCTCGTCACGAGGGCGACCGGGACGGCGGCGTCGACGAGCCGCTGGACGAACGCGGCGGCACCGGGCACCTCCACGATCCCCTCGGTGTAGTCGATCTCGGCGGCGATCATCGTGTCGACGATGACGCGCTGCTCCTCCGGGGTCAGGTGCGGCAGGAAGCGCTGCACGGTGTCGATCGTCTGTCGTCCGTGCGAGAAGCCGAGGATCTCGGCGGGGTCGATGCCGTGCTCCGCCCCGAACCGGCTCCACGCCGCCTCGACGACGGCGGTGGAGTCGACGAGCGTGCCGTCCATGTCGAACAGCACCCCGGACACCACGACGTCGATCACGGGACCGACCCTACCGCCCGACCCCGGCGGCCCGGGCGGCCCGGCACCCGCGGCGCTCAGCGCGCCCGCGCCGCTCCGCGCGCCCGCGGCGCTCAGCGCGCCCGGACCCACCGGGTGAGGAGCACGCCACCGTCGCCGCGCAGGACGTGCGCGGGACGCATCCGCCGCAGCGCCGGCGACGAGCCCGTCGCGATGCGCGGCCCCTCCCCGCCCTCGAGCGTCGGGTCGATCGTCAGCGTCAGCTCGTCCACCGCGTCCGCCGCCACCAGCGCCCCGAGGAACGACGGGCCGCCCTCGCAGTGGATGCGGTCGAGCCCCCGCTCCGCCAACGCACCGCGCACGGCCGACACCTCGACCGCGGCGTCGCCGCAGGGCACGACGTCGGCGACCCCCGCCAGGGCCCGCCCGGACGGGGACGCCGCCCCGGCCGCCGAGGTCAGCACCACCGGTCGGACCGGCGCCCCGGTGAACACCCGCGACGACGGGTCGAGCGACGCCGAGCCGGTGACGATCGCGAACACCGGGTGGTCCGGCAGGCCGTGCGCACGGCGCCAGGCCACGTCGGCGTCGTGGAGCACCATCGGTCCGTAACCCTCGTCGCGGACGGTCCCGGCGGCGACGAGCACGACGTCCGCGGCCCGCCGCAGCAGGTCGAACACGCGCAGGTCGTCCGGGCCGCCGAGCGCCGCCGTCGTGCCGGCCGCCGACGCGGAGCCGTCGAGCGTGGTCACGAAGTTCACGCGCAGCCACGGTCCCTCGGGGACGTCGGCCGTGTAGCAGTCGAGGAGCTCGTCGTCGGACAGGTCCGCGACGGACGGCGGGAGCAGGGTCACGTGTTGTGCCTCGATTCGACGGGCGTGCGCCAACCGAGCACCGCCTCGACCATGCGCATCGCGTCGACGCTCTCGACGACGTCGTGCATCCGGACGATCCGGGCTCCGAGCATCGCGCTGACGGTCGCGGCCGCCAGCGACCCCGGCAGCCGCGCACCGCGGGGTCGCCCGAGGGACTCGCCCACGAAGTCCTTGTTCGACACGGCCGCGAGCACCGGGTACCCGAGCGCGACGACCTCGGGGAGCCGGCGGGTCAGCTCGAGGGTGTGCACCGTGTTCTTGTTGAGGTCGTGCCCGGGGTCGACGATGATCCGCGACTCCGGGATGCCCGCCGCGAGCGCCCGGTCCACCCGCTCCCGCAGGAACCCCACGACCTCGCCGCCGATGTCGTCGTAGCGCGGCGGCGACGGGAGCTCCTGCCGCGGCGGGGCGGTCGAGTGGGTGACGACGATCGAGGCGTCGGAGTCGGCGACCACCGCCGCCATCCGGGGGTCCGACAGCCCCGTGGTGTCGTTCACGACGCTCGCCCCGGCGGCGATGGCGGCCTCGGCGACCTCGGACCGGAACGTGTCGACCGAGATGACGACGTCGGACTGCTGCGCGAGCTGCGTCACGACCGGCAGGACGCGGTCGAGCTCGTCCGCCGCGGGCAGTTCCGGCCCGGGCGCGAACTTCACCCCGCCGACGTCGACCCAGTCAGCGCCCTGGTCCGCGGCGCGGACGGCGGCCTCGACGGCGCGGTCGAGGGCGAAGGTGGCCCCCTCGTCGTGGAACGAGTCCGGGGTGCGGTTCACGATCGCCATCACGGCGATGCGGCGGTCGAAGTCGAAGGTGCGGCGGCCGATGGTGCGCACCGGCGCGCGCAGGTCGGGCACGACCCAGCCGACCCCGGCCGCAGGCGATCCGCCGGGCGCCGTGGGACGCGCCGACCGAACCGGTGAGCCAGGCCCGGCCTGCTCCGTCGTCACGCGTCCCCCTCGTGGCCGGTCCGCTCGTCCGGCACGGTACCGCCGCCCGCGCCGATGAGCGCGATCGCCTCGGCCCGTCCAGCCGGGTCCGCGAGCGTCCCGGTCGCCGCGACGGTCACCGTCGTCGAGCCGGACTGCCGCTCGCCCCGGGTCGTGACGCACTGGTGTCGCGCGTCGAGCACGACGAGCACCCCGTCCGCGCGGAGCCCCTCGGCGATGGTGGCCGCGACCTGCTCCCCGAGACGCTCCTGCAGCTGCGGACGGGAGGCCACCGCGTCGAGGACCCGGGACAGCGTGCCGAGCCCGATGAGCCGCTCGCCGGGGGCGTAGGCCAGGTGCGCGACGCCGGTGAACGGCAGGAGGTGGTGTTCGCACACCGAGCGGAAGCGGAGGTCCCGCACCACCACGAGGCGCCCGCGTTCGCCGTCGCCCGCCGGCACGGTGCCGGCACTCGCGACGGCCGCCGCGTCGACGCCGATCCCGGCGAAGAACTCGGCGTACGAGTCCGCGACGCGCTCCGGCGTCCGGGCGAGCTCGGCCCGGTCGGGGTCCTCCCCGATGGCCAGGAGGAGCTCGCGCACCGCGGCCTCGATCCGCGCGCGGTCCAGACGATCGTTCACCTCCTCATCCAACACCGTCGGCGGCAGCGGCAGCCACCGCGGCCGGGGGGAGGGAGACGCGACGCGCGAGGCGGAGGCGAGCCGCGCCTCCAGGCCGGGTCGGTCGGTCGGTCGGTCGGCGGCGAGCGCGACACGCGCGATGCGGGGGCTTCACAGCGGACGGTAAACTCAGCCGGTGAGCGCCCAGACGACCGACACCCCGCCCCGGAACCGCTTCGCATCCGGCCTCGACCGCTTCTTCTCGATCACGCACCGCGGATCGACCATCCCCCGCGAGATCCGCGGTGGCCTCGTCTCCTTCGTGACGATGGCGTACATCGTCATCCTCAACCCGCTGATCCTCGGTGGCTTCAGCGCCGACCAGGCGGCTCGCGACGTCGACGGCGGGTGGCTGCAGAACGCGCAGGTCGCCGCGGCGACCGGGCTCGTCGCCGGGGTGATGACCATCGCGATGGGCCTCATCGCGAACCTGCCGTTCGGCATCGCGGCGGGTCTCGGCATCAACTCCTTCCTCGCGGTGAGCGTCGTGCAGCAGGTCACCTGGGCGGAGGCGATGGGCCTCGTCGTCATCAACGGCGTCGTCATCGTGGTCCTCGCCCTGACCGGCATCCGGACGATGATCTTCACCGCGGTCCCCGCGCAGCTCAAGGCCGCAATCACGGTCGGCATCGGCCTGTTCATCGCGTTCATCGGCCTCGTCGACTCCGGGTTCGTGCGCACCACCACGATCGCGTCGCCGCCGCTGCAGCTCGGCGAGGACGGCTCGGTCGGGGCGCTGCCGACGATCGTGTTCCTGATCGGCCTGGTGCTCATCGGCACGCTCATGGCCCGCCGGGTGAAGGGCGCGCTCCTGATCGGCATCGTCGGCACGACCATCATCGCGATCATCCTGCAGGCGATCTTCCGGGTGCCGACCTCGGTCGACTCCCCCACCGGCTGGAACCTCAACGCGCCGGGCCTGCCGAGCGCGCTGTTCGCCGTGCCCGACCTGTCGCTCGTCGGCCACGCGGACGTGTTCGGCGCGTTCACCCGCATCGGCCCGATCGCCGCGTCGATGCTCGTCTTCACGCTCGTGTTCACGAACTTCTTCGACGCGATGGGCACGATGACCGGCCTGGCGAAGGCCGCCGGCGTCGCGCACCCGGACGGCACGTTCCCGCGCCTGAAGTCCGCGCTCGTCGTCGAGGGCGCAGGGGCGATCGCCGGTGGCGGTGCATCGGTCTCGTCCAACACGGTGTTCATCGACTCGGCGTCCGGCATCGGCGAGGGCGCCCGCACCGGCATGGCCTCGGTCGTCACCGGCCTGCTGTTCCTGGCGTCGATGTTCCTCACGCCGCTGACGCAGGTCGTCCCGCTCGAGGTCGCGGCCGCCGGGCTCGTGGTCGTCGGGGCGCTCATGGTCGCGCAGGTGAAGGACATCCAGTGGAGCGACTTCGGCGCCGCCCTGCCGGCGTTCCTGACGATCGTGATCATGCCGCTGACGTACTCGATCGCGAACGGCATCGGCGCGGGCTTCATCAGCTGGGTGCTCATCAAGCTGCTCTCCGGCCGCGGCCGCGAGGTCTCGTGGCTCCTGTACGTCGTCGCGGCGGGCTTCCTGCTGTACTTCGCGCGCGGGCCGATCGAGTCGCTGCTCGGCGTCGGGTAGCGCGTCCGTCCGGTCCTTCCGCAAAACGCAACCTGGGCGGTTCCTCGCAGCGTCATACCGCTGCGAGGAACCGCCCTCGTTGCGCTTTGCGGGCCTCGGTGCGCCCGGGGCCGGCCTGGAGGCGCGGTGTCAGCCCGGCAGGTCGGCCGGCGTCGCCTCGTGGTCGCGGTGGCCCGGGGAGCGACGGTCCTCCTTCATCCCCGCCTCGAACAGGTGGCGCCTCCCGCCGACGAGCTCGTCGCGGGCGGTCCGCTCGAGCTCCTTGGCGAGGGCGTAGTAGCCGTCGTCGTAGTCCTCCACGATCTGGAAGGTCCACCTCCCGGCGATCACGTTCCGCCCGACCAGTTCGGTGTCGATCCGGTCCGCCAACTCGGTGTGCCCCGCCTCCCGGAGCTGCTCGACGGCCTCGCCGAGGTTCAGGTCCGCGGTGCCGGTCAGCCGGTGGAAGCCGTACAGCAGTCCCCGTGCGTGCTCGATCACCTCGACGGCGGCCGACAGCGTGCCGAGGGCCTCGACCGTCGCCTCGGACACCCCCTCGGGCACGCGGTGGGCGTCGTCCGGTCCCTGGCCGTCGTCGTTCAGCTCGTTCGTCATGCCCCCGTCTACCGGAGCCGCACCCCCGCTGCTCGCCTACCGGACCTGCTGGTCCGGGGTCCGAGGCGCAGTGGCGGCGGGGTCAGGGTCGGCGATCACTGTCGGCGGGACCGCTTCCGTCCGCCGCTCCATGAGCCGCCACGACCCGCCGAGCAGCGGCGTGAGCGTCACCACCGTGTAGATCGACGCGACGACCGCGAACGTCGTCGTCACCCCGACCCCGTCGGCCGCGATCCCGCCGAGCAGCCCGCCGAGGGGGATGCCCGCCCACGACCCGGCGCTGAGCAGCCCGAACACGCGGGCACGCATGTGCGTCGGGATCCGCTCGAGCTCGACCGCGCCGAGGATCGGGTTGAGCGCCCCCGCCGCGAGCCCGGACACCGCGGAGGCGGCGAGCACCCACGGCAGGTCGAGGCCGAGTGCCGGCACGATCAGGGACGGCCCGCCGGCGAGGACGAAGCAGAGGACGAAGGTGATCCGCCGCCGGACCCGGTGCGCGACGTACCCGAACACGAACGACCCGACGAAGGCCGCGCCACCGAACGTCCCGCTGACGAACCCGAGCGACTCCGCTCCCCCGAGTCGCTCCGCGCTGTAGAGCGGCAGCAGCGTCGTCGAGCGGGCCGCGTCGAGCAGGTTCGTGACGAGGACGAGCGCGATCACCAGCCGGAACAGCGGATCCCGGGCGCAGAACCGCAGGCCGCTGCCGAGGTCGCGCCAGTACCCCCGCGACGGTTCGACCGTCTCGGCCGGTCCGGTCTCGGCGGTGACCCCGCGGAGGGTCAGGACCGCGAGGAGCGCCGCCACCCCGAACGCGGCCGCCGTCACGGCGAGCGCCGGCATCGGGCCGACCGCGCCGACGAGCAGCCCGCCGACCGGTGCGCCGATGAGGACCGACAGCCGGGCCGACGCCTCGAAGTGCCCGACGGCCCGTTCCAGCGGGACGCCGGCGGCGGTCGCGAGCCCGGGGAGCAGGACCCGGCGTCCGGACTCCCCCGGGGGTGTCGAACACGCCACCGGCGAAGACGAGGAGCAGCAGCGCCCAGAACGGCAGGCCGACGGTCCAGGCCAGGAGCGGGATCGCGAACAGGGTGGCCGCGCTGACGAGGTCCGACCCGACGCTGGACCGCACGAACCCGACCCGCTCCACCAGGACGCCGCCGAACGCGCCGCCGAGGACGATCGGGACGGTGGCGGCGAACGCCGCGATCCCCACGTCGGTCGCGGATCCGCCTCGGGCGAGGACCGCGAACGGCACGGCGACGGTGGTGGCGACGTTGCCCGTCCGCGAGACGACCTGCACCGCGAGCAGCGCGCGGAGACGGGCGCGCGGGGTCACGGTCGGGCCGATCGGTAGCTCTGGACGACGGCGGTGACCCGTTCGGATCCGTCACCCGGCCCGTGGTCCGCACTGCGCGCCTCCCACCGGTCGAGGACCGTCTGGAGTTCCGCCCCGAGCTCGCGGAGTTCGTCGACCGTCAGGCGGAGTGCGCGGTCGGCGCTGTGCGACGCGGCGACCCACTCGCGGCCCATCGCTGGTGCCCGGTCGACGAACGCCTCGTACTCCGCCGCGTACGCCCGCACGACGGTGCGGTCGAGGGTGGTCGCGGCGAGCAGGCGCTCCGGGTCGTCGAACGCGTCGGCGAGGTTCCACGACGTGTGGTCGGCGGTCGCCCGCCACCAGCGCTCGCGCCGGTCGGTGCCGAGTTCCGGCGCGGCCTCGATGAACTGCGCGTCGGCGAGCCGGCCGCAGTGGTAGCTGATGGTGCCGGGGGCCTCGTCGATCTGCTCGCCGAGCATCGCCGCGGTCTGTGGACCTCCGGTCCGGAGGAGGCCCACGATCCGCAGGCGGGTCGGGTGGGCGAGTGCGCGCATGTGCGCGGCGTCGTCGAGTCGCTGCACGGCCATGGTCCGACCCTAGATGCACAAGATTCCTTGCGCAACGCTTCTTGTGCATATTCCGACCGGGAGGCGCGTTCCGCCCCCGACGGTCGCCCTACGGTTCCGACATGGCCAGGTGGGTCGCGCTGCTGCGCGGGGTGAACGTCAACGGCATCACGATCCGGAGCGCCGACCTCGCGGCGCTCTTCCGCGAGCGCGGGTACGACGACGTCCGGACGGTGCTCGCGTCCGGCAACGTCGTGTTCTCCGTCGACGCCGACGCCGACGCATTGCAGGGCGACGTCGAGCGGGCGCTCCGGGACCGCTTCGGCTACGACGCGTGGATCGTGCTCGTGCCGTACGACGCCATCGCCGCCGTCCTCGACGCGTACCCGTTCCCGTCCGACCCGGACCGGCACGACTACGTCGTGTTCGGGTCGGACGAGCGCGCGCTCGACGACCTCGTCGCCGACCTGCCGCCGGACGACGGGGTCGAGCAGGTCGCTCGCGGCGCCGGCGTCGTCTACTGGTCCTGCCCGAAGGGCGCCAGCACCGACACCGTCTTCGCGAAGCGGGCCGCCGCATCGCGCTTCCGGAGCACGACGACGACCCGCAACGCGAACACGCTCCGGAAGCTGCTGTGACGGTCAGGCCTGGGGCGGCTGCCCGTTGCTCGCCATCGTGCCGCCGTCGACCGGCAGCACCGCCCCCGTGATGAACGACGCCGCGTCGCTCGCCAGGAAGAGCACCGCGGCCGCGACCTCCTCGGCGCGTCCGCCCCGTCCGAGTGCGATCCGCTCGGCGAAGGCGGCCTGCAGGTCCTCGTCGGCGGCCTGGTCCTGCGTCAGGTCCGTCCAGATGAGGCCGGGCGCGACGGCGTTCACCCGCACGCCGAACTGGCCGTTGTCGAGCGCCGCGGCCTTCGTGAAGTTCGTCACGCCGCCCTTCGCCGCGTTGTACGGGCTCATCCGCCAGTCCGCGTCCTCACCGGACACCGACGAGGTGTTGACGATCGACCCCTTCGTCTCGCGGAGGAACGGCAGCGCCGCCCGCGTGCCGTAGAAGACGCCGGAGAGGTCGGTCTCGATGACCCGGCGCCACTCGTCGGTGCTGATGTCGGTGATGTCGCCCGAGCTGAACGTGCCCGCGTTGTTCACGAGGACGTCCACACGGTCGAAGCGGTCCACCGCCGCCGCGACGACGGTCTCCCAGTCGTCCGCGCTCGCGACGTCGGCCCGCAGGACCACGACCCGGTCGGTCGGCAGCGCGTCCCCGACCGAGCGCACCTTGTCCTCGACGCTGTCGGTCAGGACGACCGACGCGCCCTCGTCGACGAACGCGCGCGCCGTCGCCTCGCCGATGCCGGATCCGGCGCCCGTGACGATCGCCACCCTGCCCTCGAACCGGTTGCCCATGATGTCTCCTCTCGTCGCACTGGTCGTGCCGCAGGAGACGCCGTCGGCCCGGGGGCACGGTCAGTCACGCTGCCCGGACCCGGCTGGACACGCGTGGAGGCGCGGTGCGGGGCGGACCCGCACCGCGCCTCCAGGCGGTCCGTCAGCGCGACGAGCGCACCGTCGTCAGGCGGTGGTCTCGTCGACCTCGAACTCCCGGTCCAGCGAGATCGTCGGGACCGACGCCGTGATCACCGAGCCGTCGGCGCGCAGCGTGCCCTGTATGTCGCTCGTCGTCGGGGCGTGCCCGGACATCCGCGGCCCGTGGTGCGGCACCGGCACCACGGTCGGCTCCCCGGGCTCGACGTCCCACTGCTGGTTGTGCACCCACGCCGTGAAGCCCTGCCCGGTCTCGACGGTGAAGGTCATCGTCTCCTCCTCGAGGTCGACGCGCACACGGGAGCCGTGCACGGTGATCCGGTAGGTCAGCCGCTCCCAGTCCTTCGGCAACCGCGGGTTGAAGGTCATCCGGCCGCCGTGGTCCCGCATGCCGCCGAACCCGTTCACGAGCGCGCCCCAGATCCCGCCGGTCGACGCGATGTGCACGCCGTCGCTGGTGTTGCCGTGCAGGTCGGCGAGGTCGACGTAGAGCGCCGTCTGGAAGTACTGCGCCGCGAGGTCGTGGTAGCCGACCTCCGCCGCCATGATCGACTGCACCACGGCCGACAGCGTCGAGTCGCCCGTCGTCAGCGCGTCGTAGTAGTCGAAGTCGCGGCGCTTCTCGGCGGCGGTGAACTCGTGGCCCTGCAGGAACAGCGCCAGCACGACGTCCGCCTGCTTGAGCACCTGGAACCGGTAGATCACCAGCGGGTGGTAGTGCAGCAAGAGCGGGCGCTTGGAGTCCGGCGTGTGCTCGAGGTCCCAGAGCTCCTTGTCGAGGAACTGGGCGTCCTGCGGGTGGATGCCGCGGTGCGGGTCGAAGGGGATCTCCATCGACTCGGCGGCGTGCTCCCACTCGACCACCTCGTCCGGCTGCAGCCCGGTGCGGCGCACCATGCGGCCGTACTCGTCGGGGTCGTCGACGGCGAGCTCGCGGCACGCCTGCACGGCGGACCAGAGGTTCGCCCTGGCCATGACGTTCGTGTACAGGTTGTCGTCGACGACGGTGGTGTACTCGTCGGGGCCGGTGACGCCGTCGATGTGGAACTTCCGGTCGCCGTTCGAGCGCCAGAACCCGAGGTCCGACCAGAGCCGGGCGGTCTCGACCAGGACGTCGATCGCGCCGCGCTTCAGGAACTCGGTGTCGCCGGAGGCCCGCACGTACTGCATGAGCGCGTGCGCGATGTCCGCGTCGATGTGGTACTGCGCCGTCCCCGCCGCGTAGTAGGCGCTGGACTCCTCGCCGTTGATCGTGCGCCACGGGAAGAGCGCCCCGCGCTGGTTGAGCTCACGGGCACGGGACCGCGCGGACTCCAGCATGTTGTAGCGGAAGCGCAGGGCGTTCCTGGCGACGATCGGCGCCGTGTACGACAGGAACGGCAGGACGTAGATCTCCATGTCCCAGAAGTAGTGCCCGCCGTACCCGGACCCGGTGACCCCCTTCGCGGCGATGCCGTGCCCGTCGGTGCGTGCCGTGGCCTGCGCGAGCATGAAGAGGTTCCAGCGGACGGCCTGCTGGATCTCCGGCTGCCCGGCGACCTCGACGTCGCTGCGGGTCCAGTAGTCGTCCAGCCAGGCGCGCTGCTTGGCGAACGTCTCCTCGACCGTCTCGGCGCGCGCACGGTCGAGCGTCCGGTCGCAGCGGTCCGCGAGCTCGCGGGCGGGCACCCCGCGGGAGGTGTGGTAGACCATGTGCTTCACGAGCCGGATCGGCTTGCCGGCCCGCGCCTGCACGCGGTAGACGTGCTTCGCGAGGTCGTCGTCGATCGACGAGGACTCGTCCCAGCTGTTCTCGGTCTCGATGTGGTGCTCGACGCCGACGCAGATCGTCATGCCGGAGCTCGACGCCTGGTACCCGAGCAGCGACCGGCCGCCGGTGCTCCGCTTCAGCTTCGGTTCGAGGACACGCTCGGTGAAGGTCTCCGCCTTGCGCGGGTCGAAGGCGTTCGCCGCGGCCCGCATGCCCGCGTGGTACTCGTCCTGCACGTCCTGCCGGTTGAGGGTCTGGCTGGACAGCAGGATCGAGGCGTCGGCGTCGAGCACGGTGACCTCGTAGTCGATGACCGCGAGGTGCCGGTCGGTGAAGGACACCATGCGACGGGACCGGATGAGCACCCGCTTGCCGGACGGCGTCGACCACTCGGTCTCGCGGTGCAGGAACCCGCCCCGGAACTCGAGGCGTCGGGTGTGCCGGAGGATGTCGGCCTCGGCGAGCACGAGCGGCTCGTCGTCGACGTACAGCCGGATGACCTTGGCGTCCGGCGCGTTGATGATCGTCTGTCCGGTCTTCGCGAAGCCGAAGGCGTCCTCGGCGTGCCGGATCGGCCAGGTCTCGTGGAAGCCGTTGACGTACGTGCCGTAGTGCACGCCGCCGCGGCCCTCGTCGAGGTTGCCGCGGAGGCCGAGGTAGCCGTTGCCGACGGCGAAGTTGGTCTCCGCGACGCCCTGCTCGTCGGGCGTGTACTCGGTCTCGACGAGCGCCCACTCGTCGACCGGGTAGCGGACGCGGTCGAGGGGGTCCGAGGTGATGGGGTTCATGCTGCTCCGTGGGAGGGAGGGTCGGGGTGCGTCAGACGGGACGGGGTCGGGGTGCGTCGGACGGGACGGGGTCAGGCGGTCGCCCGCTGCGGCAGGTCGGCCACGAGCTCGGCCAGGTCCGCCACCACGACGTCGGCCCCGTGCGCTCGGAGCGCGTCGGCGCCGGCACCGCGGTCGACACCGACGACGAGGCCGAACGCACCGTTCCGCCCGGCCTCGACGCCGCTCGTGGCGTCCTCGACCACGACGCACTCGGCGGCGGTGAGCCCGAAGCGGCTCGCCGCGTCGAGGTAGGTGTCCGGGGCGGGCTTGCCGGAGAGGCCGTCCTCGCGCGCCACCAGGCCGTCGACGACGACGGGGAAGCGCTCGAGGATGCCGGCGGTCCGGAGCACCTGCTTCGCGTTGGCCGAGCTGGACACGACCGCCACGGACAGGCCCGCGTCGATGGCGGCGACGAGGAACTCGAGCGAGCCCGGGTACGGCGAGACGCCGTGCTCGGTCAGCTCCGCCGTGAACTCGGCGTTCTTCCGGTTCCCGAGCCCGCACACCGTATCCGCGTCGGGGCCGTCGTCCGGCGTGCCCTCCGGCAGGTGGATGCCGCGGGACACCAGCAGCGAGCGCACCCCGTCGTAGCGGGGCTTGCCGTCGATGTGGTCGAAGTAGTCCTGCTCCGTGTACGGGGCGGCCCCGTGCGCGGCGAGGTAGGACGTGAAGAGCCGGCTCCACGCGCGCATGTGCACCTCCGCCGTGGGGGTGAGGACGCCGTCGAGGTCGAACAGGAGCGCTCGCTGGTCGGCGAGTCGCGCGGGTGTGCGCCGGTCGGGCGTCGTCATCTGCAGCCTCCGTGTGGTCGCGGGTGGACGGTGCTCCCGACGAGTCTAGGTCCGCGGCGGGCACGGCGTTCAGACGCGCCGACCCCTGTGGGAACTGTTCACGATGGCGTCCGTGTGGAGGGACGCCGCGTCACGGGGACGACCCTGAGCGCGCACGGAGCCGACCGTCGGGAACCTGGGGCGGACGGAAGGCACCACCATGACCAGCGACACCGCTGCGCCCCCGCAGCACGGCAGCGACTCGAAGCTCCGCCAGACGATCACCGGCCCCCTGCTGTACCTCTTCATCCTCGGCGACGTCCTCGGTGCGGGCATCTACGCCCTGATGGGCACCCTGTCCGAGGACGTCGGCGGAGCACTGTGGGCACCGCTCGTCCTCGCGCTGCTCCTCGCCCTGCTGACCGCCGGCTCGTACGCCGAGCTGGTCACGAAGTACCCGAAGGCCGGCGGCGCCGCCGTGTTCGCCGAACGCGCGTACAAGGTGCCGATCGTCTCGTTCCTCGTCGGGTTCAGCATGCTCGCCGCCGGCGTCACGAGCGCTGCGGGGCTCTCGCTCGCCTTCGCCGGCGACTACCTCGGCACCTTCGTCGACCTCCCGCCGGTGCCGACCGCCATCGTCTTCCTCGCGCTCATCGCGTGCCTCAACGCCCGCGGCATCTCGGACTCGCTGCGGAGCAACGTCGTCATGACGATCATCGAGGTCTCCGGCCTCGTCATCGTGATCGTCGTCGTCGCGGTCATGCTCGGCGGCGGGGGCGGCGACGTCTCCCGGATCGGCGCGTTCCCGGCGGAGGCGAACCCCGCGCTCGCGACGCTGAGCGCGGCCATCGTGGCGTACTACTCGTTCGTCGGCTTCGAGACCTCGGCGAACATCGCCGAGGAGGTCCGCGAGCCCCGCCGCGTCTACCCGAAGGCCCTGTTCGGCGCGCTCGCCACCGCCGGGGTCGTCTACGTGCTCGTCGCCCTCGCGAGCTCGATCGCCCTGCCCGCCTCGGAGCTGTCCGGGTCGAGCGGCCCGCTCCTCGCCGTCGTCTCCGCGAGCGGCGTCCCGATCCCGGACTGGGTCTTCAGCCTCATCGCGCTCGTCGCCGTCGCGAACGGTGCCCTGCTCACGATGATCATGGCGAGCCGCGTCACCTACGGCATGGCCGAGCAGCGCCTCCTGCCGGCGCTGCTCGCCAAGGTGCTGCCGAACCGCAAGACCCCGTGGACCGCGATCATCGCGACCACCGTCGTCGCGATGCTCCTCACGCTCGTCGGCGACGTCGGCACCCTCGCCGAGACCGTCGTGCTCCTGCTGCTCTTCGTCTTCATCAGCACGAACGTCGCGGTGCTCGTGCTGCGGAAGGACAAGGTCGACCACGACCACTTCCGGGTCTGGACGTTCGTCCCGGTGCTCGGCGTCGCGTCGTGCATCCTGCTGCTGACACAGCAGAGCGGGCAGGTCTGGCTGTACGCGGCACTGCTGCTGGCCGTCGGCGTGGTGCTCTACTTCATCGCCCGGGCGACGGGCCGCCGGACCGGCCGCGACCACGAGGCGGGCCGCATCCACTGACGCGGACGTCCCCACGCACGGACGGGAGGGACGGG
>Ga0265780_10001760_pt1 | contig 30015 bp, 26 predicted proteins | sample P1T30metagenome_FD_192432 | JGI IMG/M metagenome (GOLD analysis project Ga0265780, IMG submission 192432) | Plant litter microbial communities from East Loma Ridge, Irvine, California - P1 T30 | ecosystem: Environmental > Terrestrial > Plant litter > Unclassified | place: USA: California... | reverse complement strand
GGCGGTAGGGGGACGTGGGGTCGGTGAGCATGCGCCGCACGAGGTGGTTGGCCAGACGACCGGCGCCGAAGACGAGCGTCCGCTGGGCGCTCTCCGCTGGGCGGGCCTTGCTCTCGACGTAGAGGCGCGCGACGTAGCGGAGGGCGCACATCAGGATGATCACGACGGGCACGGCGATGAACACGGTGCTCCGGGCGATGACGATCTCGGTCCCGAGGATCAGCACCGGCACTCCGACGGCGACGCCCGTGACGACGACGCCGATCACCACGGCCTGGATCTCGGAGAAGCTGCCGGGCACGAAACGCCGTCGGTAGAGCCCGGTGGCCCAGCCGACGGACGCGTGGAGCACGACGGCCACCAGCGCGACCCCGAAGACCGTGGACCACTGCACGGTCGCGTACGAGAAGTCGTAGCGCAGCGAGACCGCGAAGACGATCGCCACGACCCAGGCGAGGCCGTCGAGGGCGACCTGGAGGGCCGTGCGGCGGGCCGGGGAGAGCATGAACGCGTCGATCACCAGGTGCGGCCCCCGTCTCGCGAGACCGAGACGTCGTCGCCTGCCCAGAGCCAGACCGAGCCCGCGGCCTCGGAGAGGGCGACCGCACCGGGGGTCGTCACCGACGCCGGCGCGCAGCCGATCGGCTCGACGGGCGAGTCGGCGGCGACGCCGGTGCTGCTGATGCCCGTGCCGGCGCAGTCCGACGCGCCGGTGGCCGCGACGACGTAGCTGCCGTCGCCGGAGGCCACGGCCGCCGCGCCGGCGACCGGGGTGCCCGCGTCCCAGCTCGCCGCGCCGTCGGCCGTGCGGAAGAGGCGCTGGTCCGAGCAGAGGACGGCGGCCTGGGCGTCGCTGACCACGGCGACGTCGACGACGGCGGCACACGGCGCGGGGCGGTCGCCTGCCGGGCTGTGGACGGTGGCGCGGTCGTCCCGCGACACGTACCACGACACCGCGAGGCGCTCCGGGTAGTCGCGGAAGGCGCTCCCGGCGGAGAAGGTCTGGGCGAAGGCCGTCGTGCACTCGGCGCCGGCGGGGCCGATGACGAACACCGTGTCGGCACCCGTGACCTGCACGCGGTCGATGCCGTGCAGCTCCCCGGAGGTCGTCACGGGGCTGGCGACCCAGCTGTCGCCTCCGGTGCTGGTCGACTCGACGGCCACGGTGGCCTCGGAGCCGGGCGTGCACGTGCCCGCGTCGGCTCGCCAGGCACGGGTGCCGTCGACCGCGGACAGCGACCGGGTCGTCGGGGCCGACTCCGGAGCCGCAGTGGGGGTCGGCGTCGGGGTCGGGGCCGGCTCCGTCGTCACGGGAGCGGAGGCAGCAGAGGAGGGGCGGACGGCGGCGGCGTCGTCGGACGACAGGCCCGCAGGCTCCCGGGTGAGCGCCAGGGCGACGAGTGCCAGGTCGACCAGCACGAAGACCCCGATCCCGACCAGAGCGAGTCGTCGCCGGCGGGTGGCTCGCGTTCCGCGGAAGCGGCGCTGGTCGCTCATCGGTCGTCACCGCCTCGCGTGGCGGCCCGACGGAGCAGTCCGACGAGCGTGTCGGCGGCGGGCACCAGCTGGCGTCCCGACTCCTCGAAGACCTCGTCGGAGCGGCGGTAGGGGTCGACCACGTCGTCGTCGAGCGGGTCGTCGGGCGCCTCGACGGTGCCCCGTCGCGACGCCAGGAGCTCGACGACGGCCTGCAGGCGCTCCGGGACGCTCGCGCCGGCCCCGACCGCGGAACGGTCGAGGTCGTCGTCGCTCACGTCGCGGGCGAGCCGGGCGGCCTCGCGCAGCGTGAAGGTGTACCGGCTCGCACGCGGGTGAAGCGAGACGACGGAGCGGCGGTGCTCCCGGGCGAGGGCGATGACGAGCCCTGATCCGGAGACCTCGCCCTCCGTGAGGAACCGGGCGCGGTGGGCGTCCGGCTCCAGGCCGAACGACCGGGCGAGCGCGCGGGCCTGCTCGGGCATCGGGTCTCCCTCGACCGCCATCGTGCCGGCGCTCGCGACCGAGACGCCGTCGAGGCCGTCGAGACCCCGGCGCAGGTGGAGCTCCGCCAGGGGGGAGCGGCAGATGTTGCCGGTGCAGACGGTCAGCACGCGGAACTGGGTGGGCGCGGGGCGCGGCACGAAGAACGACACGGCGGCTACTTCGTCGAGCTCGCGCTGACGCGCGGCGCGGCGGGCAGGTCGCCCGCTCCGGCTTCGGGTGTGTCCTGCTCCATGCCGTAGTACGCGCCGTAGTTGCCGTAGCCGTAGGCGTCGGGGCCCTTCGTCGGCAGCATCGTCAGGACGATGCCGAGCACCTTGCTGCCGATCTGGTCGAGGTTGCGCAGGGCGGACTGCAGCTCGTTGCGCGTCGTCCGGCCGGCTGCCGCGACGACGATGGCGCCGCCGGTCAGCTTGCTGAGGATCGCCGCGTCGGTGACGGGCAGCAGGGGAGGCGCGTCGATGAGCACGTAGTCGAACGAGGCGGTCAGCGAGTCGAGCAGGGCCGTCATCGCCTTCGACCCGAGCAGCTCGCTCGGGTTCGGGGGGACGCGCCCGGCCGGCAGCACGTACATGGTGCCGCGTCCCCAGGGCTGGAGCACGTCCTGGATGTCGGCACGGCCGATCAGCACGTCCGTGAGGCCCACGACGCCCTCGAGGCCGAGCGTGTCGGCGAGGCGGGGGAGGCGGAGGTCGCCGTCGACGACCGCGACGGTGGCGCCGGTCTCGGCGAGGGCGACCGCGAGGTTGGCCGTGGTCGTCGTCTTGCCCTCGCCGGGCAGCGACGACGTGACGACGAAGCAGCGGCCGCCCGAGTCGAGGTTGACGAACTGGAGGTTCGTCCGCAGGGTGCGGAACGACTCGGCACGCGGGTTGCGCGGGTCGACGTGCACGATGAGCGGGTTCTTCTTCGCGCCGGGGTCGTAGCTGATGCCGCCGACGATGGGCGCGTCGGTGACGAGCTCGACGTCGTGCGACCCGTGGATGCGGGTGTCGAGGGTGCTGCGCAGCACGGCGGCTCCGACGCCGAGCACGAGCCCGACGACGAGGCCGAGGCCGATGTTGAGCGCGGTGCGCGGGGTGGCGGGGCCGGACGGCACCGACCCCGGGACGATCGTCGCGATCTTGACGAGGCTCGCGCCGCCGCCCGACGGGGTCTCGAGCTCGTTGACGACGACGTCGGTGAGCGACGCGCCCACGGCGTTGGCGATGTCGGCGGCGCGCTGCGCCTCGGTGTCGGTGACCGTGATGTTGATCAGCACGGTGTTGAGCGGCGAGTCTGCCGAGATGCGCGAGGCGAGCGCCGCGGGCGTCGTGTCGAGGCCGAGCTCGTCGACGACCGGGGCCAGCACGCTGTCGCTCGTGACGACGTCCACGTACGAGCGGACCTTCTGCTGGGCAGCGCTGCTGCCCTGCACGGCGTCGACCGTCGTCGAGCTGTCCTGCGCCTGCACCGACACGAAGAGCCGTGTGGAGGAGACGTAGGTGGGGGTCGCGAGGAGCGAGGTGAGCGCTCCCACGGCGAGTCCGGCGAGCGTGAGGGCGGCGATGAACGCCCAGCCCTTGCGGAGGATGCGGATGTAGTCACGGAGTTCCACGTGGCTGAGGTCCTGTTCTGATCGGGTGCCGGGCTCCGGCAGGAGCCCGAGCGCACGCAGCGCGGACCGTGCCTGACGGCATCGTCGTGTCTCCCCGCGGCATCGCGCCGGAGACAATCTTCACACAGGCGGGGCGAAGACCTTGAAACATCCTAAGTTTTCGTGCCGGATCGATACCGGCCGGTACGAGCTGCGGGGCCCGACCCAGGGGCACGACGTCGCGACGTGGCTGCAGTCCGTGCAGGCGGCGTATAAGGGGAGCAGCTCATGACGAAGACATCCGACTCCTCACCTGCCCGCGACTCCGACGGGTCCGCCGCCTCCTCCTCCGACCTGACCGACCGCCAGAAGTGGCAGGCCTTCGGCGTGTGCGTCGCCGTGGCGGCCCTGACCATCCTCGACCTGTCGAAGGTGAACGTCGGGCTGCCGAGCATCGAGGCCTCGCTCGGCGCCGGGCCGACCGCCCTGCAGCTGATCGTCGCCGGCTACGCCCTGGCCTTCGGGCTCTCGCTCGTGCCCTCGGGGCGCCTCGGCGACCTGAAGTCGCGCCGCCTGATGTTCGTCGTCGGCCTGAGCGCCTTCACCGTCGCCAGCGTGCTGTGCGCGCTCGCGCCGAGCATCGAGCTGCTGGTGGTCGCGCGCATCCTGCAGGGCGTCGCCGCGGGCATCCAGATGCCGCAGGTGCTCGGCCTCGTGCAGCAGCTCTTCCAGGGGAAGGAGCGCGGTCGCGCCTTCGGCCTCTTCGGGGCGGTGATCGGCATCTCGACGGCCTTCGGCCCGACCCTCGGCGGCCTCCTGATCGCGATCGGCGGGCCCGAGGACGGCTGGCGCCTGCTGTTCTGGATGAACGTGCCGCTCGGCATCGTGGCCATCGTCTTCGCGCTGAAGCTGCTGCCCCGCACCAGCACGGCGCCGAGTGGGCACAACGAGCTCGACCTGGTCGGCATCGTGCTGCTCGGCCTCACGATCCTCACGCTGATGCTGCCCTTCGTGCTCACCACGGGCCAGGGCGACGACCCGCTGCGCTGGCTGTTCCTGGTCGGCTTCGCCGGCTTCGGCGCCGCCTTCGTCTGGTGGGAGCAGCGCTACAAGGCCCGCGGCAAGTCGCCCGTCGTGCACTTCTCGCTCTTCTCGCTCGCCTCGTACCGCAACGGCACGCTGATCGCGACGGTGTACTTCTGCGCCCTGCCGGCCACGTTCCTGCTGACGACGCTCTACCTGCAGCAGGGCCTCGGCCTCGAGCCGGTCTACGCCGGCATGGTCACGATCCCGTTCGCCCTCACCTCGGCCGTGGCGGCCTTCTACGGCGGGCGCATCGTCGACCGCTACGGACGGAGCCTCGTCGTGCTCGGCCTCGTGCTGGTCGCGGGCGGCTTCGTGCTGCTGCTCCTGGCCGCCGTGCTGACGCCCCGCGAGATCACCCCGTGGGCGATGGGGGCGGGCATGCTGGTCGCCGGAGCGGGCGGCGGCTTCGTCATCTCGCCCAACCAGACCCTGACGCTCGCGGAGGTGCCGGTCGAGATGGGCGGCGTCGCGGGCTCGATGGGCCAGGTGGGTCAGCGGGCCGGCACCGCCATCGGCACCGCCGCCGCGGTCTCGACCTTCTACTCGGTCATCGCGGGTGCGGGCGCCGACGCCTCGCTCGACGTCTACCACGCGGCGTACCGCAGCGGGTTCCTGGTGACCATCGCCCTCGTGGCGGCGGCGCTCGTGCTGGCGCTGCTCGACCTGCGGGCGCGCAAGCAGGGGCGGGTGGGGGAGGCGGCCGCCGCCTCCTGAGACCGGTCGAGCCGGCGGCGGCGCTCAGGCCGAGCCGGCGGCGCTCAGGCCGTGGCGGTCGCGGCTGCGGCGACGAGCCAGGCCGTGATGTCGACGTCGTGCGTCGCGGGCAGGTCGAGGGCGGCCGGGTCGACGACGGAGGCCGTGCTGCTCGTGAGGGAGACGACGGAGGCGGCGGTGACGACGGGCATGAGGGGCTCCTTCACGAGACGGTGACGTCGCCGGCGGCGGCGCCCCGGCGTTGACGGAGCCCCCGCGGCCCTCGCCCCGGAGGGCGGCGGCCGCGGGGCCCCTGGTGCGCCGGCCCGTCCGTGGACAGGACCCCTCCGGGGTGCGGCGACGACCTGCGCCCAGTCAAGTCGAGGGGCCCTCGCTCGGCATCACCCCACGGGATGGCTCTCGGCGGCCCCGGCGTAGTCCGTCCGGATGAGACCGGGACCTCGACGGCCGCCTCTCGCCGGTGGTCAGCGGGGAGCGGGCGCCGTCGTCGCCGGCCCGGCCACGACCCCGAGCACCCGGTCGTGCAGCAGGCCGTTCGTCGCGAGCGCGCTGCCGTGCCACGGACCCTCGGCGCCGTCGACGCTCGTGAAGCGGCCGCCGGCCTCCTCGACGATGGGGACGACGGCCGCCATGTCGTACGGCTGCAGGCCGAGCTCGCCGGCGACGTCGACGCTGCCCTCGGCGACCATCATGTACGACCAGAACTCGCCGTAGGCACGGGTGCGCCAGACCTGGCCCGTCAGGTCGAGCAGCTCGTCGAGACGGCCCGCCTCGCGCCAGTACTCGAGCCCGTTGTAGCTGAGGGAGGCGTCGGCGAGGGCGCCCACGCCGCTCACGCGCAGGGGCCCCTCGTGCTCGGTCGAGAAGGCTCCGCCGCCCCGCGTCGCCCACCACCGGCGCTGCAGCACCGGGGCGCTGACGACCCCGAGCACGGGCACGCGGTCGACCACCAGCGAGATGAGGGTGGCCCAGACGGGCACCCCGCGGAGGAAGTTCGCCGTGCCGTCGATCGGGTCGACGACCCACTGGCGGTGCGAGGCGCCGTCGTCGCCGTACTCCTCGCCGAAGAAGGTGTCGCCCGGGCGCTCGGCCTCGATGCCGGCGCGGATCGCCCGCTCGACGGCCTGGTCGGCGTCCGTGACGTGGGTGCGGTCGGGCTTCAGCGAGACGTGCAGGTCGGCGGAGCGGTACCGCTCGGTGCTGATCGCGTCGGCGACGTCGGCCAGCTGGAGCGCCAGGCGCAGGTCGTCGGCCCAGGCGTCGGCCCCCGTGCCGCTCGGGTCGGCGTCGGACGAGGAGGCGCGGGTCGGGTCGGTCACCCCGCCAGCGTACCGAGGGCACCCGGCCCGCACCGCGCCTCCGCGGGCTGCCCCGCCCCTCCGTGCCCTACGGCTGCTCGTCGGCGCGGGCGTCGTCGTCGCGTGCGGCCTGGTCGCGGCCGCTCACGCCGCCCTTCGAGGCGAGCAGCGTCTGCAGCGACCGCAGCCGCTCGCGCCCCGTCTCGCCGAGCTCGCCGGACTCGACGCGGTCGACGATCTCCCAGTCGTGCGCCTCCGCCAGCGGGATGCCGTCGGGGGCGGGCCCGTCCGCGGGCAGCGCGTGGGCCGCGAAGGCCTTGAGGATGTTCTCCGGGTCGACGTGGCCGAGGCCGAACGAGCGCACGCCGGGGGTGTCGACGATCCACCCGCCGCTCGGCACCTTGAACGACACGGTCGACGACGACGTGTGGCGCCCGCGCCCGGTGACCGCGTTGACGACGCCGACCTCGCGCTGCGACCCCGTGAGCGCGTTGACGAGCGTCGACTTGCCGACCCCCGAGTGGCCGACGGTCACGGTGACGTGGCCGTCGAGCAGCTCGCGGAGCTCGTCGAGCACCGGCGACGGCGACCCGTCGGGCAGCGGGTCGAAGGAGGTGGAGGTGGTCGTCACGATCCGCAGGTCGAGGCACGCGAAGTGCGCGGCGAACGGCGCCGGGTCGGCGAGGTCGGTCTTCGTGATGCAGAGGATCGGCTCGACGCCCGCGTCGAAGGCGGCGACCATGTAGCGGTCGACGAGGCGCGGCCTCGGCTCGGGGTCGGCGGCGGCCACGACGATGAGCATCTGGTCGGCGTTGGCGACGATCACGCGCTCGACGGCGTCGCTGTCGTCGGCGCTCCGGCGCAGCAGCGTCGAGCGCTCGTGCACCTTGACGATGCGGGCCAGCGAGCCCTCGGCCCCGCTGGTGTCGCCGACGACGCCCACCCGGTCGCCGGTCACGACGCTCTTCTTGCCGAGCTCGCGCGCCCGCGCGGTCGTGATCTCGCGCTCGTCGGGGGTGCCGGCGTCCATCAGCACGCCGTAGCGGCCGCGGTCGACCGTCCAGACGACGCCCTCCTCGGCCTGGTCGTAGGCCGGGCGCTGCTTCGTGCGCGGCCGGTTGGCCTTGGGGTTCGGGCGCACGCGCACCGAGCTCTCGTCGTACTCGCCCCAGGCCTCGTCGTCAGCGTCGCCCTCGACGTCGCTCCACCAGCTCATGCCGGCGCCTACAGGAAGCCGAGCAGGTCGATGTCGGCGGGCCGCTCGCTCACGCGCCGACCGAGCAGGTCGTCCCAGAGGTCGACGAACTGCGGCAGGGTCTTCGCCGTGACGCGCACGTCGTCGACCTCGACGCCGTCGACCGCGAGCCCGATGATCGCCGCGGCCGTCGCCATGCGGTGGTCCTCGAACGACCGCCACTGCCCGGCGTGCAGGGGAGCCGGCTCGAGGTGCAGGCCGTCGTCGAGCTCGGTGACGCGACCGCCGAGGGCGTTGATCTCGCTGGCGAGGGCGGCGAGGCGATCGGTCTCGTGGCCGCGCAGGTGCCCGATGCCCGTGAGGGTGCTCGGCCCGGAGGCGAGCGCCGCGAGGGCGACGAGCGCGGGGGCGAGCTCTCCGCCGCGCGAGAGGTCGACGTCGACCCCGGGCAGCGAGCCGCCGCCGATCAGGCCGTCCCCGCCGTCGACGGTGAGCACGTCGCCCTCGAGGGTGACGGTCGCGCCCCAGAGGGGCAGCAGCTCGATCAGGTCGGCCCCGACCTGGGTGGTCTCGGCGGGCCAGTGCGCGATCGAGACCGTGCCGCCCGCGACGAGCGCCGCGACGAGGAACGGAGCGGCGTTCGACAGGTCGGGCTCGACGACCACGTCGCGCCCCGCGATCGGCGTGGGCGGGACCTCCCAGACGCCCGTCGACGGCGAGGCGACCTCGACCCCGCGCTGGGCGAGGGCGTCGATCGTCATCTCGATGTGGGGGAGGCTCGGCAGCGTCTCGCCCGTGTGCGTCAGGGTGAGGCCGCGGGCGAAGCGCGGAGCGGAGAGCAGCAGGCCCGACACGAACTGGCTCGAGGCCGAGGCGTCGATCTCGACCGCGCCTCCCTCGAGCTCGCCGGTGCCGTAGAGGCTGAAGGGCAGCGAGCCGCGGCCGTCGTCGGCCACCTCGACGCCGAGCGCCCGCAGCGACGCCACGGTGGTCGCCATGGGTCGTCGTCGGGCCGACTCGTCGCCGTCGAACGTGACCGGGCCGAGGGCCAGGGCGGCGACCGGGGGCAGGAAGCGCATGACCGTGCCGGCCAGGCCGCAGTCGACCGTGACGCCGCCCTGCAGCTCGCCGGGGGTGATCTCGAGGTCGGGCCCGAACGGCTCGCCGGCCTCGACCTCGTCGATCGTGGTGCCGAGCGACCGCAGCGCCTGGATCATCAGGGCGGTGTCGCGCGAGTGCAGCGGCGCCCGCAGCCGCGACGGTCCGTCGGCGAGGGCCGACAGCACGAGCTCGCGGTTGGTCAGCGACTTCGACCCCGGCAGCGACAGGGAGGCGCGGAGCGGGCCGGCGGCGCGCGGCGCGACCCAGCGCCCCGGGTCGGCCTCGGGCACGCGGCCGTCGTCGTAGGGGGAGAACTCGGGCGCGGAATACCTGTACACCTGCATCGGTTCACCAGGGTAATGCAGCGACGACCTGGAGGACGCGTGCCCACAGCACTTGCACCGACGACGTTCCCGGGGCGCATCACCGTGGCGGAACTAGAATCGGCCCTGATGATCACCCCCGAGGGCGACGAGCCCACCCCCGCGACCAGCGCGACCCCCGCCGACGGAGCCGTGCCCCCGGCCGACGGCGCTGCCGCGGCCGTCGACGTCGACGCCGTCGAGGCGGCCCTCGAGGCCGTGGAGGAGTCCACCGGGGCGGAGCCCGACCTGCGCAGCCTCTTCGAGGAGCAGGCCCTGCCCTACATGGACCAGCTGTACGCGGCGGCGATGCGGATGACGCGCAACCCGGCCGACGCCTCCGACCTGGTGCAGGAGACCTTCGTCAAGGCGTTCGCCGCCTTCCGGCAGTTCCAGCAGGGCACCAACCTCAAGGCCTGGCTGTACCGCATCCAGACCAACACGTTCATCAACACGTACCGCAAGAAGCAGCGCGACCCCTACCAGGGCACCATCGACGAGCTCGAGGACTGGCAGATGGGCGGCGCCGAGTCGGCGACGCGCACCTCCGGCTCCACGCGCTCGGCCGAGGCCGAGGCCATCGACCACCTGCCCGACAGCGCCGTGAAGGACGCCCTGCAGAAGGTCCCCGAGGACTTCCGCATGGCCGTGTACTTCGCCGACGTCGAGGGCTTCTCCTACCAGGAGATCGCCGACATCATGAAGACCCCCGTGGGCACGGTCATGAGCCGCCTGCACCGCGGGCGTCGTCTTCTCCGCGGACTCCTCGCCGACTACGCGCGCGACCGCGGCATCGCGGTCCCCGTCGGCACGACCACGAAGGGCAGCACGAAATGACCGACTGCGGGTGCACCAAGGCCAAGGCGGAGCTCGAGGAGTTCCTCCACGACGAGCTGTGCCGCGAGGACGCGGCCGACATCAGGGAGCACATGGCGACGTGCGCCGACTGCTCCGGCGAGCACGAGGTCGGCCTCGTGCTGACGGAGGCGGTGCAGCGCGCCTGCCGCGAGACGGCTCCGGAAGACCTCCGCTCGACCGTGCTCGCGCGGCTCCGCGCCCTCCAGGCGTCCCACTAGCCCGGCCGTCCGGCGTCACACGCGCAGCACCTGCGCTAGCGTCGGCAGCATGACCGCCACGGTGGAGGTGCTCGGCACCCCGACGCCCGACGACCTCGACGACCTCGTCTCGCTCATCAGCCTCCTCGGGCACTCGCTCGACGCCGACGTGCTCTCGGCCCGGCTCGCGCGGCTCACCGCCGAGGCCGGCCACGAGACCTGGGTCGTGCGCGACGACGCCGGCCGGGTGTCGGCCGTCGCCGGGGCCCACGTGATGTGGGTCTACAACGCCGACGCGCCGACGGCCCAGCTGCTGCTGCTCGTCGTCTCCGAGGAGGCGCGGCGCGACGGGGTGGGCTCGTACCTGCTGGGCCACTTCGAGGAGTGGGCCCGCGGCCACGGAGCCCGCACCCTCGACGCCGTCTCGGCCGCGGCCACCGACTCGGCTCACCGCTTCTACCGCAAGCGCGGGTACCACGAGGCCGGGGTGCGCTACTCGAAGCTCGTCTGACGCGAGCGCGCCGGCGGGGCGCGCTGCTCCGCGGCGTTCGCGGCGGTCTCGCGTCCTGACGGTGCGGGGACCGGGGCTGACCGCCGGAGCGAGCACCGCGCCTCCTCGGGTCCGCCTGCTCTCGCCGCGCGGGCCCCGGCGTCAGCGGCCGGCCGCGTGGTGCGCGGCGACCGTGGCGGCGTCGAGCACCGTGTCGTAGGCGCGCACCGTGTCGACGTCGCCGTGGAAGGTGTAGTCGGCCGGTTCACCCGCCCACGAGGCGAGGGACTCTCGCCCCACCCGCCACGACCCGGGGTAGACCTTCGGGCTGCGGTTGTCGGTGCGCTGCCCCAGGAGCTCGCCGTCGAGGTAGACCCGCATCGTGCCCGAGCCGTAGGTGCCGACGGCGTGGTGCCAGTCTCCGTCCGTGACGTCTCCGCGGCCGCCGATCGCGAAGCGGAACTCGTTCGAGCCCAGCACGCCGAAGTGGAGGGTGCCGTCGCTGCCGACGTAGAGCGTGCGGTCCTTGTAGGGCGAGGCGGGAGCGGTGCTCGAGCTGTAGCCGACGATCTGGCCCGCGGCCCGGTCGGTCCGGAACCAGGCCTCGACCGAGAACGTGGTCGGAGCATCGGCGACGACCCTGCTCTGCACCCGTGAGTCGCCCGCGTCGAAGCTCATCGACGGGTCTCCGCTGCACGGGGCGTCCGTGCGCACCGGGCCCGACATCGACCTGCCCAGGTGCCCGTTGCCGCTCGCGTCGCGGACGTCGCCGCCGCGGGGCTCGGAGAAGTCCCAGGCGAGCACGGGGGAGTCGAGCATCGGCCCGCCGAAGCAGGGGAAGGTCGACGTGGAGGCCGACGCAGCCGAGCCGGTCGTGGCCGAGAACGCCGCGTCGCTCGCGGTGCCCGCCGCGGCGACGGCCGCGACGACGAGCACGCCGGCGACGAGACGGGCAGGACCGGAGGCGCGGGGCGGCTGGCCGACGGAGGGCGCGTCGGGTGCCCACCGCGGCGCACCGCAGCGGCGGCAGGGTCGGCCGAGCCGGACGTCCAGGTCGGCCCGGGTGAGCGCGGCGACGACCGCGGCCGCCGCGGCGAGCAGGAGGAGCGGCGCCCCGTCCCCCTGCCGGAGCCACAGGCCGGGCAGTCCGACGCCGGGCACCCGGAGCACGCCGACCCCGTGGACCGCCTCCGGGGAGACGGGGCTGCTGTCGGCCGCCGGGTTCGCGTCGCCCCGCAGCCGGAGGCCCTCGTCTCCCGAGCGCACGAGGCGGTGCAGCCGCAGGCGGTCGTGGTGGTCGGGGTCGTCGACGAGCAGCACCTGGCCCGGCACGGCGTCGTCGCCGTCGATCGGCGCGGCCGCCACGACGTCGCCGGTGCGCAGGCGCGGGGCCATCGAGTCGCTCGCGACCGTGGTCGCCGACCAGCCGGCGGCGGCGGGGAGCACGCACCAGAGGGCCAGCAGGGCCACGGTCCAGAGGACGGTGCGGGCCGCGGTCGCGACGGCGACCGCGGGCAGGTCGCCGGGGCAGGCGCGGATGAGGTGCGGCACGGGGATCCCTCCGGTGCAGTGTGCTCAGGGCCTCGGGTGACGAGACGTCGTGCGGAAGCTGATCGGGTCGGGGAGAGCGCCGCCGCGCAGGTCGCGAGGGGCGGGGAGGGGGCGCTGCCGGCACCGGCGTCGGATCGGGGCGACGCCGGCGCCTGGCGGGTCAGTCGTTCTGGGCTTCCCAGACGAAGGTCGTCGAGGCGGCGGCCTCCTGCGCGGCGTTCGTGGCGCCCTCGGCGAGCTGGTAGCGGAAGCGCCAGGTCGAGTCGGTCGTGCCGGCGGGCACGGCCCAGCCGCCGACGCCGTCGGCGAACGAGGTGGAGGCGAGGAGGTCGGCGAGGGTGCCGGAGACGACGGGGTCGCCGACGGCGACGAAGCTCTCGCAGCCGTCGGCGGCCGTGCCCCGCTCGACGACCAGCTCCAGCGACGAGGCCAGCGACTCCGAGTCGACGCTGTCGGCCGTGTAGAGCTGGACGGTGCTGGGCGCGCTCGTGTCGGCGGTGACGGTCAGGCACGCCTCGTCGCCGGTGCCGGGCAGCAGGCCCGTCGCCGTGAAGAGCGCCTGGCCCTCGTCGTCGTCGGTGATCGCGACCTTGCCGGCGGCCCAGCTGTTGCCGGCGTTCTGGGTCGTGTCGGAGAACGCGGCGTAGGAGCTCGTGCCGACGACGACGCCGCTGATCACGACGGCGAGGGGGAGCGCGGCGAGCGCGGCGAGACGGGTGGAGCGGGCGGAGAGGTGCATGGCTGTCCTTCGGAGGGCGGATGAGGAGATGTCGCGTGTCACATGGTACGTGATATGCAAGATGTCGACAAGCGCTCGTCGCCCTCGCGTCCGCGTCCTCCCTCCGAGCGCGACGGAAGGCCGCCTCCCGAGGGAGACGGCCTTCCGTCGCAGTCGGCGGGCGAGGGCCTACAGCGTGAGCGCCGCCGCGATCAGCTCGGTCTGCTGCGCGGCGCTGGCCTTCGTCGACCCGGCCGCCGGCGACGCGGAGGCGGGCCGCGACGCGACGCGGATCGGCCGGTCGAGGTGCTTCTGCAGCTCGAGGACGACGAACGGCCACGCGCCCTGGTTCTCGGGCTCCTCCTGGGCCCAGACGAGCTCCGCCGACGGGTAGCGCGACAGCACCTCGCGGATGCGCTCGAGCGGCAGCGGGTAGAGCTGCTCGAGGCGCACCAGCGCGATCTCGTCGCCCACGCCGCGCTTGTCGAGCTCGGCGGTCAGGTCGTAGTGCACCTTGCCCGAGTGCAGCACGATCCGCTTCGTCGCCGACGGGTCGGAGACGCGGGTGCAGTCGAGCACGGGCTCGAAGCGGCCCGACGTGAACGCGTCGACGCCGCTCGTCGCGCCGCGGAGCCGCAGCATCGCCTTGGGCGTGAAGACCACCAGCGGCCGGCGGGGCCGGGCGTACGCCTGGCGCCGCAGCAGGTGGAAGTAGGAGGCGGGGGTCGAGGGGCGCGCGATGGTCATGTTGTCCTCCGCGCACAGCTGCAGGAAGCGCTCCATGCGGGCCGACGAGTGGTCCGGGCCCTGGCCCTCGTAGCCGTGCGGCAGCAGCAGGACGACGCTGGAGCGCTGCCCCCACTTCTGCTCGGCGCTCGAGATGAACTCGTCGATGACGGTCTGGGCGCCGTTGCTGAAGTCGCCGAACTGCGCCTCCCACATCACGAGCGCGTCGGCGCGCTCGACCGAGTAGCCGTACTCGAACGCCATGGCGGCGTACTCGCTCAGCAGCGAGTCGTAGATCCAGAGGTTCGCCTGGTCGTCGGTGATGTTCTGCAGGGGCAGCCACTCCTGGCCGTTCTCCCGGTCGTGGAGCACCGAGTGGCGCTGCACGAAGGTGCCGCGGCGGCTGTCCTGTCCGGCGAGGCGCACCGGCGTGCCCTCGGTGAGCACGGAGCCCATCGCGAGCAGCTCGGCGAAGGCCCAGTCGATGCCGCCGGAGCGGCTCATGTCGACGCGCTTCTTGAGGAGCTGCGACAGCTTGGGGTGCACCGAGAAGCCCTCGGGCGGGTTGTCGTGGGCGTCGCCGATGGCGTGGATCAGGTCGAGGGAGACGCCGGTCGTCTCGGGCTCGCCGGAGCGGTCGTCGCGCTGCGACTGCGGACGCTCGAGGTCGTCGACGTCGCCCGCGTCGTCGGTGACGACCGGCATCGAGCCGGTCTGCGCCGCGTGGGTCTCGGCGAAGGCCCGCTCGAGGCGGTCCTGGAAGTCCCGGTGCGCTCCGTCGTACTCCTCCTGGGTGATGTCGCCGCGGCCGACGAGGGCCTCGGTGTAGAGGGTGCGCACGCTCCGCTTGGCCTCGATCAGGTTGTACATGAGCGGCTGCGTCATCGAGGGGTCGTCGCCCTCGTTGTGCCCGCGGCGGCGGTAGCAGACGAGGTCGACGACCACGTCGCGCTTGAACTGCTGGCGGTACGAGAACGCGAGCTCGGCGACGCGGGCGACGGCCTCGGGGTCGTCGCCGTTCACGTGGAAGACCGGGGCCTGGATGGTCTTCGCGACGTCGGTCGAGTAGACCGAGGTGCGCGACTCCGACGGGGGCGTCGTGAAGCCGACCTGGTTGTTGATGACGACGTGGATGGTGCCGCCGACGCGGTACCCGCGCAGCTGCGACATCTGGAGGGTCTCGACGACCACGCCCTGGCCCGCCATCGCGGCGTCGCCGTGCACGAGCACCGGCAGCGTGCCGAAGACGCCCTTGGGCCCGCGGTCCTGCTTGGCGCGCACGATGCCCTCGAGCACGCCGTCGCCCGCCTCGAGGTGCGAGGGGTTGGCGGCGATGTAGACGGGGATCGTCTCGCCGGTCGCGCTCGTGAACTCGCCCTCGGTGCCGAGGTGGTACTTCACGTCGCCGGAGCCCTGCACGGTCCGGGGGTCCTGGGTGCCCTCGAACTCGCGGAAGATCTGGCCGTAGGTCTTGCCGGCGATGTTCGTCAGCACGTTGAGGCGGCCGCGGTGCGCCATCCCGATGGCGACCTCCTCGAGCCCCTCGCGCGCCGCCTGCTGGATGACGGTGTCGAGCAGGGCGATCGCCGACTCGCCGCCCTCGAGGCTGAAGCGCTTCTGGCCGACGTACTTCGTCTGCAGGAAGGTCTCGAACGCCTCCGCCTCGTTGAGCTTCGCGAGGATCCGCATCTGCTCGTCGTGCGACGGCTTCACGTAGGGCACCTCGACGTGCTGCTGCACCCAGGCGCGCTGCGCCGGGTCCTGGATGTGCATGTACTCGACGCCGATGGTGCGGCAGTACGAGTCGCGGAGGATGCCCAGGATGTCGCGGAGGAGGGCCGAGGTGTGGCCGCCGAGCCCCCCGGTCACGAACTCGCGGTCGAGGTCCCAGAAGGTGAGCCCGTGGCTCTCGATCGCGAGGTCGGGGTGGCTGCGCTGGCGGTACTCCAGCGGGTCGATGTCGGCCATCAGGTGGCCGCGCACGCGGTAGCTGTTGATGAGCTCCTGGACGCGCGCCGTCTTGCCCACGCGCTCGGCGAGGTTGACGTTGATGTCGGCGTTCCAGCGGATCGGCTCGTAGGGGATGCGGAGGGCCGCGAAGATGTCCTCGTAGAAGCCGCGCTGCCCGATGAGCAGCTCGTTCACCTTCTTGAGGAACTCGCCGGAGCCCGCGCCCTGGATGACGCGGTGGTCGTAGGTGCTCGTCAGCGTGACGGTCTTGCCGATGCCGAGCTCGACGAGGGTCTTCGCGGAGGTGCCCTGGAACTCGGCCGGGTAGTCGAGCGCGCCGGCGCCGATGATCGAGCCGGCCCCCTTCATGAGGCGCGGGACGCTGTGGACGGTGCCGATGCCTCCCGGGTTCGTCAGCGAGATCGTGTTGCCCTGGAAGTCGGCCGCGGTGAGCTTGTTGTCGCGGGCACGCCGGACGACGTCCTCGTAGGCCGACAGGAAGTCGGCGAACGTCATCTCGTCGGCGGCCTTGATGCCGGGCACCAGCAGGGCCCGGGTGCCGTCGGGCTTCGGGATGTCGATGGCGAGGCCGAGGTTGATGTGCGGGGGCGTGACGACCGAGGGCTTGCCGTCGACCTCGTCGTAGTAGACGTTCTGGCTCGGGAACTCCTTGAGCGCCTGCACGAGCGCCCAGCCGATGAGGTGGGTGAACGAGACCTTGCCGCCGCGGGCGCGCTTCAGGTGGTTGTTGATGACGATGCGGTTGTCGATCATCAGCTTGGCCGCGACGGTGCGGACGCTGGTGGCCGTGGGGACGGAGAGGCTCGCGTCCATGTTGGTGGCGAGCGACTTCGCCATGCCCCGGAGGGGCTGCACGGTGGCCTGCGGCTCCGGCGTGGGCTCGGCGGCCGGGCGCTTCTCGGCCGGCGCCTTCGCGGGGGAGTCGGCCGGGATGGGCTTGGCGGAGGGCTCGACGGACGTGGTCTTCGCGGGCTTCTTGCCGGCGGGGGCTGCCGGGGCGGGGGCGGGCGCCGGAGGCTCGTCCTGGCCGGGTGCGCCGGTCACCTCGTCGGGCACCTGGGCCTGTCCGCCCGTGGTCGACTGCGGGGCCGGTGCCTGGGCGGCGTCGGCGCCCGTCGGGGCGGCCTCGGCCGTGCTGCCCCCGGTCGTGCCGCGGTCGCTGGGGGAGTACGCCTCGAGGACGGGCCACCAGGACTCGTCGACGGAGTCCTTGTCGACCACCCACTGCTCGTAGAGCTCGTCGACCAACCACTCGTTGGCGCCGAAGGCACCCTCGTCGGTCGTTCCCGTCACGTGGCTCGTCACAGCCGATCGCCCACTCTCCGTTGATTGTTGATCAGTGCGTGGGCAGCGCTGCCCACGGTGCCCCAGCTTAATCGCAAACGCCCGAGCCGCGGCAGGACGACCCGCACGAGTTACCGTGGACCCATGAGGTTCTACGAGACGACCCCGACGCACGACCTGACGTACTCCGACGTGTTCCTCGTGCCGAGCAGGTCGTCGGTCACGAGCCGCCTCGACGTGAGCCTCGCCCCCGGCGACGGCACCGGGGCCACCCTCCCGATCGTCTCCGCCAACATGAACTCCGTCACGGGCCCGCGCCTCGCCGCGACCCTGGCGCGCCGCGGCGGCCTCGGGGTCCTCCCGCAGGACATGCCCCTGCAGCAGCTCGCCGAGGCGATCCGCTGGGTCAAGGCCCAGCCGGTCGACTACGACACCCCCTTCTCGCTCGACGCGGGCGAGACCGTCGAGACGGCGCTCCGCTCCGTGCCGGCCGTCGAGGGGCACGGCATCGTCCTGCACGACGGCGCAGGCGCCTACCTCGGCTGCATCGCCGCCTCCCGCCTCGGCACCGCGCCGCGCGACGCCGTGCTCGGCGACCTGCTGCACGGGGCGCTCACCTCCCTCGACGCCGACGACGTCGAGGGGCCGCGGGCCGCCTTCGACCGCATGGTCGCCGCCGACATCGACTTCGCCCCGGTGCTCCGCCACGGGCGGGTGATCGGCACGGTGAGCCGCAAGAGCGCGCTCCGCAGCACCCTGTACCAGCCGGCCCTCGACGCCGACGGGCGCCTCCGGGTGGCCGCCGCCGTCGGCATCAACGGCGACGTCGCCGAGAAGGCGAGGGCGCTCGCCGCCGCCGGCGTCGACGTGCTCGTCATCGACACGGCGCACGGCGACCAGGACGGCATGATCCGCGCCATCAGGGCGGTCGCCGGGCTGGGGCTCGGGCTGCCGATCGCCGCGGGCAACGTCGTGACCGAGGAGGCGGTGCGCCACCTCGTCGCCGCCGGCGCCTCGATCGTCAAGGTCGGCGTCGGCCCCGGCGCCATGTGCACCACCCGCATGATGACCGCGGTCGGCCGCCCCCAGTTCTCCGCCGTGCTCGAGACCGCCGCCGCCGCCCGGGCGCTCGGCGCACACGTCTGGGCCGACGGGGGAGTGCGCTACCCCCGCGACGTGGCCCTGGCGCTCGCCGCGGGCGCCGCCTCCGTGATGATCGGCTCGTGGTTCGCCGGCACGATCGAGGCGCCCGGCGAGCTCGCCGCCGACGAGGAGGGCCGCCTCTACAAGGAGAGCTGGGGCATGGCCTCCACCAAGGCGGTGCAGGGTCGCTTCGAGCGGCTCGACCCCTACGAGCTGGCCCGCAAGACGCTCTTCGCCGAGGGCATCTCGTCGTCGCGCATCTACCTCGACCCGCTCCGCCCCTCGGTCGAGGACCTCCTCGACATGATCACCTCGGGGGTGCGCAGCTCGTTCACCTACGCGGGCGCGACCAGCCTGCCGGAGTTCGCCGAGCGGGCCCTCGTCGGCGTCCAGTCGGCGGCCGGCTACGAGGAGGGCAAGGCCCTGCCCGTCAGCTGGTAGCGGACAGCCCGTCCCCCGCCTGCGGGAGTGTGGTCGTGCGGCCCCGTGGCCGGTAAGATCGCACGTCTATGGATGACCCTCCGTCCCAGACGACCGCACCCACCCACCATCCCTCCGCCGTGCGGGGTGACCGCTCCTCGTGAACGAGTGGATCCTGCTCGGCGTCGGACTGCTGCTCACCGTCGGCACCGGCCTCTTCGTGGCCAGCGAGTTCTCGCTCGTCAACCTCGACCGCTCCGACCTCGAAGCCCGTGAGCAGAAGGGCGAGAAGGGGCTCTCGAAGACCATCGGCGCCCTGCGCATCACGTCGACGCACCTGTCGAGCGCCCAGCTCGGCATCACCCTGACGACGCTGCTCACCGGCTACACGATGGAGCCCGCGATCTCGCGCCTCCTCGAGGCGCCCCTCGCCGCGGTGGGCGTTCCCGAGCCCGTCGTCGCGGTCGGCGCCCCGATCTTCTCCATCGTCGTCGCCACCCTGCTGTCGATGATCGTCGGCGAGCTCGTGCCGAAGAACTTCGCGCTGGCCCTGCCCCTCCGCACGGCGAAGCTCGTCATGCCGTTCCAGGTCGGCTTCACGACGGTGTTCAAGCCCGCCGTGGCGCTGCTCAACGACACGGCCAACGCCATCCTCCGCGCCATCGGCATCGAGCCGAAGGAGGAGCTGTCGGGCGCTCGGACCGCCGAGGAGCTCGCCTCGCTCGTCCGGCGCTCGGCCTTCGAGGGCAGCCTCGACACCGACACGGCGACCCTGCTGGCCCGCACCCTCGCCTTCAGCGACCACACCGCCTCCGACGTCATGACCCCGCGCCCGCGGCTCTCGACCGTCACGCGCACCGACTCCGCCGAGACGGTGCTCGAGCTGGCCCGCCGCACGGGCCTGTCGCGCTTCCCGGTCACCGACGACGGCATCGACGACGTCGTGGGGCTCGTGCACGTCAAGCAGGCCGTCTCGGTGCCGCGCGAGAAGCGCGCCGACGTGCCCGTCTCGGCCCTGCTGACCGACGCCGTCCGCGTGCCCGAGACGATGACCCTCGACAACCTCCTCGGCGAGGTGCGCGGCCGGGGCTACCAGATGGCCGTGGTCGTCGACGAGTACGGCGGCACCGCCGGCGTCGTCACCCTGGAGGACCTCATCGAGGAGCTCGTCGGCGAGGTCTCCGACGAGCACGACCGCAGCCGCGTCGACGTGGTCCGCTCGCGCAACTGGCTGACCTTCCCCGGGCTGCTCCGTCCCGACGAGCTGCTCGAGCGCGCCTCGGTCAAGGTGCCCGAGGAGGGCCCCTACGAGACCGTCGGCGGCTGGCTCATGAGCGAGCTCGGCCGACTGCCCGTCGTGGGCGACGTCGTCGACGCCGACGCCGGCACGTTCCGGGTGGAGCGCCTCGACGGGCGCCGCATCGACCGCATCCGCTTCACGCCCACCCCGGACGAGGAGGCGGGCGAGACGGACGACGCCGGTCGCGCCTCCGACGGCAGCGCCTCGCAGATCGCCGACGCGCGCCAGGGCGCCCACGACGACGCCCGGGGCCCGGGCGGCCCCGCCACCCGCACCGACCGCGCGACGCGGGCGGCCAGGGCCGCGGCCTCGGCAAGGGCGGCCGACCGCGGCGCCGGCGGCGGCACGAGCACGAGCACCACCACCAGCACCACGACGACCGAGGAGCGCACCCGATGAGCGACTGGCTCGGCATCGTCTGGCTCGTGCTCCTGCTGATGGGCAACGCCTTCTTCGTCGCGGCGGAGTTCGCCGTCATCAGCGCTCGTCGCTCGCAGATCGAGCCGCGGGCCGAGGCCGGCAGCCGCGCCGCCAAGACGACGCTCTGGGCGATGGAGCACGCGACGATGATGCTCGCCACGACGCAGCTCGGCATCACGATCTGCTCGCTGCTGATCCTCAACGTCTCGGAGCCCTCGATCCACCACCTGCTCGAGGGACCGCTCGGCCTCACCGGCCTCAGCGAGGAGCTCGTGAGCGTGGTGGGGTTCGTCATCACCCTCGTGCTCGTCTCGTTCCTGCACGTGGTGCTCGGCGAGATGGTGCCGAAGAACATCTCGTTCTCGCTGCCCGACCGGGCCGCGCTGCTGCTCGCCCCGCCGCTCGTCGCCATCGCGCGCGTCTTCCACGTCGTGGTCGTCGCGCTCAACTGGTCGGCGAACGCCGTGCTGAGGGCGTTCCGGGTCGAGCCGAAGGACGAGGCCGCCAGCGCGTTCACCGTCGACGAGGTGGCCACGATCGTGGCCCAGTCGCAGCGCGAGGGCACCCTCACCGACGCGAGCGGCACCGTGCAGGCGGCGTTCGAGTTCACGGAGAAGACGGTCGACGACGTGGCCGTGCCGATGTCCGGCCTCGTCACCCTCCCGGAGGACGCGACGCCGTCCGACGTCGAGCGCGCCGTCGCGCAGAACGGCTTCTCGCGCTACGTGCTCGTCGACGACGAGGGCGACCCGACCGGCTACCTGCACCTGAAGGACGTCATCGACCTCGACGTCGACGAGTTCCACGACCCGGTGCCGCCGAAGCGCATCCGCCAGCTGATCTCGATCTACCTCGGCACCGAGCTCGAGGACGCCCTCGCGACGATGCGCCGCAGCGGCGTGCACGTCGCCCGGTCGTTCGACGAGCGCGGGGCCACGCGGGGCGTGCTGTTCCTCGAGGACATCCTCGAGGAGCTCATCGGCGAGGTGCAGGACGCCACCCGGCGCTCGTAGCGAGCGCTCGCGCACGACCCGGCGACCGCCTCCTGCGCGCTCCCGCCGGACGCCACGACGGCCGCCCCGATCGCGAGATCGAGGCGGCCGTCGTGGCCCGGCCCCCGAGGAGGCGCGGCGGGCGCTGCGGTCAGCTCACGCGGAACGGGGCGCGCTGGTACTGCGCCGGCACGTAGTCGAGCTCGACCCCGAGCTCGGCGGCGGCCCGCAGCGGGAAGTGCGGGTCGCGGAGGAACTCGCGGGCCATGAGCACGACGTCGGCCTGGCCCGAGGAGACGACCTCGTCGGCCTGGCGGGCCGAGACGATCAGGCCGACGGCCCCGGTCTCGACCTCGGCACGACGGCGCACGTGCTCGGCGAACCGCACCTGGTAGCCCAGGCCGACCGGGATGCTGACGCCCGCGACGAGGCCGCCGGTGGAGATGTCGAAGAAGTCGGCGCCGGCCTCCCGGGACCACGCGGCGACGGTGGCCGTGTCGTCCTCGTCCCAGCCGCCCTCGGCCCAGTCGGTGGCGCTGAAGCGGACGAGCAGCGGGTAGCCGTCGCCGACCTCGGCCCGGACGGCGCGCACGACGTCGAGCAGGAGCCGTGCGCGGTTCTCGAGGGAGCCGCCGTACTCGTCGGTGCGCTCGTTGCTGAGCGGCGAGAGGAACTGGTGCAGCAGGTAGCCGTGGGCGGCGTGCAGCTCGATCAGCTCGAACCCGGCCTCGACCGAGCGGCGGGCCGCGGCCCGGAAGGCCTCGACCAGGCCGACGACCTCGTCGTGGGTCAGCTCGCGCGGCTCGTCGTAGCCCTCGAACGCGACGGCGGAGGGGGCGACCGTCGGCCAGCCGCCCTCGCTCGCGGGCACCGTGCCCTGCACGTCGCTCCAGGGGCGGTAGGTCGACGCCTTGCGGCCCGCGTGGGCCAGCTGGACGCCGGGCACCGAGCCCTGCCCGCGGACGAACGCCGTCACGGGCTTCCAGGCCTCGACCTGCTCGTCGTTCCAGAGGCCGGTGTCCTGCGGCGAGATGCGGCCCTCGGGCACGACCGCGGTGGCCTCGCTGATGACGGCTCCCGCGCCTCCCCGGGCCAGCGAGCCGAGGTGGACGAGGTGCCAGTCCGTGGGGACGCCGTCCTGCCGGTCGACGCTGTACTGGCACATCGGCGCCACCCAGAGCCGGTTGCGGAAGGTCGTGCCGCGGAGGGTGATCGGGTCGAACAGGCCGCGGGCGGGGCCGTCGGCGGCAGGGGCGGGGGAGTCGGTGGTCACGCTGGTGTCGGACGTCACGGAGGAGTCATCGCCTTTCAGGTCGGGGGAGGACGACCTCGATCGTCCCGCGGTCGCCAACGCCGCGCCCGCGCGTCGTGTTCCCCCGGGTCGTCGGCCGGGCGTGGCGGACGTGACCCGGGCTAGCGTCGAGGGGTGACCGACACGACCGACTTCCTCGACTGGACCCCCTCCGACGCCGCGGGCGAGATCGCGGTGCCGGCGCCCGACGACGACAAGTACAGCCGGGGAGTGCTCGGCGTCGTGACCGGGTCGTCGGCGTACCCGGGCGCCGCCGTGCTCGGCGTCGAGGCGGCCCTGCACACGGGCGTGGGCATGCTCCGCTACGTCGGGCCGCAGCGCGCCGCCGACTTCGTGCTGCACCGGAGGCCCGAGGCCGTCACCGGCGTCGGCCGCGTGCAGGCGTGGCTGCTCGGCTCCGGGGTCGACCCGGACCACCTCGACGACGAGACCCGCGAGGGGTTCTCGGCCGCCGCCTCCTCGGGGCTGCCCCTCGTGCTCGACGCGGGCGCCCTGTCGCTGCGCGAGGAGGCCACGGGGCCGGTGGTGCTGACGCCGCACTTCCGCGAGCTGGCGGGGGCGACCGGCCAGGACGTCGACGACGTCGCGGCCGACCCCGCGGGCGCTGCGGCCCGGGCTGCCGAGCGCTGGGGCAGCACGGTGCTGGTCAAGGGGCACCGCACCTACGTCGCCTCGCCGGGCGGCACCCGGCTGGTCGCGGCCAGCGCGCCGTCGTGGCTCGCGACCGCCGGCGCGGGCGACGCGCTCGGGGGAGTGCTGGGCGCCCTCGTCGCGACGCACGCCGACGAGGTCGCGGACGACCCGGAGGCGCTGGCCCGCCTGGCCGCGACGGCCGCGGTCGTGCACGGGCTCGCCGCCGCGCGGGCGAGCGGGGGCGGGCCGCTCACCGTGCTCGGGCTGGTGCACGCCCTGCCCGCGACGATCGCCGAGATGCTGGCCCGACGCGAGGCGTCCGGCGGCTCGCGGGCGAGCTAGGCCGCGGGGGCTGCGGCGACGAGGAACTCGACCGTGCCCGCGTCCTCCACCTGGACGAACCCGAAGCTCGGGGCGTCGACGTCGTAGTCGGAGAACGTCACGGGGATCGACCCGCTCACCTGGACGCCGTCGCCCGACAGGGCGGCCTGCAGGTCGACGGTCACGCTCTGCGTCACGCCGTGCATCGTGAGGTCGCCGGTGGCCTGGACGGCAGCGACCTCGCCGTCGGCGGGCACCGCCGCGTCGATCGGCTGCGTGAGCGTGAAGGTCGCCGTCGGCCAGGTGCCGACCTCCAGGGCGTCGTCGCGGAAGTAGCCGTCGCGGTTCGCGCTGTCGGTGGCGATGCTCGCGACGTCGACGGTGACCGTGGCCGCCGTGATCGTGGTGCCGTCGACCGTGATGGTGCCGGTGACGTCGTCGGTCGAGCCGACGACCGTGACGTCGGTGCCGTTCAGCACCTCGTCGACGCGGTAGCCGGCGGAGCTGCCCTCGCCGATCGCCCAGTCGCCCGAGGCCTGGCTCACGTCGACCGTCGTGGCGCCGGGGGTCACGCTCACGGTCGGCGCGGCGTCGGGCTCGCCGACGACGACGTCGCGGTAGAAGGCGGGGCCGGCCACGGCGGCGGTGACGCCGAGGCCCAGCACGACCACGGCGGCGACGGCGACGGCGATCTTCGTGTTCTTCTTCATGGTCGTGTCTCCTGGGGTCGGCTCGGGGCGGGTCGGCTCACGGGGGTCTGGTGGATGATGACGCGTCACGCTCCGCGGGGGCTGGGAGCGTGCTCGTCGCTCAGGGCGTGACGCGCGCGAGGAAGTCGCGGGCCCGCTCGGTGCGGGGCGCCGTGAAGAGCTGGGCGGGCGGGCCCTGCTCGGCGATGCGCCCGGCGTCGAGGAAGACGACGCGGTCGGCGACGTCGCGGGCGAAGGCCATCTCGTGGGTCGCCATGAGGATCGTCGTGCCGACCTCCTTGAGCGTGCGCACGAGGTCGAGCACCTCGCCGACCAGCTCGGGGTCGAGGGCGCTCGTGACCTCGTCGAGCAGCAGCACGGCGGGTCGCGGAGCCAGGGCCCGGGCGATCGCGACGCGCTGCTGCTGCCCGCCCGAGAGCCGGTCCGGGTAGGCCCGGGCCTTGTCGCCGAGGCCCACGCGCTCGAGCAGCTCGAGGGCACGCTGCTCGGCCTCCCGCCGCGGCTGACGCAGCACGTGGCGGCTGGCGAGCGACACGTTCTCGAGCACGGTCATGTGCGGGAACAGGTTGAAGTGCTGGAAGACGACGCCGATGCGCGCCCGCACGGCGTCGACGCGCACCCGGGGATCGGTGACGTCGGTGCCGTCGAGCGTGATGCGGCCGTCGTCGACGGTCTCGAGCAGGTTCACGGTGCGCAGCAGCGTCGACTTGCCCGAGCCGCTCGCGCCGATCAGCGCCACGACCTCGTCACGAGCCACGTCGAGGTCGATGCCGTCGAGCACCGTCGTGTCGCCGAACGCCTTGCGGACGCCCTCGAGGCGGAGGACGGGGGCGGCCGCGCTGGCGGGGCCCGCGCCTCCGGCGGGCGTGGTCGGGGCGCTCACACGACGCTCCCGGCCTGCTCGCGGCGGCGGAGGCGCGCCGACAGCCAGTCGGTCAGCCAGATGGTCGGCAGGGCCAGCACGACGAAGAGCAGCCCGGCCAGGACGTAGGGGGTGAAGTTGGCGGCCGAGGCGGTCTCGATCTGGGCGGCCCGGACGGCGTCGACGGCGCCGAGCACGGAGATGAGCCCCACGTCTTTCTGCATCGAGACCAGGTCGTTCATGAGGGCCGGGGTGACCTTGCGGAGCGCCTGCGGGAAGACGACGAGCCGGAGGGTCTTCGCGTGGCTCAGGCCGAGGGAGCGGGCGGCGAGCCGCTGCGACGGGTGCACGGCGTCGATGCCGGCCCGGACGACCTCCGAGACGTACGCGGAGTAGGTGAGGATCAGCGCGATCGTGCCCCAGAACTCCGCGGGGAGGCGCGGGATGCCGAGCCCGAGGCCGGGCACGCCGAAGCCCACGAGGTAGAGCACGATGATGAGCGGCAGGCCGCGGAAGAGGTCGGTGTAGCCGCGGACGAGCGCCCGCACCGGGAAGAAGACCGGGCCGCGCAGGGTGCGGAGCGCCGACAGGACGGTGCTGAGCACGGCGACGCCGAGGGCGGCCACCACGAGCACGCGCACGTTCAGCCAGAGCCCCTCGAGCACCCGGGGCCAGGCGGCGACGAAGGAGTCGCCGTCCAGGAAGCTGAAGCGGACCCGCTCCCACCCGGGTGTGCTCGTGACGGCCCACCAGGCGAGGGTCGCGAAGACGACGGTGCTGACGGTGGCCACGACGACCGACCGCGTCGACTGACGACGGCGGTACCGACGTCGTCCGAGCTCGAGGTCGCTGACCGGCGGGCGTGCAGGGCCGCCCAGGGCGGCGGCTCCCGTGCCGGCGGCGACCGGCGACGGCGCTACGAGAGCTCCGGCACGTCGTAGTCGGCGAGCCACTGCTGCTGCAGCTGGTCGAGGGTGCCGTCGGCGCGGAGGGCGTCGACCGCGGCGGTGACGTCGGCCGTCAGGTCGCTGCCGAGCGGCAGGACGATGCCGAGCTCGTCGCTCGCGCCCTCGGCGGCGGGGAGCTGGCCGAGGACGACGCCGCCGTCGACGAAGTAGGTCGCGGTCGGCACGTCGAGCACGATGGCGTCGACCTGGCCCGACTCGAGGGCGGCCTTCGCGTCGTCGTTCGAGTTGTAGGCCTGGACTCCGCCGTCGGGGTCGATCGCCGTCTCGGCTGCGGTGTAGCTCGTCGTCGCGCTCTGGGCGCCGATGGCCAGGCCCTCGAGGTCGGCGATGCTCGTCGCGTCGGCGGCGGCGGAGCCCGGCAGGGTCACGACCGCCTGGCGCGTCTCGTAGTACGGCGACGAGAAGTCGACGGCCTTCTTGCGCTGGTCGGTGATGGAGAACTGCTGGAGGTTCAGGTCGTAGGTCTTCGGGCCGGGCGCGATGGCCTCGTCGAAGGTGGTGCGCACCCACACCACGTCGTCGGCGTCGTAGCCCATCTGCTCCGCGACGGCGAAGGCGACGGCGGACTCGTAGCCCTGGCCCGTCGTCGGGTCGTCGTCCTCCACCCACGGCCCGTAGGCCGGCTCGCCCGTCGCGACGGTGAGCTTGCCCTCGGTGACGGGGCCGACGCCCGAGGCACCGGAGCCGGCGGAGGTGCCGGAGCACGCGGCGAGGAGGCCGACCGCGGCGACGGCGGCGACGACGGCGGAGGCACGGCGGAGACGGGGGAGGCGCATGGGACGACAGTACCGGCGACGGCTGACGAGGGGCGCGCCCGAGACGCTCCGTGACGACCGCCGCCGCCGCCGACGAGGGCGGCGGCCGCGGAGCGGAGCACGGGGGCAGGGCGGCTAGCCTGTGCGCATGACCCGTGCCGCGCCTCCGTCGTCCGGAGCCGTGGGCGAGGTCGGGGGAGCCGTCGGCCGGGCCTCCGGGCCCGTCGCGGAGGCGGTGCGTCGCGTCGCGACGTCGCCGTTCGTGCTCGCCGTCGCCGTCGTGCTCGTGCACCTGTGGCTGGGGCACGCGGCCCTCACGGGCCCGAACCAGCCGATGGGCGACGTGCTCGACGTCTACAGCACCTGGATGCAGCGCGGCGTGGGCGGCGACGACTGGGTCGGCCTCGACCGTCCCTGGGTCTACCCGCTGCTCGCCGCGGTGCCGATGCTGCTGGCCCGCGTCGGCGGCCCCGAGCACTACGGCGCGGCCTGGCTCGGCATCGTGTTCGTGCTGGACGCGGGCGCGCTCGCCGTGCTGACCCGGTGGGGGCGCCGCGAGCACGCGGCCGCGTGGTGGTGGATCGCCTACCTCGTCGTGCTGGGCCCGATCGCCGTCGGCCGCATCGACGCCGTCACGGTGCCCCTGGCCCTCGTCGGCCTGCTGCTGCTCGCGTCGAGGCCGACGCTCGCCGCCGCGCTCCTGACGATCGCCGCCTGGGTCAAGGTCTGGCCGGGCGCGCTCGTGGTCGCCGCGCTGGTCGCCGTGCGCCGGCGCCGCGACGTGCTGACCGCCGCCGTCGTCACGAGCGCGACCGTCGTCGCCGTGTCGCTCGTGCTCGGCAGCGGCACGAACGTGGTCGGCTTCGTCGGGCAGCAGGCCGGCCGCGGACTGCAGGTGGAGGCCCCCGCCGCCACCCCCTGGCTCTGGCGGGCGGCGTCCGGCGCCGCCGGCACGGCCGTCTACTACGACCGCGAGATCCTGACCTTCCAGATCGCGGGGCCGGGCGTCGGGTTCGCCGCCCGGGCGACGACGGTGCTGATGGCCCTGGTCGTGCTGCTCGTGGTGCTGCTGGGGCTGCGGGCCCTGCGGTCCGGGGCGTCGGCGACGCGCCTCCTCGCGCCCCTGTCGCTCGGCGTCGTCGTCGCCCTGATCGTGACGAACAAGGTCGGCTCGCCGCAGTTCGTCGCCTGGCTGGCGGCCCCGGTCGTGCTCGGGCTCGTGCTGTCGCGGCGAGGCGGGGGCTCGTTCGTGGCGCCGGCCGCGGTGGCGACGGCGGTGGCCGGGCTGACGCAGGTCGTCTACCCGTGGAACTACGACGCGCTGCTGCTCGTCGAGCCGTGGATGGTGGCGGTGATCACGGTGCGGAACGCCCTCGAGGTCGTGCTGCTCGGCATCGCGCTGGTGCAGCTCTGGCGCCTCGGGCGGGAGGCTCCGCGCGCCGTCGCGGGGCGGGCGCCCGAACCGGTCGGCCCGACCCCCTGACGCGTGCGCCGGACGGTGGCAGGATGGCGTCCATGATCGTCGCCTTCTCCGTCGCGCCCAGCGGCGACGCCCCCGCCGGCCACCTCGACCCCGAGGCGCGGGGCGACTCCGTGCACGACGCGGTGGCCGCGGCCGTCGCGGTCGTGCGCGCGTCGGGCCTGCCCAACAGCACCTCCTCGATGTTCACGGAGATCGAGGGCGAGTGGGACGAGGTGATGGCCGTCGTCAAGGAGGCCACGGAGGCGGTGGGCCGGTTCGGCTCGCGCGTCTCGCTGGTGCTGAAGGCCGACATCCGGCCGGGCCGCACCGGCGAGCTCACCGGCAAGGTCGCGCGCCTCGAGGCCGCACTCGCCGAGGAGGCGCGCTGACGGGTCGCGGCCCCGCCGCGGCGAGAGCCTCAGGTCGGCTGACGACCCCGAGCAGCGATCGTCGTGCGACGACGACAACGCGGCGTCCGAGTCCCGGGCGGGCCGCTCGCGACGCCGTCGATGCGTCTCACGGACGCCAGTCGTCGCCCTTGTCGATGATGCGGCCCACGTACGTGGACGCGACCGTGCCTGCGTAGGCAGGCATGCCCGGCGCGAAGGTGCCGTAGCTCGGGCGTCCCTGGGGGGCACCGAACGAGGGCAGGGACGCTCCGTACTGGTAGAGCGTCTCCTGGATGGGGCGGTAGCAGGCTCCGCCGCGGTCGCTGATGCCGACGACGGTGCCGAGTGCTCGGACTCCGTTGCCCTCGCTGCGCCAGACGGGCCCGCCGACGTCGCCCGCCGAGGCTCGGGCATCTGTGCAGAGCAGCGTGGTGCCGTTCGGGCCGGCGGCGGTGCCGAGGACGCGTCCCTCGGTCCAGCCGGTGTCGATGCCCATCTTGCCGATGACGTACCCGGCGGGCTGGTCGACGCTGCGGGTCCAGCCGACGACGAGCCCGCTGCCGGGACGTGACCCCGTGATCGGGTCGACGACGTCCTGGTGGGCGTCGTTGCCCGCCCGCATCTGGATCAGCGAGAGCGGGTCGCGGGGGTTCGAGTAGTAGATGTCTCCGTGGTACCCGGCGTCCCCGCGGACGCTGCCGTCGGCCGAGATCCCTGTCCTGCAGGTCTGCGCGGTCGTGAGGAAGAAGCCGCTGTCGCCCGCGACGGCGTAGCCCCCCGTGCAGGCCTTGTCGTAGTAGGCCCCGGCCGTGCCGCCCACGCTGCCGAGGATCGCGGGCTCGCCGGCGCTGTAGTCGTACCCGACGGCCTGCGGGACGGGACGGACCTCGGCGGAGGCCGGTGCCGCCGACCCGACGGCCGCCAGGGCCACGGCGGCCGAGAGGACCGCGCCGGCGGTCCACGATGTCCGACGGAGAGGTGAGGTCTGGTCGCGTGCAGTCATGGGCGAACAGTAGCGTCTGGTGCGTCCGGGCGGCAGGGTCGGGACTGACGTAGGATCAGCTCGTTCGAGCCCCGGGGGCGCGTCTCGCGCGGGGCCACACCACGATGAAGGGGTACATCACCATGTCTCGAGTTCTCTCCACCGAGCAGGCCAAGACGGCCATCCAGCAGCTGCAGTCGATCGTCAACGGCGGCTTCACCGACCAGATCACCCAGCTC
>Ga0265780_10001759_pt1 | contig 30017 bp, 24 predicted proteins | sample P1T30metagenome_FD_192432 | JGI IMG/M metagenome (GOLD analysis project Ga0265780, IMG submission 192432) | Plant litter microbial communities from East Loma Ridge, Irvine, California - P1 T30 | ecosystem: Environmental > Terrestrial > Plant litter > Unclassified | place: USA: California... | reverse complement strand
TATGCGCATACAGCCATTTCATGCCACCCATTTCGCCCAAAGTCTTCTCGAGTGCACGGTTCTTAGCAAGGTAAGTTGTGGGATCTTTCGGTCCGAACCCCCAGAGTCCAATGTTCAGCATTTGGTCGTCCTTCAAATGACCCTTGGTATGAGGGTGCATGGTCGGCTGTGGGCTTTGTTTGAGTGGGCAGAGCCACAGAGGCCAGATACCAAATGTCTTGTCCGTGTAGTCGATGAACTTCTCGGCGTTGGGGTACGGGAGAGCCATATCTTGAACAATATACCGGGTAGCAATGCCGGATGCGTGAAGGGCGCGGTACAGCATTCGTGTATGGCAGAAATCGTCCAAGAACCATCTCGTAATAGAGTTGAAAGGGAAGTGCATGTACTGGAAAGCGGAACGGCCAACCCAAAACCCTCCACGATCGTAACGAAACATGTACTCGGCTAGTGGTATGTACTCGATTACTGGCTCTGTTGATCGACGCGTAGCAGCTTCGACGTGTAGATAGAACCATGGATCCCAGGGATTGCTGAAGGTTTGCGGCTTGGTGTTGGCAGGCAGCTCATCTGTCATTTCGCCGGTCACGATGGCACCGTGACTTTTGCTAAAGAGTATACCGTCTACGTAGTCGTTCTTCTCGCCTTGGGCGCCTTCGGTATGCTCTCTGACCTGTTTCATGGCTTTCGCTACGCTGTGAACTGGCCAATATGTTGTCTTGACATACTTTTTCGCTTCAATGAGTTGCAAGTCTACGAGCGTAGTGACACCAAGGGTGCCCACAGCACCCGCACCTCCCCTGAACAAGTCGTTGTTGGTTTTCTCTGAAGCTTTAACAACCTCACCATCAGCAAGTACCGTTTCCACCTCATTGATGGTTCGATCAAAAAAGCCGTACTTGAAACTACTGCTTTCGCCAGCAGTACCCGCGTAACCCCCTCCTACAGTGATACCGGGGAACTCCATTACGACAGGAGGGACGAGGCCGTGAGGTATTGTCGCTTCCACAAGACGGTCCATGGGTACATTAGGCTCTACGAGCGCCGATTTGCTAGCAGTGTCGACTTTGACAACATGCTTCAAGTCACTGATGTCAACGACGCGCTTCTTCAGGTTTGGACGCGTGCTATTGGTTGATCCGTGAGATATCCGAAAAGGTTCCTTGCGGACAAAGTAGTCCTTCACCTTGGACGCGACCTGCGTCACGACGCGAGTGTGACGATCCATAACTAGGAAATAGAATCAATAAGAAACGCCTGAAAATGCAGGAAATGCTATCGACACATGATGAAATTGCTCAGGGATGCTCACCGACCGAGATGATTCATGAAGGCGTTGTCGGAGATTTCGAGATTTTCTCCGGTACTAGTCCATATACAGGCTAGACGAGTTCATGTCCCATCTCGCTCCTGCTCCTCTCCTACTAGAAACTGCTTCCTACAATCGCTCACGCATTGTGGTATACCGAGATGGATACATTGTTTCCAAATAGATGCCTCGCTTCGTTTCAAAGTCGCCTAATTCACGAAGCCTGTCTCTCGGACATCCTGAGTTGCTCATGTCAGCTTGACAACACCTGTGGCCTGCTATACTCGCCAGATCCCTAGCCCTGATGTTTTTCCTCCTTCCTCATACTGGAGATACTGAAGACATGACAGCAGCTGTTTGGTGTATAACAATAACAGGACTAGTGGCGCTGAAATGAAGATGACGTGGCATGAGTACCGTGGAGGCTTGATCTAGGTGGGGATTATTTGCTACTCAAGTACAGTAGTGAGGCACCTCTATGGTGCTCTGACTACCTTTCGACCTGTCACCTCATATCTCTGCAGTTCCTGAATAATTTTAGGCGCGTCCTTGAAGTCGTAGACTTCGATCCGTGGAGTAATCTTGCCCTCGACAGCGAGCTGGAGCAGTTCGTCCATTTGCGCTTTCGTACCGGTCGATGAGCCCCGGATGGTTAGTCCTATTTCTGTCAGCACATGAGAAAGCCTTGAGGAGGAGAGTTCGACATACCTCGATTCGCGATGTGGATTGGAGACATGGGGAACATGAAGGTAGGTGGAGGCAAGCCCACACACACGAAGACGCCACTGTTCCTTGCAAGGTCTGGGGCTTGCTGATACGCCCTCTCGCTTCCTGCAACGCAGATTACGCCGTGTGCGCCTTCGCCATCGGTGAGATCCCGAACGGCTTGCACGGCGTCTTGCTTCATGTAATCGACGAATGCGACAGCGCCCATCTCTTTACTCAGCTTCTCCTTCTCCGCGCCACTATCGATCGCAATAACCTTGTATCCCTTGATGGTAGCGATCTGGACGCCAACATGACCGAGACCACCTCCAGCGCCAATGATCGCAACGTAGTCTCCTGGTTGCACTTCCGGCCCCAATTTTGACACAGCACCAGCAAGACTCAGTCCCGCGCACAGCAATGGGGCCGCAACTTCGCTCTTGACGCCTTCTGGGATCATTGTAACAAAGTCGGCATGCGCCACAACATACTGCTGCAGAGTGCCCCATACGCTTCTCCCAGTATTCTTCTGCTTCGCGCAATGGTTTATCTTTCCTTTATTGCAGCTGGTGCATTCGTTGCACGCACTCCAGAGCCACTTGATGCCTACCCTCTTTCCTAGCAGATCCTTGGATGCCCCTGGACCCAGTTTGACAATTTTCCCAACTCCTTCGTGCCCGGGAACCTCGGTATACATGCCGGCTTGCTCAAGATTGTGGCAGTCCGAATGACAGATTCCGGAGCATTCGAGCATGATGAGTACTTCGCTCTCAGCGGGCTGCTTGACTTCCACATCATCCCGGATCTGAAGAACACAGCTGGGGCTTGGATTCTCAATCCACGCAACAGTTTGCTTGCTGGGTATCGAATCGGAAGCCATGACGGTCGTCGAGATGGGAATATCGAGGAGAATGCACGTTGGCGCTACTGCTCACACGTGATTGAGGGCGTCAAATTCGGGATGGGGAAGAGTGATGTCTTCGGAGAGCCAGTCAGACCATCTGCAATCCGATGGAGTAAGAAAATATACTGAAAGAATTGCAAGATTGCCACGAAAAGAGGTGTCTGGAAAGCTACCCCGCTGCCCCACGTTCGGAGACCTCCGAGGGGCCGCCAATCGGAAAACGTCAAGGTCCGCAGACGATTGACATTCGACTCTTCTGACATGACTCCTACCAGGCTCTGGCAATATTTGTGTCTGCTCTGTAGGTGTGTGAAGTAATCAAATAGACTTCAAGGATGGGCCCTGTAATGCGGAAACTTAATTAGCAAGTCACTCTCTTCGCAACTAGAATTTCTGGTCTATCAGAGCCTCATATACATGCTGATGAACTAGAAGCGTGCTTGTATATAGTATATATAGTACTATAAGATAACTTCTCCAGCTTAATAAAGTATTTTAAATACATATAGGCGCCTCTTTACCTGTTTCCCGATAGTCGTATAGTGAAAGCGGACAGGAATTGTGCCGGTGCTTGGTGCTCCTGAAGTTGGAATGACATTGCCACGTTATGTGGTAAAGGTACCATTCTGAGCTAGTCTTCGGCTAATGATGTGTAGTAGTATGGCCAACGGCCACGCGCTTTATGTGGTAGCTTGAACTTGAAGTTTGCATCAACAGTAAATTCTTGACAGCGCAAGGTATGAGAACATTTTGCTAGTCATATCTACGCCGTGACGCGCATAGAGAGCTTCCCATCTGAAACCTCAGCGTTATAGCAATACCCGTTAAGTGTATCTCTGTTTACATCAGAAGGATAGTGATGTGACCAACAGTCTTCTCTAACATGGCTTTGCCGGACCCAAAATGATGTCAATGAAGGAGAAAGACGCGGAGAAGTAACCTGCGATTACCGCACTCAGTAGCCGTCATGGCTATCTTGTAGTGACTCATGAACCAAGTATTTGTCCAGTCTATCACCTGCGTGCTTATATCCTCCTCCCCTCAGACTGTTAATCTTTTAGTGTCGCTCTTGGACGTTCAGTCTCACCGACGTAGACATGAACACCGTTCGTACGCTCACACAATCGACGAAACTTTTCTTCTTCAACGCTCAGCACAAGGCTGAGAAGTCAACGAAGAAAAATACTGACCGCCGACACAGTCAGGCGTATGCTTGGGGCTGGCATACGCTCCTTGGCCCGTGAGAGCGAGATTGCTCACTGTACTCGCAATGCGTGACTCGGCAGGGGAACGGTGCCATATCAAGACCACTTCCGTACACAGCCACTGAACTCGCAGACAATCGGTATGACGTACACGCCCTAGAGTCCTTGAGTCCAACAACCAAACCTCGATACAAACAACTGCGATATATGCCGAAGCAAGACACTGCCAGCCGAATAGTAAAAAGGGTGCGCAGTGGGGTGCGCGACCTGACAAATCGGTGTTGCGAGCGTCCAGAGGAGCTCAAGCAACGGCCGGCGCAAGACACGTCCGAATACCTCCACGTCACTGCCAGGCAGCAACGCGTCGGGCGAAGGCATTCGGGGTTGGTAGACAGCTGCAGCTAGCGAATCGAGTGTTCGTGAAGGATCACTGCGTAAGTTTCGCTGAGAGTCTCACTCGCGCGACTTCAATTGAAAAGGGTAAGCGAAGGCCGAGTTTCAAGTTGAAGCATGAGCGAGTGTGGGTGTGCCGTGTAGAGGGAATATAGGTGAGGGAGGCAGAGGCCTTTTATACCGTCCTAGGATGCCCAGGCGCTAGCCTGTGGAGATCCGTGCCCTGACCGTGCGCACAGAGGGCGCACGCTAGTGGAGGTGAAGGAGAGTCTCAGGTGAAGGTGGCAAGGATCCGGCTAGTGGCAAAATTGGAATCAAGCGGCAACGGCCAGAGAATGGATTGTTAAGCCGAAGTAAGTCACATATGTACGCCTTTCGAGTTTCTCTGCACCTCCATAGATGGTTGCCATGCATCCACCGTGATGAGCCATTGACATGTACAATGGCAGATCGAAGTGAGGGGAGGTCCCGGCAACGCAAATTGAAACCATGCTCAAGCTAGGGCATCTTATAGGTAGGGTGAATAGACGACACAGAGTAGCGCAGTGATGCGTCCTTGTTCTCAAAAGGTAAATGCTAACTCGCATAACTATAGCTTATTCTTTACAGCTCTACTGCCTTTTGAAGGCCCCCGAGGCGTGCCAGTAAGCTTTTTAGATATGGTCAGGCTCTCACATAAGACCGCACTTGTCTTTCCATAGTACATGGGGATTGAGCAGGATGGCACACTAGTTTGGCGACGACGACGCGCGCCCAGAAGGCTAAGCGACACGAGCCAAATATCACGAGATTACTGAGACACAAGAAGGACAGACGCTCGGTTTATTTATTGCACAATACTTAAAACGTCGCAGTCAACCGCTGAATCAAATACTGTCCGCTCTGGATGTCGCCATACTTCCTTCCCGTCTCCTCATACGTACCCGGAATCGCCTGAATCATGCGCTCGTAATTCGGATTACAGAAGTACGCAATTGAGTATCGAGGCGGGTACACGTCCTTGTCGGCATCCTCCGGTTTTGGTGGCGGCTCCACTACACGGTGCAATGTCGACTTGATGGTATCGTTGGACCATCGCGCTAGCAGATCGCCGGCGTTCACGACGATGGTGCCTTCGATGGGTGTGGCGTCTACGAAGGTGCCCTTGGGTGAGCGGACTTGTAGGCCGCCGCGGACGTCCTGGAAGAGAAGAGTGATGGAGCCTGGAGTCTTGTCAGCACTAGGAAGATTGTGGGTTCGAATAGCTGTACCATAGTCGCTGTGCTCTCCAGCCCTAACCTGCAATTGGCCATCATCTCGCTTGAAGATCTTCTTCGACACGCCAGGATAGTGCAGCAATCTCAGCGTATTGTCACCCGCATCCGTGAACTCGTCAAACCAGCTCTCTCGTATGCCCATACCCAGTGCTATTGCGCGCATGACCTGCATGTGCAAGCTCTTGCATGTCTCGAAGAAGTTCATCATCTCTTTTTTGAATACCTTCGCGTCTTTGTCGCCGCTGGGCCACATGTTGGGCGTCTCGGGCTGATCATCACGTCCGATTTCCAAGCTTTCCTTCAGATCTGGTACGATCTTGCGCAGCTCTGCTTCTGTGCCTGTCTCCTCCAGCACGACGAGCTTCTCGCGCCCTTGTGCGACATATCCTCTGTTGGCGGCTGCAGAGTACCAGGCAAGAGCGTCTTTCTGGTCTTGTGGGCGGTCAAAGAACTTTGCGCTGTTGGCGAAGACGGTGGATATCGTGGATGGCGATATGCCGTGGTTCTTGAGATACACGAAGCCTGTGCTCTGGAAGCCTTCGAGGACTGTTTTGGCAGTTGTTTGTTTCGCGGCGGGGTCATTGGATAGGAATTGTCCAAAGTCTATAAGCTGTCGCGCCGCATGTTAGAAGTAGTCGAGACATGAAGGAGTTGTGCGCATACTGGGATATTCAAATCATCCTTTGCGACTGCAGATTCTTGGTTTGCGCCCGCCATTGCTGATTGTCTGAAGTCGCGTGCGACAGTAAATGCGGGGTACTAGGTGACAACGAAGTTCTAAGGTTCTTCAAACACCGAATAGATCATCTGCTAAGAAAGCTCAATATCATACGACGAGCGTGCTCTCAGCGGCCATCTCCGCCGTAGCTTCATGCTGAGCCGCCGATTGTGGTGGGGAGCGGCATGCCAGAGACGGAAGGTACAGACGAGTTTGATACAAAGGTGGGGTGCGCCGGGACGCGACTTCAACACCACGATAACATCGCGACCATTTCAATGACACATCAACACACTCATATCTTCACGTTCTTCAATCACGACGAAGTTTGAGACCCTTATTTGTTGGATAGCACCATTGCGAAATTGGGTCAGAGTGTGAAGAACGATGGGCATTTGCACGGTATCCCATATTGGAAGAGCTTGATACCCGACAAAGTTCCTTCAAGCCATGTTTGCATTCCGTCAACAACCCAGACTAACGCCAGTCTCGCTAGCTAATGAGTTCCATGAGTGAGAATAGTGCAGTGTACGACATACGACGCCTGCGCAAAACGAACAACAAGACATCATAATACATTGAATGTTTTCAGTCCTACACAAAACTCCCATCTTCCCCAATTCTGCTATACTCCTGCTGCTGACCCTTCCACTTCGGACTACCAACGCCGTCAGCTTTACAGACAAATCCTCCACGATTATCTACTCACATACTAGAAGTAATTCTTCGCCGCTAGAATACCCGCTGCGCCAGCAGCGTATCCGAACAGCAATTGACTCCAGCTTCCACTCTGCCCACATCCAAGAGCAACAAGGTCGTACACCAAGCACCCACCGAAGATCCAGTCACTGCACGCCGTCGCACCTGCGAAGCCCAGACCCGTAGCGATTTGCACTGCGCTGCTGGGTGGTACACCCTTATAGAATGCTGCGCTGGTGTTGTGAAGGAGGTCCAGGACGCCGATTCCCGCAAACGTCTTCGCGACAATGTGCGTCAGGAGGTTGGGCGTGGAGTTGTAGTCGATGGGTTCGAGTTGCGTGGTGATGTAGAACAGTTGCGCGACTGTGTTGATCGTGACGAAAATGTTGGATGTAGCGAGGTTGTTCGAATTCCAGAAGAACATCCAAGCTGTTGTGCATTAGCATTCTTTCACCCTTTGCTCTCATGTTGTTGCGAGCACGGAAAGGACAGTCGCTTACTTCCAATACAAACATTTCCCAGCGCATACGCATACGCAAATCGATTCATCATCCTCGTCTCCGCCGGATTGCCTTGTTGGTTCCATAGTTTCCACAACCAGGCCAGCTGGAATAGTTGCTGGGGAAAGAAGAATCCCGCAATGAAGTACGGCTGTGGACTGAACGCTGCGAGGTTCTTGTTGTGAATGTCCAGCATGTTGGGGCTGCTGAACATGCCATATTGCTGCGCAGCAAAGTCATACAGGAACGATGCCGGCGCGAGGTAGCGCACGATTTGGGATTGGTTGTTGCCCATAATTGCGGTGAATTCAGCTGGAAGTGAGATTCAGAGAGGCATGTCGATCTTTTGGACAAAGGCTGACATTGAATTGAATGGTCATACTGACGCGTAGTCGCGTGTAGGATCGAAGACGTCATGTGTGAGATTCCGAGGATTCCGAGGATTCCGATCCCAGGGTCGAGACGTCGATGTGTGGTGGGCATCATCACCATCATCGTTGCGCGTACCGCTTCGACGTGCCGCGGAGCATCAAGACGAGGCTGAAGCAAGAGATTTGGTTAATTGAAGTCGTTATAGTGAGTGTGCTTATAACAACATAATCGTGAATGCGAACATGGCAAAGTGCCTCCCAGTGCACAGGTGGATATCCATAAACAAAGAACCATGCACCGTAGACGAGCTTATACATCGCTCTTGACCCCCAGAAAACGCCGATTATGCATACAAACCATACATTACCAAAGTGCAGCATCCTTGTCGAAGCGCACCAGCTCTTTTCCGGCATCTTCAACATCCTTCCTCGCCTTCATGCGCATGTAGAAAATCGGACAATCTCTCGATTCGCAAATAACCTCGCAATGCACACTGCCCTGACAACGCTGGCATTGCGTCCAGAGCCGCGAGAAGCGAACTTCGAGTTCACTGACTTTGCTGAGCGTCTTGGTGTACAGCTCGCCGAGCCTTGGGCGGCAGTTTTCGCACACAGCTCCGTCCTTCTCATGTACTCCAACGAGCGGTTTCTTGCAGCCCATACAAGTCGATGTCTTTTTCGCGAACTTCATGAGTCCACCCATGGTTGGCGCCGCGACGGTGATAGACCGCGTGTGCTCACCAGTAAGCAACGAGTTTGCTTTCTTTTCGCCTAGGATTGGCTCGAAGATCCTGCCCAGTGGCTTCGCGAGCTGGTTGTCCAGGTAGTACTTGGTGTCGATGGGTAGGTTGTTCTCCAGGACGTAAAGAGGGTCTTCCGACTTCTCAAAGTTCCTGGCTCCGCTTGCACTCTTGATCATGACGTACGCCACACGATCTCCTAGAGCAGGTGCAGAACCCGCATCTCGTTTCTTCATGCGTTCTGCGAGCTCGACGTGAGCCTGTTTGTTGGCATAGCCACCCGTACCGTCCTTGTTCTCTTGTTTGGTGAGAGCCTTGGTAATGACAAGATTTGAAAGATCGATTTTGTTTTGCAAAAGATCCGCAATCGTCTCCTTGACGAATCTGTGTGTTGTTAGTGGTTGTATTCGTTGTATGGAGATTCAGCTCACTCTTGCGCGCCTTCTGGATCTTGATCGATTAACAACATGCGCAACGACGTGTCGATGACGTTCACAACAAGACGACAATTGTCTCGACGCACTGTCTCGATACCCTTTGTGTCCATTTTGTCCCACTTGACTGGATTTGTCCAATACAAACCAGCGTAACGCTTCTTGTTGATCAACAGATATGGAAAGTAAACCTTTTCGAACTCGAGTTTGATAGGCTTGACGAACTTCGACGACACATATTCAGCGGCCTCCTCACCGAGCTTCATTGCCTCGGCCAGCTCAGACGTACCAAACTTGACCATAACGGAATCTGTATCACCGTAGATGACCTCGGCGTCATGACTGTATCCGTTGGCGATATTGTACTTGGCCTCAACTTCAGCCTTGGTCTTCTCGATCATTTGACGACCGAAACTCGTGGTACTACTGGCAATCGCAAGACAGGGCAGCTTGCCGTTCGTAGCACCCGTGAGACCGTAGACAGAGTTAGCGCTAACCTTCAACGCCAATTGACGACCGTTCAACACGGCCTTCTTAAAGGGATCTGTCTCAACTGCTAGCTCTTTCTTCGCCCTCTTACGCGCACCCAGCAGCTCTTCCAGAATTTGAGAAAGAAGACCTTTCCGAGTCTTCGCGGTACAGAACATGTCACCGTTCGGCGTTACGATGTAATCCTCGTCTTTCTTCATCTTCAGCTTCTCCACTGTCTGTCGATCCAGCCAGGTGGTGTAACATAGATTGTGCGCTTGCATGATACTGGGATATAGGGATGCAAAATCCAGGGTGGCGACTGGCTGCTTGTAGTACCCTCGCTTCGGCTCAATAACTGTGGCACCTTCGTACTGATCACCATTATCACCTTGGTTGGGAAGGTCCGGAACGATGAGCTGATGGTCGATAGCCTTTCGAAACAGCTGGCTGATGAACCTGACTTGTTGTCCACGAGCTAGAAGATAGTTGAAGGGCACGCCTGTGACCCTGGCCATTTCGGTATAGTTGACGAGACACATGAGCTTGTCTAGCAACCGCTGCGGCAAGTAGGCATCTTTTAAGCAGTAAACTGCCAAACGTCTCCGGGAATTCGAGTCGCCATTGTAGAGCTCTGTGATCATGCTGTGATGGACGTCCTCTTTTTGCTCCTTCAAGAAATGCGCGCAAACAGAGTTGAGAGTGTAGCTACGAAGTTGATGATCGCGCTGGATGAGTTGCAGCAGATCAAGCTGTAGACGTCCATTGGTGTTGGTGTTCTTGGTGTCGCGGTTGCCGAGCTGCTTACTCGAGAAATTGGAGGTTTCCACCTTGAAAGTGTTAGCCATTGTGCGCGAACAGTATTTTGTGCATAAGTGTATTGTGTTGCAAGTTCATCAGTAGTATGGTGTTGTTGTCTCATGGCCGAAGCTCTGAAGTAGCAAATACATAAAATCCAGATCATCATAGAACAGGAGTGGAGGACAAAGATGGTGGATTTACGTACCTTGGTCTGTACCGACTTCAGACGAGACCAGTATGGGAACTGGGGCAGCTTGAGATGTTTCGCGCGGTCCAAGAGGTACGGGAAATCGAAGTTGGAGGTGTTGTAGCCAATGATGACATCCGGGTCGACTTCCTCCAAAAAGTCGCGCCACTTCATCAGCATCTCGCCCTCGTTGCTGAATGACAAGATTTGTGTCGCGACAATAGGGCTAACTGTGTCCATACAGAAAACGTTTCGTATGAATGGTTTGGGCTCACCATATCTTGTAACGACATTGGCGATTTGGATGACGGGGTCGACGTTCGCCTCTGGGAAGATACCTTTGCGACCAGCGCACTCGATATCGAAGGAGAGGATGCGAAGAGGGGCGATTTTAGACCACTCGCCTTCGGACAAATGCGCTATCAGGTCACTGTAGTGTAGTTGCGCCTCAATTTGGCAGTTGGAGTGACGGTCGCGCGGATTGAGCATCTTGTATTTGCCAGCTGGGACCTCGACCCAAGACATACCAGCGATCTGCAGAGTCAGTGTTATTCCGTTGCAATTGCTTCAGGCTTCTCACCTTGGTATCGATCATGAACCTGAGCACGTATGCAATGTTGTCGAACGTGAGAATGCCGTCTTCTCGAGAGGGCCATAGCCGTTTCCAGTTGGCGAAGCCTTTTGATACCATTGTCCTTACGCGGTTGATCATCTTCGGGTCATTGACAGTGATCTTCAAGTATGGGCTTTTCTGGTTGCCCTGGTACCTCAGGATGTTCTCCCTCATTGTCATTTGTACAGAGTAGATGACGGCTGAGTGCTGGTTGAGCTGTTTCTGGCATTCGCTTTCGAGGTAGATCTTGTACGCGTCGCAGTCTTGCGGTTGGAAGCCTATCGGCGCGGCAACGTAGAAGTAGTGCATGAAGCCTGTCACGTGGACTAGTACAGAGTGTCCATTCTATGTGATCGTGTCAGCTCGGACGACACATTGGGCGTGTCCTGTTTACCTCTGTGACGCCGAAGAGCTTGACCGTGGTCCGTCCGCCATTCAGGACTCCCTCTTCTGCTTCAATCTGTTGGAAGACGAGGTTCTGGGTCAACTCGTTGAAGTCGTGTGCCAGTGCTGGCCGCCGCCATTGCTGGTCTTTCTCTGTGTTGTTCTCCTTTAGCGTCTCAATGTCCTGTGTCATCTGCTCTAACGTCTCCTCAAACTGGCTCGGAGCCGGCTGGCTCGAATTGAAGGAGCCATTGACGTGCTTCACGGGCGGCGCGTTCTTCTTCTTGTTGTCTTCGACCTTCATCTTCTTTGAAGAGCGGGGCGATGCCTGAACGTTGACTCCGTTGGTCGTGGCGTCAGCAAGAGCGCGCTTTGCGGGCGTCCTGGTAACTGTGCCGGGCATCTTGACGTGATATGGAGACAAGATGTAAGGCGAAAGAGGTGTAATTGGAAGAGAAGAAGTGGATGAATGAGTGTTAAGGTTCGGCACTGCAGACGCGAAAAGTGCAGGAGTGAACGCGGTAGTCGCGAAACTACGCGTCATGGCCCGAGCCACCCCTGTTCGCATTTAATGGGCACCAGCCACGGCACTCTCCGACATGCACAACTCCGCCCACCATGATTGCCACAGTGACACACTCGGATCGCTGGGCACCAGCTTCGCAACCGATGTCCATGGTACACTGTGTTCGATGCCGACGGAAGTGCTCTCATTGAAAACCTTGTCACAAAGCATCGCACACGGTGCAGGCTTTCGTCAAGAGCTTGCCTTTGTGTGAAGCTATCCGCATGGGCGTAATGCTGTCTCTGTCTTGCTGATTAAAAACTGTGTCGCTAGGTTTTCATTGTGAGGGTGAGGCTCCTTGTATAGCTACAGTCACCCCCATCGGTTTCCATCGTAGTTGGCAAAATGTAGTACATATGACTACCTAAATCATAGGAAATTACATTGACGACCAGCATACATTCCTCGTGGGACAACGAAGGGACCAAAACCAAGACACACGTCACAACGAATCTTGGCAACTCCATCTGTCACAAGCAAGGAGCTGCGATAATTTAGGCATCCGTTTACGTAACAATCTGCATCTCCCACGGAAGTCAACCCGATGTTCCTCATCACGGCCACGTTTCAACTCCAAAGTCTCGAGCTATGGTATGTCGTTGGTATTCGAGATGACTTCCACCAACCACGAAATTGTCATTTCTCAAATCGAGACGGAAAAGGATATCATTCAAGCCAACCATGCCGTTAGTGAAGCCTTTGGACGCCAGACTAAAGACTCCATCTGGATAGCCATGAACCCCGGCTGGGACACCGAAGCTGGTAAAAAACTCAATGCGGAAAAGATGATCAAACAGTGGAAGAACACCACAACCAACAAGGACGGCAAGCCGAACACTCTTTTCTTCAAAGCCACGGTACCGGATCCCGAGAAGCAAGGCGACCGCAAAGTTGTCGGTCTGGCTATCTGGTCTCAGCTTTCCAACGTTGAGGGCTATGGCGAAAAGTTCACTGGCGACATGTCAGATTCGCTTGCACGTCTCGAGAACGAGACGGATAGGCGCTTCGCAGATCAGATGTTCCGCTCGCTATTCAAGAGACGAATCTCATACATGAAGGAAGTCGAAGCATCAGGTCGCAATCCTCCTGCAATGTTCACTCTGGAGTTGTGTGCCGTTCACCCAGACTATCAGCGCCGCGGCATTGCAGGCAGATTGACGCAGGCCGGTCTGGATGAAGCGAAGCAGAGGGGCAATCTGGAATGCACAACGGAGGGAAGTGCTATGGGACGTGCGGTGTACAGGAAGTTGGGCTTCAAGGATGAGGGCGTAGGTGATATTGAGTGGGAAGTGGAGGAGGAATTCCAAAGCAGGACCAAGCCTCCGAACGTATTCTTGAGGACTGGGGTTTAGTCGAATAGTGTTGGCCATCTAAAGTCACCCAATGTCAGGAAATAAACCAGGTACCTAGAACGGCCAGATGCTCTCTGCCATCTAAAACATCACGTCGCAGCTAGACATCTCAGCGGCCAACTCCGCCATGGTGGGCCTGTTTGCCCGATCGTTCTTTACTGCTTGAGGAAGGTGGGATGCGATCTCTGGAGGAGTGGGGCAAGAGCTCAAAGCTACCCCGCCAAAGGCTAGATGACCATGATAACACTCACACTATTGACACACCTCCTACTTGGCTGAGCCTCGCGACGAACGTGTCAATATCTTAAGAGCAGGGCCGCAGTGATCAGTGGAACGAAAGCCCTTGGAATTGGCGTCAAGCATGATCCACAACCGTTACAATGCCAATTGTCGACATACACACCCATGTCTACCCTCCAAAGTACATGGAGCTCCTCCTCTCCAGGGACACAGTACCATATGTTCGAACATTTCCAGATGCTCCCGACTCCGTGCGTCTAATCATCCTCCCTGGCGAAGATGACCCTTCCACTCCCTCAACATCACGTGGCCGCCCGATCGGATCTGAGTACTACGAGATCAAAGAAAAGATCGCATTCATGGACCTGCACAAGATCGACAAGTCAGTCATCTCGCTCGCAAATCCATGGCTTGACTTTCTCCCCAAGGAAGACGCGGGTGCTGCGGCGAGAAGCATCAACGATGATGTGAACGACCAGTGCTCGCAGTATCCAGGCCGCTTGTACTTCTTTGGTACGTTGCCGCTTTCGGCATCGACGGAGGATATCGTCAAGGAGATTGAGAGATTGGGTACTTTGAAGTATGCGAGGGGTGTCATCATGGGTACTTCGGGTCTCGGCCAAGGTTTGGATGATGAGAAGCTAGATCCTGTATACGCTGCGCTGGAGAAGCACCAACAACTCATCTTCCTGCATCCGCACTACGGTCTACCTGCATCTGTCTACGGACCTCGCGCTAGCGAGTATGGACACGTTCTGCCTCTTGCGCTCGGTTTCCCCTTGGAGACGACGATTGCAGTGAGCAGGATGTTGTTGAGTGGCGTGTGGGATCGCTTCACGAAGCTCAGTGTCCTTCTCGCGCACTCTGGAGGCACGCTGCCATTTTTGGCGGGCAGGATTGAGTCGTGTATCTTGCATGACGGACATCTCAAGAAGCATGGGAAGACCGAGAAGCGGAGGGATGTCTGGGATATCCTCAAGACCAACATCTACCTTGACGCTGTGATCTACTCGGAAGTTGGATTGAAGGCTGCGCTCGACGCGTCTGGCGCGGACCGGTTACTGTTTGGTATGTGTTCTTACTTTGATCGATGAGGTAAAAAGCTAATTATGTGCAGGTACTGATCATCCATTCTTCCCGCCGCTCGAGGAAGATGCGAAGGAGTGGCACAGCGTCAACGCAAACTATGGCGCGATATCAAAAGCATTTGCGACCGACGACAAGAAAGCACAGGAGGTACTTGGAGGCAACGCTGTTCGCATACTTCGACTTGATTAGTAGCCTGTACAAACTGAACCGCGTAACACGCATTAAGCACTGAACCTAATCTTCGCAAAGTTTGTTTCGGCACCCCCGATGACACGGCCTTTCTGGCTACAAGCTACGTCACCAATTCACAAGCGGCACCAGGTGCCGCAATAATTCATGCGCGCTATGTCTGAAAGCTCTTAATCCCTTACGAAGAAACTGTTATCCTGTTTTACTTCAGCTCTTTCCTAAGACTGTCTTGCGTACTAATAATCTATTAAGTTTTATCAGACTTATATATAAAAGTACAGTTGGTCTTTTATAGTAGATCGAATCCGAACGGAACGCGCACGAATTATTGCTGCACCTGGTGGCGGAGATTCTCCTAGCACGTTTCTACCCGCGAACGCACTGGTCGTTCCATCGCACTCACTATAAGAAAAACACTGCCATGATCCCATCCAGCACACCCAGCCAGCCTCCCTTATTTTCCGCCCCATTACTCACCGGCAATCCACTTCCACTTCCCCTCCCATCCCTCTTCCCAATCCCATTCTCAAGCAAAATTCCATCAATCCCTCCCTCCAAGCTCTCCAACGGCGCAACAAACGCCATTTGACTCCAACTAAACAGCGTATTCCTTCCCCCATACACAAACACCTCGAATCTCCCCGCGAAGCTATCATTCAACCAAACCCTCGTCCCATTCACAATATCCGTCTCAATGCGCAGTGTTGCGGGTAGTTGGATGCCCATAGGCTCGTGTGTAGAGGATGTAAGATTCGTCCAAATGCGCCCTGGATGGCTGGGGTCGTGTCCATCAAGAATAGACGTTCGGCGCAACGGATATGCGAAGTTATCGGAGGTTGTGAATGTAAGCGTTCCATTAGAAAGGGAGAGCGAGGTATCTGGACCGGTGAGGGTGAATGGGGAAGACGCATTCAAATGGAGAGTGTACGGCGGGCCGTAAGAGCCGAGATTTAACATTGCATTAGATTTTTGAGACCATTTCATCGGTGTGGGGGTGGAGCGGCGGTCGAGGTTTTGGCCTGGGGCTTTAGAGGACTGGAGGTTGTGTTAGTGTATGACAGACTAGGGGAGTGGATGACTTACGAGGAGAGCAAGACTTGCTGTCAATTCGCCGGCAGATATGTTCACGCCTCTTGAGCCAGACCACGCTCGTGCGGCCATGACTGGTATACCCTCGCGCATCGCATAGTACGCTTCCAGTTGAGTCGTAGCGTCTGGCCCATTGTCGCTCCACGCTGCTAGAATCGCCCCTTTGTTTCCGCTCGCACCAGGCGCAAGTTGCTGGGTTGTATTGACCTGATTAAAAAGTGACGGGTCCCATTGCCAGTCAGGCACGTTCGCAAAGTTCATCGTACGGGTAACGTTGTAGTATTGAGGATATGTAGCCGGCAGGATAGGACTATGGTCGTTCTTCAGACTCATATAAGCCCACCAATCTTGCGAGTTGATGAGCTGATAGCCGTCGTTTTGGAGTTGCACGGGATCTGACTGGCCGTACTGCCAGTGCTGAATGATGATGTCTTTCGAAATTGTGAGGTTCTCCGAAGGCTCGTGAGTTCCCCAGATGCGGATGCGCTTCCCAGATGTCGTGTTCACGAAATCGGCCATTTCATTGACGAAGTTAATGTAATCGTCTGCAAGGTCTGGATCATACTCGTCCGCACCGATGTGTACTTCTTTCGTCTGAAACCATGGAAGGAATTCAGCCCAGATTGCTTTAACCGTCGGAACAGCATCGGGATGGGTGAGATTTAGTAGGTCCTTCTTGGCTAACGCGAGCTCCGGCTTCCATTTCGTGATGGAGAGCGCATGGCCCGGCGCTTCAATTTCGGGAATGACAGTGACACCGCGTTGCGCACAGTGCGTCTGAAAGTCTTCAAATTCTGCGCGAGACAGCGTCTCATTCTTGCGTTGAATAATGCCTTGTAGCTCGGTGTTGTTCTCGGGATATAGCGAGAAGTGGGAGAAAACTTCGTTCCACGTCTCATTGCGACCGCGATTCAAGGGATAGTTATCGCTTGAGTGGTAGTGGAACTCGGATATCTTGAAGAAAGAGGCATATGTGCAGAGCTCCTTGAGGAACGTCGCAGTGTACCACTTTCGTCCAGCATCAAGCATGAAGCCGCGGGTAGCATAGGCTGGCGCATCAACAGTATGACCTGTTGGAATCCCTGACCCATTGGCGATCAAAAGATCCTGCAGTAATGTGCGCGTGCCCCAAAACATGCCTCTTGCTCCAGCACCTCCAATGTAAACTCTGTCATTTGCGACTTCCAGCTCGTAGCCCTCTTCTGTACTGACTCCATTCTCGTAAGCTAGCGTGTTCGAATTACCTCTGATAGGCCCGAGAACAATTCCAGACGAAGGTGGTGTTTCAAACTCCTTTAAGGACCAGTTGCCGCCGAAGAGAGTGGAGAGATCCCGAAGGAAAGTGCCGGCAAATTCGCGCCCAGAAGGTGGTATGAGAGTAAGCCCTTCCATATCTCTAATCTCAGCAAAGGACTTATCAATATAAACCGTCTTTGGTGCTTTGCTGAGCAAGAAGCCAGCCGTCATCGTGGTGTTTTCGCTCCATCGTACCGGTGGAAGTGGTTGGAAGGCTGCTGCCAGTCCTATGAAGATTGACCATCGATGCATGACTGAATGAAGAGCGACCGCCGGATAAACACTCGTACGGCGACATCGTACCTTTTGTGCCAGGGCGTTTGTAGTCGTGCCGTGTGCAGGGTTGTTTAGGCAGGGATGTCAACAGCCGCTATCGTTGGCCTCGCTTCCCCCGCGTGCCGATTGCTACCCTCTCAGGCTAGTCGATGTAACCTTCACGATAGCCAAGTCAATACAAGAGTCAAAAGCAGTATATTGTGATGAAACACTGTTCCACAACAAGGTAGGCGATGCCAAAATCCAGATGTATTGCGAAAAATCTTTCCTGACGAGATGAAGTCGCTGATGTGAGATGCACCGAAACTAAGCACAACTCCCAATGTTGTTGTTGGCATTGCGCAAGAGACACACACAGCATTAGTAGTAACAGTGATCCTTTAGACTGCAGGCAGCAATATTTACGAGCTGTACGTACGATCTGACTTGCTCTAGATAATGCCCATGTGTTTTCTAGCCTATATAAAAACGTACAAAAGTGTATTGTTTCTCTAAGATGCTCAAAAAAGGCCCGAATATCTTCGGCGTCAGCTACCTGCAGAACATTGTCCTTGCATCTTCCATTACTTCACATCCAAAAACTTACCAGCAGTTCAGCAAGCAGATAATCCCTACTCACAATCACTCTTTCGTCTATCTCTTTTCCTCTTTTTAACATAGCTTGCGACATCTGCGTCATCCTCATCTAACGATCCATCCTCAAGTCCTCTGCCATTTAGAGCCTGCCCATCATGCCTAGGTACGAGAGAATTGTCTTTCTCCGCTATCTCTCGTGCATGTAGTGCTTGAAGAACTGCCACCTCGTTTGTGTGTGCAGTCTCTGCCTTTGCCATCGCCTGGTTGGAGATATAGAAGAACTCTGTGACAGTGGTAGATGGAAGTGAAGTCGAGGTAGAGAGGAGGCGATTTATACACCCGTTCTCGACTGCTAGACAAAGACCATGGCGCGGCAACTTGGATCTTTGGAGACACTGCGGCGCAGACATAGATCTAAATATATGCTGTTTTGGTACTCCCCAGGCATATGAAATTCCGTGCGACCAGTTTTTGATCTCATGAAAAAGAGTGATCTGCTTTTTGAATCGTTCCAGCCGCTGGGGAATGACAGATCTTCTCATCGTCACATCATCGTCAAAGCAGAGGCTTCTCGCACTAGGGAGTATTGCTCTTGTTATGATCATGTGGGTCTTACATAGGGCTTCTAAGAAACGAGCGGCGAGAATTTGGTAAGAGAAGATTAAAGTGAGTAGAAGGTATTTATATAAGTAATCAGGTTGTTTGATAGGCGGGAAGACTGGCAGAAGACACTGATAAGAATTTTAGAGGGACACACCAAGCTCTAGCAAAGTCCGTCTCTGCTCTACACACATGCGCGAAGTAATCGAATAGTCTTTAAGAGCGCAGTTAATAAGCTTATGAAGAAGCTAGTATATATTCAGTGCTGCGAAATAACTCGTCTAGCTCTACAAAATGATTTGAATACATCTAAGCTGCCTCTTCACCTGTCTCGTTTGGTGAAGGCGGACAGGAATTTCGCTGGGGCGTGCATAGGCAATCCCAACCCATTAATCTCCTCTCATCATTCTTTCGCCTCTACCGTTTCCACCAACGCATCAAACACGCCTTTCAAATACTTCTCCTCGCTCAGAACCGTCGCACTAACAACCCGAATAACATATGTCCCGCAAATCACCGTACTCGTCAAGAAGTACTCGCCCTTCGCGTTGATCTTCTCGTACACCTCCTTCGTCCGTTGATTCGTTGCCTCGCGATACTGCGCCTCAGCATCAGGCGTGAAGTCATCCGCCAGCGCCCCCGCTGCGTTATGTGAAGATGGCTTAACCTGGAACGTAACAAGCCCGAACGCCGGCTCCGTCGTGACGGTGAAGATATCCTCGCGCGACTGCAGGAGAGAGTGGAAGTACTCGCCCAGCTTAATATGTCCTCGAATAAACTCCCTCAAGCCATTCACGCCATACGTTCTCAGCACAAACCACACCTTCAAGCTCCTAAACCTGCGTCCCAGTGGGATCTGCCAATCGCGATAGTCCGTCACAAGCCCCGACTCCGTGAACTCGTTGCGCAGGTAGCTTGGCGTGATGCTGTACGTGTCCATCAGGTCTTTGCGGCGCTTGATGAAGAATGCCGAGCAGTCGAAGTTTACTAGTAGCCATTTGTGCAGGTTGAAGTTGAAGCTGTCGAAGTGCTCAATTGGGGGGCAGAGATGCTGGTATTCGGGGCATACGAGTGCGGACCCGGCGTATGCGGCGTCGACGTGGATCCAGACGTCGGGGTATTCTTTGGCTACTTCGGCGATGCCGGTAAGGTCGTCGATGGCGCATGTTCCTGTGCTGCCGAGTGTGGCGGTGAAGTAGAAAGCCTCCAGGCCCTTGGCTTTGCATTCTTCGATTGTCTTGCGGAGTGCGGTAGCGGTGACGCTGTAGTTAGTCTCTTTGGGTGCAACGACGGTTCGGAAGCGAGTGCCGGCGATGATGGCGGCTTTTTGGGTGCTTGAGTGTGCATGTTCGGATCCCAGAGCGACGAGCTTTCCGCGCATTTCCGCTGCCTTGTCCATCTTCTCTTCGCCTTCAGGCATATCCACTAGACGTCGTCGGATCAGACGTTCTCGAGCTGCTACGACGGCAGTTACGATGACTTCACTCGCGGTGCCTTGGATGATGCCACCGCCTCCATTCTCACTTGTGCTTAAAAAGCATTTCGGCAGTCCGATCAGATTTGACAACCAGTCCATCATGATAGTCTCGAGCTCTGTGATTGCGGGCGAGCAGATCCAATTGAATGCTGCGGCGTTGAACGCGCCACTGTACATGTCGCCAATCATTGCCGGGAATGAAGAGTTGCAGGGGAAGAACGCCATGAACTTAGGAGACTGCCAATGGGTAAGACCAGGCATGATGACACGGTCGATATCTGATTGGATTTTGTCCCATGATTCGCCTTCTTCGGGAGGTCCATCGGGAAGCAGAGGTCGAAGGTATCCAGGCTTGACAGAGGGAAGAACGGGTCGGTCTTTTACCGTGTCATAGTAGTTTGCAACTACTCTTGGTTAAAGTTCAAGCCCAATGGTTGCTGAAAGATAATGAAACACTCACTCTCGTCAATGGCACCTTTTGCCGCGTCACGAAATTGTGAAGAGTCCATCGCGGGGTGGGAAATACCTAGGTATGCTTGCGGAAGTATGAACCACTTGATGAAGACAAGGAAATTTATTTGAGTTACTACCTTCTAGGCAGCTTTCAAGAAAAGGAAGCAAAGTGAAACTGTCCAGGTCCGAAAGCGGCGTGATGATGAAGTAGGAATTTCGGAGCCACTAATTCCGCACCTTTACCGCTTTGATTCTAGCGTACGAGGCGGCGGAATTGAAGCGTCGTCAATTTGTACATGTAGGGCGCATACTTGCCTGAAGAATACGCGCGTATGTATTCATTTAGTACCTAGAATGTTCGACATGCTGTCTCTGCCCAGTACGTGTGAAAGCGTAAAGATTGAAGTGCCGCATGAAATAGCTCATTGGGTATATGGGTACATGCACTCATACTACATGCAATCTAAGATTGGAAGCCACCAGGTCAGTACCTCTTGCCCACTTCGACACCAAGATTCTCATCAGGGTTGGCGAATCCTCGAGCGCGTGGAGTCGATTTGCCGGCGACGTCTTGGGGAGTTTCGCCCTTGTACTCCCAGCCTCCATCCTGCGTGAAAAAGTCGATTTCATCTATGATATCCCATACAACGTCCTCCGCGATCTGCTCTTTGAAGCGATCGCCGATAGCCCGCAGCTTTCGGCCTTCTGGTGTTTGTTGCTCCATATCATCACTGCCGGCCATTTGCGTGTCCTTTTCGCGTTGGCGCACCATCTCTTCAGGTGGGTACCAAAAATCCGGGCCAAAGTTGACTTGCGCGATGCCTCCGTTGAAGAGTGAGATGGCAGGGATGTAGCCAACCATACCGTCATCGAACCCAGGCCTCGCACCGGATTTGACTGCCTCGACTGAAGGTACACTTGCTGGTGGGAGGAATGCCAAAAGATTCTCAAACGCAATACCGACTTCCTTCCCGTTCTTGTAGACCTTGATTTGCGAGTGAGGTAGCGATCTTACACTCACGTCTTCGTGATTGGGCGAAGGGTAGATTTTGGGCACTGGACCCCGGTCATGGTACGCCTCGACCATCTTGGTCACTTGATAGTCCAACTGCTCGAAGTAGAAGTTGCCTTTGTACGGGACTGGTATCCGGTCGCGGATGATGTCGACAGGCCTGTCGAGCGGATCTTGCGTGTTCGTTACATCGAATCCGTCTCCTAGATCTACTGCTGGATTGTAGATACCCTCGATGACCTTGCGATGTAGCGACAACGCTGGGAGCTGGATCTCTAAGCCTATCACATCACCCTCCTGGATGTGTTCGTCCGTGATGTACTCGACGGGCACTGGCTTGCCGTGCGGTGGTCTGGCCTTCATGTGTTTGCTTTTCGCACCTTTCGGCAGAGGCCTGAAGATCTTGGAAGCGCGCGACCGATGCTGTGCCTCGAAGCGTGCGTCGGTGATGCCATAGCTGTAGCCGTCGAAGCCTACAGGGCCGTCCAAGGGCGCTTCTCGTCTTGCCCAGCCCATTCGCACGTGTGGTCCAGGTTTTGTCTCACCAGTGTTTGGGTCGACGGGGTCTTTTGGACCGTTCACTGGTATGCCTCGCAGGATCTTGACCTCGTAGTATGCCCGCCCTTCCCGAGCTATCACGTTGCCTCGACCCATGCGCCATCCTTTCTCTTGGGTGACAATGGTGCCAGTATGGTCGAAATGAAACCACTTGTCCGAGTCTTCATGGCTCATTCTAGGTCCGTACGGCCTGGAGTCGCTCTGTCGATAGTATTGTTTGTGTCGGAAGAGCGGATCTGCCACGCAGGGCGTGTACTTGTAGCCTTTCTTGTTCCAGGCCTGGTCATGCGGCCTCTTTAGCTCTGCGCTACCATCGGGTGTGAAGATTGGGTTGGGTTCGTGGGAGATGAAGATGCCGTCTTTGGGAGGTTCGTAGTCGGTAGCTTTGGGTTCAGGTATCGAATAGCGCATGGGCGAGTCGGCCGAGGGACGCTCTTTTTTGGTCGGTTTCGCATTGGGGGTACTGGCGCGCGTATTCCCTGAAGCTTCACGTTTCTTCAATGTCTCGCGCTTCTCTCGCTGCTCGCGCTCACGCGGTGGAGCTTTTGGTCGAGCACGCGCCGCAGCATCGGGATTGGGGTTGAGTGGAGAAGACACAGCAGGCGCATGGTCTTCGTCGAGTGGCCGTCGCATGGGAGGCGCGAGAGACGGCGTATTCGACCGCGAGTTGGACTGCGATTCGGCCATCTTGCGTGTTATTACCAAAGTTGAAGGTATCTGGAGCTATGGCGATCTATGCATGGCAGGCGCGACTAGCGTGGTTCTCAAAGTCACCCCACACTAACTTTGTAACTTTTTATCTTTCGCCGACGAGCTTTTGCGAAAGTCTCTAGAGCAGCACCACAGACAATCCTACGCTCTAGCAATCTCTGGGAACGGCTCACGGCGTCGTCAAACTCCACGACCGCTTGCAAAAACTTCTTCATACATCGTCCCTCCAGTTTCACAGTCTCACTAGGCCTACACCCACGATGCCGAAAGCACCCAAATCGCCCGGCGCGGCCGTGCAACAGCGACACAACCCCCTTGCCGAAGAGTACGCACCCTCAGACCCATGGAAGTCAAAGCCCGCCAAGCGCCAGAAGCGTAACAAGGAAGAGAAGGAAGACGACAAGTTTGTCGACTCGAAGAGCTCGCGCAAGATCTTGGACATCGGTCGCGAACTAGAAGAGGAGGATGAGCGCGAAAACCGGGTGCAGCGACAAGAAGGTGCAAACCCTGCATTTGACTTTGAGTCACGCATGGGCGAGGAGGAAGCAGCACATATTGAGCATGACGACGAGGCGTGGGGTGAAGATGATGAGGAAGTAGAAGAGGTGGAGATTGATGCAAATGATCTGGCAGCGTGGAACAAGTTCATACCCACAGATGAGAACCCCATCGTGTGGCCGGGCGAAGAAGCACAACCACAAGGTCCAGGGACAGATTTGGCGGCGCTCATATTGGAGAAGATTGCAGCACATGAGGCATCAGATGGCGCAGTAAAGCAGCCACGTGAAATACTGGGTGGCGGCGACGCAGAAGACGCTGTCGAGCTGCCTGCGAAGGTCGTTGATGGTAAGATCACTCATTTACTTCATCACCACCACAAGCTAACAATATACAGTCTACTCGAAAATCGGTCTCATCATGTCCCGCTACAAGTCTGGCAAATTGCCTAAACCCTTCAAAATTCTACCTACGATCCCCGCCTGGGAAACTCTTCTAGCTATCACACGCCCCGAGAACTGGACGCCCAACGCCATGTTCGCTGCAACCCGCATCTTCATCTCGTCGAAGCCTCAAACCGCCCAAATCTTCCTCAACACCGTCCTCCTGCCCGCCGTCCAAGACAACATCAACGAGACACACAAGCTCAACGTGCACTACTACAACGCCCTGAAGAAAGCGCTCTACAAACCCAGCGCATTTTTCAAGGGCCTTCTGTTTCCCCTCCTCACAGACGGCGCCTGCACCCAACGCGAAGCCGTCATAATCGCCTCCGTCGTCGCCAAAGTCTCCGTCCCCGTCCTGCACTCCGCCGTCGCCCTGCACCGCTGCTGCGAAATCGCCGCCGAGCAAATGTCCTCCGACCCCGACGCCGCAGGTCCCTGCAACATCTTCATCAAAACCTTCCTGGAGAAGAAATACGCGCTCCCATTCAAGGTCATCGACGCCGTCGTCTTCCACTTCCTGCGCTTCCGCGGGGTTGTCACTGCGCCTGAGTCCATGGATACGGAATCCACCGCAGGCGATCTGGGCGGGAATGGCAAGCTGCCGGTTATCTGGCACCAGTGTCTTCTTGCGTTCGCGCAGCGGTATCGCAACGACATCACCGAGGACCAGCGCGAGGCGCTGCTCGACCTCCTGCTCTCGCGCGGCCACAAGAGCATCAGCCCCGAAGTGCGGCGCGAACTCGTCGAGGGCCGAGGGCGGGGCGTGATGCTCGAGCCCGCGCCTGTAGGCGTTGACGGCGACGACACAATGATCATGGATTAGCCCTCACTTTCATTTCACTCTTCCACGATTTGCATGGCTGGCGTTGATAGACGCCAGGATTTCAATTCAACGTTTTCTACGAACTCTGCACCTCGGCCTTGCCCTTGTAGAACGCAACATAGCCCTTGATCTTCATCATGCTCTCGAGTGGCTCGGGGTAGTACCACGCTGCGTCTTTGACTTCGGTCTTGTTGGTTGTGATGGTGTAGTAGGACGCGTCGCCTTTGTAGGGACAGTGGGTTTTGGTGGATGTGGGCGTGAAGTGCGATTGGGTTATGCTTTCTGGTGGGAACTGATGTGGTGTTAGAAGGGAGGAAGGATGGAAGGGTGGGATGAGGGTACGTAGATGTTTCCGTCGACGACTTCGTAGGTGTCTGTGGAGGCGACTTGGACGCCGTTTACGGTGGCTGTTGCGTGGGGCATTTTGCTTTGATGTATTTCAAGAGTTATTCTTGCTCGTTGGAATAAGTGGGAGAAAGATGGTGGTCTAGCAGCTTGAGGTGCTGATGGGTGCGTGGTGCGGAGTAGCTGGCTTATCGATAAGAGGTCATGCGGGAGGTGAATGAAGGGCGTCATTGCGCAGCTTATGGTCGGCGTGTGGTGAGGTTTGTGCCGACATGCTTTGAGATGCTTCAACGGAACTGTAACAATATCAATGAGATGGTAAAACACACGGCGAATCATCCTAAGAGCTTCAGGGATGTAAGAGCACAGATGAAAACTTGATACTAGCCCAACTAGAAAGTAGACCCAAGCGGTGAATCGACATGTAGTCAAGACGTCTGGACCCTTGGTTCCACCAAATTTTCCACCTACTTGAGCCTCATATCTAGGATGCATTTCGGTTAAAAGGCACTTTGAGGAACTGCACAACGCCATCCTTTTATCCTGGATGTGCTATCATCAGGCGTGGGATGGCCTACACAGATGACGTCGCTTGAGCAAAATTCATGGTGGTGGCGCGGGAGCGGCAAGGGATGCTCTAATTGGAAAAGGCTTATCGTTCGCAGAAGCAAGCTGCTAGCACCCCTGCAGTTGCCCAGCTCCCCCGTAGCTAAGTTCGTCATGGCCAGCGAAAAAGTTGATCGGAGCCGCTATCCAGTCCATCCGAACCCTTGACCTCCTCAACACCTTTTGTCCGCCCCATCGCCCCATCGCCCTCATCCTTAACCTGCCATTGCCTGCGCGCTGCTCCTCTGCAGCCCCCGTCCCCTCAATGGCTCCCAACATGCGGCCCTTTGCTGCCGCCAACCTCGTGTCGCAGGTCGGCCGCCGCGCCTTCACCACCCAGCGCCCGTCTCTTATCGCCAGCAGAGCTCAATGGACCCCGCGCCCCATCCAGCACCAGATTGCCCTGCGCCAGTCTGTCCGCCGGGCCGCCACTGATGCGAAGCCGCCCAAGCCCAAGAGGAGGTTCCGCCTGCTGCGCTGGACATGGCGCCTCACCCAGCTGTCCGCCATTGCAGGTCTGGGGTACGTTGGCTACGGCATCTACGAAATGCGCAACCCGCACGACCAGCCGGAGCCCGACGCGAGCAAGAAGACGCTTGTCGTGCTAGGTACGTCGAGATGCAATTGAAGAGGCTGTTGCATGGAATCCCGCTGACACGTGCAGGTACCGGCTGGGGAGCTGTCTCTCTCCTGAAGAAGCTCGACACGGAAAACTACAACGTCATCGTCGTCTCGCCGCGCAACTACTTCCTCTTCACCCCGCTGCTGCCATCGTGCACCGTCGGCACCATCGAGCACCGCTCCATCATGGAGCCCATCCGCAACTTCTTGCGCCACAAGAAGGCCGCCGTCAAGTACTACGAAGCCGAGGCTACCAAGATCGACTACGAGAAGCGCATCGTCTATATCAACGACGACTCCGAGATCAAGGGCGACTCCTCTGCGACCGAGGTCCCCTTTGACATGCTCGTCGTCGGTGTCGGCGCTGAGAACGCGACTTTCGGTACGTCATACACGATATGTGAAGCTTGGCATGGCTAACATGAATAGGTATCCCCGGCGTGCGCGAGAACGGTTTGTTCCTGAAGGAGGTCGGCGATGCCCAGCGCATCCGTGCCCGCATCATGGACTGCTGCGAGACTGCCACGTTCAAAGACCAGTCCGACGAGGAGAAGAAGCGTCTGCTACACATGGTCGTGGTCGGTGGTGGACCAACTGGTGTCGAGTTCGCTGGCGAACTCCAAGATTTCTTCCACTCCGATCTGAAGAAGTGGCTCCCCGAGATCAAGGATAACTTCCACGTCACCCTTGTCGAGGCCCTCCCCAACGTCCTGCCCATGTTCTCCAAGCAGCTCATCGACTACACCGAGAAGACCTTCGACGAGGAGGCCATCACCATCCGCACAAAGACCATGGTCAAGAACGTCGCACCCAAGTACATTGAAGCAGAGTCCGTTGGCCCCGATGGCAAGAAGCAGCTCGAGAAAATTCCCTACGGCCTCCTCGTCTGGGCCACCGGTAACGCGCTCCGCCCCGTCGTCAAGGACCTGATCAACCAGATCCCCGCACAGAAGGACTCGCGCCGTGGTCTCGCCGTCAACGAATACCTCGTCGTCAAGGGCACCGAAAACGTCTGGGCCGTCGGCGACTGCGCCGTTGCAAACTACGCCCCCACCGCCCAGGTCGCCGCCCAAGAAGGCGCCTTCCTTGCCCGCATGTTCAACAACATGGCCAAGACACAAGAGATCGACGCCGAGCTCGCCGAGCTCTCCATCGCACAAGAAAAGGCCCCCGGCAAGGAGGCCCGCGATAAGATCTTCGAGGAAATCAAGAACCTGCAGAAGCGCCTGCGTCGCGTCAAGCAAATCGGTCCCTTTGAGTACTCTCACCAGGGGTCGCTCGCATACATTGGCTCTGAGAAGGCCGTCGCCGATATCTCGTGGTTCTCTGGAAACATTGCGTCGGGCGGAACCGTGACCTACATTTTTTGGCGATCGGCTTACCTCAGCATGTGCTTCAGCACGCGCAACAGGGTGCTTGTCATCATGGACTGGGTCAAGGCTAAGGTCTTTGGCCGCGACGTGTCGCGTGTCTAAACCAACCTTTGCGCCTGATGAGCAAATCGGCGTCCTGGATCCTCGCCAAAAAAAGTGCTGCTTTGACGTACATATACCTCATGGCTTTCTGTGCGACTACCTCTGTACAACTAAAACTACCTGGGTTTTCGGCGCGGGATAGTGTCATAACTCTTATTTTCTCTTTTTTGCTCTCTTTGACTTTGTTCGGCGTTGAGCGGGCTGTGTGTGTAGGGTGCATATGATATGATAGAGTTGGGAACTTTCCTCGTGTGTAGTTGTAACAAAGATCTACTAGACTTGGGGCTTGGTGGGGGAACTTGGCAATGCGAAAAGATTATCTTGAACGAAGTGGCATTATAGAGGTGGTTGATCATTGTCATGCAAACGAGGCTGGAAACCGGGGTAGAGGCTCCAGTAAGCCACCCCAGCGCAGTGGTGGCAGAGCAAACAATTTCGTCCAAGTTAACAAATCTCCAACCTCCTCCATCGCGCAACTCACACAGTCTCCGTCTCCGATCTACCTCCGCGAATATACACAATTCTCACATGAAGGAGAAGCTTGAAAAAAAAACTGAAGTGTCTCTGCGCGGCGTTACAAGCTTCCAGGCGTACTAGTGATTACACGAACTTCCCAATGGAGCGGATTGGCAGTGCTTACTCACGCCCACCCACTGCTCGTGTCCAACCTTGGAAGTTTCCTTTCCCTCGTGCATGGAATTGGATGCACTACACCTTCTGGTTTCCAAGCTCGGAAGGTTACATATTTTGGTGCGTCGAGCTAGATGCAATACCATTGAGTGCTTGTGACATGTCGATCTGGCCGCAGGATCTTGCTCGTGTTATGCATGTGTTTCATAGTGCTCGGCTGACTGGGTCTTCTCGATCTTTTCACATACGCAGTTGGGATGTTTTGACATATCTCGTCTATGCATGGTCTTTAGTCTTGCTGTTTCTGGTCCTTTAAGACTTACCAGCGCGACGGTCATAGAAAGCTTAGTTCGAAATCACGTCTACACGAATACAGCAAGATTTAACTAGCATCACTTGAACGCTCGAAATCCTCTTCTCATATGGTTCGAGCGATAACCTCGGATTTACCATGTATCGTTCGATTTGCCCGGTAACTTCCTCCGTGTCCCAGTTGAAGAACAGTATTCTTTCCGAATAACCAAGGAAAGAGCTTAAACCCAAGTAAGTAATCAATAAAACGGAGACTTTCCCCGCTCCTGTGGCAAGAGCATCGTGAAGGTGGCAACGGCCCTCACGTCAGCTGGGTATCAGAAGGAGTATGTTACCACTTCCAAGCAGAACAAGTGAGCTTCTATGCGTCTGCCACAGCATCACATAGTTCACACTTGGGAAGGCAGTTAAGTAATCACTGAACTCGCAACACGTATATATAAGAGCCAGATCCTGCTCTTTTCCACAGCACCAACAGCTTCAATCTTCAGTCTTCAGCATCTTCTTTACTCCATTCAAAATGCAGTTCACCACCATCGCCCTCGCTCTCAGCAGCTCCGGTCTCGCTCTGGGCGCCGCCGTCGACAGCCGCTCCGTCACCCCCGGAATCGCCATCCACGTCCCCGGCACCCCCGTCGCCACCAGCCTGAGCATCACGCAGGAAGCCGGTCCCATGGAGCGCAGCGTCGAGAAGTACCAAGCCCTTTCCACGCCGATGAGGACCAAGTACTAACTATGCAAACTCCAGGCGCGGCAACGGCAACTTCTTCGTCTGCACAGACAAGGACTTTGGCGGCATTTGCCAGAACCTGGCTTTCACCACTGACGTCTGCTGTACGCACACCACACACTATCCCAGAACCACCATGTTCAAATCCCCTTTGTTAGCAGTGACCTAACGCTTCATATAGACACTTTGGCTTCCCCCTTCCAGGACAGCATCAGCTCCGCTGGCCCGGATTCCTTCGCCTGCAGCGTGTACCAGGACAGCGGGTGCAGCGGGAACACCATCCTGATCACCAAGCCTGGCATCACTAACCTCGCCGACTTCAACTTCAATGACATCATCAGCTCGTACCGCTGCCACGTTT